>Ga0207433_10000827_pt1 | contig 69499 bp, 68 predicted proteins | sample YelNatPaOPGAMG01_FD_187559 | JGI IMG/M metagenome (GOLD analysis project Ga0207433, IMG submission 187559) | Hot spring thermophilic microbial communities from Obsidian Pool, Yellowstone National Park, USA - OP-RAMG-01 (SPAdes) (version 3) | ecosystem: Environmental > Aquatic > Thermal springs...
CAGCGTGCGCTGCCACAGCGCCTGCGGCTGCCAGCGCAGCCGCAGGTCGTCCACGCTGATGCGGCGGTCGGCGGTGACGACCTGCAGCCGGCCGATGCGCAGCGCGTGCCACAGGCTGCCGCTGACCTGCTGCACGCTGATTTGCACCCCGCCCACGCGCAGCGGGGTGCGCGCGGCCAGCCACTGCACCCCGGAGTCGCTGCCCAGCCATGCCAGCGCGGCCGCAACCGCGAGCAACGCGGCGGCAGGCCAGGCCAGCGCCCACGCCAGCAGCCGCCACGCGCGTCGCGCGCGCGCGACGCTGGCCGGGGGCGGGGTGGGCCGATGGTGCGCCATCAGAAAGACAACCCCGCGCTGAAATTCAGCCGCCAGGCATGCACCGCTTGGCCGTAAGCCAGATCGACCGCCACCAGGCCGACCGGGCTGCGCCAGCGCACGCCGGTGCCGTAGCCGCGCACTGGTTTGAGCGCGCTCCAGGTGTCGGCGGCGTTACCCAGGTCGTAAAACAGCGCGCCGCCCCATTGCCCGGTGAACCAGTGGTCGATTTCGGCGCTGGCGGTGAACAAGTAGCGCCCGCCGACGATGGCATTGCCCTGTTGCAGCCCCAGGCTTTGGTAGGCGTAGCCGCGCACCGAGTTGGCGCCGCCGGCGCGGAAGAGGAAATTCTGCGGTATGCCGCTGGCGCCGTTGGCCAGCACCGCACCGATTTCGCTGCGAAAAACCAATTGGTTGCTGCGGTCGATCGGCACGTAAGCCAGGCCGCGGGCGTACAGCCGGACGAAATTCGCGCTCGACAGCAACGCCTTGCTGGCACCACCGAGCTGCAGATTGAGCAGCGTGCCACGGCTGGGGTCGAGCACGCTGTCGATGCTGCGCCGGGTCCAGCTCGTGTTCAGGCTCAGCGCGTGCACCTCGCTGGGCGTGGCACCGGCGGGTTGCTGGCTTTCTGCCTGGTACTGCAGCGCCACCACGGTGTCGATGTTGCCGTGGCTGCGCGCACGCTGTGCGCCCACGCTGGTGTTGCGCGTGACCAGGCCGGAAATGTCGGTGCGGGCTTGCGACAGCGTCACGCTGTCGTCGTCGCCTTGCGCGGTGCGCGGCAAGGCCAGTTGCAGGCTGCCGCTTTGCTCGCGCGTCTGCAGCTTGACGCTGCCGGCCAGCCGCCAGGCGCGGCCGAGCACGTCCAGGTCGCGCCAGTCGGCCTGTACGCGCTCGCCGGTGTCGCTGCTCACACCCACGCCGAAACTGAGCTTTTGCGCCGGGTTTTCGCTGACCTGTACGTCCACTGGCACGCTCTCGCCCTGCGCTTGGCGCAAATCGGCATCGACTAGGGCGTTGCGAAAGTACGGGCTGTTTTGTAGCGCCGCCTGAAAGTCGAGCAAGGCGCTTTGCGCATACCGCTGCCCCGGTCGCATCGGCGCCAGCCGCTCGACGATGCTCGGCGGATAGCGCCGCAGCCCGGAGATGTGCAGACCGCCGAATACATACGCCGGGCCGGTGTCCAGGGTGAGGCTCAGCCGCGCCCGCGCGCTGGCCGGATCGACGCTGGCGCGGCTGGCGGCGATGCGCGCGCCGGGCCAGTGCCCCGACAGCAGCGTCGACAACGCGCTGGACTTGGCCGCTTCCCAGTCGGCGTCGCGGAACACCGCGCCGGGTTTGAGCGGCCAGTGACGGTCGAGCCGGGCGGTGAGTGCGGCATCGGGCCTGCCGTCGGCGCCGCGCACCTGTAGATCGACGGCTTGCACCCGGGTGAGTTCGCCCGGAACCACCTGCAGCACGACCTTGACCGGGCCGTTTGCCGGGCAGACGACGTGCACGGCGATCCGTGGGGAGAAATACCCCTGGGTTTCCAGCAGCCGTTGCGCCTGCGCCGAGGCCTCGGAGGCAAGCTGCGCGATTTGCCCCTGCGGCAAATCGGGGAAGTTGCGCCAGCGCAACAGATCGAGATTGTCTGATAAGAGGGGGCGCAAGTCTGCCGGGACGTCGAGCTCGACCTGATAAGGCGGCGACGCAGCACCACCGGCAGCAGCCGAGCCGGGCGCTGCCGGCGCCGTCGCGGCACTGACTACAGGTATCCAGCTCGACACCAGCAAAGCAGCGATCAAGCGGGTGCACAGTGGAGAAACTGCAGGGCGCAGCGGGTTGCGGACGCACGGCGTTGGGCCAGAGCGGAGGGGGTGCATGGCCACATTATTCATGCCCTTGCCCTGCTGCCAAGCGGCTTGCCAGGCGCTGCCGACGGTTGAGACGGCCTCAAAAACCGCTGCCGCGAAGGGCGTAAAACCGGGTGGGTTTGTAAAGCGCCGATCACACTTCTTGTCCGAAACGGTGCGCAGTGTGAACATATTCACACTTTGTCAAAAAGTTCGGGCTGTTATCCATTTATTCCGTCCGATTTGGGATATACGCTCGCCAAAACTGATTGCCGCTCGATCGCCCCTGCCACGCCGCATGACTTTCTTTCGTTCCACTGCGCCGTCCGAAACCCGTTTGCGGATTGCCTACCTCGAAGACGACTTGCTTCTCGCCCAGGAGGTCGTGGGTTGGTTGCGCGAGGCGGGGTACGACGTGCGGCATTACGCCGACAGTCAGGAGTTCGCCCGCGCCGTGGAGCGCGGCGGTGCCGACGCGCTGTTGCTCGACTGGATGGTGCCCGGGCTCAACGGCACCGAGGTGTTGTGCCGGCTGCGGCTGCAACTCGGCGCGAAGACGCCGCCGGTGATTTTTCTCACCGCGCGCAACGCCGAGGCCGACGTCGTCGAGGCGCTGGAATCCGGCGCCGACGACTATCTGATCAAACCCTTGTCCCGCGCGGTGCTGCTGGCGCGGTTGCAGGCGGTGCTGCGCCGCTCCGGGGCCATGCTGCCCGCGGCCCGCTTGCACCTGGGCGACATCGAGGCCGACTGCGCGCGGCGGCAGATTTTCGTGCAAGGCCGGCGGGTCGAGCTCACCGACCGCGAAACCGATCTGGCGCTGCATTTTTTGCAAAACGTCAACCGCCTGCTCACCCGCGACCATCTCATCCAAACGATCTGGGGGCTGCGCCCCGATGTCGAAACTCGCACCATCGACGTGCACGTCAGCGCGTTGCGGCGCAAGCTCAATCTGCGCCCCGAATCCGGCTGGCGGCTGGTGTCGGTGTACGGCCGCGGTTACCGCCTGGAGCGTGCTCGCAGCATCGATGAAGGCCCGCTGACCATCCCGCCCGAGTTCGACGACTGAACGCCCCAGACCGACGCCGCCCTGGCGGTTGTTCCATGCTCATGCCGTCGTTTCCCCGTTCGTTTCTCCGCCGTGCGCTGCTGACAGCCGCCTGCACCGCGGCGGCGATGTTCCCCGTCGCGGCACAGGCGCAAACCGGCGGCGTGCCCGCGGACGATCTGCCGGTATGGCAGTACACCGTGCGTCCGGGAGATACGCTGATCGCGCTGGCGCAGCGTTATCTGCGCGACCCGGCGCGCTGGCCGGTGGTGCAGCGCGACAACCACATCGCCAACCCGCGTCACATCCCGCCCGGCACGGTGTTGCGCATCCCGGCCAGCCTGCTACGGCAGCAGCCTTCTGCGGCGCGGTTGGTGCAGGCGTTTGGCACGGTACGCTGGCGCGCGCAGCCCGCCGACCCTTGGCAGACCGCCACCGCTGGGCAAACGCTGGCCGCAGGTGCGCAGGTGCAGGCGGCCGACGACGGCAGCGCGGTGATCGAACTGGCCAACGGCACGCGCTTGGCGCTGCAACCTGGCAGCACGCTGGGGTTCGACACCCTGAGCCTGTTCGCCGGCGGACTGATGGCCGACACCCGGCTGCGGCTGCAACAGGGGCAGGTGGACATCCAAGACAACCCGCAGCGTCTGCGCAACCAGAACCTGCGCATCCTCACCCCGTCGGCGCAAGCCGTGGTGCGCGGCACCGAGTTTCGCCTGGCCGCCGCGGCCGACGCCACGCGCGAACAAACGCTCGACGGTGCCGTGGCACTGCAGGCCGCCGGCCAGCAGGTGCGGGTGGGGGCCGGCATGGGTTCGCTGGCGCGCGCCGGGCAGCCGCCACTGCCGCCAGTGCCGCTGCTGCCCGCGCCGGACGTCGCCGCGCTGCCCGATCAGTTCGAGCAGCTGCCGTTGCGTTTTGTCTGGCCGCCGCAGCCGGGGGCGGTGGCGTGGTTCGGCCAGGTGACCGCTGCCGACCATGCGGCGCATGTGCTGCGGCAAAAAACCGTGCAGACGCCAGTGTTCAGCGTCGCCGACCTGCCCAACGGCCGCTACACCCTGCGGCTGCGCGCGATCGACGCCAACGGCCTGCAGGGCTTCGACGCCACGCGCAGCTTCACCGTGTTCGCCCGGCCGTTCTTTCCGCTGCTGACCACGCCTGCGGCCGCTGCCGTGGTGCGCGTGCCGCGGCCGGAACTGTCCTGGTCTGCGGTGCTCGGGGTGACGGCCACGCGGTTGCAGCTGTCTGCCACCGCCGATTTCACCGAGCCGTTGTACGACGTCACCGTGCACGGCGCGCAGTGGCGGCCGCCTGCCGACCTGCCGGCGGGCAGCGTGTTCTGGCGTGCGGCCAGCCTGGACGCCCACACGCAGCAAGGCCCTTGGAGCCCGCCGCAGCAGTTCCGCTACCTGCCAGGCCCCGGCCCGGCGGATCTGTCCAAGGCGGCGATCCGCTTCGACGCCGAGCATCTCTGGATCGATCTGCCCGCGCCGCCGGCCGGGCAGCACTACGCGCTGACCCTCTCCGCTCACCCGGATCTGCGTCCGGCGCTGGCGCAGGCCGACGGTACCGGCGGCCCCCTCGCCCTGGCGCGCCCCGCTGCGGGCAAGTGCTATCTCGGCGCCCGGCTGGTGGACGACAGCGATGGTACGGCCGGCCCGCCGGTGGTGCAGGCCATCGACGTGCCGCCGCGCTATCCGTACCTGTGGCTGCTGCTCATCCCGCTGCTGCCGGCGTTGTGAGTCGTGCGGCTGGGTGCCTCATGCCCGTTCGCCGCGCCGCTGCCGGTTGTCGTGTGCAGTATCGCGTCGACGCAGGTGCTTCGTCGTTGGCAGTCGATGCCACGGCGACGGCAGGCGTCTGATGGAGCGGCTGCGTTGTCGTGCCCAGCGAGAACAACGTCCGCGACGAACGTCCGTCAACGCCCGGCGCGGTGTCTGTTTCCGCGAAAATCGTCAGGATGAACGCCGTCAGCCACCAACTGCGCGCTCTGCTGCGAGCTTGGCCGCCCGCCGTGGCGGCCAGCCGGCGCCAATGGTGGGATGCGTGGCGCGTGGGCGCGCTGTTGCTAGGCATGACGCTGCTGCTGGGTGCCAGCGGCTGGTTGCAGCGCATGGACCATCTGGTGTTCGACCTCGGGCAGTGGCTGCGCCGCGCTGCACCGGTGCGCGGCGTGGTGATCGTCGCCATCGATCAGCACAGCTTGGAGCGTGTCGGTTCCTGGCCGTGGCCGCGCGCCACCGACGCTCGGCTGATCGAGGCCGTGTGCCGCGCCGGTGCCGCTGCCGTCGGCGTGGACATCGCCTTCACCGAGCCCGGGGCCGACCCGGCGGGCAACGCCGCGCTGGCCGCCGCGCTGCGCTCCTGCGGCAAGGTGGCGCTGCCGGTCGTGCTCGACGCCACGCGCAGCGGAGGGCAGGTCGTCGAAGGCTTGCCGATCCCGCCGCTGGCGTCGGCGGCGGCCGCGCTGGGGCGGGTGGGGGTGCAGCTCGACGCCGACGGCGTGGCGCGCAGCGTGTTTCTCTGGGAGGGCGTGGGCGCGCCGGTCTGGCCGTTGTTGGCGCAGACGTTGCTGCGCATCGCGCATCAACCGGTGCGCGATGTGCCGCCAGCGCCTACGGCGGGCTTGCCGCAGGCGCATCCGTATGCGCTGGTCGCGGCAGACGAGCGGCTGCTGCGTTTTGCCGGCGCCAGCGGCAGCGTGCCGCGGCTGTCGGCCAGCGCCGTGCTCGACGCGGCCTTCCCCGTCGGGGCATTGCGCGGCCAGATCGTGCTCATCGGCGCTACTGCGGCCGGGCTGGGCGACTTCGTCGCCACCCCTGCCACCGTCGCAGGGGCGCCGATGTCCGGGGTGGAGGTGCTGGCCAACACGCTGCTGGCGCTGCGCGACGGCGGCTTGATCCGGCGCGTGCCGCCCGGGTGGGCGCTGGCGCTATCCGCGCTGGTGGCGCTGGTGCCGCTGCTGTGGCTGCCCCGGCTCATGCCCTTGCCTGGGCTGCTGGCCAGTGCGGGGTGGACGCTGGGGCTGCTACTGGCAGCAGCCTGGCTGCCGCAGCTTGCCGGCTGGTGGTGGCCCCCTGGCGCAGCGCTGGCGGCGGCGCTGTCGGCCTACCCGCTGTGGAGCTGGCGACGGCTGGAAGCGGCGCGCAGCCATCTCGATGAGGAACTGCAGCAGTTGCGCCAGGTCGCTGCCGCCGGGCCGGATGCGGCGCGGCAGCCGGCTCGCCAACGACTGAGCTTCGAGCAGCGCATCGTCGAAGTGCAGCGGGCGCAACGCGAACTGCGTGATCTACAGGCTCGCCGCGACGATGCGCTGGCTTTCATCAGCCACGACGTGCGCGCCCCGCTGCTGGCGGCGGTGCGCCAACTACAGGCCGGGCCGCTGGACGACGCGGCGCGTGCCCGGCTGCTTGCCCAACTGCGCCGGGCGCACGATCTGGCGCAGGGATTTCTCGATTTGTCGCGCGCGCAGGCGCTGCAACCAGCGGCGCTGACCGAGCTCGACCTCGGCGCGGTGTTGCACCAAGCGGCCGATTTTGCCTACGACGACGCGCTGGCCCATGGCGTGCGCTTCACCCGGCAACTTCCCGACGACCCGGTCTGGGTGCGCGGCGATTTTGCCGCGCTGGAACGCGCCGTGGGCAATCTGCTGCGCAACGCCGTGCGTCACAGCCCGGCAGGCAGCACGGTCACGCTGGGGGCCGAGCTGTTGCCGCAGGCGGTACGTTTTTGGGTGCGCGATCAGGGGGCGGGTTTGTCCGCGCAGCAGGCTGCACGCTTGTTTCAGCGCTACGTCAGCGCCACACCGCAGCCGGGCAGTACCGGGCTGGGGCTGTATTTCGTGCGCCTGGTGGCCGAGAAACACGGCGGCACCGCCGGCGTGCTGTCGCAGCCTGGGCAGGGAGCGACCTTCTGGGTGGCGCTGCCGCGGCAGCCGTGACCACGGCAGCGGCTCATTTTTTCAGCGCGTCGCGGATTTCGCGCAGCAGCACGATGTCTTCCGGCGTGGGCGCCGGCGCCGGTGCCGGCGCGGGTTGCTCGCGCTTGAGCTTTGAGATGATGCGCACCATCATGAAAATGATGAACGCTAGGATGAGGAAGTTGATGCTCACGGTGATGAACTCGCCGTAGCCGAGCACGGGGACACCGGCCTTTTTCATCGCGTCCAAGGTGCGCGGCGTGCCAGGCGGTGCGGCGCCGAGGACGATGAACAGATTGGAAAAGTCCAGTTTGCCGATGATCGCGCCGATCAACGGCATGATGATGTTGTTGACCAGCGAATCGACGATCTTGCCAAAGGCGCCGCCGATGATCACGGCCACGGCCAGATCGATGACATTGCCTTTGATGGCAAACGCTTTGAAATCTTGCAGCAAAGACATGCGGATCTCCTCGTCGTTGTGGCCGCGCGCGGCAGCGTCGTGCCTGCAGTGGATTGTGCGCGAAAGCCACACACGCTGCCCGTCGCGCGACACATTTTTTACAGTGTGCTCACTGCGCGCGTGCTGCGGAATGCAAACGCACCAATTCGAGCTGCACTCGATCGGACAGTGAGTCAAAAGCCCCGCGCAGCAGCGCTTGCGCCGCGGCGCGTTGCGCCTGGCGGCTGAGCAGCACGACCTGCGCTGCGGTGAGATGAAACTCGGCGTGCGCTTTGCGCAGCCGGGCGAACTGGGGCAGGTGGCCGTAACGGGCGCGCGCCGTGCCATGAAGCCATTGCCCCAAAGCGCACAGATCGTCGGCGGCGAGCTCGGCGACGTCGACGGCGTCGTGCCGGCCTTCGCGCACCACGGTGCGCAGCCGCTGTTTCCACGCCAGGTGGCTCTGCACGGCCAGGCCGAGGTACAGGCCGTCCAGGCCGCTGTTTTCGACGATGGCCGTGGCCGGCGGGGTGGCCGTCTCGGCCATGTCGAACGCCGAGGCGCGGCGGCGAGCAATCCACGAGAACAGTCGCATGATGCAAACCCTTTCGATGCAAACCGGGCGAGACGCTTGCCCTGGTCGAAAGAGATTGTGCGAATGCGACGGCGCGGCGCCGAGCACTGTGCTGTCGGTTTTACGCTTTGCCGCGGATTTGCGTGAAAAACTGCACGGTCTGGCGGAAACGCAAGTTCACAGTTGATACATACTGGCCCTAGTTTCCGCGCCACGGCCTGCCTACAGTGGAGCCACCCAAGTTTTGCTCCTCGTCTTGTGAAGCTTGGTAGGCGTGGTTCGGTTGTACCGCCGGATGACGCCGCCCCGTTGCACAGGGAGTGTGCTGCGGCGTTGTGTTTGCGCGCCGAGGCACTGTGAACGACAAAAACAAGTGGAGACGATTTGCAGCCCGCGCTGCCGCGTTGTGCCTGGCACAACAACCCGTCGAATGACCGATCGTCCGCGCCCACGCCGGCGGCGGGCGAGGCATGCACCGCCGGCTGCTCGTAAGGCAGAGCGGCGCAACCCCATCGCTGACCGTTGAGATCGGCGAATATCACCAACCTCGTGAGGAGCCAAATGAAACTTGCCAAAACCCTGATTGCCGCAGCCATCGCCACGGGCGCAGCCCACGCCGCCTTTGCCATGAACGTGCCCGGACCGCTGGTCACGCCGCAGTGGCTCAAGGCGCATCTGAGCGACGTCACCGTCATCGACATCCGCGGCGGCGGCAGCATGAAGGCCTACGATGAAGAGCCGGTGCTGGGCAAAGATCATTTCGTGAAAAAAACCGGCGGCCACATCGCCGGCGCCGACCTGGTGAACTTCAACGACATCCGCCAGGAGCGCACGGTCGATGGCGTCAAGCTCAAGGCGATGATGCCCACCGCGGAGTACTTCACCAAAGTGATGGACGCCGCCGGGGTCGATAGCGGCAAGCCGTACGTGATCGTGCCCACCGGCAACGCCGTGTTCGCCATGGATCGCGGCACCCGGCTGTACTTCCAGATGCGCTACTTCGGCGTGCCCGCAGACCAGATCGCCATCCTCAACGGCGGTACCAACGCCTGGATCAACGCCGGTTATCCGGTGAGCACCGCGCCGGCGCCGAAAAAAACCGGGGACTGGAAGGCCGGGCCGGAGGACAAGGCGATTCTGGCCGGGCTGAACGACGTCAAGGAAGCGCTCAAGAGCGGCACCGAGCAGTTCATCGACGCCCGGCCGACGGCACAATACCTGGGGATTTTCAAGAAGCCGATCAACAAGACCGCCGGCCACCTGCCCGGCGCCAAGTCGTTCCCGATCGACGCCATCGTCAAAGACGACCACGGTGCGGCGATGTTCATGAGCGCTGCCGATTACAAAAAAATCTTCCACGACTTCGGCATCAGCGACAACGCCCCCACCACGACCTACTGCAACACTGGCCACCTGGCGTCTGGCGCCTGGTTCGTGGTGCACGAAATCCTGGGCAACAAGAACTCCAAGCTCTACGCCGGTTCGATGAACGAGTGGACCAACCTGGGCAACCCCACCGTCGGTCTGCCCGGCTGAGTAGCCCGGCAGCGGCAACGAAAACCGGCCTCGCGCCGGTTTTTTTGTGCCCGCAGCCGACGGGGCGAGGTTTTGTGCGACGCAACAATCATTCGCCGGCGCTCGGTAAAAGTGGTCGATGATTTCCAGCCGCGGCGATCGGCTGAAATTGCTGCAGTGCAGCTCAGTGATTTCCCTGAATTTTGTCGATGCGCTTGTCAGCGCGCGGTCAGTTACGCACAAAACAATCCGTCAGCTCCTGTGACGTGCGGTAACAATTCGCCGCCGCGGGGGCGATGCGTTGCGTTGCGGGCGCGGGGCGTTGAAGAGGACCCAGCAGCGACGTCACGCCCATGTCCACATTGAGGAGACTTGAGCATGGCTTCCATTGCAATCGGCGCGCCATCGCGCCCCATGACCGCAGGCGAGAAAAAGGTGATCTTCGCCTCGTCGCTCGGCACGGTATTCGAGTGGTACGACTTTTATCTCTATGGCTCGCTGGCGGCGATCATCGCCAAACAGTTTTTCGCCGGGCTGGACCCCGGATCGGCGTTCATCTTCGCCCTGCTGGCATTTGCCGCCGGCTTCATCGTGCGGCCGTTCGGCGCGCTGGTGTTCGGCCGTCTGGGCGACATGATCGGGCGTAAATACACCTTTCTCGTCACCATCCTGATCATGGGCATGTCGACGTTCATCGTCGGCGTGCTGCCGAATTACGCCGCCATCGGCGTGGCCGCACCGGTGATCCTCATCGCGCTGCGGTTGCTGCAGGGGCTGGCGCTGGGTGGGGAATACGGCGGCGCGGCAACCTATGTGGCCGAGCACGCGCCGGCGAACAAGCGCGGCTCCTACACCTCGTGGATCCAGACCACCGCCACCCTCGGGCTGTTTTTGTCGTTGCTGGTGATTCTCGGTACCCGCACCCTGGCGGGAGAAGAGGCGTTCAACGCCTGGGCATGGCGCGTACCCTTCCTCGTGTCCATCCTGCTGTTGGGCATTTCGGTGTGGATCCGGCTCAAGCTCAACGAATCGCCGGCGTTCGTCAAAATGAAGGCCGACGGCAAGGCGTCCAAGGCGCCGCTGACCGAAGCGTTCGCCCGCTGGGGCAACCTGAAGTACGTCATCCTGGCGTTGCTCGGCTTGGTCGCCGGGCAGGCGGTGGTGTGGTACACGGGGCAGTTCTACGCCCTGTTCTTCCTCACGCAGACGCTCAAGGTCGATGGCGTCACGGCCAATCTGTTGATTGCCGCTGCGCTGCTCATTGGCACGCCGTTTTTCATCGTCTTTGGCGCGCTGTCGGACAAAATCGGCCGCAAGCCCATCATCCTCGCCGGTTGCCTGCTCGCCGCGGTGACGTACTTTCCGCTGTTCCAGGCGCTGACGCACTACGCCAACCCGGCGCTGTACAAGGCGGTGCAGAACTCGCCGGTCACGCTCACCGCCGACCCGTCGCAATGCACCTTCCAGTTCAACCCGACGGGAACGGCCAAGTTCACCTCGTCGTGCGACATCGCCAAGCAAATGCTCGCGGCCAACTCGGCCAACTATGAAACCAAAGCCGGCACAGGGCCGGCGGTGATCCAGATCGGCGACAGGACCATCACCGTAGTCGGCGCCAAAGACCTGCCGCCCGATGAGTTCAAGGCCAAGGAAGCCGCGCTGAAAAAAGAAATCGGCGCCGCACTCAAGGCCGCGGGCTACCCGGCCAAGGCCGATCCGGCGCAGATGAACCTACCGATGGTCGTTGCCATCCTGGCGTTGCTGGTGATTTTCGTCACCATGGTGTACGGGCCGATCGCCGCGGCGCTGGTCGAGCTCTTCCCCACGCGCATCCGCTATACCTCGATGAGCCTGCCGTATCACATCGGCAATGGTTGGTTCGGCGGTCTGCTGCCCACCATTTCGTTCGCCTTGGTGGCGCAAAACGGCAATATCTACTATGGCCTGTGGTATCCGGTGATCGTCGCTGCCGGCACCTTCGTCATCGGCCTGCTGTTCCTGCCAGAAACCAAAGACCGCGACATTTACGCGGCGGACTGACCGCCCACGCCCCTGCGCTGCACGGGGCAGACGCGCCAACAGCACAAAGCCCGCGCGCAGCGGGCTTTGTCGTTGCGGCTACGGCAGCGGCGCCGGCGCGGTTCACGCCGTTGCCAACGGTTGCTCGACCAGATGCTGCGCGACGTATTCGACCCAGGCTGAGAATGGGTTTGTCCCAACCCGTTTGCTCGGCGCCAGCGAGAAAATTCAGCCGGCAACTGCCGCAGGAGGTTACCAGCGCTTGCGCGCCGCTGCCGTCGACCTGTGCGCGTTTGATGGCAAACGCTTGCGAGCCGCCGTCGGCGCGGCGCGGTTGATCAAAAAGCCGCCCGCCCCGCCGCCGCAGCACCAGTTCATTTCCTCGGTGTCACGCGGCTCGCGCAACTCCGCGCCAGTGGCGCGCAACGCCAGCCGCGGCTGCTCGAACACCCCGCCGTGGCGGCCGAGCTGGCACGCATCGTGGAACATCAGTGTCTGCTGCGCACCGCCACGCAGCCCGAGTTTGCCCTGCGCGACCAACTCCCCGATCAGCTCGGAAATGGCGAGAACGCGAAAAGGCAGCGGCCCGGCGTGCTCTTCGGCGCCTTCCCGCGTAGCGCCGGGTAGGCGTGGCCGCACTCGGGCACGATGACGCTCTCGGCGCCGATGTCCATCGCCTGGCGGATCAGCGCCTCGGTCGCCTTTTTCTGCGTTTGCTCCACGCCGGAAAGCAGGCCGAAATTCGCCGCCTCGTAGCCGTTGCTGCGCAGCGTCCAGTCCAGCCCGGCGGCGTTGAGCACGCGCGCCGTGGCTTCGAGCGCGTCTTGAAACAGCAAAATGTCGAGCATCGTGGTGAGCATGAGCACCTTGGCCTGCGGCTTGTCCAGGTGCACCGTCACGTCTTTGGCGCGGATGGCGTCGACGGTCTGCCTCAGGTGGTTGGCGTCGGCGCCGAACACCGTGCCGCGCGCATCCTGCTCGCTTTGCACCGCGCGCAATTCGTCGGGCGCCAGACCGGCGGCGGCCAGCGCCTCGCGCATGACGTTGACGCCGCGGGCGATGTTGATGCCCATCGGGCAGGCCATGCTGCAGCGGCCACACTCGGTGCAACTGTCGTAGCACAGCGCCTGCCACTGCCGCAGATCGTCGGCGGTGATGTCGGCGGTGAACGGCCGCCACAGCCAGGCCAGCGGGGCGAGTTCGCGCCGCCACACCCGGCGCATCAAGTCGAGCTTGCGTGTGGAATGAGGCCGGGGTCGTCGCTTTGCACGCTGAACTGACTGGCATCGGCGCAAGAGCCGCAGCGCACGCAGGCTTGCAGATCGACGGCGAGGTTGCGGTCGATTTTCTGCCGCATCACCTCCTTGGCGCGCTGCACCCGCTCGGCGTCGGGCAGGTCGACCTGCGGCGCCTGCTCGGCCAGGTGGGCGATGGCATTGCCGAACTGCGTGTACATCTGCCGGTCGATCATGCCCGCACCCCCCGCCGCGCCATGAACGCGCCGAACTGCGCGCGGCAACATGTGCCGCAACACCGCACCCCAGACCGCGCCTTGCACGTGCAGCCGCCGCGGCGCGGACTGCAGATGCGCCGCCGGGCGCCGCACCAGGCCGAGCGTTCGCCACAACAGCCCGGCGACGAAAATCGACACACTCGCGGCCAGCAGCGGCCCCCGCGCCAAATCGAGCAGTTGCATGATTCCCACCCTCTGAGCGCCGTTCGGGCCGAGACCAACCACTTGCTTCGCCCCGCGTCAAAAGGCAATCGGTCATAGGCCGCCGCCGTCGCGTTGTGCAATCGTCTGTCGATCTGTGTATGCGCATACACGAATATAAAAAAATGAGAGGTTGAACTGGCAATTCTGCTGGGCTATATTGAAACCATAACAAAACCATCATGTTCGCCATGACGTGGCGGACGCAGGAGACAGCCATGCCAGATCATCAGGATCGGTCAGCGACTGCGCAGCGGTGTGGCGCGGCAAGCCGTCGGTCGGTGTTGCGCGGCTTCGGCGGCGCAGCCGTGGCGGCTGCCGGCGCCGGGTGGATCGGCGCGGACGTGCTGGCGCAGCCCGCCGACGGCGCGACGCCAGCCGCTGCCCCGGGCGCCGCAGCCGACTCGGGCTACCGCCTCACGGCGCACATTCGCGCCTACTACCGCACCACGCGCTTCTGATGGGTGTGTGACCCGTCTGGCTGCGGCGCGCAGCAGGCAGGGTGGCATGACCGGCGCATTCGACTTGGAGGGATGCCATGTTGTTGACCCGTGTGCAGGAGCGGCAAAACGCTCCCAAACCCGCCGCCGAGCAGTCGGCGGTGTGGATCGACCAACTCAAACGCGGCCTGGGCCGGGCGCTGCCGACGATGGATCGCCGCGCGTTTTTGCGCCGTTCGGGAATCGGCGTCGGCCTCGGCTTGGGTGCCGGGCTGGTCGGCTCGCAACTACGCCTGATGCAAAAGGCCAACGCCGCCAACGCCGCCGACACCCCGGCGCCGGGGGCTGCGGGCAGTCCGAATGTGGTGACTCGGCGTACTGTGTGTACCCACTGTTCGGTTGGCTGTGCTTCAGACGCGATGGTGGAAAACGGCGTGTGGGTGCGGCAAAACCCGGTGTTCGAGTCGCCGCTCAATCTCGGAGCCCACTGCGCCAAGGGTGCGGCGCTGCGCGACCATGGCCGTGGCGATCACCGCCTGCGCTACCCGATGAAGCTGGTGGGCGGCAAATATCAGCGCATTTCCTGGGATCAAGCACTCGACGAGATTTCGCAGCGCCTGCTGCAGATCCGCAAGGAAAGCGGGCCGGACGCGCTGTTCGTCGTCGGCTCGAGCAAGCACAGCAACGAACAGTCCTACCTGCTGCGTAAATGGGTGTCGTTCTGGGGGACGAACAACTGCGACCACCAAGCGCGTATTTGTCACTCCACCACGGTGGCCGGCGTGGCCAACACCTGGGGCTACGGCGCGATGACCAATTCGTACAACGACCTGTCGCACGCCAAGGTCGCCTTGTTCATCGGCTCCAACGCCGCCGAGGCGCACCCCGTGTCGATGCTGCACTTGCTGCACGCCAAGGAAAACGGCTGCAAGGTCATCGTCGTCGATCCGCGCTTCACCCGCACCGCGGCCAAGGCCGACATGCACGTGCGGCTGCGCTCGGGCACCGACGTGCCCGTGGTGTTCGGCATCCTCTACCACATTTTCAAGAACGGCTGGGAAGACCAGGCCTACCTCGATGCCCGCGTCTGGGGCATGGACAAGGTCAAGGAGGACGTGCTGGCCAAATGGAACCCCGATGCGGTCAAGGAAGTGTCGGGGGTCGATGGTGATGCGACTTACGCCATCGCCAAAATGCTGCACGAGAACAAGCCCGGCACCATCGTCTGGTGCATGGGGCAGACGCAGCACACCATCGGCCACGCCATCGTCAGGGCGTCGTGCATCCTGCAACTGGCGCTGGGCAACGTCGGCGTTTCGGGCGGCGGCACCAACATCTACCGCGGGCACGACAACGTCCAGGGCGCCACCGACGTCGGCCCCAACCCCGATTCGCTGCCGGGGTATTACGGGGTGATCGAAGGTGCGTGGAAGCATTTTGCCGGCGTCTGGGGGGTGGATTACGAGTGGATCAAGGGCCGCTTCGCCCCGGGCATGATGACCAAGCCGGGGATGACGGTGTCGCGCTGGATCGACGGCGTGCTCACGCCCAACGACATGGTCGATCAAGGGCCGAATCTGCGCGCGCACATTTTCTGGGGGCACGCGCCGAACTCGCAGACCCGCGGGCTGGACATGAAAAAAGCCATGGACAAGCTCGATCTGCTGGTGGTCATCGACCCGTATCCGTCGGCCACCGCGGCGATGGCGGCGATGCCCTCGGCAGACCCCAAAGACCTCAACCCCAACCGCGCCGTCTACCTGCTACCAGCGACCACGCAGTTCGAAACCTCCGGCTCGGTCACCGCGTCCAACCGCTCGCTGCAGTGGCGCGAGCAGGTGGTCGAGCCGCTGTTCGAGTCGCGCACCGACCACATGATCATGTACCAGCTCGCCGAAAAACTCGGCTTTGGCAAGGAGCTGGTGAAAAACTACAAAATGGTTCCGGGCAAAGGCGGCATGATGGAGCCGGAACCCGAGTCCATCCTGCGTGAAATTAACCGCGGCGTCTGGACCATCGGCTACACCGGGCAAAGCCCCGAGCGGCTGAAGATCCACATGCGCAATATGCATGTGTTCGACGTCAAGACGCTGCGCGCGCGCGGCGGCATCGACAAGCAAACCGGCTACAAGCTCGACGGCGAATACTTCGGCTTGCCCTGGCCGTGCTACGGCACACCCGAGCTGCGCCACCCCGGCACCGGCATTCTCTACGACACCTCGCTCAACGTCATGGAGGGCGGCGGCAACTTCCGCGCCAACTTCGGCGTCGAACGCGACGGCCAGTCGCTGCTCGCCGCTGACGGCTCGTGCTCCAAGGGCGCGGACATCCAGACCGGCTACCCCGAGTTCGACTCGGTGCTGTTGAAAAAGCTCGGCTGGTGGAACGAACTCACCGACGCGGAGAAGAAGGCCGCCGACGGCAAGAACTGGAAGACCGACCAGTCCGGCGGCATCATCCGCGTGGTGATGAAAAACCACAGCTGCCACCCTTTCGGCAACGCCCGCGCCCGCGCCGTGGTGTGGAACTTTCCCGACCCGATTCCGCAGCACCGCGAGCCGCTGTACTCGCCGCGGCCGGACATGGTGGTCAAGTACCCGACCTACGACGACAAAAAAGTGTTCTGGCGGCTGCCGACGCTGTTCAAGACGGTGCAAGAGCAGAACATCGACGTGGTCAAGAAGTTCCCGCTCATCCTCACCTCTGGCCGTCTGGTCGAGTACGAAGGCGGCGGCGACGAAACCCGCTCCAACCCTTGGCTGGCCGAGCTGCAGCAGTTCGCCTTCGTGCAGATCAACCCGGCGGTGGCCAACGACCGCAACATCCGCGAGGGCGACGACGTCTGGGTGAGCACGCCGACCGGCGCGCGCATCAAGGTGCGGGCGCGGGTGACCGAGGCGGTGGATCGCACCACGGTGTTCATCCCCTTCCACTTCGCCGGGCACTGGCAGGGCAAGGATCTGCGCCAGTATTACCCCGAAGGCGCTGCGCCCATCGTGCTCGGCGAGGCGGTCAACACCGCCACGACCTACGGCTACGACGCGGTGACCATGATGCAGGAAACCAAGACCACGGTGTGCCAGGTCGAACGCGCCTGACCCAGCGCGCAGCCCAACGGAGACGAACATGGCCCGGATGAAATTCATTTGCGACGCCGAGCGCTGCATCAACTGCAACGGCTGCGTCACCGCGTGCAAAAACGAAAACGAGGTGCCCTGGGGCATCAACCGCCGCCGCGTGGTGACGATGAACGAGGGCGTGCCCGGCGAAAAATCGATTTCGGTGGCGTGCATGCACTGCTCGGACGCGCCGTGCATGGCGGTGTGCCCGGTGAGTTGCTTCTACCGCACCCCCGAAGGCGTGGTGCTGCACGACAAGGACGTGTGCATCGGCTGCGGCTACTGCTCGTACGCCTGTCCGTTCGGCGCGCCGCAGTTCCCGGCCAACGGCGAATTCGGGCTGCGCGGCAAGATGGACAAGTGCACCTTCTGCGCTGGCGGCCCGCTGCCCAACGGTTCGGAGGCGCAGTTCAAGGAATACGGCCGCGACCGTCTGGCCGAAGGCAAGCTGCCGATCTGCGCCGAGATGTGCTCGACCAAGGCGCTGTTGGCCGGCGACGAAAACGTCATCGCCGACATCTTGCGCGACCGCGTGCTGCACCGTGGCGGCGGCGCCGAACTCTGGGGCTGGGGCACGGCGTATGGCAAGGGCGAGCCGCGCGCCGCGCAGCCTGCCGCAAGCGAAGGAGCTTCATCATGAACCGCCGGGTGTCGATCCTTTTGTGCGGCGCGGCGCTGGCGCTGGTGGCCGGATGCAGCCAAAAACCGCAAACCTTGACGCAAACCGGCGCGCCGCCGTCGCAAGACCCGTGGATGGGCGCCAACCCGGCGTTCACCGAAAAAGGCTGGAAGATCGGCGACCGGGCGAGCTGGCAGCGCGAGATCGACCGCCGCGCGCAGTACCAGAACGAATACGTGCGCATGCGCTAGGAGAGGTGGCCATGTCCCGATCGCTGATGCAAAGGTTTCGCGCCGTGGTTTTCGCCGCAGGGCTCCTGGGGCTGTGCGCCGGCGCGCTGGCCGCGCCGGCCAACGTGCCTGCGGCGGATCAGCCCGGCGTTGCCGCGCAACTGGCGCAGCAGCCGGCCGCGCCGCCAGGCGCCGACACCCTGCCCGGCTATCTGCAGCAGAACAACGGCGAGCGCGAAAAGGTCCAGCCGGGAAACAACGCGCCGATGTGGCGCTCGATCAAGCAGCAGGCCGGGTTCACCAGCCTGCCGTACCCGGAAGCCGGCGTGCTGATCCAGCCGCAGACCGCCTACCCCGGGTCGGCGTTCACCTCGGCGGGCGAGGCGTGGCGGCAAACGCGCAACCTGCTGCTCATCCCCGTGGGCGGTTGGATTCTCATCCTGGCCGCAGCCGGCATCGGCGTGTTTTACGTCGTTCGCGGCAAAATCCGTCTGGCGCACCCGCGTACCGGGCGCAAGGTCGAACGCTTCACCGCGTTCGAGCGGTTTTTCCACTGGGTGTTGGCGTTTTCTTTCGTCGCGCTGGCCGTGTCGGGCATCGTCATCATGTTCGGCAAGTTTTTTCTCCTGCCCATTCTCGGCGCCGCGCTGTTTGGCTGGCTGACCTTTGCGCTCAAAACCATCCACAACTTCGTCGGCCCGCTGTTCGCGCTGTCGCTGGTCGTCGTGCTGCTGACTTTTGTGCGCGACAACCTGCCGAGCCGTGTGGACTGGGCTTGGCTGGCCAAAGGCGGCGGGCTGTTTGGTGGCGGCGAGCCGCCGTCGGCGCGGTTCAACGCCGGAGAAAAAATCTGGTTCTGGGTGGGGGTGTTGTTTTTCGGCTTGCTCGCTGCGGCTTCGGGGCTGGTACTCGACCGCCTGGTGCCCAACTTCCCGTACACCCGCGGGGCGATGCAGGTGGCTGAAATCGTCCACGCGACGTCGACCATTTTGCTCATGGCGATGGCTTTCGGTCACATCTACATCGGTACCATCGGCACCGAAGGCGCGCTCGACGGCATGCGCAGCGGTTATGTTGACGAGAGCTGGGCCAGACAGCACCATGCGCTGTGGCTGCAGGACATCGACAGCGGCAAAATTCCCGCACAGCGCAGCGGGGCCGGGGCGCAGCCGCCGCTGCCCGTTCCCAAGCCCAAGGCGTGAGGAGACGACGATGAGGCCAAACATGCATCAGTGGATCGGCGCTGCGCTGCTCGCGGCGTACAGTGCAGCGGCCTGGGCCAAGCTGCCACCGCCGTCGCCCGAGGCGCAGGCCAAGGCAGAGGAAGCCGCGGCCAAGGCCAAATGGGCGGACAAAGTCGCCGCCTACCAGCTCTGCGAAGCGCAAAACAAGGTGGCGGCGTTCTACTACGCCAGCGCCAAGGCTGCGGGCAAACCGACCGAGCCGCCGGTGCCCACGCCGCCCTGCGTCGATCCGGGGCCGTTCGTCGCCGCCAGCCCTACTCCTTCCACCCCCACCCCGCCGGCAGCGGCGCAGAAATGATGCCGATCGTGCAGGAACCGGTATCGCAGTCCGCAGCGGATCGGCGGCTGTTGCCGCAGCTCAGCCAGGCACGCCAGGCGCTGACCCGCGCAGTGCAGGTGCGCAACGAATTCGGCCAGACGCTGGACGTGGCGATTCCCGTCGAGCGGCCGCTGACGCTGTACCTCGATAAACAAGAGCTGGTCACGCTGATGACCGTCGGCGCCGCCCCCGAGCTGCTCGCGCTGGGGTATTTGCGCAACCAGCGGCTGGTGCGCTCGATCGACGACATCGCCGCAGTCCAGGTCGATTGGGACGTCCAGGCGTGCTCGATCACCAGCCGCCACGGCGTGACCGGGCTGGCCGAGCGTGCGAGCGCGCGGCGTGTGGTCACCACCGGCTGCGGCCAGGGGACGGTGTACGCCAGCCTGATGGACGAAGTGGGCAGCGCCGTGCTCGATCCCGACACCCGCATCCGGCAGAGCGAGCTCTACGCCCTGCTCGACACCATGCGGCTGCACGACTCGCTGTACAAATCCGCCGGGTCGGTGCACGGCTGCGCGCTGTTCGACCGCGACCGGCTGCTGATGTTCACCGAAGACGTCGGCCGGCACAACGCGGTCGATGCCATTTCCGGCTGGATGTGGCTGCACGGTATCGATGGCGCCGGCAAGGTGTTCTACACCACCGGGCGGCTGACGTCGGAAATGGTCATCAAATGCGCGTTGATGGGCGTGGCCATCCTGGTGTCGCGCTCGGGGGTGACGCAAATGGGGTTCGACATCGCCGAGCGGCTGGGCATGGCGCTGTTCGCGCGCTGCAGCAACCGGCATTTCCTGCACTACACCGCGCCGCAGCGTTTCGTCGCCGAGCCGCTGCAGCCCGTGACGGCATGAACACCCTGGCCGCTGCCGAACTGCCGCTGGCCGTGCTGATGCAGCGCGACCGGCTCGCCAACCGCTGGCAGCGCTGGCGCTGGAGCCTGCGCGACGTGCTGCCGGCCGAGGCGGCGCCTACTGCTGCAGCCGGCGCGCCGCGCTGCCTGAGCTGGCAAAGCGCGAGTTCGCAATGGCTATACGGCGGTTGCGCCGTGCAACTGTTCCGCGACGAAGCCGAGGGCTATCACCTCAACCTCACCTCGCCGCAGCCGAGCTGGTTCGTCTGGTGGACGCCTGCAGCAGACGGCGAGTGCGACGACCCGCGCGTCGATGCCCGTGGCCTGCCCGCGGTGCAGGCCGTCACCCTGTCGTACAGCGAGGCCGCGCGCTGGATGGACGCCGGGGAGACGGTGGAAATCGCGCCGCTACCGGCCGCGGTGGCCAATTGGTTGGCCGAGTTCGCCGCCGCGCACTACCGCCCCGAGCCGCGCAAGCGCCGACGGCCGCAGAGTTTCCTCTCTCCCGCCGAGCGCGACGGCGCCGCGCCACCGACCTGCTGCCCATGACGTCCACACCCCCGCCCGAAGGCAGCGGCTTTCTCGCCCGCTGGTCGCAGCGCAAACTGCAGTCGCGCACCGGCCAGCCGGCACCACCGCCGGCGACGGAACAGCCGCTGCCATCCCCGCCGGCCGAGCCGGCGGCGTCTGCGGTGACGGCCACAGAAGTCCCGCCGCCGCCGACCCTGGACGAGCTCGCCGCGCTCGACTACACCGCCGACCTCACGCGCTTCGTCGCCCGCGGGGTGGACGAGAGCGTGCGCCGCGCCGCGCTGCGCAAGCTGTTTGCCGATCCGCAGTTCAACGTCATGGACGGGCTGGACGTGTATATCGACGATTACAACGCGCCCAGCGCGGTGCCGCCAGGGCTGCTGGCGCGGCTGAAGCCGTTGCATCAAGTCGGTCAGCGCCTGGGCGATGCCGCATCCGCCTCCATCCCCGCCAGCCCGCAGTTGGCCGCCGCGCCGCAGCCCGATGCGCCGCGCGAACTGGCCGTTCCTGAGCCGCCACCGGGCGACACCGCCCGCGCTGCGGACACGGCGGCTGGCCCTAACCCGCACGCGACTTCAGCCGCCGCCGACGTATGAAAACCCTGGTCTGCGATTGCAACCGCACCCAAACGCTCGATCCCGATCTGCTTGCCTCAGCGACGGGGCAGACGGTGCAGCGTCATACCCAGCTCTGCCGCCGTGACATCGGCGCGTTCCAGCGCGCGGCGCAAAGCGACGAGCCGCTGCTGGTGGCGTGCACGCAGGAGGCCACGCTGCTGGCCGCGGTGGCGGCGCGAACCGAAGGGGTGCCGGCAGCCGACGTGCGGCCGATCCGTTTCGTCAACATCCGCGAAACCGCCGGCTGGAGCCGTGAGGGCAGGGCAGCGGGGCCGAAAATGGCAGCGCTGCTCGCGGCTGCCGCGCTGCCCGAGCCCGAGCCGGTGCCCACCGCGCAGTACCACAGCGCGGGGCGCTGCATCGTGCTGGGCGACGCCGCGTCGCTCGACTTGGCGCGCGGGCTGCTTGCCGACAGCCTGGACCTCACCCTGGTGCACACTGCAAGCCCAGCAGGCCGCCGCGGCGCCGATGCGCTGCCGTTGCAGCACGAGCAGCCGGTGTACGCCGGCCGGGTGCGGCAGGTGCGCGGCTGGCTGGGCGCGTTCGAGGTGGACGTCGAATCGCGCAACCCCATCGACCTGGACGTGTGTACCCGCTGCAACGCTTGTCTGGCCGCCTGCCCGGAGGGCGCGATCGGCCTGGATTACCAGATCGACCTCGACCGTTGCTGCGCGCACCGCGACTGCGTGCAGGCGTGCGGCGCCGTCGGCGCGATCGACTTCGACCGCACGCCGCAGGTGCACACCCTGCACGCCGACCTGGTGCTCGACCTGCAGCCGCAGCCGGCCCTCACCCTGCACCAGCCGCCGCAAGGCTACGCCGCCCCCGGCGCCGACCCGCTGGCGCTGGTGCGCGCGGTGGCCGAGCTGCGCGACCGCAAGGGGGATTTCGAAAAGCCGCGGTTTTTCCACTACGACGCCAAACTCTGTGCACACAGCCGCAACGCCCTGCTCGGCTGCCACGCCTGCATCGATATCTGCTCGGCGCAGGCCATCCACAGCCGCGCCCGGTTGCGCGCCGACCAGACGCCGCCGGTCGCCGAGGCGGACAATCTGCTGCCCCTTTCGCTGCGCGGCAAGCCGCACGCCGAGCAGATCGAGGTCGATCCGCACCTGTGCGTCGGCTGCGGCGCCTGCACCACGGTCTGCCCGTCGGGCGCGCTGACCTACGCCTACCCGCGCGCCGCCGACATGGGCGCGCGGCTGCGCACACTGCTGCTCACCGCGCAGCGCGCCGGGTTGCGGCGGCCGGCGCTGCTGCTGCACAGCCAGGAGCGCGGCGACGAGCTCGTCGGCCAGCTCGGGCGCCTGGCCGCAGCCGATGCCACGGTGCGCGGGCTGCCCGCACGCCTCATCCCGGTGCCGCTGTGGCACATCGCTTCGGTCGGCATCGAGCTGTGGCTGGCTGCGGTGGCCTGGGGGGCGGCGGACATCGTCGTACTGTCCGACGGTTCCGAGGCGCCGGCCTACGCCCAAGCGCTGCAAATGCAGCTGCGGTTGGCCGAGGCGCTGCTGCACGGCATGGGGTATACCGGCGCGCGGCTGCGGCTGGTGCAAACCGCCGACCCCCGCGAGCTCGACGCGCGGCTCAACGTTCCTGCCGCGGACGGGCCGGTGTGCGCGCAGCCGGCGGGATTCGCCGCGCTCGCGCAAAAGCGCGCGACTCTCGACCTGGCGCTCGACCACCTTCTGCGCCACGCCCCGGCGCAAGACGTGGCGCGCGGCGAGCGCGCCATCGACCTGCCACGCGGCGCCGGCTCGCCGCTGGGGCGCATCGTCGTCGACACCCAGCGCTGCACCCTATGCCTGAGCTGCGTCGGCGCCTGCCCCAGCGGCGCGCTGGCCGACAACCCGCAGGCGCCGCAACTGCGCTTCATCGAGCAGAACTGCGTGCAGTGCGGCCTGTGCGCCAAAACCTGCCCCGAGCAGGCCATCACCCTGCAGCCGCGGCTGCAGTGGGGGCCGCAGCGCAACACGCCGCAGGTGCTCAACGCCGCGCCGCCGTGGCGTTGCGTGCGCTGCGGCAAGCCGTTTGGCACGGTGCAGGCGGTCGAGCTGATGGTTGCACGTTTGTCCGCGCACCCGGCGTTCGCCGGCGCGGCGGCGCAGCGGCTGAAAATGTGTAGTGATTGCCGGGTGATCGACTTGCACTCGCAGGCCGATATGACCGTCCACGACCTTCCCTGACCGTGCCGCATGCCATGTCCGCCATCGCGCCAACCCCCCGTGTTTTGACCCTGTCCGCCCCCGGCAGCGACGAAGACGCCGCCCGCGCCGAGCTGTGGGGCTTGCTGGCGTTGCTCTTCATCGCTGCGCCCGATGCGGCCACGCTGCGGCTGCTGGCTGCGCTGCCGCCGCACGAGGCAGCGCCGTCGGCCGCGCTGTCTGCGGCGTCGAACCGCTTGCGTCAAGCAGCGGCGGCGGCCGGTGCCGACGACGTGCGTGACGAGTTCGAGGCGTTGTTCGGCGGCCCAGGGCGCCCGGCGGTGTATGTGTACGGCTCGTTCTACCTCGCCGGGGCGCTGCACGACAAACCGCTGGCTGCGCTGCGTGGCGATTTGCAGCGCATCGGCCTGAGCCGGCGGATCGACCTGGGCGAAAGCGAAGACCACTTCGCCATGCTCGCCGAGACCATGCGCTACCTCATCGCCGGAAACGATCCCGCGGTGTGCACGCTGGCGCGCCAGCGCGACATGTTTGAGCGCCACATCCAGCCGTGGGCGGCGGCGATGTGCGACGCCATCGACGGCGACCGCCAAGCGCGGTTTTACCGCGCGGTCGCCGCCTTCACCCGTGAATTCATCCAGGTCGAGCAGCTTGGTTTCGATCTGCTCGACTGAGCGTCATTCCGATTTCGCCGCCAGCGCCGGTTTGCAGCTCAGGCACGGCGCGTGCACCAGGTGGCCGTGCCACAAGCCATGCGCGCTGCGCACCGCCACCACCAGCCAGGCGCCGCTGAGCGCAACGATGAGCATGGCGGCGAATGCGGTGAAAAACGGCATCCCGGTGCGCACCCCCAGCGTCAGCGTGGCCGCGGCGTAAACCCCCAGCGGGAAGGTGAATCCCCACCAGCCAAGGTTGAACGGCAGCCCGCGCCGCAGCTGAATGGCCGTCAACGCCACGGCAGTCACCAGCCACCACAGCCCCAGCCCCCACAGCACCAGCGCGCCGGTCACGCCCAGCGGTGCGGCCACTGTCGCCACCGGCGCCATGGCCGTCGAGGCGAACGCCTGCGGCGCCGCTGCACCCAAAGTGAGCAGGGCAAACGCGCCGGTGCCGATCGGCCCCAGGCTCAGCCAGGTGGACACGCCCAGCTCCTTCGGCGGCAGCTTGTGCAGCGCCAGGCGCAGGTAGAGCACGGCGAGGATGCCCAGTGCGATCGGTACCGACATGCCCCACAGCGCGTAGCCGGCGACCACCAGCGTTTGCGCCTGCGCCGCAGGCAGGTGCTGCGCGAGGAACCCCGCGCTCGATGCCGCGACCTCGGCAGGCACCACCGGCAGCAGCCACACCCCGGTCATGCGGTCCAGCGAGTGATCCTGGGTGGTGAACTGGTACCACGGCACCAGCCAGCCGGTCAGCAGCGACAGACCGACGTCGAGCCACCACAATTGCACCGCCGCTTGCGCCGCCTGCGGGTCTGTGGGGTAGAACAGCACCAAGCCGTTGACCAACGGGATCAGCGCCATCGGTAGCGCACCGAGAAACATCGATTGCACCGGATGGTTCAGCAGCGGCAGCGCGTGTCGGGTGAAAAACAGCCAACGCGCCGCGAACAAGGCGGCAAACAGCACGAAAATCACCGCATCGGCGAGGAACAGGCCGTGCGCCAGGCGGTGCAGACCGTCGATGCGCGCGGGGAACTGCGCCAACAGCAAGAACGTGATTCCGGTGCCCATATTGACGGTGAACCAATTGGGCGTGAACTGGCGCACTAGTTCGACTGGTGCGGGCAAATGGCTGAGTGGTTTCCACGACGACATGGCAATCGATCACAGGTTTGACGAACAGATGCCGTATGCTAGGCAGCAGCCAAAAATAAGTAAAACGAATGAATTTTATAAAATCAACATAAAAGATAGATATATCAGCCTTTGCCGCTGCTGTCGGCGCCCGGCGCCGCGAACCGTTGCATCACTATGAAATCCAGTTTGTTTTCCAGGGCGGCAAGCCGCTTTCCTAGCGCCACGCGGCGGCAGGCGTTGCGCCGCATTGGCGCCGGTGTCGCCGTGGCGGTGCTGGGTTTGCCGCGCGCCGTGTCGGCGCAGCCGCCGGCGGTGGTGACGCTGCAGGCGCAGTGGAGCGTGCACTTACAGGCCGATGGCAAGGGCAGCGACGATCGCGGCGCGCAGTTGCTGGTGCTGCTCGGCGGGCTGGGCGGGGCGCAAGGCGTGGCCACGGCGCAGGACACGGTGACCTGGCCCGCCAATGGCACCGGGGACTACCGCATCGACAGCACGCTCACGCCGCGCGGCGCGCTGGCGGTGTTGCTGCGCCGGCTGCACTGGGTACGCACGGCCGGCGGCGAGGTGCGCAACGGCCAACCTGAGTTGCTGCAAGCCAGCAACCGCAAGGGCGACGACCCGACGACGTGGGTGCACCTCACCCGCGGCCGCATGGTGGTGCAGACCGGCGAGCGGCAAGCTTCGGCGCCGCTGCCGCCCAGCCAGCCTGCGCCTGCCGGGCTGACCGATCCGTTGACTCTGGCCTGGGGCTATTTGCAGCGACCGCTGCCGGTCGAACCTTTCACCGTCCCGCTATTGATCAACGACAAAGTGCAGACGGCGCACGTCGTGCCACAGCGTGTGCTGCTGCCATGGCAGGGTGAACACGTGGCTTGCACATTGCTCGATGCGCAAAGCGACCAAAGCAGCGCCACGCTGCGCATCTGGCTACGGCAGAGCGACGGCCTGCCGCTGCAGGTCGAGCTCGGCATGGGGGACCGCTACGGCCTGGACGTGGTGCAGGTGCTGACCGCGGTGCCGTCCGGGCTGGGTGCTTTACACACATTGCAGTAGACCAGCGCCAATTCCTTGCCGCGCAGACGCGCTACGCTATCGGTCATGGACGAGAACAGCACTTTCCCTTCTTCTCCCTCGCGCAGCCAGCCGCGGGTGCGGCTGCAGATCAAGCAGGGAACGGCCATCGGGCCGGGCAAGGCCGCGTTGCTCGAAGCCCTGGAGCGCACCGGGTCGATTTCCGCCGCCGGGCGGGAGCTGGAAATGAGTTACCGCCGGGCCTGGCTGCTGATCCACAGTGTCAACCAGGCGTATAAGCAGCCGCTGGTCGAGGCTTCCAAAGGCGGCGCCGGTGGCGGCGGGGCGCAGCTCACCCCGCTAGGGCGCGAAGTGCTGTCGATCTACCGGCGCATGGAACGCAAGGCGCTGCGCGCCATCCAGACCGATTTGGAAGCGTTGGAAAAACTGCTACACGATTGACGTGTACGGATTTGTTGCGCGGCGCGCTGCGTTTCGTGCGGGGGATGGCTCAGCGCGGCCAGCACTGCAACTGCGCCGCGCGTGCGTGCACCGTCACCGCCGAGCCCACGCGCAGGCCGTGATGCGCGATCAGCCGCAGCGGTGCGCGTAGCCACAGCCGCGCTTTGCCGCAGCGCAGTGCCGCAGTGGCGCTGGCCTCCTGCACGATGATGTGCTCGATCGTTCCCGCAATGGGATTTTCGGCGTCGTCGGCGCGGTCGGTTTTCAGCGGCGGCAGGCGCACGTCGTCGGGTGATACCGCCCAGTCCAGCGTCGAACCCACGGCCCAGCCCGGCGCGGCATCAGCACGCAGCGGCACGCGCAGCACCGTTGCAGCCTCCTCCCAATGCAGTTCGGTGTAGCCCTGCTCGGGCACGTGGCGCAGCACCGTGGCGGTGAAGCGGTTGCGCACGCCCAGTAGCGCGGCCGCCGCCACGCTCGCGGGCCTGGCGAACATCTCGCGGGGCGGGCCCTGCTGCACGATGCGCCGGCCGGCGAGCACCACCACCCAGTCGGACATCGCCGCCAGCCCAGCGTCGTGCGTCGCCGCCAGCGCTGGAATGCCTAGCTGGTGCATGCGCGACACCAGTTCGGCCATGACGTCGTCGCGGGTGTTGACGTCCAGCGCCGAGGTCGGCTCGTCGAGCAGCAGCAACTGCGGCGAGCGCGCCAGGGCGCGGGCCAGCGCCACGCGCTGCTGCTGCCCGCCGGAGAGCTGCGACGGGCGCAGATCGGCCTGCGCCGCCAGACCGACCGAATCGAGCAGATCGACGGCGCGCTGCCGGTGCGACTTGAGCGCACCGCCGAAGGCGTAGGCCACGTTTTCCCAGGCGCGCAGGTGCGGAAACAGCGCGTAGCCTTGCGGCAGATAGCCGATGGGGCGGCGCTGCGGCGGCAGGCCGCCAAAGGGCTCGCCCGCGCTGGGCACCAGCCCGGCCAGCGCCTTGATCAGCGTGGACTTGCCCTCGCCGCTGGCGCCCAGCAGCGCGGTGAAGCCCTGCACCTGAAAGTCCACGTCGAGCGCGATGGGCTCGCGCAGCGAAAGCCGTACCTGTTGCACCACGGTCAGCGCCTGTCTTGTCTGCGCCGCGACAGCGCGCCCAGAATCAGCGGCAGCGGCAGGCCGATGACGAAGAACAGCCACAGCAGCGGATACACCGCCGGCAGGCCGGTGTCTTGCAGATTGACCCACAGCTTGACCGGTATGCCCTGCGGGTAATACGCCACGATGAGCACGATGCCGAATTCGCCCAGAGCACGCACCCAGGCCAGCGCCACCCCCGCGCCCAGCCCCAGTCCGGCCAGCGGTACGGTGATGCGCCAGAAGGTGCGCCACGGTGACTGCCCCAGGGTGAGCGAGATCTGTTCCAGTTCGCGCGGCACGCCTTCGAACGCCGAGCGCGCGGCGACGATGAAGTACGGCGCGCTGCCGTAGATCTGCGCCAGCAAAAACGATTCGGGCGTGTTCGTCAGGCTCAGCCCGAGCTTGCCCAGCGGTTGTCCCAGCCAGCTATACGGGCCGTAACTCATGCTCAGCAGCAGCCCCATGGCCAGCGGCGGGGTGAGCAGCGGCAGCAGGATGAGCAGCTCGACCAGAAACTTGCCGCGAAAATCGTGCCGCGCCAGCCACCACGCCACCGGCGTGCCAAACGCCACGACGATGAGCAGCGCCTCGACGGTGTAGAGCAGCGAGACCTGGAGCGAATCGACATCGCCCGGCTGTAATTGCAACTGCGTCCACGGCGTACTGATCAACAGGCCGAAAAACGGCAGCGACAGAAACCCGAGACCGAGCAGCCCAGCCAGCGCGATCAGCCAGGCGCGGCGGGTCAGCCGCTGGCCGCGGTCGTACGCCGCGGCGCTGCCGACGACCGAGGTGTCAACCGCAGACAACGCCATGCCGGTTCGCCTCGCGGGGATCGGCTTTGGCGCGTGTCATTTCAGCGCCGTGCCGATCGGTGGGCCGTAACCCATGTCCTTGAACATGGTCTGCCCTTGGGCGCTGGTCATGAGCTGGACGAACGCTTCACCCGCCTTGGGGTTGGGGGCGTTTTTCAGCACCGCGGCGTAGAACACCAGCGGTTGCGTGGACAGCGTATCGGTCTTGCCGTTGGGCAGCTTGATGCTGAAATGCACTTTCCGATACCACGTATCGACCATCGCCGGGTCGCTGAGATTGATTTGCGCCGGCAGGGTGACGTAGGGCAGGTGGTGCGAAATGGCGGCGCACAGATAGCCCGACGAGGCGTCGATCTGCCCGGACTGCAACCGCGACAGCAGCGACGGCTCGGTGAAAATCTGCTGCGGGTTCTCGATCGGCCCAAGGATTTTTTGCATCAGCCCGGGCTGCTTGTAATACTTTTGCGCCAGCAGCATGGTGAAAATGATGTTGCGCCCCTGCGGATCGACCGCCGGGTCGGTGCGGCCAAACTTCATTCCCGGCTTTTCCAGCACCGCATACCACGGCTCGCCGCCCTTGGCCGCCGCCTCGAAGTCTTTGGCGAACTGGCTTTGTGGGCTGTAGGCGATGACCATTTCCGTGCTGGCGATCGGCACGGCCGTGCTGACCAGCCCGGCTTTTTGCAGGACGCGGATCGGCCCCGGGGTGATGGACACGAACACGTCCGGGTTGATCTGCTTGGAGGCGATCAGCCGCGCCAAGCCGTAGGCGCCAGCGCCTTGGCCTTCGTACTGTACGTGCTCCTGTTTGGCGAACGCTGGGCCGAGAGCTTTGTCCATCACCGGGCCCATGACGCCGGCGTAGGCGACGTTGAGCACGGGTTCGGCGGCTTGCGCCGCAGGCGCGGAGCAAACCGCCAGCGCGGTCAGCGGCATGGCGGCAGCCAGCGCATACGACAACAGGGTACGGCGTTGCATACAGGGTACTCCTTGAAAGGTTGAGCCGACGGCGACAGCGCCGCGTAGTGTTTACGAAAATATATCGCAGACACCGGTTTGGCGATGTTTCAGGTCGTAAGGAGTGCAGCAAAAAAACGCCGCCGCGAAGGGGCGATGGCGGAGATCAGGCCGGAGGCGGTGTCTGCCCTGCCTGGCGTTCGCGCAACTGTTCGGCAACACCCTGCATTGCGCGGTCCATCAACCCCTGCGCTTCCAGCGGCAGGATCAGGCCCTGCGCGGCCATGCGTTCCAGCGCCCGCCGCGTCATCGAGTGCGCGCGGCCGCCCACTTTGCTGGAAAACATGTAGAACAAACCCTGCGGGCTGCGCCAGGTGAGCTGCGCGCGCGCGGTGCGTCCCTGGATTTGCAGCTGCACCCAGGTGCCGATGTCCAGCGAGGCGATCAGCCCGGCGACTTCGGCGGGCGACAGCAGCGCACCATCAGCTGCCGGCGCGCTCGCCGCCTCGGCGCTGGCCGGTGCCGCGGCTGCCGCCTGTGGCTGTGTTTCTGCAGGAACATCGCTGGCTTCGATCAGGCCGCTGGTGAGTTTTTCCTCGTTGCGCACCAGCGCCTCGGGCATGGCGCTGGGGGGCGCGGCGCTGGGCTGCGGGTGCAGCAGCCGCGACCATTCACGCTGCAGCAGCAGCGCGTCGTCGCGCGACACCGCCTGTTGCGCCTCCCCCTGGCCGCGGATGGCCTGCGCCTGCGCGTCCATCAGCCAGGTGAGGAACTCCTGGCGCTTGTTGTCCGCCAGCGAAATCAGATCCAGCCCCTGGCCGAGACGTCGCACCAGCGTGGGCAGCAGCTTGAGCAGCGTCTTGCGGTCGGCCTCGGTGGTTTTGGGCTGCACGCTCCAGATCAAATCACTGGCTGTCTGCTTGAACGTCTGGGTGTCGGGCGCATCCTCGCCGAAACGCAGCACCGACTCGGCAAGCACCGTCGACCAGTTTTCCAGCATGAAGTGGCGCAACTGTGGGTGGGTGTGCAGCCGTGCAAACACGCCGTGCAAATGGCGGTAGAGCGCACCGTGCAGCAGGCTGCGGAATTCGGCGCGGCGCAGCGCATCGACGGCCTCGGCTTGCTGCTGTTCGATCACCGCTGCGTTCTCGGCGATGTGGCGCTGTAGGTCGCCGAGCTGATGCTCGAACACCGTGCTGTCGTCTTCTTCCGCGTTGACGATGGCTTCGACCATGCGCGACAGGAACGGCAGGAAACGCTGCGCCGTGGGCTCATCCACGCTGCTGAACCCGGCGCTGTATTCGGCCACGCGGTTGAGCAGCTTGCGTGCCGGATGGTTGCGCGAGCTGAACAGACTGGCGTCGCGCAGCCCCAAGCGCAGCACCGGGATTTGCAGCCGGGCCAGTTGCGCCTTGACCGCGGGCAAAAGTTTGGGGTCGGCCAGGATGTGGTCGAACAGCAGCGAGACGACGTCGATGGTCAGCCGTTCCAGCGGCCGGTTGGCGACTTCATACAACGTCTGCCGGTGTTGTTCGATGAGGTTGACCGCTGCGGGGGCGCTGCCGGGCTGGTCACGCCAATTGACTTCGCGCAAACCCAACCGATCGGTCAGCAGCAGCCTGTCGAGCGCGTCGCGCAGCTGCGGGTTCAAGCTCACGGCCTGACCGAAAAACGACGACGAACCGAAGCCCGAAGGCGCAAAGCCGCCACCGGTCGCTGCGGCCTCGCTGCCGCTTTCGTTGCGGCCGGAGAGCAATTGCTGTAGCGCCTCCAGACTGAGCTCGCCGCCGGCAGCCTCTTTGCCTGCCGCTGCCGCTGCCGCGGCGCGCTGCGCCCGCTGGCGATACTGCGCCGGCTCGACGTGCAGCTCGGCCAGGCGCTTGTTGTATAGCGCATAAGTGTCTTTGAGCGCTGCCGACATGCCTTTGCCGAAGGCACGCAGCAGCCCCAGCCGTTCCTCGGCGTCGAGCTCGACCACGCCCAGCGCGTGGTGCAGCGATTTGCTGAACACTTCGGGCCGCAGCGGATTGGGCTGTGGAGCGGCGTTGTCTCCGGCGCGCAGGCTGTCCAGCCGCGCCCCCAGATCGCGTACTTCCCACTGCGCCTCGGCTTCGAGCAGATGCGTCAGCCGCGACACTTCGACGCCTTCTTCCAGTTCGGCCTCGTCCACCAGGCTGAGGGCTTCGAGTTGCAATTCCTTGGCCGCCACCGGCCTTTGGCCGCGGATTTCTTCATCGAGCACTGCATGGAAGCGTTCGACGAACGCCTGGATCAGCTTGCCCTCGTTCTGCCGCAGCGCGTGGCTGAGGTCGGCAAACTGCTGGCGGTCGCGCCCATTGCTCGCCGCTTCCGCCTGCTGCTCCAGCGCTTCGATGACTTGGCGCACCACGGAGCGCATCAGCGCATCCGAGCGTTCGATGGCATCGTCGATGCAGGACTGAAAAATCTCTGAGGGCAGCATGGCGGAGCGAAAGTCGATGCTGGTCGGACGAGCAGACAATTCTGCACAATGTAAACCGTTTTATCGGGCAGTTTCCTCTTTTTTCCTCGCTGCCGGGCGGCGTGGCGCGTTGCCATGTTGCGCCGGCGCAAAGACCGTTGCTGCATGTCAAATCGCCTGACGGAATCGACGCCAGCCGACGTGGAACGCGCGCTTACCCCTGCGCTGGGCAGGGGATTACGCGTGCATCGGCTGCATGCCAGCGGGTTTTGCGCCACTTGGCGAGCCACGCGCGGCGGGGTCGTGGCGTTCGTCAAGACCGTGCCCGCGTCGCGTGCTGCCGTCTTGCACGCCGAAGCCGACGGCTTGCGCGCCTTGGCCGCTAGCGGCGCGGTGCGCGTGCCCGCCGTGCTGGCGCTGGACGATGCCGCTGCTTGCGGCATGACGCTGCTGGCGTTGGAGTGGCTTGACCTGTGCCCGCCGGACGCGGGATTTGGCGCGCGGCTGGGTGCGGCGCTGGCGGCGCTGCACGCGGCGGCCTCACCCGCGCTGCCCGCTGGCGCACGGTTTGGCTGGCCGCGCGACAACTGGATCGGCGCGACGCCGCAGAGCAATGCGCCGCATGCCGACTGGCAGGAGTTTTTCAACCGCCAGCGCCTGGCTGCGCTGTGTCGGCGGCTGCTCGCCGCAGATCCGTCCCACGCAGCGCTGTGCGCCACGGTCGAGGCGGTGATGGCGCGCTGGCCGGCGTTGCTGCAAGACGGCCATGTGCCGCAGCCCAGCCTGCTCCATGGTGATTTGTGGAGTGGCAACTGGGGCATGCTGGCCGACGGCAAGCCGGTGATTTTCGACCCTGCGGTGGCCGTCGGCGACGCCGAGGCCGACTTGGCGATGATGGAGCTGTTCGGCGCGCCGCCGCCTGGCTTCTGGCCGGCGTACCGCGCCGCCGGCCGTGGGCTGCATCCGGGGTACGGGCGCCGACGCGCGGTGTACCAGCTCTACCACCTGCTCAACCACGCGCTGCTGTTCGGCGGCGGCTATGCGCGTCAGGCGCTGTCGCTGGCGCAGCAGGTGTTGCGCACGGTCGCGGGCTGAGTTGCCGCGGCCGGCAGCGGCGCGGCGAGCTGGCCGAGACGTTCGAGTTCGCGCCGCAACAGATGCGCGGCGGCGACCATTTCGCGCAACGCCGCGTCGGTCTCGGGCCAGCCGCGGGTTTTCAGCCCGCAGTCGGGGTTGACCCACAACCGCTGTACCGCAATGACCTGCGCGGCGCGGCGCAGCAGCTCGGCCATGCTTTGCGCACTGGGCACGCGCGGCGAGTGGATGTCGTACACCCCTGGGCCGATGTCGTTGGGGTAGGCGAAGGCGCCGAAGGCGTCGAGCAGCTCCATGTTCGAACGCGAGGTTTCGATGGTCAGCACGTCGGCGTCGAGCGCGGCGATCGACGGCAGAATGTCGTTGAACTCGCTGTAGCACATGTGCGTGTGGATCTGCGTGTCGTCGTGCGCCACCGCCGAGGCTACGCCGAAGGCGCGCACGGCCCACTGCAGATACGTTGGCCACTGCGCGCGCTTGAGCGGCAGCCCTTCGCGGAACGCCGGCTCGTCGATCTGGATGATGGCAATGCCGGCACGCTGCAGATCGTCGACCTCGTCGCGCACGGCCAGCGCCAACTGCATCGCCACTTGCTCGCGCGGCAGATCGTCGCGCACGAAGCTCCATTGCAGCAAGGTGATCGGCCCGGTGAGCATCCCCTTGACCGGCTTGCTCGTCAGCGATTGCGCGTAGCGCGCGGTGTCCACGGTCATCGGCTCGGGCCGCCAGACATCCCCCCAGAGAATGGGCGGTTTGACGCAGCGTGAGCCGTAGCTTTGCACCCAGCCGTTGCTGCTGAAGGTGTAACCCCAGAGCTGCTCGCCAAAAAATTCGACCATGTCGTTGCGCTCGGCCTCGCCGTGCACCAGCACGTCCAGGCCGATGTCTTCTTGCCGGCGAATGACGCTGCGGATTTCCTCGCGCATGCGTTGCAGATAGTCGGTGTGGCGTAATTCGCCGCGCCGCCATGCGGCGCGCGCGGCGCGGATGTCGGCGGTTTGCGGGAACGAGCCGATGGTCGTGGTCGGCAGCAGCGGCAGGTGCAGCCGCGCGCGCTGCGCGATGATGCGCTGGGCATACGGCGCGGCGCGGCGCGACTGCGCTGCAGTCAGCGCCTCCACCCGGCGGCGCACTTGTGGCAGGGTGATACGCGGGTTGTCGCGGCGTGCCTGCAGCGCCGCGGCGTTGGCTTGCAATTCGGCCCGCACCGCGTCTTCGCCGCGGTCGAGCGCGGCGGCCAGCACCTGCAGTTCGCCGAGCTTTTCCGCGGCAAATGCCAGCCAGGGACGCACTTCCGGATTCAGCCGCGCGCCGTCTTCGCCAGCCAGGCTCACCGGCACGTGCAGCAGCGAGCACGACGGCGCCAGCCATAAGCGCTCGCCCAGCGCAGCGTGCAGCGGCCGCAGCGTATCGAGCAGCGCGCGCAGATCGCTGCGCCAGACGTTGCGGCCGTCGATCACCCCGGCGGACAGCACCCAATGCGACGGCAGCGCCGCCGCCCACTGCGCCCATTGCTGCGGCGCACGCACCAGGTCCAGGTGCACGCCATCGACCGGCAGCGTCGCCACGGTCGCCGGCGCCAGGCTGATCGATTCGAAGTACGTCGTCAGCAGCAGCCGCGGCCGTTGCCCGCCGGGCAACGCTGCGATCGCGGCGTACAGCGTGGGCAGGGCGTCGCGCCAGGCGGCGGGCAAGTCCAGGGTGAGCGCCGGCTCGTCGAGCTGCACCCAGTCCACGCCGAGTGCGGCCAGCGCGGCCAGCAGCCGAGCGTAAGCCGCAGCCAGCGGGGCGGCCAGGCTCAGGCGGTCGAACCCCGGCTGGTGCGACTTGGCCAGCCACAAAAAACTCAGCGGCCCGAGCAGCGCCGGCTTGGCTGCATGCCCGGCCTGCTGCGCTTCGCGCACGCGGTCCAGCAACCATGGCGCGCCGCCGTCGAAGCGGGTCTGGGCGTCGAGCTCGGGCACGAGATAGTGGTAGTTGGTGTCGAACCACTTGGTCATTTCCATCGCCGGCTGCGCCGCATTGCCGCGAGCCAGCGCGAACATCTGCTCCAGGCTGAGCGTCACCGGATCGAAGCCGAAACGCGCGGGCAGTGCGCCCAGCAACGCGGCGGTGTCGAGCACATGGTCGTACAGCGCGAAGTCGCCGACGGTGGCAAAGCGCAAGCCGGCGTCGCGTTGTGCCGCCCAGTTGGCGGCGCACAACCGTGCTGCGGTGGCCTGCAGCGCGGTGGCGCTGCTTTTACCCTGCCAAAAACTTTCCAGGGCGAATTTGAGTTCGCGCTGCGGGCCGATACGGGGATAACCCAGGACGTGTGTGGTAATGGTCATGGCGGTCGTTGCGGATTCAATCGGGGCCCGCCAGTTTGCGGTGAACTCCGGATTGAATCAAGCGATGTTTTTTCGCGTTAAGATGAATGCAATTCATCATTGACGGACATGCTCGAACTGCGACATTTGCGCTCTTTGCTGGCGATTGCCGAAACCGGGCGGATCAACGCCGCGGCGCAGGCCGTGCACCTCACGCCGTCGGCGCTGTCGCACCAGTTGCGCGCGCTGGAGCGGCATTACGCCCTGCCGTTGCTGCGGCGTGATGCACGCGGACTGCGTTTCACCCCAGCGGGCGAGCGCCTGCTGGCGCTGGCGCGGCAGGTGCGCGACGCGCAGCGCGCTGCCGAGCTCGATCTGCAGCGCATCCAGGTCGACACCCGCGGCAGCCTGCGGCTGGTTCTGGAGTGCCACACCTGTTTCGAGTGGCTGATGCCGGTGATGGATGCGTTCCGCCAGCGCTGGCCCGATGTCGAGGTCGATCTGGTGTCCGGGTTTCACCGCGATCCGCAGACCCTGCTCGACGACGGCAAGGCCGACATGGTCATCGGTGCGCTGCGACCGGCGGGTAGACGATGGGTGTCGCTGCCGCTGTTTCGCTTCGAGATCCTGCTCGTGTTGCCTCCCGGACATGCCCTTTGCGCCAAGCGCACGGTGCGCGCCGCCGATTTGCAGGGGCAGACCCTCATCACCTACCCGGCGCCGGAGGAACGCATCGACCTGATCCGTGAAGTGCTGCGCCCTGCCGGAATCCGGCTGCCGCGACGTACCGCGGAGCTGACGATCGCCATCTTGCAGCTCGTCGCCAGCCGCCGCGGCATCGCGGCGCTGCCCAACTGGGCGCTCAAGCCATCAGTGGACAGCGGCTATGTGCAGGCGCGGCGCATCGGCGCACGCGGCTTGTGGAGCGAGCTGTACGCCACGGTGCCGGCCGAGCTCGGCCAGCGGCCGTATGTGCACGACTTTGTCGACATCGCCCGCCAAAGCATCTCCAGCCGTCTCGACGGCGTGCAACTGCTCTGAGGCAGGCGGGCAAAAGGAGCCCGCCGTGGCGTGATGCGCAGCGGCGCAGGACAATGCAGACTTCGTTCTCACCTGAAGGAGCAGCCATGCCGCACCATACCCAGACGTTGCATACCGCAGACGGGCAGACGATCAGCGCCTATGTCGCCCAGCCGCAGGGCAAACCGCGCGGCGGTATCGTCGTCGTCCAGGAAATTTTCGGGGTCAACGCGCACATCCGCAGCGTGGCCGACGGCTATGCCGCGGCGGGCTACCTGGCCATCGCACCTGCCGTATTCGACAGCGTGCAGCCGCAGGTCGAACTGAATTACGACGCGCCGGGTGTGCAGAAAGGGCTGGAACTCGTTGCCGCGCTCGGCATGGATCGCGCGCTGGCCGGTGTGCTGGCCGCGGCGCAGGCAGCCGCCGTTGCAGGTAAGGTGGGCGTCGTCGGTTTCTGCTGGGGTGGCACCGTAGCCTATCTGGCGGCGATTCGCGCCGGGCTGCCGGCGGTGAGCTACTACGGCGGACGCAATGTGCAACTCGTCGGCGAACCGGCCAAGGCACCGTTGCAGTTCCATTACGGCCTGCGCGACGCCCATATTTCCGCCGCCGACCGCGAGGCCGTGCGCGCGGCCAACCCCACCGCCGAGTTTTACGTGTACGATGCCGACCACGGTTTCAACTGCGACGCCCGACCGAGCTACGACGCCGCCGCCGCCCGGCTGGCGCGCGAGCGTGCGCTGGCGTTTTTTGCCAAACATGTCGGCTGAGAGGGTGCGAACGCACCGGGCATCGCCCGCTCATGGTCCGCAGGTCGCGCCGATCGGCGCAGCGACAATGGCAGGGTCATTCCCATCTCGCATGACCCTCCATCGCATCCGCCGCCTGCCCGCGCCTGTGGCCGAGACCTGGCTTCCGGCGCTGCCCTGCGCCCGGCGCAGTGGGCTGCAAAGCTGGCTGACCGACGCCGGATCGCTGACGCAGCGTCTGCGCGCCGGCAGCAGCCGCTTCGAATTGCGGCTGCTGCGCCAAGGCATCGGCCGGGCGCTGCGCGACGAATATCCCCTCCTCGGTCTACCGCATGGCCGCAAAGTCTGGCGCCGCGACGTGCTGCTCGTGGCCGATGACGTGCCGCGGGTTCTCGGCCATAGCGTGTGCGCCCTGCCGGTGCTGCGCGGACCGTGGCGTTTGTTGCGGCATCTGGGAAGCAAACCCGTGGGCGACGCGGTGTTCACCCGCGCGCAGACGCAGCGCACGGCTCTGCGAGTCAAACGCCTGCGTCCTGGGCTGCCGTTGCGCCGCTTTGCCGACGCGCTGCGGCCATCGGGCGGCCCGCCGCCCTGGGCGCGGCGCTCGGCGTTCGTCTTCGCCGGTCAGCCTTTGTGGGTGAGCGAGGTGTTTTTCCGGCCAGCTCGGGGCGAACAGAAGCCATGACGAGCGTGACAACACGCATGTCACCATCGATCGAAGCGAGGAAGGGAAATCGACAGATCGGGCCCTTCGCTTGCGGGCAAACTCGCGATGCAGATTCATCATGGCCTGCATGTCTGGCGGCATAGACTGCACGCCCCATGCGTCAACGAACGAAGCTCTACCCGGCCCTTGCTTGGTCGCTCCGCTTGGTGTTTTTCTCTGGGGGGCTTTGATGCTGGTCGGCAACCTGCGGCAAAGCCATTCGCCGATGAAGTTTGTCCTTGCTGCGCTGCGCGTCGGCCCGAGCGCCGCGGCGACGCGCCGGCGCCGGTTGGGCAGCCCTCGGGGGCAAGGCACTCGGTGGGATCAGGCGGCAAACACCGGGGGGCGGGCGTGCGCCCAAGGTCGCACCTGTTCCAACTGGCTGGCGAGACGCAGCAGCAAATCTTCCCGCCCCCACGCGCCGACGAACTGCACACCGACCGGCAGCCCGCGTGCATCCAGCCCCCACGGCACCGACATCGCCGGTACCCCGGTCAGGTTGGCCAGCTGGGTGAAGGGCGTGCGCTGCAGGTTGTCGAATGCCAATTGCTCGACCAAGCCGCTGCGTCGCAGCAGCCCGGCAAGGCCGAAGCGCAGCACCAGCCGCAGCGCTTGCTGCTGCCAGGCCACGGGCTTGAACTCACCGATGCGCGCCGGGGGCTGGGCGCAGGTCGGGGTGAGATAGAGGTCGAACCGTGTGAACAAGTGGCCGAGGGCGCGCATCGGCGCGTTCCAGCGCGACCGCGACAACGCATACTCGCCGGCCGACAGGCCGCGGCCCATCAGCGCCAGCGCCTGGGTTTCGGCCTCGAATGCCTTGGCGGGTATGCCCTGTTGCCGCCACCACTGCAGTTGCGCTGCCACCTGACCAAAATACATGGTCAGGTAGTCGCTGGCGAGCTGCATGCCGTCGCCCACCGGATCGACCTGTTCGACGCTGTGGCCCAGCGTTTGCAGCAGACGCGCGCATTCCGTGGCTGCAGCAGACCAGGCCGGGTCGACTGCGGCGCCCAGCGGCGATGCCGTGCTCAACGCGATGCGCAAGTGTGTGGTGGGCGCGCCCACTTCCTGCGCGTAGGGCCGCTGCGGCGGGGCGACGATGAATGGATCGCCGGGTTCGGCGCCGCTGAGCACGTCGAGCAGCGCGGCGCTGTCGCGCACCGAACGCGACAGCACGTGCGCGCTCACTGCGCCTTCCCACAACTCGTCGAATTGCGGCGCGCAGCTCACCCGCCCGCGTGAGGGCTTCAGGCCGAACAGGCCGCAATACGCCGCAGGGATTCGGATCGACCCGCCGCCGTCGGCCGCGGCAGCCACGGGCACGATGCCCGCGGCGACCGCGGCGGCGGCACCACCAGACGATCCACCTGGAGTGTGGTCGGGATTCCACGGATTGCACGTCGGGCCAAATGCCGCGGGCTCGGTCACCGCCTTCAACCCGAGTTCCGGCGTGTTGGTTTTGCCAAAAATCACCAGGCCCGCCTGCTGCCAACGCCGCACAATGGCGTCGGTCTGCGTGGCCGCGCGCTGTGCGATGCGGGCGTTGCCCTGGCTGGTGGGCACACCGGCCAGATCCATGCCCAAATCTTTGAGTACAAACGGCACCCCGGCGAATGCGCCCTGCAGTGCAGTTGCTGAGGCCACCCGCTGCCGCGCATGCTGCCGCAAGTCGGCAATGACGGCATGAATGCGCGGATTGACCGCATCGCACCGCCGCAGCGCCTCTTCCAGCGCCTGCATCGCGGAGATTTCGCCGCAGCGAATGCGGCGCGCCAGCTCGGTTGCATCCGGTATGGCGGCTGCGTTGGCGGGGAAAGCGGAAATGACTGCGGACGTCATGTGCGCCACTGTAAAGGCAATCGGGCTTTCCTGTGGCCTAGCAGGCCGTTGAAACCGAGTTCCTCGAGCCGCGCCGCACCGCCGAGAAGGCCCTGACCGCGGTCATCCAGGAAGCCTGCGTGCACGGCATCTCCACGCGCTCGGTCGATGATCTGGTCAAGGCGCTGGGCATGAGCGGCGTGTCCAAGAGCCAGGTGTGGCGGCTGTGCGGCGAGCTCGACGAGCAGGTCGGCGCGTTGCTCAACCGGCAGATCGAAGGCGACTGGCCCGACCTGTGGATCGACGCCACCTACGTCAAGAGCAGCGAGGCGGCCGTATCGTCAGCGTGGACGTGATCATCGCCGTGGGCGTCAACACCGAGGGCCAGCGCGAGGTGCTGGGCATGAAGGTCGGCGCCTCGCAGGCCGAGCCGTTCTGGACGGACTTCCTGCGCAGCCTCAACCGCCGCGGCCTGCGCGGGGTCAAGCTCGTCATCAGCGACAGCCACGAAGGGATCGAGGCCGCGGTCGCCAAGGTGCTCAAGGCCACCTGGCAGCGCTGCCGCGTGCGCTTCATGCGCAACGCCCTGGCGCACGCCGGCAAGACGCAGCGCCGCATGGTCAGCGCCGCCATCGGCACCGTGTTCGTGCAGGAGAGCGCCGAGGCGGCCTGCGCGCAGTGGCGCACGGTGGCCGTCGTGGGCATCTTCCCCAACGACGCCGCCATCACACGGCTGGTTGGCACCATGATGCAGGAGCAGAACGACGAGTGGTCGCTGAACCGCAGGCATATGCAGCTTGAAGGCATCCAGTCGCTCTGCGATACTGCCCCGACTCGGCTGTCCGCTGTGGCGCGCTGAGTACCGTGTAGCTCAGCCTATCCGGGCTGTGCACCTACACCACGTCGCGGGACATGACCCAGCTTATGGGCAAAGGATTGGTGTGGCGGACAACCTTCGTGGGCGGCGCAATCCGTCCACAGGCATTGTGTGCGGCCGAGGAGCCAGGCGCATCGTTCAAAAGCCCACCGCATCAATTTGCGTCAGACCATGTCTTTGCCTTGGACACCGTTCCACGATACATCGATGCGCTGCGGAGTGCCCTCCAGGTCCCAATGCAGCACCGGGCTATTCGGCCAAGCAACGATGTCTTCCAACTCCGGGCAGAGCCAGGTCGATTCCGGCGTGTCATGCCAACGCACATCCCGGCTGCTTTCTGTTTGTCTTTGCCCTCGTATGTAAAAGTTGCGCTGCGCGCAGTCCGATGTTGTTGGTTCCCACCGCGAGTGACACACTTTGTGTCACAAAACAAAAAGCCCGGCGGGTTAGGCCGGGCTAAGTTGTTGAATTCATTGGTGGCCAGGGGCAGAATCGAACTGCCGACACGCGGATTTTCAGTCCCCCAAATTAGGCATTCCCAAGCGTTGATGCTTGATGAGATTTCTAGGAAAAACAGACACATAGACTATGAATTGCGCATAAGAATATTCCTCGTTATTCCCGAAAATGCCTAAAATCTGGCTACATGGTGGCTACATGGTGGCTACATGGATTGCTTAGGAGGGCTGAGGCATGGGCGGGCGCGAGGGGTTCACAGCGGGGCGGGTGGCAGCGTTCAAATGCCCGTCGGGCAGGACACAGATCATCTTTAGGGATGGCAAGCAAACGTGCTTAGGACTTCGGGTGACGGCAAACGGTGCCCGTTCCTACATCTTTGAAAGCAAGTGTCAAGGCCGCACGGTGCGGGTAACGATTGGCAGTCCTAACGTTTGGACGATCGAGGCAGCGCGCAGAGAGGCTGCCCGCCTCAAGGTGCTGGTGGATTCCGGCGTCAACCCGACCGAGCAGCGCCGCGAGCAAGCCGCAGCTAAGGCCGCCGCGCGCGCGCAAGCCAGGGCTGAGCAGCAGCGCCAAGCTCTGACCGTGGGTGAGGCGTGGGCAGCCTATCTTGAAGAGCGCCGCCCATATTGGAGCGAACGGCATTTTTTTGACCATGTTCGCATGACGCAGAGCGGCGAGCCGTCCAACCGCCGGGGCGACAAAGGCAGGGCCCGCGTGGCTGGGCCGCTGGCTGAATTCATGCCCTTGCCGCTGGCGCGAGTCGACGCCGCGCGCATCGAAGCATGGGCCGCGCGCGAGGGGCGGACGCGCCCGACATCGGCGCGGCTGGCCTGGCGGCTTCTGCGCGCATTCCTGGCGTGGTGTGCCGAGCATCCCCAGTATGCAAACATCGTGCAGACACCGAACCCGGCCAAGACGAAGCGCACACGCGAGGCCCTGGGCAAGCCGGGCAGAAAAATGGACGTGCTCACCCGCGAACAGCTACCGGCCTGGTTCGCCCATGTGCGCCAGATTCAAAACCCGGCCATTGCCGCCGCGCTGCAAATCATGCTGCTGACGGGCGCGCGTCCTGGTGAAGTGCTATCCCTGCGCTGGGAGGACATCAACATGCAGTGGCGCAGCATCGCCATTCGGGACAAGGTGGAAGGCGAGCGCATGATTCCCTTGACGCCCTATGTCGCGCATCTGCTGGCGCTGTTGCCGCGCCGCAATGCCTGGGTGTTTTCCAGCGCCAGCAGCGCCAGCGGGCAACTCTCGAGGCCGCAAGCGCCGCATGCTCGCGCCTGCAAGGCTGCCGGGCTGGATGACTTGTCGCTGCACGGCCTGCGTCGCAGTTTTTCGACGCTGAGCGAGTGGCTGGAAATTCCCGCTGGTGTGGTGGCGCAAATCATGGGGCACAAGCCCAGCGCCACGGCAGAGCGGCACTACAAGGTGCGCCCGCTGGACTTGCTGCGTGTGCACCATGAACGCATCGAAGCATGGATTCTTGAGCAAGCCGGTATCGACTTTCAGGCCGCGCAGGCATTGCCGACACTGCGCCGGGTACAGTGATAGCAAAAAGGCGATAAGATGGCGCAATGGACGGTGCAGATTCACCCCGCAGCAGAACCAGAATTGCGCGCCCTGCCAGCCGACATGCAAGCCCGGTTCCTGCGCGTTGCCGAGCTGCTGGAAGCCTTCGGGCCGCATCAAGTGGGCATGCCGCATGTGCGCCCTATCGAGGGCAAGCTGTGGGAGATGCGCATGCACGGGCGCGACGGCATCGCCCGCGCCGTGTATGCCGCGATGCAGGGCCGCACCCTGCTGGTGCTGCATGTGTTCGTGAAGAAAACACAGACAACCCCGCGTGCAGCCATTGAAGCAGCACGCAAACGCCTGGAAGCCATGCCATGAAAACCCTGCACAGCATCAAGCGCACCCTGCTGACCGCGCCCGAAGTGCAAGCCGAGTATGACGCCCTGGGGCCAGAGTTCACCATCGCGCGGGAACTGATCGCCGCTCGCGCCCGCGCGGGCTTGTCGCAGGCCGAAGTGGCGCAGCGCATGGGCACAACGCAAAGCGTGGTTGCGCGGCTGGAAAGCGGCAAGCGCCCGCCGTCGCTGCGCACGGTGCAGCGGTATGCGCAAGCGCTGGGAGCGCGCGCCGTGGTGCGTATCGAGAACTAGGCGTTTCGCCCCGGCCTAGGCGGCGGCTGATCACCGCCGCCGAAAACCTGCCGACCCTGGGCGGGCTGGCCGGGCACCTCAATGCAGGGCTTCGCAGCAGGGATGCGAGCATGTCATTGCCCGAGAAAGAGTGGTTCACGCTTGAAGAGATCGCGCAGCGCTGGGGATGCAGCGTTGAGGATTTGTGGCATTACGCGGAGATAAACAAACTTCGGCTGAGCGTGGTTTTCAGCCTTCCAATTCCCGTCAAGTGGCATGGCGACCCGCAGCAAACAGCCGATTACCACATGACATCGGGGCCGCTTGGTCTACCGGCATTTACCGCGCGCGAGGCTATGAGCGGTCATCCGCACGATATCGCACTATTTTTGCCGCCTGTTCTGGGCAACGACGACGTATACGGGTTCAGCGCGCTGGATGACCCTGAATGCCCGGTCAGCCTCAAATTGAATGTTGATCGCCCCATTGAAGGGCGCGCCCCGTTGATCGCGCGCGCCGAACGCGACAGGTTCGAACGCGAGCACAACCTCGCCACACAGGGTGACGCAGCGCCGCCGCCCCCTGCAAGCGCATCCCTGGTTGATCAGTGGAAGAGTGCCAGCCCCGAGCAAAAGCGCGAGCTTGGCGCTGCTGCTCTGCGCCAACACGGCACGCAGGAGGCCGCGGCCAAAGCCCTGGGCATCACGCGCCAGCGCCTGGGGGCCGTGTTGCGCCGTGCCGATGCAACCGTTGTATCGCCCTTCCCCGCATCGCCATGGAAGCCGCGTAAACGCTAGGTTTTCGTCTTGCGCTGAGCGCAACACTTGACGCAACACTCCGTTGCGGCAAGACAGTTCGCATCGTCAACAACTCGCCACAGGGTGACAGACGATGCAACAAAAATCCCCGTATATCCCCGACTTGGAGGCCCTGCCTGCGGGCCATGCGCTGACGACTCGGGAGGCTGCCGCCGTCCTCAACCGCAGCGATCAAACTTTGCGCAAATGGGCCTGTCTGGAGATCGGCCCATTGCGCCCCGTGCGCGTCAATGGTCGTTTGGGGTGGCGCGTCGCAGACCTGCGCCGCGTGCTGTCCGGGCAGACGTCGGAAGGGGGTGAAGGATGATGCCCGCGGCTGTTCGCCGCCGGGCTTCACTCACCCGTCCGGCCCGTTTCGACCGCAACCGCCTGCCCGACCCGCTCGAGTATTACACCCGCGAGCTTCCCGACCTGCGGGGCGGAGGTGAGTGGCGCACCGCATTGTGCGTTTTCCACCCTGACAGCAGGCCGTCCCTGCGCATCAACACCGTAACCGGCTGCTGGCGCTGCATGAGCTGCGGGCGCGGAGGCGATTTACTCAAATTCCACATGCTGAGGCACGGCCTGAGCTTCACCGACGCCTGCCGCGCGCTGGGCTGCTGGACAGGGGGCCGCCGTGTCTGAGATCGCCGCCGCCACCGAAACCCCGCAGCAAGCCGCGCGCCGCCTGGCTGTCGCTGCGCTGCGCGAGGGCTACCGGCCCGAGACTCTCCACACTTACACCGACGCCAGCGGCGAAGCGATTTACTGGCGCATCCGGCTGAAACATCCGGCAACGGGCGCGAAGTGGATTCGCCCGCTGCGCCAGACCGCCGAAGGCGCATTCGAGTTAGGCGAGCCGCCCGCGACGCCCAGCGGAAAACCGCTCTACAACCTGCACGATCTGGCGCAGCGCCCAGCTGACACGGTAATCGTTGCCGAGGGCGAGAAAGCGTGCGACGCCCTTGCAAAACTCGGCTGCACCGCCACCACCAGCGGGGGCGCATCAAGCGCCGCTTCCGCTGATTGGACACCGCTGCGAGGCCGCCGCGTGCTGATCTGGCCGGACAACGACACCCCCGGCGCGCAATACGCCCGCGACGTGGCGCAAGCGCTACAAGCCACCGCTGCCGATGCGCGCGTGATCGACGTTGCCGCCTTGAGCCTGCCGCCGCATGCCGACGCGGTGGAATGGCTGGCCGCGCATCCGCAAGCCACCGCCGCCGATGTGCTGAGCCTGCCGACGCTGACCCCATCGATTCCCGATGTGCCACCCCTTGCGAATCCTGCGAATTCTGCGAACGCGCAGACGCTGGAACCGCTGCCCGTTGCCGCCGCACTGGCGCGCGCCCGCACGCTGTTGCTGCCCGAGCACGAAGGCAGCGACGCGCCCTATCCCGTCGAAGCGCTGGGGCCGCTGGCCGAAGCCGCGCAGGATTTGGCCGAAGGCGCGCAGGTTGCGCCCGCAATGGCCGGGCAATCGCTGCTGGCCGCCGCCGCGCTGCTGGGGCAAGCGCTGGCGAATGTGCGCACGCTGGCCGGGCATGCCGCGCCGCTGAGCCTGTATTGCCTGACCGTTGCCAACAGCGGCGACGGCAAGGACAGCGCAGACCGCCCGGCGCTGCGCCCGGTGCATGCGCACCAGCGCGAGCAAGGCGCGCGCTATCAGCGGGAACTGACCGACTACGAGCAAGCCCGCGCCAGCCGCAAGAAACGCGACCCTGTCCCCGAGCCGCCCGGCCCGGCCCCCTACCGCATTGCTGCCGACCTGACCATTGAAGGCATGCGCCGCGCGTTTGCCGAAGGGATTGCCGCGCAAGGGTTGTTTTCCACCGAAGCCGGGGCGGTGCTGGCCGGGCACGCCATGAGCGAGGATCACAGAATCAAGACCGCCGCCAATCTTTGCGGGCTGTGGGATCGCGGGCATCTATCTGTTGTGCGCGCTGGGGGAGGCCGCACCGAGCGTTACGGGGTGAGGCTTTCGGCGCATCTGCTGCTGCAGCCTGCGGCGCTGGGCGACGCGCTGACCGACGACGCGCTGTCGGGCATCGGTTTCTGGCCGCGCTTTCTGCTGGCATGGCCCGCACCGCTGGCCCCGCGCGTGTTTCGCCCGTGGCGACCTGAGCAGAGCGCGGCAATCCGCCGGTACTGGGCGCAGTGTGAGCAGATGCTGGCGCGCCCGCTGGCTGAAGACTGCGACACCTTGCCCGCCATCGAATTGGAGCCAGCCGCTGAACGCAGGCTGGCCGCGTTTTTCGAGTTGATGGAGCGCGAGGGCAGGCTGGGCGAGTTGCGCGAGGTGCAGCCCTTCGCGTTGCGCGCCACCGAGCAAGCCTGCCGCATCGCAGGAGTGCTCGCCTGCTTCGAGGGGCGCGACACCATCGGCGAAGACCTGGCCGCCTGTGGCGCGCAACTGGCCGCGCACAGTCTGGACAACTGGCAGACCGCGCTGGCTGGCCGCGCCGATCCTGCGCCGGGCTGGGCGCTGAGCCTGTATCGCTGGCTGGTGGAGCGGGTGGGCTGGGTTGCCATCAAGGACATTCCGCGCATCGGCCCCAATGTGCTGCGCCGCGCTGACCGGCGCGATGCAGCCCTAGACCGCCTGGAAGTGCTGGGGCTGGTGGAATTCGACGGCCCTGCCGTCAAAGCCGCAGGGGTAGACCATGCGCGCCGCTGACTTGGTGCGGCAGATTTGGGGTGACGCACCCCCTGCGAATTCTGCGAATTCTGCGAATGGCAGCCCGCATTCGCAAGATTCGCAGCATTCGCAACCCCTGGCGCATCGCATTGCGGGTGAGGCATTCGCAGAATTCGCAAGATTCGCAACCCCCAGACCATCGGCAAACGACGCCCCAGCCCGCCCGCTGCAACCCCGCCCTGCTGTCTTGCGTCTGCCGCAGCGTCCCGGCGATCCGCAAGAGGAGGCGCTGCTGCTCTTGGACTGGCTGCATTCGCTTGGCGTGGTGTTGACCCTCGAGGGCGGCGCGCTGACGGCGCACGGGCTGGACACACTGCCCGAGCCGCTGCGCGAGGAAGTCGAGGTATTGCTGCTGCCAGAGGTGCAAGGCCGCGACCTGTTGGCCGCGGTGCGCGCGCGCGATGCGGCAACCGCCGCGATCGAGCGCGCGATGCCGCTGCAACGCTGCTGGGGGTGTCGGCACCTTGTCGCCCGCGACGCACACCGGGGACACGCCCCGCTGTGCGCCAAAGGGCATGCGCTGGCCTGGCGACGCACCGGCCCCGGAGGCGTGCGCACCGTCCCCCTGCGTGTCGACCGGCGCGGGCCGTGCGGGGACTTTCAGCAAGATGAACCGAACGACAGCGAACCGCCGAATACGTGAACAGAATTCAACGCAGCGTTGACAACAGACCGAGACCAGACCGCGCACAGACCGAGACCTGAACCCTTCCCTATCGGAGACCATCATCATGTCCCTGACCTTGTCCGAATCCGCAACGACCTTTGAACTCCCCCCCGCTGGCCCGCAAGCGGCGATCTGCACCAGGGTACTCGATCTTGGTTCGCAACTCCTCGAGTATCAGGGCGAGAAGCGCCAGAGCCGCAAAGTGCTGTTGACCTGGCGGCTTGCCGAGGCCCGCATCGGTGGCGAACCGCATTCGGTGAGCCGCCGTTTCACCGCTTCCCTGCACGAAAAGAGCGCCCTGCGCGCCTTCCTCAAAAGCTGGCGCGGGCGCGACTTCACCCCGGCAGAGCTTGCCGCGTTCGACTTGCGCAAACTGCTGGGCGCGGTCTGCTTGCTCAACCTCGCACACACCCGGCGCAACGGGCGTGATTACGCCGATATCGTGTCCGTTTCGCCCCTTCCCAAGGGTATGGCTGCGCCCGCGCCGCTGGGCGACTTCGAGGCGGTGCTGATCGACCTATCAGACCCCTCCACTTTCGGCGCGGTGGCGAGCCTGTCCGACCGCTTGCGTGCGCAAATCGAAGCGTCGCCCGAGTGGAAAGCTGCACAGGCCGCCGCAGCGCCAGCAGCCCGGCCCGCGCCATCGCGCCCCGCACCCGCTGCCGAATTTGCAAGTGATGACATTCCCTTCTGAGGATCCGAGCCATGACAACTTTATTTGTCGATATCGAAACTCTGCCCGGCCAGACCGAGGCCGCCCGCGAACAAGCCCGCGCGGACACCAAACCGCCGGGCACGCTCAAAAAGCCCGAATCCATCGCCGCCTGGTGGGAAGCCGAGGGCGAGGCTGCTGTTGAGGCCGCCTGGCGCAAGCAAGCCCTCGACCCTGCTCTTGGCGAGCTGTGCGCGCTGGGCTTTGCCGTTGAGGACGCCCCGCCGCAATCCGTGGTGCGGCGGTTGGCCGAACCCGAAGGCGAGTTCCTGCGCCGCGCGCTTGCCGCCGTAGACGCGGCGCTGCGCGAGGCGTCCCCGGCGCTGCAGGACGATGGCACTCCATGGCCGTTCGAGGATGCCACCTATTTGGTCGGTCATAACACCGAGTTCGACCTGGGCTTCATCCGCGCGCGCTGCTGGGCCAACCGCATCCGCGCCCCGCGCTGGCTGCCCAAGCCCGGCAGTCGCGCCCCGCGCGACTTTGGCGACACCATGGCGCTGTTTGGCAGTTATGGCAGCCGTATCAGCCTCGATCGGCTATGCCGCTGCCTGGGCGTGCCCAGCCCGAAGGCAGACACCACAGGTGCCGACGTGCTTGACCTCTGGCGCAGCGAGCAGCACGGGGCTCTTGGCGTCTACAACTGTGCTGATGTTGAGGCAACACGCGCTTGCTGGTTGATCATGACCGGTCACTACGCGGAGACTGCGGCATGAAGGAGTGCGCCTGTCCGGTCGAGGTGATCGGTATAGACCCGGGTACCAGTGGCGCGCTGGCTGCGCTGAGCGCCAGCGCGGAGCTGCTGGCCCTTGCCGACATGCCGACCCTGACCGCTGGCAACGGGCGCGCTGTGGTTGATGCTTTGGCGCTGTCGGACTGGCTGCGCCAGCATCGCCCCGCGCGCGGGGTGTGGGTGGAGCAGGTCGCCGCCATGCCGACCGACAGCCGGGTTGCCGCCTTCAGCTTTGGCCGCGCGCTGGGGGTGATCGAGTGCTGCTGCTTGCTCTCTGGCCTGCCGCTGCACCGCGTGCAACCCGCGGCATGGAAGCGCGCAGCCGGTCTGCCTGCCGGGGCACCGAAGGCAGCGAGCATCGAAGCTGCCCGCCGCCTGTTGCCCGGCAGCGCGCCACACCTGACCCGCGCGAAAGATCACAACCGCGCAGACGCGCTGTTGATCGCGATGTACGCCTTGCGCGTGTGAGGCTGGCCGGGGTAGGTGCTGCCTGCCCCGGTTCACGCGCGCGTGAACTGTTCTGCTGTCTTATCGCTGACGTTATGCCTTACGCCGTTGTCCCGCGCCGCCGCTCCCCGGCGGTGAAAGACAAGACCCTCGAGGCGGTGAACCTGGTGCTCTATGCCGGGCTGAGTGTGCAGGCTGCGGCGCTGCGCCTGGGGTTGAGTGAGCGCAGCGTCTACGCCCTGACGAAGTTCGCCCGGCATGATCGCCGCCCGCCGCGCAAGCGCCACCCCGGCCTGTCGGTGAAGACGCATCAACGCCTGGCCGCCGCACAGCGCCAGCGCCAGCGCGAACTGCGCCGCTCTGCTGCCCGCGAGTTGCGCGCCAGGGGGTGGAGCATCCGGCAGATCGCACAGCACATTGGCGCACACTCGCATACCGTGCACGGGTGGGTACGGCACGTGCTGGTGCGTCGCCTGGAAGGCCGTGCCCGGCTGCCTGCGCGGCAACAGCCCGACGCGCCGCTGCTCTACGCCGTGGCCCGAGCGGTTCGTCAGGGCAGAGCCTGCTGGTATCCGCGCTGGCTGTACGCCGCCTAGCGCAGCGTGCGCGGTCGCTGCCCGTGCGTCGCACTGCACGGCGCGGCCGGTGATCGGGGCCACCCCCTGACGCAAAAGGTACTTCCTGGGGAAGTTGCCCGCGGGTGATTCGACCCGCGGCTTCTGGCGTGTGTGGCCCGGCAAAACATAGGCAACAAACGCGGGGCAACACGCCTTCGGCGGGTCGTTACCGGGGGCGTGAGCGTGCCGAGTTTGCCGCTTCTGGGGCAGGCAACATGCCCGGCCATTCCCGCAAAAAGGCTACATGGTGGCTACATGAACTCATGACAACAAAAAGCCCGGCGGGTTAGGCCGGGCTAAGTTGTTGAATTCATTGGTGGCCAGGGGCAGAATCGAACTGCCGACACGCGGATTTTCAGTCCGCTGCTCTACCAACTGAGCTACCTGGCCTGTGGGTTTTTGCCTAGCGTGCGCGATTGCGCTTGCATGACCAAAACTCGCATCCTAACAAATTTTTTGGCGAGTCTACTGAATTGGCGGTGTTTAACGGGGCGGTGTTGGGTGGCCGGCGGCGGGTTCGTCCTCTGCGCAGGACGTAGAGTCGGATTTGTTGCGCGTGCTGCGGCCTAGATCGACGCCGAGCTGCTTGATTTTTCTGTACAGGTGGGTGCGTTCGAGGCCGGTTTTTTCTGCCACGCGCGTCATGCTGCCGTTTTCGCGCGCTAGGTGGAATTCAAAATAAGCTCGCTCGAACTCGTCGCGGGCTTCGCGCAGCGGGCGGTCGAGCAAAAATGCGCGTTCCGATGGCAGTGCTGCAGGCGGCGGAGTGTCTTGCGCGGCAGTGGGGCCGTTGGTCGCAGCCGCTGCAGTGGCTTGGGGCGGGCTGCCTGCTGCCCGGGCAACGGGCTTGGCCAGTGCCTGCGAAACGGCCTGCAGCAATTTTTGCAACGCGATGGGTTTTTCCAGAAACGCCATGGCGCCGATGCGCGTGGCCTCGACGGCATGGTCGATGGTGCCGTGGCCGGACATCATGATCACGGGCATGGTGAGCTGGCCGCTGCTGGCCCATTCCTTGAGCAGCGTGACGCCGTCGGTGTCGGGCATCCAGATGTCGAGCAGCACCAGATCGGGGCGCGATTGCGCGCGCATCTGTCGGGCTTGTGCGGCGTTTTCGGCCAGCGACACGCTGTGTCCTTCGTCGTTGAGAATCTCCGAGAGCAGCTCACGGATCCCCATTTCGTCATCGACCACCAAAATACTCGCCATACCAACTCACTCTCTCAAACACCAGCCCGCTGAGCGATGCCTTGGGCGCAGCAGGCGCGCTCATGCGGACTGCAGGGGCGCTGACGCTGCTGTGTGTTGCGTCAGCCCAGGGAATATAAGGGAAACGCGCGCCCCGCAAACGCGTCCGTCGGTTTGCAGGTTCTGGATTTCGATGCGCGCATGATGCTCCTCGGTGATTTTTTTCACCACGGCCAGCCCCAAACCGGTGCCGCGGGGTTTGCTCGTGACGTAGGGTTCGAAGGCCCGGCTGAGAATTTTTTCGCTGAATCCTGGGCCGTTGTCGGTCACGCTCAAGCGAACACGCGGCACCTGGCTGCCCGGCGCCGGCAGAACCTCGGTGCGGATGCGCACTTTGCGTTCGGCTTGCATCGACACGGCGTCGATGGCGTTTTGCAGCAGGTTGTGAATGACCTGCCGTAGTTGCGTGGCGTTGCCCAGAATGTCGGGCAAGGGGTCGGCCAGATCGGCCCTGACTTCTGGGTCTTCGTCGGCGCTGCTGCCATCGTGCGCGCTCAGGCTGGTGTAGAGGTTGAGCACGTCGCGGATGAGCGTGTTGAGGTTCATCGGCTCGGGCTTGCCGGCGGGCAGACGGGCGTAGTCGCGGAAGTCGTTGACCATGTGCTGCATGGCCTGCACCTGGTTGACGATGGTCGTGGTGCTGCGCTGGAGTATGTCGCGGTCGGCGCCTTCGAGTTTGGGCGCGAGTTTCATTTGCAGCCGTTCGGCCGAGAGCTGGATGGGGGTGAGCGGGTTCTTGATTTCGTGCGCCAGGCGTCTTGCCACTTCGGCCCAGGCCAGCGAGCGCTGCGCCGAGATGACCTCGGTGATGTCGTCGAACACCACCACCGACGCCGGTTGCCCGGGAAGCGCCAGCCTGGCGCCGCGTACCAGCAGGGTGATGCTGGCATCGCTGTTGGGGAGCTGGTATTCGATCTGTTGCAGCCAATGCGGGTTGGCGCCGATGTGGTCCTGCTCGTCGAGCGAGGCGAACGCCTCGGACAGGGTGCGGGCGAACGCCTCCAGGCTGGGCAATTGCTGCAGCGGCTGGCCGATGAGACCTTGCAGCGGCGCGCGCAGCAGTCGCGTGGCGCTGGGGTTGGCCAGCGCCAGGCGCTGGTCGCTGCCCAGCACCATGACGCCAGCGCTGAGGTTGTCGAGCACACTTTGCAGATAGGCGCGCGAGGCCTCGAGCGCATCGTGGTTGAACTGCGCCTGCGCCCGGGCTTCGGCGAGCTGGTTGGTCATGGCGTTGAACGAGCGCACCAGCACGCCCAGTTCGTCGTTACGCTCCAACGCGGGTTTTTGCCGCAGATCGCCTTCGGCCACGGCCTTCATGCCGTCGGCCAGCAGCAGCAGCGGCTTGGCGAGTTGATTGCCCAGCACCACGGCCAACAGCACGGCGAGAAACACGGCGAGAAACAGCGTCAGCGTCAGCGTGGAGATATACATGCGCTTGAGCCCTTCGCGGCCCAGCGCGCGTTCCTGATATTCACCGTAGGCGCGCTGCACTTCGAGTGCACTGTTGGAAATGGCCTGCGGCACGTTCTGGATGAGCTGCAGATACCGGCTGTGTCCAGGCAGGATGAAATGGCGCGAAGGCACGCCGACCACCACGCGCAGCTTGAGCGACTGCGGCGTTTGCCCCGAGCCGTCGTCGCCGCCTTCGATGTCGGCGATCGAGCCCATGGTGCGCAATTGCCGCATGCCGTTCGGCCCGGGGATGTCGGGGATCAGCGAAAATGGATCGCCGCCGGCGGTGACCAGCACGGTGCCGTTGCCGTCGAACACGGTGATTTGCTGCAGACCGAGCTGCTGGCGCAACTGCTCCATCGCCAGCGGCGACAGCAGTGTCGGGTCTTCGGCGATCTGCACCGACAGATTGCGCGCCTTGGCCTGCAGATCGGCCTGCAACACATTCAGCGTGGTGCGGCCCAGGTTCAGCCCGGCGCTAAGCGCCCCTTCGACCTTGACGTCGAACCAGGTTTCGATGCTGCGCGCGACGAACTGGTACGACACGGTGTAGATCACCACCCCAGGCAACACGCCGACCAGCGCGAAAATCGCCGCCAGCTTGAACAACAGCCGGCTGCCGAAGCGGCGCTTGTGCAGCCTCCAGCCCAGCCGCAATCCCAGCGCCAGTACCATCAGCAGCAGCACCCCGGCGACGACGAAGTTGATCCAATACAGCCAGGCAAACACCGGGCTAAGCTGCTCGGTATTTTTGGTCGAGACGGCCAGCAGAAACAGCAGGAACACCGCCAGCGGCAGTCCCAGCGCCAGCGCCATGCGCACCGCCCAGCGCGAAGTGCGGCTGTCCCAGGAATTGGTCTGCTGCATGGTCAGGGCGTCCAGACGAACGTCTGCGGCGTGAACGTGGCCTCGATTTTCCAGTCCGACTGCGACGAGACATTGAGCTGGAACGGACGCGGCAATTGCGACAAATCCAGACGGAAGCGGGCGTCGAGTTCGTAGGTGCGCCCGGGAACGAGTTGCGAGGCCTCGGCCACCCGCAGATTGCGCGTGCGTTGCACCACGCCCAGCGCTTCGTCCAGGCTTTCGTAGTTTTGCTGCAGCCCGCCGACGGACACGCGGTAGCGCTGCAGCAACGGTTGATACGCCAGGCGCACTTCGCGTTTGGCCTGCGCCACGTCTTCGTTGAACCAGTACCAGCGTGGCCGTACCACGGTGGCCACGGTTTCGAAGTACAGCGCGATGCCCCGTTGCAAGACCTCCTCCAGGCTACGTGGCAGGGCGAACACCGCAGCCGTGGTGACGAACAGCCCGTCCGGACTCATGGTCAGCATCAGCGGCTCGGTGTCCACGGTGACTGCGCCCGCAAAGCGCCACAGCCCTGCCCCAGCGGCCAGCACCAGGCCGGCGCGCAGCAGTCTGCGGCGCTGCAGGTCGGGGGGCAGGTGGGCGGGGGTCACGACGATTTGGTGAACAGGGCGTAGAAAAAACCGTCCTGCGCCATGGGCGCCGCGGCGACGGCAGAGCTTTCGCCGGCGAGTGGTTGCTGCGGCAACAACTGGCCGGGTGCGGGCGATGCTATCGCATCGGCGTGGCGGCGCAAGAACGCCTCGGCCTGTTCGCAGCCCTCCTGCGGGAACACGGAACAGGTGACGTACAGCAGTTTGCCGCCGCGGCGCAGCAGGGGCCACAGCGCGTCGAGCAGCGCGGCCTGCGTCGCTGCCAGTGCGGCGATGTCGCTGGCACGGCGCAACCAGCGAATATCCGGATGCCGCCGCACGATACCCGACGCGCTGCACGGAGCGTCGAGCAAAATGCGGTCGAACGGCGTGCCGTCCCACCAGGTGGAGGGATGCGCGGCGTCGGCGACCAGGGTGCGTGCGTGCAGGCCCAGCCGCTGCAGGGTCTGTTGCACCTTTTGCAGCCGCGCGGCGTCCTTGTCCAGGGCCAGCAGGTCGCAGTCGCAGCGTTCGAGCAGGTGTGCGGCTTTGCCTCCGGGGGCGGCGCAGGCGTCGAGCACGCGCTGCCCGGCGTGGACGTCGAGCAGCGACGCGGCGTATTGCGCCGCCGCGTCCTGCACGCTGACCCAGCCCTGGGCAAAGCCGGGCAGACGCTCGACGACGACCGCCCGATCGAGCAGCAACGTCTGGTCGAGCGCAGGGTCGGCGGGCGCGGTGGCGTGCAGCCCAGTGGCTGCCAGCGCCTGCGCGTAGGCGGTGCGCGATGCGCGATGCGGGTTCACGCGCAAGGTCATGGTCGGCCGGCGCTGGGCGACGTCGAGAATGCTCTGCCACTGTTGCGGGTAGGCGCGCTGCAGGATTTGTACCCACCAGTCGGGATGGTTCCAACGTGCTTGTAGCGAAGCTGCGGCGGGGAGTCGACATTCTGGCGGACGAGCCAGATGGCGGCGCAGCAGCGCGTTGACGAAACCGGCGGTGTGGCGCAGCGCCGGGGTGCGTTTGCACGCCTGTACCGTTTGGTCGACCACGGTGTACGCCGCGTAGTGCACCTCGGCGTCGGCTTGCAGCAACACCAACGCGGTGTGCAACAGATCGCGCAGCAAAGGCGGGTGGACGGCTTTGGGATGCAATTGCGCCAACAGGGCGCGCGCGGTGCCCAAACGGCGCAGCACGGCAAAACTCAGCGCCTGCGCCGCCCCGCGCTGCGCCGCGTCCCAACGGCCGCGGGCGGCTGCCTGCGGCAAAGCCGCAGAAAGTGACACACCGTCCTGCACGGCGCAGACGAGCTGCGCGCAGGCAAGCAGGTCGCGCCACAGCGGGCGCGGGGCAGGGGAGGCAGCCGATGCGGCAGGGGATGCTTGGTTCACCTGCGCATTATCCGCGCAGCCGCAGCCTACGCCGCATAGGGTCAGGGGCTGATGTAGGCGTAGCCCTCACGGTATTGCAGATTGGCGACTTCCGCCACGCCGGACGGCACGATGGTGGCATCGAGCAGTACGCGGTCTTTGGAGATTTTGCGCGAGGTCAGCGTGTTGTTGCACACGCGGAACGACACGCCTTTGCTCGCCAGATCGCCGATCAGGCCGGCGAATTCCGCGCCTTTGCCGTCGACGGCGCCGTTGAGCATGAAGTCGATGCCCGCGCCGTTGCCGACGACGACGATTTTGGCCGTCGGGTCGGCGGCGAGATGGTTGCGCACATTGCCCAGGCAGCGCGAGCCTTGGGTATCTCCCTGCGTGACGTGATAGACGACCTTGACCGGCCCTTCCTTGTCGGCCCGGCCCTGCGCGCGCGCGGTGGCGCTGGCCATGAGCGCGGCGGCGCCAACGGCTCCGGCAGCCAGTGCGCGGCGACGGTTTGACGTGGATTGCATCGATTCTCCTCCTGGGATGGTGGCCGTCCTGCGCTCTGCCGGCGCATGGACGGAGACGAACGACTGCCGGCCCGGGGCGGCCGAGCTAGCCACTGCATGATGCCTGCGAACCACGCGCCGCACAATCCGGGCAATGACTGACGCATCGCCGCGGTATGCCGGCGCCGGCGCATCACGACAGGCTGTCGCGCCAGATGTTGTGCGCCCAGGCGTCGGCGTAAACGCCTTCGGTTTCGGTGATGCCTGCGGAAATGCCGCCCGACCCGGGGACGGTGAGGAAGGTTTTTTGCGTCTCGTCGTACTGGTGCACCGTGGCGACGTGGATGGCCTGCTTGAAGTTCACCATGCTGTAGCAGGTGTTCATCACCACCGGGTGCGGGTTGACCGGCTGGTCGTACAGCATGGAAACGATCGCCGCTGCGGCGACTTTGGCGTGCTGATTGGCCATGTGGCCGGACTTGGGCATCAGCGGCGAGATCTGGATCGAATCGCCCAGCACGTGGATGCCTTGATGCACCGCCGATTCGAACGTCAGGTAGTCGACCGCGCACCAGCGGGCGTTCATGTTCGCCAGGCCGGTGCGCTGCGCAATCACCCCGGCGCGCTGCATCGGGATGACGTTGATGACATCGGCCTTGACCGGGTCGTTGACCTCGAATTCCAGCTCCATGCGTGCGGTGTTGACGCCGACGACCTTGTGATCCGGGATGTATTCGACCATGCCCTGATACTGTTCGGCCCAGGCTTTTTTGAACAGCGGCTCTTTCGACTGCACTTTGTCGTTGGCGTCGAAAATCAGCACTTTCGACTTGGGCTTGTGCTGCTTGAAGTAAGCCGCCACCAGTGAGGCGCGCTCGTAAGGCCCGGGCGGGCAGCGGTACGGTGCGGGCGGCACGCTGATGGCGAACACCCCGCCATCGGGCATGGCTTCGAGTTGCCGGCGCAGCGCCAGGGTTTCCGGCCCGGCCTTCATCGACTGCAGGATTTTGCCTTGTTCGTTCGCTGCCTTGAGTCCTTTGACCGTGTCGAACATCAGCTCGATGCCCGGGGACAGCACCAGCTTGTCGTACTGCAAGGTGTCGCCATTGGCGAGTTTGACGCTGCGTTTGGCCGGGTCGATGCTTTCGACCGTGCTCTGCACCCAGTTCACCCCGTGGCGCTCGCGCAGGGCGTCGTAGGACACGGTGATGTCGTGCAGCGTTTTTGCCCCGGCGATCACCAAATTCGACACCGGGCAGGAAATGAAGGCATCGCCGGGTTCGACCACGGTGACCGAAATGGTGTTGTTCGACCACTCGCGGATGTATTTGGCGGCAGTCGAGCCGCCGTAGCCGGCGCCGACGATGACCACTTTGCCTTTGCTTGCGGCGTTGCGTGCTGTGCTGGCGCAACCCGACAGCGCGGGAGCCAGGCCGATGGCGCCGACCGCAGCGGCGCCAGCGAGAAAATGACGTCGAGATTGCATGATGGGCGTCCTCATGGATGTTGCTGCGCGAAATACTCGGCGATGAGCTGAATCTGCGTGTCGGTGTATCCCTTGGCGATTTGCGGCATGATCGTTCCCGGTCGCTGCCCGGATTTGTATTCGGTCATGAGACTGACGATCGACGCGGCCGGCCGCCCGGCCAGGCTGGGAATGGCGGTGGTGGACACGCCGTGCGGGCCATGGCAGTTGAAACAGGTGGCCGCCAGCGATTGCGCCGCTGGCAAAGCGGGCGGCGCAGCCTGCGTGGCCATGGCGGCGCAGCACAGCGCAGGAATCAAGAGCAATGAGCGCGACATTCGATGCCTCCTCGTGGGTTGAGCCAGCGATCAAAGACATCTCATGTCTTTGATCTATGGCAAAAGGTATCGAAATGTAGCAAAAAGCAACATTCGGGAGAACCAGCAGCCTGCGCGAAAATCTGCTGAAGGTCTGCTGAAGTCTTCTGAATCTTCGGCCGTCGCGCAAAATGATGGCCAGTGGCGGCGCGAGATCGCGCGCTGTCAGGGTTTGATGTAGTACCAGCCTTCGGATTGCAGCTTGACCAATTCGTACACCCCGGCGGGGACGACGGTGGCTTCGAGCACCAACTCGCTTTGCGGAATTTTGAGAAAGGTCAGCGTGTTGTTGCACGCCTTGAACTGCACGCCCTGATTGGCCAGATCGCCGATCATGCCGGAGAACAAGGCGCCTTGCGGCGTTTTGGCGCCGTTGAGCAAAAAATGAATCGCCTTGCCGTAGCCGACGACGATGAATTTCATTTTCGGGTCGAGTTCGAGGACGTTCTGGATGTTGATGAGGCCCTCGTAAGCCTGCTCCAAGCCGTCGCTGATCTGCATCACCACTTTCCACGGCTCGCTGGAAATCTGCTGCGCTGGCACGGGGCCCTGGGTCTGGGCTTGCGCCAGCGTCGCGCCACCCAAGCCGATCAGCCCGGCGCCCAGCAGTTTGATTCGGTCGCGTGGGTTCATCAAAAGTCTCCTCCAGACAATGGATCAGGACGGCCGGTGGGGGTGCGTCGGCCGGGTATGTAAGTGATGCAGGCTCCAATGCTGGCGTTCGGCCAGCCAGCGGTAGAGCCAATACCCCACCAGGGTGACGAAAACCAGCGCCAGGGTGTTGAAAAACACCGCGCCGGGCAAAATGGCCAGGAGTTCGAAGCCGTTGAAGTCGCGCCATTTGACAAGGGCGGTGAGCACGGCGCTGAGAATGCCGAAACCGGCACCGATCGCGGCGTTGATGCGCAGCAGCGTCGGCAGGGTGAGGACGGCGGTGTCGATACGCGGGGCGGTCATGGCAGTCGGGTCTGCGCGCTCAAGTGCGCACCTCGCCGTCGCCCAGCACGATCCACTTCAGGCTGGTCAGCCCTTCCAAGCCGACCGGGCCGCGGGCATGGAACTTGTCGGTAGAGATGCCGATTTCGGCGCCCAAGCCATACTCGAACCCGTCGGCAAACCGGGTGGAGGCGTTGACCATCACGCTGGATGAATCGACCTCGCGCAAAAAGCGCATCGCCCGCGGGTGGTCGCGGGTGAGGATGGCGTCGGTGTGACCCGAGCCGTAGCGGTTGATGTGCGCGATGGCCTCGTCGACACCTTCGACCAGCTTGATGGAAATGATCGGCGCCAGATACTCGGCGCTCCAGTCGCCCTCGGTGGCGTCGCGCAGCAGCGGCGCGGCGCCCGGCACGGTTTGCAGTATCGCCCGGCTTGCCGCGCAGCAGCGCATTTCCACTCCCTTGGCGGCGAACACCGCGCCGATGCGCGGCAAAAAGTCCGGCGCGATGTCGCGCGCTACCAGCAGCGACTCGGCGGCGTTGCACGGGCTGTAGCGCTGCGTCTTGGCGTTGTCGGTGACCTTGACCGCCATGTCCAGATCGGCGCCGCTGTCCACATAGACGTGGCAGTTGCCGTCCAGATGCTTGATCACCGGCACGCGCGCGTCGCGGCTGATGCGCTCGATCAGCCCCTTGCCGCCGCGCGGAATGATGACGTCGATGAACTGCGGCATCGAGATCATCGCACCCACCGCGGCGCGGTCGGTGGTCGGCACCAATTGCACCGCGTCTTCGGGCAAACCGGCCTCGCGCAGCGCCAGCGCGACCAGCTGCGCCAACGCGCGGTTGCTGTGAATCGCTTCGGAGCCGCCGCGCAGAATCACCGCGTTGCCAGACTTGATCGCCAGCGACGCGGCTTCGATGGTCACGTTCGGCCGGCTTTCGTAAATCATGCCGAACACGCCCAAGGGAACGCGCATGCGGCCGACGCTGATTCCCGTCGGCCGGCGGCGCACGTCGAGGATTTCGCCAACCGGGTCGGGCAGCGCGGCAACCTGCTCGCAGCTTTGCGCCATCTGCTCGACCACCTTGTCCGACAGGGTCAGCCGGTCGATGAAGGCGCTTTCCAGTCCGGCGTCGCGCGCAGCGTGCAAGTCGCGCAAATTGGCATCCTGCAACGTCGTGCGATGCGCGCGGATGACCGCCGCCAAGGTGAGTAGCGCGTGATTCTTCGCTGCCGTACTGCCGCAAGCCATGCGGCGCGACGCAGCGCGGGCACGCGCACCCAACTCGGCGATGAGGGTGTGGATTTGTTCGGTGGAGACGTCCATGACACTGTAAAAAATGCGAAACGGCTCGCGGGCGTGGTCAGCCCGACGGCTGCGTCGTATCCAGCGGTCGAGCTGCATCTCACTCCCGCAGCAGGCGCCATTGTGCGTCAAGGGGCGCAGGCGCGGTGTCTGGCGACGTGTAACGGAGAAAATCATGCGACTATTTTCGACAGTGTGAGCAATGATTGGAAACGGATCTTGAACGGGCAGCCGGCCGCGGCGATGCGGGCAATTCTGCGCTGCTGCGGACGAGGCTCGACGCGCTCGCGCACAGCGGCGGCCGGGGTGGCCTGTTGCAAAAATTGCAGCAGGGCGGGCTGGGCGACTTCGTGCAGCCCTGGATCGGCACCGGGAACAATTCGCCGGTTTCGCCGCAGCAATTCGAGCAGGTTCTGGTTCACTGACTGCGATGATCGGTTTGCCCGACCGATCGATCGATCCCGCTTCTGAGCTTGATTGACACAACGCATTGGACAGTGGCCGAGCGCGCGGCCTAGACTCATGGAAAACCCCATCAGGGTTGTCACTGCCGCGATATTTACATCTAAATATATCGAAAAAAACCTGTTCAAGGAGAGCATCGATGCGTCGAATCAACAAATCCACACGCTGGGTCTGGGCGATGGCGGCCATTGGCAGCATCTGTGCCATGCCGGCGGGCTGGGCTGCCGCGCCGCCCGAAGCCGCTTCTTGCGCCGCCTGTCATGGCGCTGACGGCATGGGCAATGCTGCGGCGGGGTACCCGCGGCTGGCTGGCCTACCCAAACAGTACCTGGCCGACCAGCTGCGCTATTTCGCCGACGGGACACGGCAGAACGCCGTCATGGCGGGAATGGCCAAACCGCTGACGGCGGCGCAGATCGATGCGCTGGCGGCGTATTACGCCGGCATGAAACCCAAAGGCGGCAGTGCCCCGGCACCGTCGGCCGCGGTTGCCGCGGCAGGCGAGCGCCTGGCGCGACGCGGCGACTGGGACAAAGGCATCCCGGCCTGCATCCGCTGCCATGGGCCGGGCGCGGTCGGTGTGGGGGAGAATTTCCCGCCTCTGGTCGGGCAAAGCGCGGCGTATATCGAGGCGCAAATCAAGGCGTGGAAAGACGGCAGCCGCCGGGGTGATCCGCTGGGCATGATGCATACCGTCGCGTTGCGCATGAGCGATACCCAAACGCAGGACGTGGCGCAATGGCTGGCTGCGCAACCGCTCACGCTCAAACCGTCCACCGCCGCGAAACACTGACCGGAGGCTCCATGAAACGTCATCCAACCGCTCTTGCGCTCGTCCTGCTCAGCTCGGGTTTGCTCCAGGCCGCAGCCCACGCCGCAGATGCTCCCTCGGCTCCGCCCAAAGCCGAAATCAACGCTGCGGTGGGCACCGGCGCCACATTCACCCCACCGCCCGAATCGAGCATCCCGGACGATGAATTCGGCAAGATGATCAAACTCGGGCGCGACATCATGCTCGACACGCCCAAATACGCCAAAGCCTATGTCGGCAACACGCTGAGCTGCGTCAACTGCCACACCGACGCCGGACGCATGGCCGGCTCGGCACCGCTGTGGGCGGCGTATGTCAACTATCCCGCCTATCGCAGCAAGAACAAAAAGGTCAACACCTACGAAGAGCGCATCCAGGGCTGCTTCATGTACAGCCAAAACGGCAAGGCGCCGCCGCTGGGCAGCGAAACCTTGGTGGCGCTGGAGTCGTATTCGTATTGGCTGGCCAAAGGGTTGCCCACCGATGAAAAAGTCGCCGGCCGCGGCTATCCCGATGTCGCCGAGCCGGCGCAGTCGCCCGACTACGTTCGCGGCCAAAAGGTGTACGACGCCAAATGCGCGGTTTGCCATGGTGCCGACGGTCAGGGCCAGTACGTCGGCGGTGAGACCGTGTTCCCGCCGCTGTGGGGAGACAAGTCGTTCAATTGGGGCGCGGGGATGGGCAGCTACAAAAATGCCGCCAAGTTCATCTACGCCAATATGCCCTACGGCATGAGCTACAGCCTCACCCCGCAAGAGGCCTGGGACGTGGCCTACTTCATGGACGCGCACGAGCGCCCGCAAGACCCGCGCTGGCAGGGCAGCGTCGCCGCCACCCGCGCCAAATTCCACGACACCAAGTTCAGCCTCTACGGCATCCGGGTGAACGGCAAGTTGCTTGGCGACACCGGCGCGCCGAAAAAACGTTGAACCAAGCGGCGCGGCTGCGGCGCAGACGGCCTCACGCCTGCGCCGTCAATTCGCCGCATCTGCTGGCTCGATGCCGCGGAAAAACCGCTGATACAGCACCAGATATGCGGCCTGAAAGCCGACGGCGAGCAAGAACGGTGCGATCAGCCAGCCCTGATGCAGCAGCAGCGCGCCGACTAGCGGCCCGATCGCTCGCGGAATCTGGATCGAGACATTGTTGACCGTCGCCGCCAGCCCGCGGCGGTCCGCGCCAGTCAGACTGACGGTGAGTGCCTGCCGTACCCCCATCGTCCCTTGGTTGGCTGCAGCGCGCAAGGCGTACAGGCTGGCCGCGGCCCAAAACACGGGGGACAGCGGCGTGAGCAACAGCAGCACCAGCCCGGCCGATCGCATACCGACGACTGTACGGACGACTCCCAGGCGCTGTGCCAGCCAGCCGGCAAGCTGCGCGCCGAGTGCGGCGCAGACAAAACTCGCCGCCAGCGCCGGGCCGATGCTCGCCGGGCCATGGCCGTAGCGCAGGAGATACCAGTAGGCCATCAGCGGTGCCACCATGCCGATGCCCAGCCCGTTGAGCGCATTGACCAAACCCAAACGCCAGAGCAGGGTGTTTTCGCGCGTGTGGCGCTCGGCTGGATCGATGGCTGGCGTCTGTTGCGCCGGTGCCGTCTGGCGAAGCAATGCCGGCGTGACCGCCTGGGTGCTTGGCGCATCTTGCGCCAACAGCAGCAGCCAGAACCCTGCTGCCGAGCCGAGCAGCGGCAACAGGAACAAACTGCGATAAGCCCAGTGCGACGGCAGCAACGCCGCCAGCCAATGCGGCGCAGCGCCGAGTACGGCACCCAGCGCCATGCCAAGCATGCCGAGAGTCGAATTCAGGCTGAAAATCTGCGCCCGAACCGCCGGCGGCGTGCCGTGTGCCAGCCACGACTGCTCCAACGGTCCAAACGGCCCGGCCGCGCCATTGGCGCCTCTGCCGAAACCCCCGAGCACGGCTGCCAGTGTGAGCAACCACGGCGTCGAGGTGAAACAAGCCAGCGTGGCGCAGGCCATGAGCACCAGTTCGTAGCCGAGAAGAAACTGCCGGCGCCCGAGTCGGTCGCTCAAGGGGCCGATCCACAGCGTCAGTGCTGCGCCGACGAACAAGCCGCCGCTGAGCGCCGCCCCGATCTGTGGCGCAGTCCAGTGCAGCGCGTGCAAATACAAGGTGAACGTGGCGACCAACGCGCCCTGGCCGACGCTGCGCGCCGCGCGCGCCAAAATGATGCGGCGTGCTGCCGGGGAAATCTGCGCCCATGCACTCCCTGCTGCGCGGGGAGCTTGCGCCGGCGGCTGCCCGGGGGCGACGGTGAGCATGGCGCTGCCGGCTCACTCCCGAGTCGGCGCGGCGGCCGCTGCCACCAGGCGAATGTCACGAGTGATCACGGCGCGGGCTTGCGGTGCAGCATCGTTGCCTTTTCTGTCACTGTTGGCCGCAGGGGCTGCCATGTAGCGCTTGATCTGCGCGATGACCGCAGGTTGATCCCAGTCTTCCGGCCCCATGGTGCGGGCGATTTCCTTGCCCTGCTTGTCGATCAGAATGGTCGTGGGCGTGCCCAGAATGTTGAGCGTGTCCAGAACCTGCGTCGTTGGATCGACGTAGATCGGCAGGTGACTGATGAAATTGTCGTCGTAAAAACTTTTCACGGCGAAAATCCCGCCCTTGTCGACCGACAGCGGGACGACGGCGAAGTCCTTGCCGCCGAGCAGCTTCTGCAGTTTGTCCAGCGTGGGCATTTCGCGCACGCAAGGCGGACACCATGTCGCCCAGATGTTGAGCAGCACGACCTTGCCCTTGAAGTCCGCCAGCGACATGCGCTTGCCCTGGGCATTTTCAAACGTGACCTGCGACAGCGGCAGACGGTGCGCAGTCGGGTAGGGGGTGAAGGTAAAACCCGCTGCCAAGGTGGCAGGGGTGCACGCGACGGCTAACCCCAGCGTCAGCGCGGCGCGGCGTAAAACTCCAAGCAAATTGCCCATCGAACAACTCCGGAAAATCAGACAAGCCCCAGGCGCGCAGAATAAGGAACACGTCAGGCGGCGGCTTGCGTCCACACACTGCAACGGCCGAACCTTACCGGGTCGGAGTCTGCTGCGTTGTAACCGCGTGTCAATCTGCCTGACGCCGATCGTTTTTTTCAAGCGGCTTTTTGCACCATGTCTGCTGCTCATGTTCTCGAACTCGCACGGTTTGTGCTGGCGGTGCATTTGCTCGTCATCGGCTTCAACGTCGCAGGGCTGATCGTCATCCCTGTCGGACGCTGGCTGCATTGGCGCTGGGTCCGCGGTTGTCTTTGGCGTACAGCGCATTTGCTGTCGATGGCCGTGGTCGCCGCACAGGCGGCGCTGGGCCGGGTGTGCTTTCTCACGTCCTGGCAAACCGAATTGATGCAACGCGCTGGGCAGCAGGGATACCGTGCCGGGTTGATCCAGACGTGGATCGACCACGTGGTGTTCTGGAACGTACCACTGAGCGTGTTCACTGCGCTGTATCTGGCAGTTGGCGGCTACACCTTGGCGTTGTGGTGGTGGGTGCCGCCACGCTGCCGCCGCAATAGCCAGCCTGCGCATAACGCCACAGCCGCCAGGCCGACGACTGGCCAGTCGTCGTAACGCGACGCCAGCCAGGCGAACGGCGTCAACCCGGCGTAGCCTTGCACCCGTCCACGCAAGACACCGACGGTATAGGGCGCCAGTTCCGCCAGCACGCGGCCGTGCGCGTCGATCAGCGCGGTGGCGCCGGTGTTGGTCGCGCGAATGCCCGGGATTTGGAACTCCAGCGAGCGCATGCGGGCGATTTCCAAATGCTGGGGAATCACGATGGTGTTGCCGAACCAACCCAAATTGGTCAAGTTGGCAAACACATTGGGGGCATGTGCCGGCGAGCGAAAGCGCTGCGCCATCTGCGCGCCGAACAAGTCCTCATAGCAGATGTTCGGCGCGATGTTCACGCCGTGGACGACGAAGGGCGGCTGATCGTAGCCGCCGCGGGCAAAGCTGCCCAGCGGCATGTCCATCAGCTTGACGAACCAATGAAAGCCATAGGGAATGAATTCGCCAAACGGCACGAGATGCGCCTTGTCGTAGCGGTAGGGCGCTGCTGCACCCAGCCCGATCACGCTATTGGTGTATTGGTCGGCACCGCGCGTGAGCGGGATGCCCACGAGCGCAGCGGCGTGGTGCGCGCGCAGCTGCTGTTCGATGCCGGGCAAGAACCCCGGATCGAGATCGGCGGGCAGAACCGGTATGGCAGTCTCCGGGGTGACGATCAGATCGGCGCGCAGCGTTCGCAACCAGTCGCCGTAGAGCTGCAAGGTGGGTGGCAGGGCTTGCGGGCGAAATTTTTCTGACTGCGCGATATCGCCCTGCAGCAAGGCCACGGTCAGCGCCGGGCCGGCAGGATGCGTCCAGCGCAGAGACTGCAGTTGCGCGCCGCCAGCGACGAGCCCAACGAGCAAGCCAACGCTGACGGCTGCGCCGCGCACACTCAGCCGGGTGAGCAGCGCCAGGCAAGCCGCGGCCAGTGCGGCGACCAGGTCGACGCCGTATTGCCCGATCAACGGGGCGTATCCCGACAGCGGATTCGCAACCTGCGCGTATCCCAGAGCAAGCCAGGGGAAGCCGGTGAACACCGTGCCGCGCAGCCACTCGGCCAGGGTCCAACTGCCGGCCAGGATCAGCGCGGCGCCCAGACCATTGCGCACGGACCAGGGCTCCGAGGTCGCCGGCGGCGTCAGCGCGCCTGCGACTGCGGCGGCCAGCGCGGGGTAAAGCGCCAGGTAGGCGCAGAACAGCAGCAGTGCGCCGCCGGCCAGCGGCGCAGCCATACCGCCATACACCGCCATGCTGATATACAGCCACCAGATGCCCCCGGCAAACCAGCCCATACCGAGGCTGAAGCCCAGAAGCGCGCCACGCCGGGCGCGAGCTGCCCGCGGCCGCCGCGCGTCAGCCCACAGCAGGCTGATCCATGCGCCAAGAATGAGCAGCGACCAGGCGCCGATTTGTGGTCGGCCGAAGGTTTGCGCCAGGAGCACGCCGAGCAGCAGCGACAGCCACGGCGCCAGCGCGGACGAGGTGAGCAGGCGCCATGCGCTGCGGCGGGTGTCGGGCGCTGCGCTGGTGCGGCTGCGGTTTGCAGGAAAGTCGGCCATGAGGCGGGGGCTGTGCCAGTGAATGTCCGGATTTCTTTATTGCCCCGCCTTGTCACTGCCGTCGGCATAGGGGTTGGCAAAGCCGAGGCGGTGCAAAACAGCCGTTTCATGTGCTTCCATGGCCAGCGCCTCGCGTTCGGTTTGGTGGTCCCAGCCTTGCGCGTGCAGCAGGCCGTGGACGACCAAATGCGCGTAATGCGCCTGCAGCGCTTTGCCCTGTGCATGCGCTTCCTGCTCGACCACGGGGCTGCACAGCACCACGTCTGCCTGAACCGGCCAGTGGCTGTAATCGAAGGTCAGCACATTGGTCGCATAGTCTTTGCCGCGGTAGGCACGGTTGAGCGCTCGACCTTCTTCGGCGTCGACAAAGCGCAAGGTCATGTGGTGCGCCTCCACCAGCCCGCGCAGCGCCGTGCCCGGCTCGGCCGATTCGGGGCCCACGCGCAGCGCAGCGCGTGCCCAGCGCAGCAGCAAACCGCGCGGCAGCAGCGCGCGGTGCCGCGCGTCGACGAATTGCACCGACAGATGTAACGCAGGGCGCAGTGCAGCCATTTCGTCGGTCAAAACGAACCCGCAGAGCGCCGCTGCCGCTTGGACGGGCTCTGTGGCGTTGCTGGCGTGGCGCTGTCGGCGTTGGCGGGTGCAAGCGAGCGCTGCGCGCTGGTGCGTTCGTCGTGGGCTTCATACGCATCGACGATGCGCGCCACCAAGGGATGGCGTACCACGTCCTGGCTGGTGAAAAGGTTGAAGGCAATGCCGCGAACGTCGGCCAGCACGCGCTGCGCCTGCGCCAGACCACTGTGCGCCCCGCGGGGCAGATCCACCTGGCTGACGTCTCCGGTGATGACCGCACGCGAGCCGAAGCCGATGCGCGTCAGAAACATTTTCATTTGCTCCGGCGTGGTGTTCTGCGCTTCGTCCAAAATAATGAACGACTGGTTGAGCGTGCGCCCGCGCATGAACGCCAGCGGCGCAATCTCGATGGCCCCGCGCTCAAAGAGTTTTTGCGTTTTTTCCATACCCAGCAAATCGTAAAGCGCGTCGTATAGCGGGCGCAGATAAGGGTCGATTTTCTGCGTCAGGTCTCCGGGCAGAAAGCCCAGCCGTTCGCCAGCCTCGACGGCAGGTCGCGTCAGCACCAACCGGGAAATCGCATGGCGCTCCAGCGCATCGACGGCGCAGGCGACGGCAAGAAACGTCTTTCCGGTCCCCGCCGGACCGATGCCGAAGGTGATGTCGTGTTGCTGGATGTTCCGGATGTACTGCACCTGGTTCGGCGTGCGCCCATGCAGACTTTCCCGCCGGGTGTAAAGCACGGGTTCATCGTTGGCTGGCGCAAGCTTGGGGTTCACCCCTTGTGCCGCCTGGACCAGTTCGAGTTGAATGTCTTCGAGCGAGAACCTGGCGTCGGCGCGCTGCCACAGCGACTGCAGCAAGTCACGCGCCTGTCGGACTGACAGCGCTTGCCCTTCGATCTGCACGGTGTCGGCTCGCCGCGTCAGGCGCACGTCGAACGCCACGGCGATTTGCCGCAAATTTTCATCGAGCGGGCCGCAAAGCTGGGCGAGCCGCGCATTGTCCGGGGGGCTGAAAGTGTGTTGTAGCAGCACGGATGGAGAAGAAAAGGGTAAGGTCAGATTGCAACAGGGGTCGCCCCAACAGGCAATCCAAGTTGATAGTATCGGCTTGACGCTGCCATTGTTAGCGCAGCCCTCGGGAAAAGAAACGGAAGCTCATGAGTACCATGCAATGCGCCCTGGTCGTTGACGACCTCCCCGCCGTGCGCGCCGGCTTTGTCGACCTGCTGCGGGAGAACTACCCCGGAGCGAAAATTTTCGAGGCCGGACGCATGGCCGACGCCATGCAAATTTTGCAGCACGAGCCGGTCGATCTGCTGTTGGTCGATTTGGGCTTGCCCGACGCCAGCGGGATCGAACTCATTCGTGCGCTGGCGGAAATCCGGCCGCAAGCGCGGTCGGTGGTCGTCACCATTTTTGACGACGACGATCACTTGTTTCCCGCGCTGCAGGCCGGCGCCTTTGGCTATTTGCTCAAAGACCGCCCCAAGGTCGAGCTGCGTGCCCAACTGCGACGCATCCAGGACGGCGAGCCGCCGCTGTCGCCGAGTATTGCCAGGCGGATGGTGCAACATTTTGCTCACCTCCACTCCGGCGGCCCGACCGCCACATCCAGCTCAAGCGGGGAACAGATCGCCCTGACCGAACGCGAAAGCGAGGTGCTGCAACTCGTCGGCAAAGGCTACACCTTGCCGGAGATCGCCGTTCAGCTGGGCTTGTCACGCCATACCGTTGCGGATTACGTCAAACAAATCTACCGCAAACTCAACATCTCGTCCCGAGCCGAAGCTGCGCTCGAGGCGGTGCGGCGTGGGCTGGTGAAGTAAACCGCGCCCCGTCCGCGAGCTGCGCCCCTGCCGAAGATCGCATCCGTCGGTGGCGTTTGCCGATCAGCCAGCGGCCATGGTCATGGCGAATGTGGAAGGGTGGAGGAGCCGCAGCAAAAAAGACTTGACGGCAATGACGTGGTCATGCATAATTTTTCTTTTGCCGCTTTCTGAGCGGCGCGCCGGGTCGAACAAGTTTGCAAAACGACGCTTGACTCGCAAATCGAATTAGTGCAATAATTCAAATCTTCGCTGCTTACGCGGCGAAGCGAATCAAGAGAAAAGATAAAAACCTTTCGCTTGACTCGGAAATAAAATTAGTGCAATAATTCAAATCTTCGCTGCTTACGCAGCAACGCCAAAACGGCGAGCTCATTAAGAAACAACAACCGATAAGCGTGGGCGTTTGGCTCGATACTAAAAAACCAAACGCTCAAATGAAGTACGGAAATTTTCCGTAATTCCTTGAGTATGCATTGTTCGCAATGCAAAAAGATCGAACTATAGAGTTTGATCCTGGCTCAGATTGAACGCTAGCGGCATGCTTTACACATGCAAGTCGAACGGCAGCGCGGGGCAACCTGGCGGCGAGTGGCGAACGGGTGAGTAATACATC
>Ga0207433_10000829_pt1 | contig 69163 bp, 65 predicted proteins | sample YelNatPaOPGAMG01_FD_187559 | JGI IMG/M metagenome (GOLD analysis project Ga0207433, IMG submission 187559) | Hot spring thermophilic microbial communities from Obsidian Pool, Yellowstone National Park, USA - OP-RAMG-01 (SPAdes) (version 3) | ecosystem: Environmental > Aquatic > Thermal springs...
AAGGCGATCCGGACTGCCGACGCGCTCTGGAAGGCGCTGGGAGACCTATGCGACAGCTTCAGTCCAGGGGAGTGCGCCAATTACTTCCGTCACGATGGCTATTTCCAGTCAACATGAAAATGCTCTAGCAGAGAGAGCCTCGCTGAGCCCCCCGCCCCAATGCCCTTTTGATCTCCTCGCCTAACCGCTTCAGGTTCTCCGAACCAGAGACGCCAACACTAGAAATTTCCATACACTCTGCGGCACGACCCTAAAAAATCCGTGATCAGGCGCTAGCCTGTTTTCGAAAATCCGTAAATATATTCTGGATTTTTGACGAGAATAAGGGCTTGCGTCGGAGGATGGGGTGCCCAATCTGTGAGCAGATCGAGCAGCACGGCGTCGTCAGGTTTGATTTTTTCTGTGGGATGCGGCCAGTCGCTCCCCCACACGCAGCGTTCCGGGGCGGCCCTGACATAGGCGCGCGCGACGGCGCTGACATCCGCGTAGGTGGGCGGGCCGGTGCGGCTGTCCTGATAGGGGCCCGAGAGTTTCACCCACACCCGTCCGCCATCGAGCAGGCTGCGCACCACCCGGAAGGCGGGATGGTTGATACCCTCGGCGGCGGGGATGCGGGCGAGATGGTCGAAGACGATCGGGGTGGGCAGGCGGCGGAGCAGGGCTTCCTGAGCGGCGATCTGCGCGCCCAGCATGTGGAGTTGCACATGCCAGCCGAGATCGGCGATGCGGTGGGAGAGCGGTTCGACCATCTCGATCGTGGTGGCGCCGGTCTGGACGAGATTGAAACGGATACCCCGCACCCCTTGCGCGGCCATCCGCCGCAGATCGCTCTCGGAAATGTCGGGATGCACGACGGCAATGCCACGCGCGGTCGGGCCGAAGGCGGCGAGCGCGGCCAGCATGCAGCGGTTATCGGTGCCGTAGGTCGAGGGCTGCACGACGACGTTGCGCGTCAAGCCAAGTCGCGTTTGCAGCAGGCGATAATCGGCGACCGTCGCGTCAGCGGGATGGAGCGTTGCGCGCGGGTCGGGGGGAAAGCGATGATCGTAGATGTGATGATGGCAGTCGGCGGCCTCCGGCGGCGCCTTGAGACGCGGCCGTTCGCTGCCCGCCGACCACGGCACGGTCTCGGCCCGGGCGGTCCCGGCGAGACCGGTGGCGCTTCCCGCCACAATCTGCAAGACGGCACGCCGGCTTGGTTGGCTCCGCGCCATTTTCCTCTCCCCCACTTTGCATCCAAAATGCTTCTTTTACCCCCGCGGCGCTTGACATATCAGGCCGCGCTGGGCTTGGCTTAAGCAGCACTATAGGCAGCGCGCGCGCGGCGCGAAATGCCCCCGGGAGGACCGCCATGAACCTTGCCATCACACCGTTGCATCCGCTTTTCGCCGCCGAAATCGGCGGGATCGATGCCGGGCGGGCGCTTGATGCCCCGGCCGTCGAGGCGCTCACCGCGGCAATCAACCGCTATGCCGTGCTGGTGCTGCGCGACCAGCGCCTGAACGATGACCAGCAGATCGCCTTCGCCAGCAATTTCGGCCGCCCCGAGATCAATATCGGCGTCTATCGCAGCGCGGATCAGCGTCGGCTGGAGCGCCCGGAGATGGCCGATGTCTCGAATGTCAACGCGCGCGACGAGGTGCATCGGCGCGAGGATCAGCGGCGGATGTTCAATCTCGGTAACATGCTGTGGCACACCGATAGTTCCTTCCGCTACCCGCCCGGCGCGCTTTCGATGCTCTATGCCCATGCCGTACCCTCCAGCGGCGGAGAGACCGAATTCGCCGATCTCCGCGCCGCCCATGATGCGCTCGATGCGGCAACCCGCGCGCTGATTGCCGATCTCCGCGCCGAGCACTCGATCATGCATTCGCGCGCCACGCTCGGCTTCACCGAATTTTCCGAGACCGAGCGCGCCGCCTTGCCCCCGGTGGTGCACCGCGTGGTGCGCCGGCATCCCGGATCGGGGCGCACGACACTCTATCTCGCTTCGCACGCGTCGCACATCATCGGCTGGCCGGTGCCCGAGGGGCGGTTGCTGCTGCGCGATCTCATCGAATTCGCCACCCGGCGGGAGTTTGTTTTCGTCCATCACTGGCGGGTGGGCGATCTGGTGATCTGGGACAATCGCTGCACACTGCATCGCGGACGGCCTTTTCCCGCCGAGGAGCGGCGCGATCTCCGCCGCGTCACCACCTCCGATACCGCGGCGGCGCTCGAACAGGCGGCCTGAGAGTTTGAGAAAGAATGCCCTCTTTCTCGGAAATCGCCGGAAAAGCCAATATTTCCAGAGGGCTTTCTTTTGCAAGTTCGATTGATTTTCAGGCTCTGACTTCAACCCGGCAGATCAGGCGGTTCCGCTCGCGCGCGTGGATGAGGGTAGGGCGAAGGACGCAAAGTCACGAAGGCTGAAGCCTTCGGTGATGGCGCCGGGGTCGGGCGAAATACCGGCGGCAAGTAGCTTGCGCGCGGCCATGTGATCGGCTGGCCGGTTGATCGTCTCGACCACGCGCAGCTTCCCCGCGTTGTAGCCATAAACCGTAAGGCCGCCGCGCTCCGGCGAGCCGTCGGCGATAAACCGCTCGCAGCCCTCGGCCAATCCCGTGATCTGCAGCCGCCAGCGCCCTTGGTCGCTCCAGAACCACGGCACCTTGTCGTACATCGCATCCCGGCCCTGAAGAAATGCCGCGACGTGGCGCGCCTGATCGGTCGCGTTCTGCACCGATTCGAGGCGGATGGAGTAGCCAGCAAAGGGCAGCGGGGCACGGACGCAATCGCCGATCGCGAAGATGCTTGGATCGGTGGTGACGAAATCGGCGTTCGTCAGAATGCCATCGGCGCAGCCGAGGCCGGCGGCGGCGGCGAGTTTTGTTGCCGGCTCGACGCCGATCGCCACCAGCACAAGATCGGCCCGCACTGCGCGGCCATCCGCAAGACCGACCAGGTGGCCGCTTTCCGCGATCCGCGCCACCGTCGCATCAAAATGAAAGATAATTCCAGCCGCACGCAGCAATGCGGTCAGCGCCGACGCGGTTTCCGCCGAAACCGCGCGCCCAAGCGCACGCGGGGCCGCCTCAATGACGGTGACGTTGACGCCGCGCGCCACGGCGCTGGCGGCGACCTCGCAGCCAATGAAACCGGCCCCGATGATCGCGAGCGATTTCGCCTTGGCGAGCGCCGCGCGCAGCACCAAGGCCTCGGCGCGGGTTCTCAGGCCCGCCGCACCGAGGTCTGCGGCCCCCGGCACTGCGAGCGCCCGATTGGTGGCCCCGGTTGCGAGGACCAGCGTGTCATAGGGCAGCGCCGGCGTTCCATCGCCGAAGACGACGCATCGAGCATCGCGATCGATCGCCTGCACCATGGCTTCGAGGCGCACGATCCGCCGCTCGGCGAAAAATCGCGCCGGGCGAAAATCAAGGCTCTCGGGAGAGAGGGCTTCTTGCAGGAAGTTTTTCGAAAGGGGTGGACGCTGATAGGGCAGGCCCGGCTCGCCGCCGATCAGCGTTATAGCGCCGGAGAACCCTTCTTCGCGAAGCGAGGCAGCGCATTGGAACCCGGCTTGCCCCGCGCCGACGATGACGACACCAGGCGTACCGGTCAAATCTGGCGCTCGGGGATAAAGACGGTGAGGCCGTCGAGGGAGGCGCTCATACGGATCTGGCAGCCGAGCCGGCTGTTCGGCCGGCGTTCGGCGGCGGTGCCGTCGAGCAGCGCGTCCTCTTCGGGGCTTTGCGGCGGCAGGCGTGCCAGATCGGCCTCGGCGACGTAGACATGGCAGGTCGCGCACATGCAATTGCCGCCGCATTCGCCGATGATACCGTCGATGCCATTGCCGGTCGCGACTTGCATCAAGCTTTCCCCGTCGGCTTCCATGCTGTGGCGTGTGCCGTCCTGGGCAACGAAAATCACTTTCGGCATGGCGCTTTGTCGACCCCAAAAAATATCGGCAAAAAATTCTGGCCGCGGAAAACCGGCTTCACTGCACAGGATGGAGGCGAAGCGGCAGCGAGGCAAGTCCACGCAGCGTATTATTGTACCTCCGCACCGGTATCCCGATGATCTCGATCCGCGCGACGCGCGACGCGAGGGCCGCAAGCAGCACTTCGCCCTCAAGCCGGGCGAGCAATTGGCCGACACACATATGGATGCCGCCGCCAAAGCCGACATGGCCCGAGGCGACGCGATCGATATCATATTCATCGGGCCGCTCCCACTGTCTCGGGTCACGGTTGGCGGCGGCGAGGAACATTAGGATTTTCCGCCCCTCCGGGATATCGACGCCGCCGAGCGTCACCGGCTTCATGGTGGTGCGAAAAAAGGTTTGCACCGGGCTTTCGAAACGAACCGCCTCCTCGAAGGCGTTCCGTGCGCGCATCGGGTCGGCCCGGAGCCGGTCCCATTGTTCGGGAAATCGTGCCAAACAATAAAGTGCCGCGCCAAGCCCGCTCACCGTCGTATCGACGCCGGCCGAGAGCAGCGAGCGGACGAGCAGGGGGGCCTCCTCGGCGGTGATCTTGCCGCGATCAGCGGCGGCGTGGATCGCGGCGCCGAAACCATCCGATCGCAGCGCGTCACGCTGCGATTGCCGCGTGACCCATTCGGCGAGCGGCACCAGTTCGGCAAGGGAATTTTCCAGTAGCGCATTGCGCGGTCCCATGGAGTTGAAAACAAAATTGCCATAAGGCAGCAATTGGTGTCGCCCTTCGCGGGGCATGCCGAGCGCATCGGGAAAGACATGCAGCGGGAACGCCTCGGCGATATCCTTGATGCCATCGCAGCAGGGGACGCCATCGCAGTCGGGTCGCGCGACCAAGGCGTCAACCAACGCCGCGGCGGCGGCGGCAAAGCGGGCCCGCAGCGTCTTCATCGCCCCCGGCGAAAGCACGCGCGCCAGCACCGCGCGACGATGGGTGTGGAGGGGGGGATCGGTCTCCAGAACCAGGCTCGGGCCGCGATAAGGCGGGCTCACTTTGTAATCGGTCAGGCCCACACCCCGGCTCGAGCCGAAACTCTCCCAATCGCCGAGCATCGCCCGCACCTCCGCGTGGCGGCCGACGCCATAGCAGCCATAGCGGCGGAGGAATACCACGCTTGCGGTCTCTCGCACTTCGGTATGGCCGGGATAGGGGTCGTCGAAGAAGGCGATCGAAAACGGATCGAGATCGACCGCCGGAACATTGGCCGGCTCAAGGCGTGTCATCATCGGAGGCTTCCCCCGACGCAGGCCGCTGAGATGTGATACAGGGTAGTGTCAATGCCCGGCCGGCGTCAGGCGGCGGGGGTGCGGGCCGGTGCCGTCTTGCTTTTCAAACTGAGACACTACCCGGAGGTGCGCCGTCTTGACGGCGCGCGGCGCGCGGGCGGAAATGGCGTTTGCCCCGAGCAGGAGAACGGCCATGAATGTCCTCGCGCCCCGCAACCCACACCCCGCCATTGGCGTGGAGGAATGGCAAATCCGCTGCGATCTCGCCGCTCTTTATCGGCTGGTCGCGCATTTCCGCATGACGGATCTGATCTATACCCATATCAGCGCCCGCCTGCCCGGCCCGGAGCATCATTTCCTGATCAATCACTACGGCGTGCTGTTTCATGAAATGCGCGCCTCCGACCTCGTGAAAATTGATCTCGAGGGGAATATCGTCGAGGCTGGCGCGGCCGCCAAACGGGTCAATGCCGCAGGCTTCACCATCCATTCGGCGATTCATCGGGCGCGCGCCGATCTGATGTGCGTAATCCACACCCATACGGCCGCCGGCATTGCGGTTTCGGCGCAGAAGCAGGGCCTGCTGCCGATCAGCCAGCACGCGCTGCGCTTTTACGGACATCTCGCCTATCACGGATATGAGGGCATCGCGCTCGATCTCGACGAGCGCGAGCGGCTGGTCGCCGATCTCGGGGGGCATCAGGCGATGATTCTGCGCAATCACGGCCTGCTCGTCGCCGGGCGCACCATCGCGGAGGCATTCAGCCTGATCTACTATCTCGAACGTGCCTGCCAGGCGCAGATCCAGGCGCTCGCGGGTGGCGCCGAGTTGGTATTGCCGCCCGAGGAGGTGCGCCTGCACACCGCCCGGCAATTCCGCCGCGAAGGCTCGCTCGAACACTTCGACATGGCTTGGCAGGCGGCGCTGCGGCTGATCGCGCACGACCAGCCGGATTATCGGAGCTAGACCATGGAGTTCACCATCACCCAACCGCGCCAGATCGTGATCGGCGGCGGCAGCGTGACGCGCATCGCCGCGCTGCTCACGACATTCGGCCTCCGCCGCCCGCTGATCGTCACCGATCCCTTCATGGTCTCCTCCGGCCTCGTGCAGCGCTGCCTTGGTCCTTTGGAAAAAGCCGGCATCGCAGCAAAAATCTTCAGCGCAACCGTGCCCGAGCCCATCGATACCGTGGTCGAGGCTGGGGTCGCCGAAATCGGGCGCGGCGATTTCGACTGTCTGATCGGCTTCGGCGGCGGCTCGCCGATCGATACTGCCAAGGCCATGGCGATCCTGGCCGCCGGCGGCGGCGCGATGCGCGACTACAAGGTGCCGCACCAAGCCGATCTTGCCGCCCTGCCGATCATCGCCATTCCAACCACGGCGGGGACGGGAACCGAGGTGACACGCTTCACCGTGATCACCGATACGGCGCGCGACGAAAAAATGCTCATTGCCGGGCTCGCTGCCCTGCCGCTCGCCGCCCTCGTCGATTTTGAACTGACGTTCACCGTGCCGCCGCGCACCACCGCCGATACCGGCGTCGATAGCCTCACCCACGCGCTCGAGGCGTTCGTCTCGCGCCGCGCGACGCCTTATTCCGACGCCCAGGCGCTCACCGCCATGCAGTTGATCGGGGCCAATCTGCGCGCCGTCTATCGCGATCCGCGGAACCGCGCCGCGCGCGAGGCAATGATGCTCGGGGCGACGCTCGCGGGGCTGGCTTTTTCCAACAGCTCGGTCGCTCTGGTGCATGGCATGTCGCGCCCGATCGGCGCGCATTTCCATGTCCCGCACGGGCTTTCGAATGCCATGCTGCTGCCCGCCGTGACCCGCTTCGGGCTCGGCCAGGCACTCGCGCGCTATGCCGAGGCGGCGCGCCAGATCGGCTTCGCCGAGGCCGGCGATGGCGACGAGGCGGCGGCGGAAAAGCTGGCTGCGGGTCTGGCGCGGCTCAACGTCGATCTCGACGTGCCGGGGCCGCGGCAATTCGGCATCGACCAAGCCGCCTGGGAGACGAAACTGCCGCTGATGGCCGAGCAGGCGCTGGCTTCGGGCAGCCCGGCCAACAACCCGCGGGTGCCGAGTGCCGCCGAAATCCTGACGCTCTATCACGAGGTCTGGTCCTCGGGCCGCAACGCGGACGCTTAACCGGGGCAATCGGGTGAAGCGCGATACCCGACAGAACCTGCCGCAAACTGGGGCGCGCGCCGTCCCCGAGACGCCCCCTCTATTGGGCTGAGACTCCACCCCGCCTCTCGGTGAAATGCGGTGTACCCCCGGCCCTTGACGGCCGGGGCGACTTGCACGGAAAGTGCCGGCGCATCGGTCGTCCTGGGAGGAAACCATGACATCGCGCCTGATCCGCCGCCGCGCCCTTGGTGCGGCCTTGCTTGCTGCCCCTGCGTTGTTGCGCGCCGCCCGCGCCGCGGCGCCGATCCGGTTGCGCTGCTCGCTCGACACCGCGCCATCGCATGGCCGCAACAAATCTCTCGCCGATTATCTGCAAAAACTTGAAGCCGCCTCGGGGGGGCGGATCAAGACGGAATTATTCCAGAGCGGCCAGCTCTTCTCGGATCTCGATGTCACGAAAGGATTGATCCAGGGCCAAGTGGAGATGGCTTGTCCGGGCACCTGGACGCTCACCGGCTTCATCCCCGATTGCGATATGTTTCAGCTCCCCGTCCTTTACGGCCAGCCCTTCGAGATCGCCCACAAGGTCGTCGATGGCCGCGCCGGGGCGATGGTGAACGGCGAGATCGAGAAGCGTCTGCAAAGCCGCGTGCTCGGCCCGTGGCTCGATCTCGGCTATCAGAACTGGTACAGCGCCACCCACAAGCTGACCGAATACGGCGATCTCAAGGGGCTAAAAATCCGCAATTCCGGCGGCGCCGGGGTGGCTTGGCGGACGCGGTTTTTCGGCGCCATCCCGAACACCACCGCCTGGCCCAATGTGCCGCTCGCGCTTTCGCAGGGCACCTTCGACGGGCTGATCAGCACCGATGAGAGCGTCGCAAGCTCCAAGCTCTGGGAGGCCGGGGTGAAATACGCCTTCGCCGATCACCAGTTCATTGGTGAATACATCCCCCTCGTCGCCACGCGCTTCTGGACCACCCTGCCACCCGATCTACAAAAGCTGATGAGCGATCTCTGGGCCGCCAATATTGGCCGCTATCGCGGCGAGATGGCGGCCGACCAGGAGGCCGCCCGGCAGGCGCTCATCGCCCATGGCGTGACCTATACGGTGCCGCCGGCCGCCGAGGTCACGGCCGAGCGGGGCACAATGCTGCCTGATCAGGACAAGGTTGCCCGCGAAATCAAGATTTCTCCCGAGATCGTGCGTCTCGTCGTCGAAGATGTCGGCGCCGCAGCCTGAAGGGGGGCTGGGGCGGCTCTGGCGTGGCATCGAGCGCATTGTCGTCGGCCTGCTCGGGCTCGCCGCCCTGCTCGCCGGAACCGTCCAGGTACTCGGCCGCTATTTCTGGCCGGCGCATGCGATCTCCTGGGCGGAGGAGGCGATCGTCTACCTGCTGGTCTGGGCGGTGATGATCGTCGCCTCCGAGCTGGCGCGGAGCGATGGCCATGTGCGCCCCGATCTCGTGCTCCGCCTGCTGCCTCCTGCCGGCCAGCGCGCCGCCGAAATCTGCAACTGCCTCCTCGCCATCGCGTTTTGCGCGGGCCTCGTCTGGTATGGCGGGCAAATCGTCGAGACCGCCTGGATGCTCGATGAGCGGAGTTCGACCGACCTGCAATTCCCGATGTGGCTCTATTATCTCGCGCTGCCGGCGGGCGGAGGGCTGATGGCGCTGCGCTATCTCGTGCGGCTGGCACGTTACGTTTTCGCTTTCGATCCGGCGCGCATGACGGTTGGCGCGCACTCGCCTCCGCGCATCGACTGAACCCCGCGGCATGGCGGTTCTGCTGTTCCTAGCGCTGTTTTTCGGCCTGCTCGCGCTCGGCATGCCGATCTTCCTCGTGCTCGGCATCACCGCTGCGGCGCTCTACGGGGCGTCGGGACAGCCGCTGATCGGCGTCGCTCAGGTCATCATCGATCAGCTCAACTCGACGACGCTGATGGCGCTGCCGCTTTTTGTCATGGCGGCGGCTTTCATGCGGCGCGGTGGGGTGGCGCAGGCGCTGGTCGATCTCGCCACCGCCTGGCTCGGCGGCGTGCGCGGCTCGCTCGGCCTCGTCACCGTGGTCGCTTGCACCCTGTTTGCCGCGATCTGTGGCTCCAGTGTCGCGACCGCGCTCGCCATGGGCACCATTTTGTTGCCGGCGATGCTGGCGCGCGGCTATCCGCGGCCCTTCGCGCTCGGGGTGATCGGCGCCTCGGGCACGATCGGCATCGTCGTGCCGCCATCGCTCGCGCTCATTCTCTACGGCATCGTCGCCGAGCAATCGGTGCCACGGCTGTTCCTGGCCGGTGTCCTACCCGGAGTTTTGCAGGCGGCGGCGTTTTTCGGCTGGGTCTGGTTCACCGCCCGGCGCAACAATTTCCCCATCGAACCGGCGCTTTCGTGGCCGATGCGCCTTCGCGTGACGCGGGCCGCGTTGCCCGCCCTGCTGGTGCCGGTGGTGGTGCTCGTCGGGATCTATGGCGGCATCGTGACAGTGACCGAGGCGGCGGCGATCGCGGCGGTGATGGCGCTGCTCGTCAGCCTTTTTTTCTATCGCGGCTTTCGCCCAAGCGAAACACTGGCGGTCGTGGCCGAGGCGATGCGGAGCGCCGGGGCGATCATGCTGATCGTCGCCAGCGCCTTGGCCTTTGGCCATTGGATGACCCAATCGGGCATCCCCGCCGCCCTCGTGCGCTTTGTTGCGACGCATGGCTTTCGCACCTGGCAATTCCTGCTCGCGATCAACGTGTTGTTGCTGGTGCTCGGCTGTTTTCTCGAGGTCACGGCGACCTTGCTGCTGGTGCTGCCGGTGCTCGCCCCGGCGCTGGTACCCTTGGGCGTCGATCCGGTGCACTTCGCCATCATCTTCACCCACAACATGGAAATCGGGCTGGTGCATCCGCCCGTCGGGCTCAACCTGTTCGTGCTCTCAACCATTTCCAACGCCCCGGTGGGCGAGGTGATTCGCGGCATCCTGCCGTTTCTCGTGCTGCTGCTGATCGTCCTCGGCATCATCACCTATGTGCCGATCCTGACCCTCTGGCTGCCCAATCTGGTGTTCCATTGAGGCGAGCAGGGCGGCGAGGTCACGCCCGCTATGGCAGAGCAGATAGCGCCCTGGCGCACCTTCATGGGGCACCGGCGAGAGGCCGATATCGGCATAGACGTTGAGGAATTCCGCTCCCGCGCCATAGACCGCCGGGTGCAATCCTTCCTGGGCGGCGAGATCGCGCAGCCGCCAGATCGCCGCCACGCGGTCTTCCGCCGCGCCTATCGGGTCGCCGAGCGCGATCAGCAGGTGGCCGGCGCGGCGGATCGGGATGGCGGCGCGGCCCGCCTCGCCCCAGAGCAGCCCGTCGGCTAGCGCCGGGGCGTCGCCGCCGAGCGCGCGGAACCGCCAAGCGGCCTCCGCCGTCCAGGTCTCGGCGCGTACCCGTCCCGGCCGGGCGAGCTGCCAGATCGCGGCCGCCCCGAGCAGCACCGCGAGCGCCAGGCTGAGCCGAAGCGCGTTCGGGGCCTGCGGCGACAGTACCACCGACCACCAGCTTTTATCGGCGAGCCCGCGGATGTGGCGCTCGAAGGCCGAAAGGGTCAGCACGCAGAGCACCAGAGCAAGCAGTGGCAGGGAGGTGGCGAGATCGAGTGGGTCGGAGGCGAGATGGGCGTGGCGATAAAAGGCGCGGCGGAAGGGCGCGATGAGAAAAGCACTCAGCAGCAGTATGGCGGGAACCCACCAGCGCACGCCCTCGACGACGGTGATCGCTGCGGCGCCGAGCAGCAGCACCAGCACCGCGCCCCAGGCCAGCGTCACGCGGCGCGACAGACCGAAGGCCAGCGCCAGCAGGCCGGCGCCGATCAGCGAGGGGATGAACTGCCCCGATGGGCTGCTCATTTCCGCGAGGTCGGGATCGACCCAGGACATATCCGGCATCGGGCCGACGACCCCCAGCAGCAGCATCATCGCCCCCGAAAGCGTCACCGCCCCGGTCGCCAGCGCCACCGCGAAATCCGGCTCGCTCCATTGCGCGACCGGCTGCCAGGCAGGCTCGGCCACGCCCGCCGTGGCGGTGGCGCGGCGCGCCAGCGCCGCTTGTCCACGCAATAAAAGCTCGTTGCCGGTGAACAGGAAGCCAGCGAGGAACAGCGGGATGACATAATAATAGAGGCGGAAAACGATGACCGCGCCGACGATGCGCGGGGCATCGAGATAAGGCGAAAGCCCGAGCAGGACGACGCTATCGAACACCCCGATGCCACCCGGCAGGCTGGTGGCCAAGCCGGCGCTATAGGCCGCGACATAGATCGCGAGGCAGCGCAGATAAGTGAGCCCCGCGGCGTCCGGCAACAGGACGTAGAGGATCTCGGCGGTCACCGCGACATCCGCCGTGGCCAACAGCACCTGTAGCACCGCCATGCGGCTGCCAGGAAGCTGGATCTCCTGGCCGAACAAGCGGAGCCGGCCGATGCTGCGGGCAATCCAGACATAGGCGATCACCACCGCCCAGAGACCGGCGCCCAGGAGATAGGGCACGGGTCGCGGCCAGGCGCTGCCGAGTAGCGGCACGGCGCGCGGTTCGACAATCAGGATCGCGCCGCCCAGCACCATGCCGCCAAGACCGAAGGTGAGACTGCAAAAGGCGATCACCTTGCCGATCTGCACCGGCGTGAGACCCCAGTGGGCATAGAGCCGCAGCCTGACCGCCGCCCCCGAGACCGCGGCGAAGCCAAGATTATGCGAAAGCGCGTAGGCGCAGAACGAGGCAAAGGCGCTTTGCCAGTAGGACACCCGCGCTTTGGCATAGATCGCCGCTAGCCGGTCATAGAAGGTAAGCACGCCATAGGCGAGCAGGGTCAAGCCGGCGGCGAGCAGGAGCGCGCGGCGCGGGATGGCCTCCACCGCGGCGAGGATGTCCTCGAGCCGGAGCGAACGGAATTCGCGCTGGACCACGAAGACCGCGCCGATCAACAGCACGAGGCCGATCAGCGGCGGCAGGCGACGGAGCAGCGAGGCGAGCCGCCTTGCTCGCTCAAGCGGCATCGGCCGGGCGCGCGAGCGCCGCCTCGATCAGCGCGATGGTCTCGGCGCGGCCATAGATCGCGATGAAATTGCCGAAACGCGGCCCTTCGCTCTGGCCGAGCAGCACCTGATAGAGGCAACCGAACCAGGCGCGAAGATCGGCGAAGGGATGGCGCTTGCCGATGTCATAAAGCAGGGTCTGGATGTCTTCTTCCCAGGCGCCCTCGGGCAGGCGCGCAAGCCCCGCCGCCAGTTCGCTGAGGGCGGTGCGCTCGGTGGCGTCAGGGGCGCGGTAGCGTTTCTTGGGGCGGACGAAATCGTGATAGTAAAGGATCGCATGGTCGATCAGACGGGCAAGAAATGGCTCGGTTTCAGGACTTGCATCCGGCCGGTAGCGCTTGACGAAACTCCACAGGATCTCCGGCTTTTCCGCGTTCACGACGCTCGCGAGATTGAGGAGAATGGCAAAGCTGATCGGGCTGAACGGTTTGCCGTCGATATTCCCGCCATTGATGTGCCATGCCGGGTTTGAACGGAGATCGCGTAGCAGGATATCGACCTGGGCTTGGGGGTCGAGGGGCTCACCGGTTGGCTTGCCCAAAACGATCTCGCCTTTCTTGGCACGCTCGATTTCTGTGCGCTGTCCATGAGCATCTCTGAGATTGACGTTATACTCATCGACGGCGCGGGGAATGACATCGAAATAGAGCCGCTTGGCGCGCTGCGGCGCGTTGTACATGAACTGCGCCAGCGATTCCGGCGGGGCATAGCGCAGCCAGTCCTCGACCGAGAGCCCGTTGCCCTTCGATTTGCTGATTTTCTGGCCGTTTTCGTCGAGGAACAATTCGTAAGTGTAGCTCTCCGGCGGCTTGCCGCCGAGAATGCGGCAGATCTTGCCCGAGAGACGGACGCTGTCGATGAGATCCTTGCCCGACATTTCGTAATCGACGCCGAGGGCAAACCAACGCATCGCCCAATCCGCCTTCCATTGCAGCTTGCAATGCCCGCCGGTGACCGGCGTCTCGAAAAACACCCCGCTCTCGGGGTCGCGCCAAGCTACCGTGCCGGCGGCGCGGTCGATTTTGTCGAGCCGCACCTGCATGACGACGCTGGTCTCGGGATGGATCGGCAGGAGCGGCGCGTAGGTCGCGCGGCGCTCGGGGCCTAAGCTCGGCAGGATCACCGCCAACACCTCGTCATAGACCTCGAGGAGGCGCAGCAGCGCCGCGTCGAACCGTCCGGCGGTGTAGTAGTCGGTCGCCGAGGCGAACTGGTAGTCGAAGCCGAAGGTGTCGAGAAAGCCCTGCAAGCGGGCGTTGTTATGCGCCCCGAAACTCTCATGCGTGGCGAAGGGATCGGGGATGCGGGTGAGCGGCTTGCCGAGATGCTTTTCCAGCATTTCCCGGTTGGGCACGTTGTCGGGCACCTTGCGCAGCCCATCGAGGTCATCGGAAAAGGCGATCAGCCGCGAGGGCAGGCCGGTCAACGCGCCAAAAGCGTGGCGCACCCAGGAAGTACGGGCGACCTCGCCGAAAGTGCCGATATGGGGCAGGCCCGAAGGGCCATAGCCGGTGGCGAACAGCGCGCTCTGGCGCCCCGACGCGGCGAGCCGGCGCTGGACCCTGAGCGCTTCCTCGAAGGGCCAGGCTTTGGGGAGGTCCAAGACTTTGGGGGGGTCGAGGTCGGGCTTGATGTTACGAAATGTGTCGGACATGGGCCCAAGCTAGGAACCACGCGGATATTGGTCAATGCGGCTGGTATCGTATAATTCCCCGTGGTGTCTCCGTTGCCGCCCGCCATGACCGATCCGGGCGCCGCCTTGCCGGCGCTGATTACCCATGCCGGGGGTGCCGCGCTGCTCACCGCCCTGGGCGAGATCATCGTCGAGAAGGCTGGCCGGGGTGCGCGAGGGCGGATCGCCGCGGCGCTCGAGGCGGGGCCGCCGCCGCTTCTCGTCCATGCCCCCGCCACCTGGCGCTGGCTCGGCCTATCCCCGCGCCCGGCGCTCGATCTGTTGGAACTTTTTGCCTTTGTCCGTCCCGCCGAGGCGTTGGTGCCGACCCCGCGCGGCCTTGCCGCTGCCCTCGATCTGACCCCCTGGCCAGCGGCGCCAGAGGCCCAGCCGAGTGTTCTCGGCGCCGCCGCGGCGGCCCTGCTGCGTGGGCTCGCGGCGGCGCGGAATGTGCCGCGCAACCGCGATGCCGCGGCCCTCGCCGCCGCCCTGGGGGCTGCCGGCTGGCCATGGGCGCCCCTCGTGCTGGCCGCTCTCGGCGCACCGGCCGCGCGCCCCGCCGCCGAGGCAGTGGCGATCTGGCGGCGGCTGCCGGAGTGGCAGGAGGCCGCTCCGCCGCCCCCGCCCTCCGCGCATCCCGTGGGCGCGGCCGAGGCGCGGGCGCGGCTCGCCGAAATCCTCGGCGACGCCGCCGAGGCGCGTCCTGGCCAGTCCGATTACGCCGCCGCCGTGACCGCGGCGTTCGCGCCACGGACGGCGCGTGGCGCGCCGCATCTCATGCTGGCCGAGGCCGGCACCGGCATCGGCAAGACGCTCGGCTATATCGCGCCGGCAAGCCTATGGGCGGCGCGCAACCACGCCCCGGTGTGGATCAGCACCTTTACCCGCCATCTGCAACGCCAGATCGAGACCGAACTCACCCGGCTCTATCCCGACCGCGCCCTCAGACGGCTTCGCTCGGTGGTGCGCAAGGGGCGGGAAAATTATCTCTGCCTGCTCAATTTCCAGGACGCGACGACCGGTCTCGGCGGTGGCGCGCTCCCGGTTGGGCTTGGGCTGATCGCGCGCTGGGCGCTTGCCACCGAGGATGGTGACATCCAGGGCGGCGACCTGCCCGGCTGGTTCGCCGAACTTTTCGGCCAGAATTTTATCCTTGCGCTCGCCGACCGGCGCGGCGAGTGCATCCACGCCGCTTGTCCGCACTGGCGACGCTGTTTCGTCGAGCACGCCATCCGCCGCAGCGCCGAGGCCGAGCTGGTGGTCGCCAACCACGCGCTGGTCATGAGCCAGGCGGCCTATTTCTGGAACTGGGGCGAGGCCCATGACGATGCGCCGCCGCCCACCCGCTATGTCTTCGACGAAGGGCATCATCTCTTCGACGCCGCGGACGCGGCGTTCGCGGTCGCCCTTTCCGGGCTGGAAACGGCGGAGCTGCGCCGCTGGCTGCTCGGCGCCGAGGGGTCGCGCTCACGCGCGCGCGGCCTTCGCGCGCGGCTCGCCGACATGCTCGCCGAGCGCCCGGCGCTGGAGAGCGCCTTGGAAGCGGCGCTGATCGCCGCCCGCGCCTTGCCGGCGCCGGGCTGGGCGGGACGGTTGGCGGCGGGAGAAAATCTGCTCGGCGAGCATGGCAACACGGCGGAAGCGTTTTTCGCCGCTCTCGATCACCAGATCGAGGCGCGCCAGCGGGAGGGCCCCGGCGGGGTGTCGCGGGGTGCCGTCGAGGTCGATCTTTTTCCTCTCGACCCGGCGGTAGCGGCTGCGGGAGAGGCTTTCGCCCGGGCGCTGGCCCGCCTTGCCGCGCCGCTCGAAAAACTCCGCGCTGGCTTGGCCGCGCTGCTCGACGAGGCGGCCGAGACGCTGGACAGCGCGATGCGCACCCGCATCGAGGCTGCCTGCCGGACGCTCCGGCGGCGGGCGCTCGAGCGGCTGGCCGCCTGGCGGGAGATGCTGGCGGCGCTGGCCGCCTCGCCACCCGTCCCCGGCACGCGGCCCCGCCATATCCAGTTCCTCCGCCGCGAGACGTTTGGCGAACGCGGCGTCGAGGTCGGCCTCCATCGTCACTGGCTCGATCCCACCGAGCCTTTCGCCGCCACCCTGGCCGCTCCAGCGCACGGGATCCTGATCACCTCGGCGACGCTCTGCGATGCCGGCGCTGGCGATCCGGTCGCCGCCTGGGAGGCCGCCGAGGCGCGCGTCGGGGCCAACTATCTGCCGCTTCCGGCGATCCGCGCCGCGTTGCCGAGCCCGTTCGACTACGCCACGCAGACCCGGGTGTTCGTCGTCGATGATCTCGCGATCGGCGATGTCGCGGCACTCGCGGGGGCCTTCCGCGCCCTTTTTCTCGCCGCGCGCGGCGGCGCGCTCGGCCTTTTCACCGCCATCGCGCGGCTCCGCGCCGTCCATGCCCGCCTCGCCCCCGCCCTCGCCGAGGCCGGGATCGCGCTCTATGCCCAGCATGTCGATGCCCTACACAACGCGACCCTGGTCGATATCTTCCGCGCCGAGGAGGAGAGCTGCCTTTTGGGGACGGATGCGATGCGCGACGGCGTCGATGTGCCGGGCCAGGCACTCCGCCTCGTGGTGTTCGAGCGCGTGCCCTGGCCGCGTCCCGACATTCTCCACCGCGAGCGCCGTATCCATCTCGCCCTGGGCGCGCCCGGCGCCTATGACGACCGGCTGGCGCGACTGCGGCTGCGCCAGGCTTTCGGGCGGCTGATCCGCGGCCATCGCGATCGCGGGGTTTTCGTGCTGCTTGACCGCCGCATGCCGAGCCGGCTTTATCCCGCCTTTCCCGAGGGCGTGCCAATCCGCCGCGCGGGCCTCGCCGCGGCGGTCGCGGCGACCGCCGAATTCCTCGCCGATCCTGCCCCTTGAGAGTTTGCCAAGGACTGTCCCCCTTGCCCGAGAATCGACAGAAAGAAAAACCGATGTTTTCCGAAGACGGTCTTTTTCAGGGGCGATGGATTTTCATCCCCCGAGCCGGGAGAAACCAGTGAGCCTGGAGAAACAAGTGAGGCGCGCCGACGATGCGCTGGGCTGCGAGGAAGCCCTGATCTGCACCATGGTGCTGGTGGCGGCGAGTGGCGGGGGCATCACCGATCGCGAGATCGGGGTGATGTCGGGCCTCGTGCAGACCTTGCCGGTGTTTCAGGACTTTTCCACGGCACGCCTGAAAACGGCGACCGAGATGACCGTCGCGCTGCTGCGCGAGGAGAACGGGCTCGCCCATGCCGGCCGCCTGATCGGTGCCGCGCTCGCCCCCCGGCTTTGCGAGACCGCCTATGCGCTGGCCTGCGAGGTGGTCGCCGCCGATCTGGTGGCCGAGCGGACGACGCTCGAGATGCTCGCCTATGTCGAGCGGATGCTCGGCCTCGATCCGCTGATCGCCAAAGCAATCGAGCGCGCGACCCGCGCGCGCTATCAACGCGTGACGCCGTAGCGGGCGGTCGCGCGGAAAACCTCAGAGCCTGAAAATCAATCGAACTTGAACAAGAATGCCCTCTGGAAACATCGGGTATTTTTCTGTCAATTTCCCGGCAAGAGGGCATTTTTTTTCAAACTCTCAGTTTTTCGGAAAAATCGCCCCGCTCACCCGGTCACCGACGCGGATATCGTCCTTTTCCGTGACCCCGGCGGCGAGTTCGAGAGTGGCGCGCACCGGGCCGTGGCTGGCAATCACCGCGAGGCTCTGCGGCACGGTGTTCTCGGCGATGCTGCGCACCGAGCCATCGGCATTGATGAACACCATGTCGAGCGGGATCAGGGTGTTGCGCATCCACATCTGGCTCTCGCGCGGCACCCCCCAGTCGAACAGCATGCCGCCGTCCACCGGCACGCTATGGCGAAACATCAGCCCGACGGTCTGCTGCTCGGAGGTTGTTGCCATCTCGACGTTGAAGACATGGGTTTTGCCGTCATGGGTGGTGATGGTGATTTTTTGCTTCGGCAATTCGGGCTGCGCCTTGGTGATGTCGGCCTCAGCTTGCGCCCAAGCGGTAAGCGGGGCGAGGAGAAAAAACAGCGCGACCAGTCGTGCGGGTTTCATGCGAAAATTGTCTCCTTGAGGGTGAGGGGGACGAGGCGCTCGATTTCGGGGCGGATCGCGCCCTCGCGCGGCGCGTCGCGCAATGTGGTGAACCAGTGCGGCGGCGGATTGCGCCCGGCGGCGCGCGCATAGGTGAGGGCGCGGAGCACGGCCTCGGCTTGGGGGGGTAAAGTCCCTGGGATGGCAAAACGGTTGAGGGTTCCCCATACCCCGGCCCAGAGCCGCGCGACGGTGTACGGATTATAGCCGCCGCCGCCGAGCACGATGAGGCGCGGAACGAGGTCGCGGATTTGCTCGATGAGCCACCAGTGCGCGTTATTCGACAGCGACAGCCGCGCCAGCGGGTCTTCTTCCAGCGCATCCGCCCCGCATTGCAGCATGATCGCCTGGGGCCGCAACCGGGCGATGAGCGGGAAGATGGCCGTGGTAAAAAGAAAACGGAACTCGGTATCGTTGAAGCCGGGCGGCACTGGCAGATTGCGTGCTGCCCCGCCGGCGCGATCGCTCGCGGCGCCGCTGCCCGGCCAGCGCCCCGCTTCATGGATGCTGATGGTGAAAACCCGATCGTCGTTGAAAAAAGCTTCCTCGACGCCGTCGCCGTGATGGGCGTCGATATCGAGATAGACGATCGGCGCAATGCCGGCATCGCGCCAGGCAAGGAGGCCAAGCACGGGGTCGTTGAGATAGCAAAATCCCGCAGCCCGCGCCGCGCGCCCGTGATGCGTGCCGCCACCCGGGCAATGGACGATACCACCCGCTTCCGTCAACCGCGCCGCCAGCAGCACGCCGCCGGCCGAGATCGCGGGGCGGCGGAAAATCTCCGCATAGACCGGGTTGCCGTCGGCGCCGATGCGAAACCGCGCGCGATCGGCCTCGCTTACGCTTTGGCTTGCCTCGGCGCGCTGGAGGGCGGCGAGGTAGGCGGGGTCGTGAAACCGGGCAAGCGCCGCGATGCTCGCTTGCGGCGCCTCGCGATAGACCGTCTCGGGCAGCCAGCCGAGCGCCCGGCAAAGATCGGTGCAGCTTGAAACACGCGGAATCGCCAGCGGATGGCCTGGCCCATAGGTTGAGTGGCGATAAATTTCGCTACCGATATAAAGTGGTGTCCCGCAGGGGGCGCTGGCCATGCGTCAGCGCCTGAAAATCAATTGAACTTGAAAACGAATACCTTCTGGGAAAATTGCTTTTTTCCGATCAATTCTGGAACGCGCGGGCATTCTTTTGCAAACTCTCAGAGTTTGAAAATCAATCGAACTTGAAAAAGAACGCCCTTTGAAAACATTTGTTGTTTCCGATCGGTTTCCGGGCGCGAGGGCATTCTTTTGCAAACTCTCAGTCGCGCTGCGGCATGCCTTGCGGGACGACGGTCGCGATGATCGAGGCATCGAGCGCCTCGTAGTCGCGATAGGCGATGGTGGCATAAAGCTCCGTGCGGGTTTGCATGCGCTCGATCATCTTGTGCGCTCCCCCGTCGCGGCGGATGGCGGCATAAAGCTCGGCTTGTGCCTTGGCCGCGACGCGGAGCGAACTCACCGGCCATATCACCATGCGATAGCCCATTTCGGCGAATTCACGCGCGGTGAAAAACGGCGTGCGCCCAAACTCGGTCATGTTGGCGAGCAGGGCAACGCCAGGCAAGCGGGCGGCGAATTCACGGAACATCTCGGCGGTCGTCAGCGCCTCGGGGAAGATCGCATCCGCCCCTGCCTTCACGTAAAGTTCAGCGCGCCCGACCGCGCCATCCATCCCCTCGCTCGCCGCGGCGTCGGTGCGGGCGATCAGGAAAAGGTGCCGGCGCGCCTTGGCCGCCGCCGCGATCTTGGCCGCCATGTCATGCGGCTCGGCGAGTTTCTTGTCGTTGAGATGGCCGCATTTCTTGGGCAGCAACTGGTCCTCGATATGCACTGCTCCGGCGCCTGCCTCCTCGAAGGCACGCACCATGTGCATGACATTCAGCGTCTCGCCATAGCCGGTATCGCCATCGACCAGCGCCGGCAGACCGGTGGCGCGGGCGATCTGGCGGATGAAGAAGGTGACCTCGTCCACCGTGATGATGCCGAGATCGGGCAGCCCCATCGAGGCGGTCATCGCGGCGCCCGAGAGATAGAGCGCCTCGAAACCCGCCGCCTTGGCCTGTAGCGCCGCCAGCCCGTTATGGGCGCCGGGCATTTGCAGGATGCCCCCGCGCTCGAGCAGGGCGCGGAAGCGCTGGCCGGCGGGAAGCTGCGGCAGATCGCTGGCGAGGAGGTAGGTCATGGCGGCCTCCGATGGCGGGGATGGCGGTGGGTCTAACCGAAGAACACCACGCTGACCAGAGCCAGCGCAGGAGTCAGCGCCAGGCCCGCGCGCGCCAGATAGCCGAAAAACCCCGGCATGCGTACGCCGCGATGGGCGGCGATCGCCCGGATCATCATATTGGGCGCGTTGCCGATATAGGTGAGGCCGCCGAACAGCACCGAAGCCGCGCTGATGGCGCGCAGAATATCGCCCGGCGCGCCGTCGAGCCGGGCGGCATCGATCCCGGCCTGGCGGAAGAACAGCAGGTAGGTCGGGGCATTGTCGAGAAATCCCCCGACGATGCCGGTGAGCCAGAAATAGGCGGGCACCGAGGGCGTGCCGTCGGCCCGCGCGGTGAGGGTGATGAGCGGCGCCAGCGGTCCCGTGGCCCCCGCAGCTATCAGTGCCAGCACGGGTAAAATGGTAATGAAGATCGCCGGAAACAGCTTCGCTACCTCGGCGATCGGCTCCCACTCGAAGAGATTGGCCTCATGCACCGCGCGCGGGGTGGTCAGCGCGGCGAGCCCGCCGAGCACCAGGAAGGCGAGGCTCGTCACGAGTTTTTCTCCCGCGATCGGCTGGCCGAGCAGCACGATAGCGCCGGGCTGCCAGGCGCTCTGGGCGAGCACGCCAGCGACCACCATCCCGATCAGCGCGAGATTGCCCCATCCCTGCAGCCGGAGCGGTCGGGCCGGCGGGGCCGCTGGCGCCTCGGCGGCGCTCCGGCGATCGATCAGCCAGAAGGCGCCGAGCAGGGGGGCGGAAAACACCAGCAAGGGCGCCAACAAGTGGCGCAACGGCCAGAAAAACGGCACGCCTTCGAGAAATCCGAGATAGAGCGGCGGATCGCCGAGCGGCGACAGCATGCCGCCGGCATTGCCGACGAGCAGGATGAAAAACAGCACGAGGTGGAATTTTCGCGTCCGATGGGCATTGGCGCGGAGCAGCGGGCGGATCAGCACCATCGCCGCCCCCGTCGTGCCGATAGCGCTGGCGAGCAGCGTGCCGCCAGCGAGCCAGAGCGTGTTGGTGAGCGGCGTCCCCCCCGGCCCGCCGCGGATCAGGATGCCGCCGGCCCCCGCGTAGAGCGCGAAAAGCAGGCTGATGAACGGCAGATACTCATCGAGCAGCGCATGCCACGCCTCGGCGAACGCGCCGCTCACGCCATCGTGCGGCACCATCGGGGCCAGCAGGACCAGACTCCAGAAAAGCGCGATGGCGCCGAGATGGCGGTGCCAGAAACGCGGCGCGAGGATGGGAAAGAGCGCAATCGAGCCGAGCAGCCCGATGAAGGGCACGGCCTCGACGAGGGTCGGGGCGGGGAGGGGCACGGGTTGCATGCCGGGCACCCTGCAAGTAACGTCCGCGCCACGCAATATCGTGCAAGGAATGCCGATGGACATGACCGGCGAGCGGCGCATTCCCGCGCCGCGCGAAAAAGTCTGGCAGGCGCTCAACGACCCTGAGGCGCTGCGCGCTGCCATTCCCGGCTGCGAAAGCCTGGAAAAAACCTCCGACAATGAGATGAAAGCGACGGCGGCGGTGAAAATTGGCCCGATCGCCGCGCGTTTCACCGGCAAGGTGCAGCTTGCCGATATTGACCCGCCGAATTCCTATACCATCAGTGGTGAGGGCCAGGGCGGCGTCGCCGGCTTCGCCAAAGGCAGCGCCAAGGTCCGGCTCGACCCTGACGGCGCGGCGACGCTGCTGCGCTATGAGGTGAACGCGCAAGTTGGCGGCAAGATCGCCCAGCTCGGCGCCCGCCTGATCGACGCCACCGCGAAATCCCTGGCCGATCAGTTTTTCAACCGCTTCGCCGCCGCCCTCGCGCCGCCTGAACTGGCGGAGGCCGAGGTGGCGATGATCCCCGGCACGGTGCCGGTGGCGCCCCCCGACGTCCTCGGGCTGCCCCTGGCGGCCTGGATCGGTGGCGTCATCTTCCTCGCCATCCTGCTGCTGTTTCTTGGATCGATGCTCTAGTGCCGCCCGCTTTGCCGCGCACCGTCGCCGAAACCGCCGCGCTCTTGGCCGAAGGCGGCTACGTTGCCGATCACGACCTCGCGACCACCGTCCACCTCGCGCTCACCATGCGCCGCCCGCTTTTCCTCGAAGGCGAGCCCGGCACCGGCAAGACCGAAATCGCCAAGGTGCTGGCGCGCGGCCTCAAGCGGCGGCTGGTGCGGCTGCAATGCTATGATGGGCTCGACCTCTCCGCAGCCGCCTATGAATGGGACCACGCCCGCCAACTCATGGCGATCCGCCTCGCCGAGGCCGCCGGCGAGACCGACCGGGACAATCTCGCCCGTTCGATCTATACCCGCGAATTCCTCCTCGAACGCCCGCTGCTCTCGGCGATCGATCCGGACCTCCCGCCAGCGGTGCTGCTGATCGACGAGCTGGATCGCGCCGATGAGCCGTTCGAGGCTTTTTTGCTCGAACTGCTCGCTGATTTCCAGATCAGCGTGCCGGAATATGGCACCATCCGCGCCACCGAGCCGCCGCCGGTGGTGATCACCTCGAACCGCACCCGCGAAGTGCATGACGCCATCCGCCGCCGCTGCCTCTATCACTGGGTCGATTATCCCGACGCCCCGCGCGAGCGCGCCATCCTCGCCGTCAAGGCGCCCGAGGTGCCGGGAAAACTCTCCGCCGAGGTGGTGGGCTTCGTGCAGCGCCTGCGCGGGATGGATCTGTTCAAGTCGCCGGGCGTCGCCGAGACCATCGATTGGGCGGCGGCGCTCCGCCATCTCGATCAGGTCGAGCTGACCCCTGGCGCGGTCGATGAAACGCTCGGCGCGCTGCTCAAATACCAGGACGACATCGCCAAAATCCGCGGCGCCGAGGCCGCCCGCCTGGTCAGCGAGGCGAAAGAGGCGGCGAGCGCCGGTTGAGGCGCGGGATGCGATCAAAAGTGGCTTTGCGGTCCAGATCCATGACCAGGCGGGGGGCTTTACCCCCAAGCAAACCCCTCGGGGTTTGCGTTCAGATAAAGCCCCCAAGCAAACCCCTCGGGGTTTGCGTTCCGGGAAAGAAAGCAGGGGGCTTTGCTCCCTGCGCCTCCACCAAAGCCAGTGCTTTTGGCAGCCGATCCTCAAGATGAGCCATTCTGAAAACGGCCAGTTGCTGGCCAATGTCATGCAGTTCGGCCATCTCCTGCGCCGCGCCGGGCTGCCCGTCGGCCCCGCCGAAACCCTGGCCGCGGCCGAGGCACTAACCCGCATCGATCTCATGGAAAAAAACGAGGCCAAGGCAGCGCTGGCCACCACCATGGTACACCGGCGCGAGCATCGCGAGATTTTCGAGCAGGCTTTTGCCCTGTTCTGGCGCGATAGCACCGCCGCCCGCCACGCTGCCGCCATGGCGCTGATGGAGGGCCGCAAGGAGCCGCCCGAGCCGCGCAAAAACCCTGCCGCCCGCCGTGTCGCCGAGGCCTTCGCGCGCCCGCATATCGCCCCCGAGGCCATCCCCGAGCCGCCACAACTCGACGCGGTGCTGACCGCCAGCGCCCAGGAACGCCTGCAAACCATGGATTTCGAGGCGATGAGCGCGGCCGAGATCGCCGCCGCCAAAGCGGATATCCGCCGCCTCACGCTGCCGCTCGATGCCAGGCCCATCCGCCGCCGCCGCCCCGATCCGAGAGGCGCGCTGATCGATCTCCGTGCCACGCTCCGCGCCGGCCTGCGCGGGGGCGGTGAAATCCTGAGCCTGGCGCGCGCCCGCCGTGCGACCCGCCCGCCGCCGCTCGTGGTGATCTGCGACATCTCCGGCTCGATGGCGCGCTACGCCCAGATCCTGCTGCACTTCCTGCACGCCGTCGCGAATGACCGCGAGCGGGTGCAGGTGTTCCTGTTCGGCACGCGGTTGTCCAACATCACCCGCCAGCTTCGCCACCGTGATCCCGAGGTGGCGTTTCAAATGATCGCCCAAATCGTTCCCGACTGGTCGGGCGGGACGCGCATCGGCGAGGCGCTCGCGCAGTTCAACCGGCGCTGGGCCAGGCGCGTGCTCGGCCAGGGCGCGGTGGTGCTGCTGGTGACCGACGGGCTCGATCGCGACGGCGCGGTCGGCCTCGCCGAAAACATGGACCGCCTGCACCGCTCCTGCCGGCGCCTGATCTGGCTCAACCCGCTGTTGCGCTGGGAAGGCTTCCAACCCAAATCGCAAGGTGTGCGCGCCATGCTGCCCTATGTGGACGAATTCCGCCCGGTGCATAATCTGGCGAGCCTGCGCGCGCTCGTTGACCTGCTCTCCCGCCCAGCCCCGGCGCGGGATGCGATGAGGAAAATGTCATGAACCCCCAAAACGAGACCTTTGAGGCCGAGGACGTGCTGTCGCTGGCGGCTGCGTGGAAGGCGGCGGGCGAGGATGTGGCGCTGGCGACGGTGACGGAAACCTGGGGCTCCTCGCCCCGCCCCGCCGGCAGCCAGATGGCGGTGAGCCTGAGCGGCCGCATGGCGGGCTCGGTGAGCGGCGGCTGCATCGAGGGCGCGGTCGCCGAGGCGGCGCGCAAAACCATCGCCACCGGCGCGCCGCAACTGCTCGATTTTGGCGTCACCCACGAGCGCGCCTGGGAAGTCGGGCTGGCCTGCGGCGGCAAGGTCAAGGTTTTCGTGGAGAAGCTCGGATGACGCCGGAAACCCTCGCCCGGCTGCAAGCGGCGCGGGCGGCCAAACACCCGATCGTCCGCGCCACCCGCCTCCCCGACGGCGCCGAGCGCCTGCTGCCCGACGACGCGGCCGATCCCGCGCTGAACGCGGCGGCGCGGGCGGCGTTGCGCGCGGATGCCGCCGAGACCGTCGAGATCGGCGGCGAGCGCTGGTTTTTCCAGGTGTTCAACCCGCCGCCGCGCCTCGCCGTGGTCGGTGCTGTGCATATCGCGCAGGCGCTCGCGCCGATGGCGGCCGGACTCGGATTTGGCGTGACAGTGATCGACCCGCGCGGCGCCTTCGCCACCGCCGAGCGTTTCCCCGGCGTCACCATCACCACCGCCTGGCCGGACGAGGCGATGGACGCATTCGCCCCCGACAGCCGGAGCGCCGTCGTGACGCTGACCCACGACCCCAAGCTCGACGACCCGGCGCTCGATCGCGCGCTGCGCTCGGGGGCCTTCTATATCGGCGCGCTCGGCTCGCGCAAAACCCACGCGGCGCGGCTCAAGCGGCTGCGCGAATTGGGCCATGACGAGGCGACGCTGGCGCGCATCCACGGCCCGGTCGGCCTCGCCATCGAGGCTGTCACCGCCCCCGAGATCGCGCTCTCCATCCTCGCCGAGATCGTCGCGGTCCGACGCGGCGCCGCGATGGGGCAAAAGGCGGCGGCGTGATCTTCGGCAGCCTGGCGCTGGCCGAGGCCGAGGGGGCTATTCTTGCGCATACGCTCCGGCTCCCCGCCCGCGTGATCAAGAAGGGCACCACGCTCGATGGCCCCGCCATCGCCGCGCTGCGCGAGGCGGGCTATGAGCAGGTCATCGCGGCCAAGCTCGAAGCCGGCGATGTCGGGGAGAACGAGGCGGCGAGCCGGCTCGCCGCGGCGCTTTCAGCGCCGGGGATCGTAGCCAGCCGCGCCGGCACCGGGCGGGTCAATCTGAGTGCGGCGGCGCGCGGCTTGTTCATCGTCGATCGCGCGGCCGTCGATCGGCTCAATGCCGTTGATGAAGCGCTGACCCTCGGCACGCTGCCGGACGCCAGCCTCGTTGCCCCGCGCGAGATGGTGGCGACGGTGAAAATCATCCCCTTTGCGGTTGGAGAAGAAAAACTCGCCCGCGTCGAAGCGCTGGCGCGGGCCGCCGGGGCGATGCTGGCGGTGCATCCCTTCCGCCCGCTCAAGGTCGGCCTCGTTCTCACCGAACTCCCGGGGCTCAAGGAAAGCGTTGCCGAAAACACCATCGCCGCGACCGAGGCGCGGATCGCCGGGCTTGGTGGCAGCTTGCTTCCGCCGCGACGCTGCAAGCACGAGGAAGCGGCGATCAGCGCTGAACTGGTTGCCCTGCAAGCCGCGGGGGCCGAACTTCTGCTGATCGCCGGGGCCTCGGCGGTGGTCGATCGGCGCGATGTCGGGCCGATGGCGATCGTGCGGGCGGGCGGCGAAATCCGCCATTTCGGCATGCCGGTCGACCCCGGCAATCTCATCTGCATCGGGCGCATCGGCGCCAAGCCAGCGCTGGTGCTGCCTGGTTGCGCCGGCAGCCCGAAGCCCAACGGCATCGATTTCGTGCTCCGGCGCCTCGCCGCCGGCCTCGATGTCGGGCCGGCGGAAGTGACGCGGCTTGGCGTCGGCGGTCTGCTCAAGGATATCAGCGCCCGCCCGCTACCGCGGGCGCGGGCGGTGCCGGCGGCGGTTGTGGCGGCGCCGCCGGGGCGGCCTTGCATCGCCGCCGTCGTGCTGGCCGCCGGGCGGTCGTCGCGCATGGCGCCGCATCATAAATTGCTGCTCGCTGACCGTGCCGGCAAGCCGATCATCGCCCGGGTGGTGGACAATCTGCTGTCTTCCCCGGCCCGGCCGATTGTCGTCGTGCTCGGGTATCGCGGGACGGATGTCCGCGCCGCGCTGCGCGGGCGGCAAATCGAGTTTGTCGAGGCGGCGGATTATGCCGAGGGGCTGTCGGCAAGCCTGCGCGCCGGCCTCGCCGCATTGCCCGCCGAGGTCGCGGCGGCGCTGGTGTGTTTGGGCGACATGCCGCTTATCACCGCGCGCGTCATCGAGCGGCTGATCGCGGCCTACGATCCCGATGAGGGGCGGCGGATCGTGGTGCCGACCTATCGCGGCCAGAGGGGGAATCCGATCCTCTGGGACCGGGGGTTTTTCGCCGAGATGCGGGCGCTTTCCGGCGATACCGGGGCGCGCGGCCTGCTGGAGCGCCATGCCGAGGCGGTGACCGAGGTCGAGATCGGCGAGGAGGCGGTGTTGCGTGATGTTGATACGCCGGAAAGCCTCGCGGAGCTTCCAGCGCGCTTTCGCCCGGTGCTGCCCGCGGAGGCGCCTTAGCGAACGCCGCGTCACGGATCGTCTCTGATCCAAGTCAATGCGCCGCGCGGCGGGTGCGGCCATGGTTGAACGTGCGCCGGGGCCGGTTGCGTTGCCCCAGCGCCACGGAAACCGTTGTTCTCTATGCAATCAAGGAGATCGAGCGATGGCCAACGAACCCCTCCAGGTCAAGCCCGCCGCGCCGACGCCGGTCGGCTCGACGGATGTCTTCCGGTCTTTCCGCAACGAGATGGACCGGCTTTTCGATCGCTTTACCACCGGCTTCGGCATGCCTTCGTTCCCGTTCTTTCGGAGCGAGGCGGCAGCCGCCGTGGCGCTGCCGGCGGTTGATATCAGCGAGGATACCGAGGCCTATCGGATCGCCGCCGAGCTACCCGGCATGAGTGAGAAAGACATCGAAATCGCGCTCAATGGCGATACGCTCGTGCTGAAAGGTGAAAAGCGCCAGGAAAGCGAGAGCAAGGAGAAGAACTACTATCTCGCCGAACGCTCATACGGCGCGTTCCAGCGGGCCTTCGCGCTGCCCGAGGGCATCGACCGCGACAAGATCAGCGCCGAGTTCACCAAAGGTGTGTTGCATCTGACACTGCCCAAAACCCCAGCGGCGCAGCAGCAGCAAAAGAAGATCGATATCAAGACCGCAGCAACCTGAAGCAGGGTTTGGGCAAGCAAGGAGAACGAGCGATGGTCGGAATTACTTTATCGCCGGAGCAAATCCGCGCCGCGCCCCCGGACGTGCGGCGCTGGCTGGAGCACGAGATCTCGACCGCGCTCGGTTTTGGCTTGAACGCCGCTGCCCCGGCCGCGCCGCGGCAGCATCTGATTAGTTGCAGCCTCGAAGAGGCGCGAGTTCTGCTTTCCTCGATCGCTGGGATGCTGCCGGTGGTCGCGGTGTTTTTCGAGCTTGGGCGCGAGCCGGCAATGCCGGCCGCACCGGGGCTGCGGGCCTTCCGGCTCGCCGATATGCAGCGACATGCCCGATTAGAGAGCCCTGACCAGATCATCGCGGCGCTCGAGGTCATCAATGACGGGATCAGGCGGCTGCGCGGCGAACCGGAGGCAACGGTCTACGCGCTTGATGGCCAGGGGCATTGCATCATCGCCGATGGCACGGCGGTGAGTGTTTTGCGCCTGTGGCAAGAGATCGTGGCGGCCCGCGGCCTCGCCTCGGCCGCGGGGCCGGATGTCGGCGAGGGCACGGACGCGCCCGCCATGCCCGGTGTCGCGACCCCGCCCGGTTGAGAACGCCGCTGCGCGGTCCCTGCTTCGCTTCAGAAGCCGGCGAACAACGGCGTTGAAAAATAGCGCTCGGCGAACGAGGGCGCGATGACGACGATCAACTGCCCCGCCCGCTCTGGCGCCCGCGCCAGGGGGAGGGCGGCGTGGAGAGCGGCACCCGATGAGATGCCGACGGGGATGCCGTCGGTTGCGGCGAGGCGGCGGGCCATGGTGATCGCCTCGCGCTCGCTGACGCGAAGGATGCCGTCCATCACCTCAAGGTCAAGGATGCTCGGCTTGAAGCCGGCGCCGATGCCCTGGATGCCGTGCGGGCCGGGCTCCTCGCCGGAGAGCACGGCACTTTCGGTGGGCTCGACGAGGAAGCATTGCAGCCCCGGCTTGCGCGGCTTGAGGGCGCGGGCGATGCCGGTCATGGTGCCGCCGGTGCCGGCGCCGCCGACCACCACATCGACGGCTCCAGCGGTATCGGTCCAGATTTCCTCGGCGGTGGTCAGGGCATGGATCGCCGGATTGGCCGGATTGTCGAATTGCCGCGCCATCCAGGCGCCGGGCGTGGCGGCGACGATCTCCTCGGCGCGGGCGATGGCGCCACGCATGCCTTTGGCGGCGGGGGTGAGTTCGAGTTCGACCCCCATGAGGCGCAGCATCTTGCGCCGTTCGATCGAGGCGCCCTCGGGCATGGCGACGATCAGCCGGTAGCCTTTCGCCACCGCGACGAAGGCAAGGCCGATGCCGGTATTGCCCGAAGTCGGCTCGACCAGCACGCTCCGCCCCGGCGCGATCTCGCCCGCTGCTTCCGCCTGCTCGATCATGGCCAGCGCGATGCGGTCCTTGACCGAGCCGAGTGGGTTGAAGAATTCGAGCTTGAGCGCGAGATCGGCGGAGAGCTTTTCCTCAGCGGCGAGCCGTGGCAGCCGCACCAGGGGCGTCGCACCGATGGTTTCCAGAATGCTGTCATAGACCCGCCCGCGCGCGGGCGGCTCCGGAAGGGTGAAGGGTGAGGTGGGGCTGGATTTCTGCATGAATGCCATTATATCCCGAAAATCCACCAGGAAAAGCGGTGAAATCGACCGGGGAGCGGCGTGAAAAATGCTATTACGGCGCGAGAAGGGCCTGATGGCGGTTGCCGTGATGCTGGACATCGCCTTTCATGGCGGGCGCAACGCGACGGTGAGCGCGGCTGATATCGCCGAACGGCTCGGCCTTGCGCGGCGTGGCATGGAGCCGCTGCTGCAGGCGCTGTCGCGCGCTGGTTTGCTGGAAAGCGTGCGCGGGCCGCGCGGCGGCTACCGCCTGGGCCGCCCGGCGCGTGATATCCGGCTCGATGAGATCCTCAGCGCGAGCGCCGAGGTGGGCGAGCTGGACGAGGTGGCGGCAAGTGGCGATTTGACACGCGCTGTCGTGCTGCCGCTTTGGGCGGAGCTTGAGGCGGCGCTGGCCGCGCGCCTCGCCGCCGTCAGCCTCGATGAATTGCTGCGCCGCGCTCGCGCCGCCGGGCTCCATCCCCCGACGAGCGAACCAATCTCTTTTGTTATCTGACTTCAACGCGTCGTAAGGAGACCTCGCATGACCATCCAGCTCGGGCAGATCGCGCCCGATTTCGAACAAGAGAGCACCGAGGGCCGCATCCGGTTTCACGAATGGCTGGGCAATTCCTGGGGCATTCTGTTCAGCCACCCAAAGGATTACACCCCGGTCTGCACCACCGAACTGGGCGAGGTGGCGCGGCTCAAGCCGGAGTGGGAGAAACGCAATGTCAAGGTGATCGGCCTCTCGGTCGACCCCGCCGACAGCCACAAGGGCTGGGAAAAGGACATCGCCGAGACCCAGGGCCAGACGGTGAATTTCCCCATGCTCGCGGACGCCGACCGCAAGGTTTCGACGCTCTACGGCATGGTGCACCCCCTGGCCGACCCGCTCCTCACCGTGCGCAGCGTCTTCATCATCGATCCGGCAAAGAAAATCCGCCTCACCATGACCTATCCGCCGGCCACCGGGCGGAATTTCGCCGAAATCCTGCGGGTGGTGGACAGTCTCCAGCTCACCGACCGGATGAAGGTCGCGACCCCGGTGAACTGGCAGAAGGGCCAGCCCGCGATCATAGTGCCGAGCCTTTCTGACGCGGAGGCGAAAGAGCGCTTTCCCCAGGGCTGGAAGACGCTGAAGCCTTATCTGCGCATCGTCGATCTGCCGCGTGAAGGGTAGACAAAAATTTTTGTGGAATAGAGAATTCAACGTTTTAATTTAGAGCAAACTTTGCTAACTCCGTTGCGGCGCTGTTGATAGGTGCCGCAACGGAGGCTGGCCATGACCCTTTCTCTCCCCCCGAGTGGCATCGAACGCCTCAAGCAGGCTAGCCGCTTTCTGCGCGGCGACATCGCCGCCGATCTCGCCGCCCCCGGTGCCGAGGTCAGCGAGGCGAGCTATAACCTGCTGAAATTCCACGGCACCTACGAACAGCACGACCGTGATACCGCGACCGCGCGCAAGCAGCGTGGCGAGGCGAAGGAGTTTTCCTTCATGGTGCGGGTGCGCATGCCGGGGGGAATGCTGACGCCGGCGCAATATCTTGCCCTCGACGCGCTGGCCGACGACTACGCCAATGGCACGCTCCGTATCACCACCCGCCAGGGCGTGCAGTTCCACGGCGTCATCAAGGGCGATCTCAAACCCGCCATCGCCGCCATCAACCGCGCCCTGCTGACCACGAGCGCGGCCTGCGGCGATGTCGTGCGCAACATCACCACCACTCCGGCACCGCGTCAGGACGCGATCCATCGCCGGCTCCGCAGCGACGCACGCAGACTTTCCGAGGCCCTCCTGCCGGCTAGCCGCGCCTATCACGAACTCTTTCTCGACGCGGCCGCGCAAGCCGAACTCGGCGCCGCGCCCGAGGCCGAACCGCTCTATGGCCCGACCTATCTGCCGCGCAAATTCAAGATCGGCCTCGCCGCGCCCGCCGACAACGCGATCGACGTGTTGACCAATGATCTCGGGATCATAGCGCTCCATGCGGGCGAGCGCCTGCTCGGCTATAATCTCGCGCTCGGCGGCGGGCTTGGCATGACGCACAACAAGCCCGCGACTTATCCGCGCCTGGCCACGCCCCTCGCCTGCATCGCCCCTGACGATCTGCTGCGCGGCGTCGAGGCCGTCATTGCGCTCCAGCGCGACTGGGGCAACCGTGCGGATCGGCGCCGCGCCCGGTTGAAATACCTCCTCGACGATCGTGGCCCGGCCTGGGTGCGGGAAAAACTGGCATTCTATTTCGGCGCCCCGCTCGCCCCGCCGCACCCGATGCCGAGGCTGGAAGTGCCCGAAATCCTCGGCTGGCACGCCCAAGGCGATGGCCGCTTCTGGCTTGGCGTGCCGGTTCCTTCCGGACGGATCGAGGATCGCCCCGGTTGCGCGCTCCGCACCGCGCTCCGCGACGTCATCGCCCGCTTCGCCGCCGCCCCGATCATGACGCCGCAGCAGGATATCCTGCTCGCCGACCTTGCGCCCGATCAGCGCGCGCCGGTCGAGGCGGTGCTGCGCGCCCATGGTGTCGCTTTGGCCGAGGATCTGACGCCGCTGGCGCGTTGGGCGCTGGCCTGCCCGGCGCTGCCCACCTGCGGCCTCGCGCTCGCTGAGGCCGAGCGGGTGCGCGCGCCGATCGTCGCGGCGATCGCGGCGGCGCTGGCGCGCTACGATCTCGCCGATGAGCGCATCAGCCTCCGCATCACCGGCTGCCCCAATGGCTGCGCCCGGCCTTATGCCGGGGATATCGGCATCGTCGGGCGGATGCCGGGGCATTACGCGCTCTATGTTGGGGGCGATTTCGCGGGCACGCGGCTGTCCTTCAAGCTCCTCGACAAAGTCGCCGAGGCCGATCTCGCCGCCACCCTTGCGCCGCTCTTCGCCGCCTTTGCCCAAACCCGCCAGGCCGGCGAGGGTTTCGGCGATTTCTGCAATCGACTGGGTGCCGACGCGCTGCTGGCACTCGGCCGCGCCAGTCGTGCTGCATGAAGCGCGCCGGGTGAGTGGGCGCGGCGCGCCAAATGAGAGAGTGCCAAAGGATAGAGAAAGGATAGAGTAAGTATAAGGCGAGGGCTCTGCCCTCGACCCGCTGGGGCCTGAGGCCCCAGACCCCCGCCCGGGAAGGTCAGGGGAGGGGGGTCGGTCGCGCGAGGCGGCGGACTTCCGCGGGCGTCAGCCCCCGCGCCCGGAGGCTGCGCAGGCTCACCGCGCCATCCCGCTTGGCGAGCCGCCTGCCCGCGGCGTCGCGGAGCAGCGGATGATGCGCATAGGCCGGCGTCGGCCAGCCCATCAGCGCCTGGAGCAGCCGATGCAGATCGGTCGCCGGGCGCAGATCCTCGCCCCTGGTTACCAGCGTCACGCCTTGCAGGGCATCGTCATGGGTCACCGCCAGATGATAGCTCGCCGGTACATCCTTGCGCCCGAGTACGACATCGCCGAAACCGGCGGGATCGCAGCGGACCAATCCAACCCCGCGCTCCTCATACCCGAGCGGGCCATCGAGAGTGGCCAGCGCGCGCGCCATGTCGAGCCGCCAGGCATGGGGTTCGCCGGCCGCGATCCGGGCATGGCGGGTCGCCGCATCGAGCCCGCGGCAGGTGCCGGGATAGAGTGGCGCACCGTCCGGCGCATGCGGAGCGGTGGTGGCGGCGGTGATTTCGCGCGCGATCGCGGCGCGCGAGCAGAAGCAGGGATAGACCAGACCGCGTGCGCGAAGCGCCATCAGCACGGCGCGGTATTCCGCGAAATGCGCCGATTGCGCGCGCACCTCGCCTGCCCAGGTGAGCCCGAGCCAGGCGAGATCCTCCAGAATGGCCGCCGTAAACGCGGGGCGGCAGCGCGCCGGGTCGATATCCTCGATGCGCAGCAGGAAACGCCCGCCGCCCGCCGCCTCGGCGGCAAACAGCGCGCTGAAGGCATGGCCGAGATGGAGATATCCGGTCGGGGAGGGGGCGAAGCGGGTGGTGAAGGCCATGCGGGAGGCTCGGATTTCCATGACGGATCGATGAATTGGCCGCAACCGGGGTTGCAGGCCCCTTGGCGCTCTGCGATAAAAGCCCCACATCTCTGTAGCGCACAATATCTGGCGGTCGGGGTGTTCGTTCCGTCCCAGGCATTGGGCCTTGCCCGAGAAGGAGCGGCTTTTGCCCCGAGACCGGCAGACCGACGATATTTCTCCCGCCGTGTTTCGCCGACACGCGAAACCGGTTTTGTCGCGGCGAAGGCGGCGCGCGGCCGCTGAACAAGCGCCTGGCCGCGAATGAACGATCTGCAAACCCTGGTTCTGAATGCCGATTTCCGGCCGCTTTCGCGGTTCCCGCTTTCGTCCTGGCACTGGAAGGACGCGGTCAGCGCCCTGGTTTTGAGCCGCGTTAATCTTGTTGCCGAGTACGACGAGGTGATCCGCTCGCCGCGCTGGGCGATGCGGGTGCCGAGCGTGGTGGCGCTCAAGCGCTATCTGCATCTCGATGGCTATCCCGCTTTCACGCGCTTCAACATCTATTGCCGAGATCGCTGGACCTGCCAGTATTGTGTCAACGAATTCACCTCCAGCGAACTCACCTTCGATCACGTCATCCCGCGCTCGCGCGGCGGTCGCACGACGTGGGAGAATGTCGTGACCGCCTGTTCGCACTGCAATCTGCGCAAGGCCAACAGAACCCCACGCGAGGCCGGAATGCACCTGCCGCGCCGCCCCTATCGGCCGAGCCGGCGCGAACTCGCCCATGCCGCGGCCCCGGTGGCGCGCGAGCAGGTTCATCACACCTGGGTCGATTTTCTCTACTGGGATTCGGAATTGGAGGAATAGGCAGGGTTTCCCAAGCTGCGACCTTTGGCGGGGCGCTGAGAGTTTGAAAAAGAATGCCCTCTTGCCCGGAAATTGACAGAAAAAACCCAATGTTTCCAGAGGGCATTCTTGTTCAAGTTCGATTGATTTTCAGGCTCTGATGGGAAAGTGGCGGCAAGCGGCCCTTGTCGCGCTTCAGAGCCCGGCCAGATATGCCGCCAATGCGACCATGTCCTGGTCTGAATAGGCCTTCATCAACTCGGTCATCCAATTGTTGTTGCCCCGCTCGCCAGAGCGTATGGCCCGGAGTGTCGCCAGCAGATAGTCGTGATTCTGATCGGAGACGCGGGGCACGAGGCTGGCGCCGAGAAATCCCGCGAGGTGGCATTGCGAGCATTGCGCCGAATTGGCGATCCTCTGGGCGCGTTCGGCGGTGGCGGCATCGGCTGGCTTCTGGCCGAGATTGGGCCAGGGTTTTTTTGAAAAATACTCGGCCAGCGCCATCATGTCCTCGCGCGAGAGGCCGGTTGCCATCTGCGACATGATCGGGTTGGTGCGGGCGCCGCGTTTGAAATCGCGCAGTTCGACATAGAGATAGCCGGCGTTCTGTCCCCAGATTACCGGGATCTTCTGGTCGATCGGCACGCCGTTCTCGCCGTGGCAGGAGGCGCAGAGCGTCGCCTTTTCGGCGATGTCCTCGGCGTGGGCGGGAAAGATGGAGGCCATCAGAGCGAAGATGGCAAAGAGCCAGTTTGGCATAGGCGGGTCTCGTCAGGGTTTCTCCACGGAAACGGGCGGGATCGCGAGGATCCCGCCCGGCGCCGCGAAGCTGCGGAATGTCAGAGCCTGAAAGTCAATCGAACTTGAAAAAGTCTGCCCTCTGGAAACATTGATTTTTTCCGATCGATTCCGGGGCGCGAGGGCATTCTTTTTCAAACTCTCAGTCGAGGGTGAAGGCGATGATGTTGTTGCCGCGCTTCGAATCGACCTGCGCGTTGCCGCCGGCGCCGACCACGATGAACTCCTTGCCTTCCACGGTATAGCCGCTGGGCGGCGCGTTCACCCCGGCGCCGGCCTGGAAGCGCCAGAGTTCGGCGCCGGTCGCCGAATCATAGGCCTTGAAGAAGCCGTTGCTTTCGCCGGTGAAGACGAGGCCGCCGGCGGTCGCGAGAATGCCGCCGATCATCGGCTGCGGGGTTTTCACCTGCCAGCGGATTTTCCCGGTGTTGTAGTCAACGGCGGTGACATTGCCCCATTGCTCTTCCTCGGGAATGACGGTGAAGGCGCCGCCGAGCCAGAGCTTATCGCCGCCCGGATAGTCCGCCATCTTGACCGAGTAGTGCATCGGCTGGTGCAGGTTGATGGCGTAGGTGAGGTTGAGCATCGGATCGACCGCCATCGCCGACCATTCGACGCCGCCATTGGCGCCGGGCAGCATGCGCGTGCCGGGTGAGGCGGTGGGCAGGGCGTACATGTTTTCCTGCGGCACCATCGCCTCCGAGAAGCGGATCAGGTGGCAATCCTTGCGGTCGTTGACATAGACGAAGCCGGTCTTGCCAGCGTGCAGCACGGCCGGAACCAGCGCGCCGCTCTGATCCTTGGCATCGACCAGCACGGTGGCGCTCACCGCGTCGAGATCCCACACGTCATGCGGGACATACTGGAAGTGGCAGACATACTTGCCGGTATCGAGATCGACCGAGACCAGGCTGTCGGTATAGAGATTGTCGCCCGGCCGCGGCGCGCCGTCGAGATCGGGCGAGGGATTGCCGACGACGAAATAGATCCGCCGGTTGGCGAGATCGACGGAAGGGTTCTGCCACACGCCGCCGCCGAGTTTCTTGAACGGATCGCCGAGCTTGGCGAGGGCGGCTTTTTCCGCGGCGATGTCGCGATGCAGATCCTGCCCCGTGGCATCCTTGGTGGCCCATTCGCCGACCGTGTTTTCCGGGATGGTGTTAAAAGTCCAAAGCAGCTTGCCGGTTTTGGCGTCGAACGCCTTGACGAAGCCGCGAATGCCGTATTCGCCACCATTGGTGCCGATGAGGATTTTACCGTCCACCGCGGTCGGCGCCATGGTTTCGCTATAGCCGAGTTCGGGGTCGGCGATATCGCTCTGCCAGGCGACCTTTCCGGTCTTGGCGTCGAGGGCGACGAGTTTGGCATCGAGGGTCGCGAGATAGACCATGTTGCCATCGACCGCGACGCCGCGATTGTTCGGGCCGCAGCAATAGACGGTGATCGGGCCGAGCGGCTGTTTGTAGTGCTAGATCTCGGCACCGGTGCGGGCATCGAGGGCATAGACATGATCGAAGGCGGTGGTGACGTACATCACGCCGTTGACGATGATCGGCGCGGTTTCCAGCGTCTCCTTGACCTCGGTCTGAAAAACCCACGCCGGGTGCAGGTGGCGGACGTTCATGGTGTTGATCTGGCGGTTGGGGAAATAGCGCTTCTGGGTGTAATCCCCGTGCGTCATCAGAAAATTATTGGCGTCCTGGCCGGCGCGGTTGAGCATGTCCTGGGAGACCGCCGTCATGCTGCCGAAAAGCGTGGCATTGCTGGTTTCATCGGCCAGCGCTCCCGTGGCGAGGCAGGTGCCGAGCGCCAGCGCCGCGGTGGCCCCGAGCCCGACGCGCATTCTATTTCCGAGCGGCATGTTTCCTCCAGTTTTTTTGATGTCGAGATTACTGCGACATCAAAGCATACCCGCCGCGCCGGCGAAAGACGTTGTTTTCTATCAAGCCATTGCTTCAGTCGATCGCGGCATGGACGAGATTGCTGATGCGCTCGAGCCGCGCCGAGTGCCAGGGATCGGGGGCGACGAAATTGGTGACATAGGCGAAGGAGACGCCGCTTTCCGGATCGCCCCAGCAATAGGAGGTGCCGACCCCGCCATGGCCGAACGTGGCGGGATGGGCGAGACTGCCGAGGCCGCGGATCAGCGGGCCGGTGCCGCGCAGATGCGGCCCCAAGCCGCGATGCATGGCGATCCCGGCCATCCCGTCATCGCCGCGTTCGCCGGTGAAGTCGCGGGTCACGAAGGCGATCAGGCGCGGCGAGAAAAGCCGCACCTCGCCGAGACGCCCGCCGCCGACCATCATCTGATAGAACGCCGCCATGGCGCGCGCCGTGCCATAGCCGCCGCTGCCAGGAAGCCCGGCTGAGCGGAAGGCCGCGCTGTTTTCGCCCGGCACCTCGCTTCCCGCCGGACCGTGGATATCGGCGCAGCGTGCCTGCGCGCTCTCCGGCACGCCCACGAACAACTCGTCGGCGAGACCGAGCGGGGCGATCACCCGGTCATGGATTACGTGCCGGAAATCCCGCCCGGTCACCGCCTCGATCACCATGGCGAGCGCGAGATGGGCGCTCCGGCCGTGATAGTGGACGCGCGTCCCCGGCGTCCATTCCAGGGAAAAATCGCAGACCTCGGCGCGCATCCGCGCATGATCCGCCCATGTCTCGCGCGAGACGGTGGCGTTGGGAAACCCCGCCTGGTGGGTGGCGAGCTGAAAGAGCGTGATTTCGCCTTTGCCGCGCGCGGCGAATTCGGGGAGATGGTCGGCCACGCGGTCATTGAGCGAAATTTTTCCCTCCTCGATCAGGCTCCAGATCGCCGCCATGGTCAGCACCTTGGTGTTGGAGAACAGCAGCCAGAGCGTCTCCCCGCCCGCCGCCCGCCGCGCGGGTTCGATGCGATCATCCCCAAAGCTCTTGAACAGGGCGAGCTTGCCATGGCGGGCCAGCGCGATCTCGGCCCCGGGATAGCGCCCCTCGGCAATATGCTGCTCGATCAGGTGTTCGAGGTGCGCCAGAGGGCCGGGGGCGAAACCGAGTTCGGCAAGCGATGCCTGCGGTAGCGGGAATTCTTTCATTGGGCGTTCCTTCCATGACGTGATTTCACGCGTATTCACCGGCCGGGGCAAGCGCGCGCCTCGCCGCGCACGCGCTGCCCGCTCATTTCCGCCCCGACATTGGGGGCCAAGCGGGCGGCCAGCGGAATGGCGAGCAAGGAGGCGCCGGCAACGACCATGAAGGCGGTCGAGAAATCGCCGAGATCGGGGGCGCGATGGCCACCGAGCGCACGGCCAAATTCGAGTGCCGCGGCACCGGCGGCGACGCCGAAAGTGAGGGAAATCTGCTGGACCGTCGAATAGAGGCTGGTCGCGGCACTCATGCGCGGGCGCGGAATATCGGCATAGGCGAGAGTGTTATAGGCGGTGAATTGCAGCGAGCGGAAAAACCCGCCAGTGAGCAACAGCGCATAGATCGCGACGAGCGGCCAGGATGGGCGGAGCGCCGCGGTCGCGCCGAGCAGCAGCGCTGCCAGCGTGCCATTCCAGATCAGGGTCGAGCGAAAGCCGAAGCGGCGCAGCACGAATTGCGTCGCCGGCTTCATCACCAGCGCGCCCGCCGCGGCGGCGAAGGTGATCGCCCCGCTTTGCGCCGCCGAGCGGCCAAAGCCGAGCTGGATCATCAGCGGCAGCAGAAACGGCACGGCGCCGACGCCGATGCGAAATAGCGAGCCGCTCGCCACCGAAATCCCGAAACTCGGAATTCGAAAGAGCGTGAGGTCGAGCACCGGATTGGCGTGAACCCGCGCGTGGCGGAGATAAAGCAGCCCGGCGGCCGCGCCGAGGCCGACCAGCGCCGCACTCGTGGGGCCCGAAACCAGGCCCCGCCCGATGGTCTCGAAGCCGAACATCGCGCCAGCGAGACAAACCGCGCTCAGCAGCAGGCCGAGCCCATCGAAACGCTGCGGCGTTTCCTCGCGGACATCGGTGATGAAAAGCGTGACCAGCAGGATGCCGAGCAGGCCGATCGGCACGTTGATGTAAAAAATCCACCTCCAGGAGGCATAGCTCACAATCATGCCGCCGAGCGGTGGGCCGATCACCGGGCCGAGCATCGCCGGCACGGTGAGCCAGGCCATCGCCGCCACCAGCTCCGATTTCGCCACTGTCCGCAACAGCAGCAAGCGCCCGACCGGCACCATCATCGCGCCCCCGGCACCTTGCAGGATGCGCGCGGCGATCAGCAGCGGGAAATTGCCGGCCTCCCCGCACAGCACCGAGCCCAGGGTAAAAACGCCGATCGCGGCACGGAATACCGTGCGCGCCCCGAAACGATCGGCCATCCAGCCGCTCGCCGGGATGAACACCGCGAGGCTCAGGAGATAAGAGGTCAGCGCCGCGCTCATATGCACCGGATCGGCGCCAAACGCCCGCGCCATCGCCGGCAGGGCGGTCGCGATCACTGTCGAATCGAGATTCTGCATGAACAGCGCCGAGGCGACGATCATCGCCGTCAACCGCATGGGCGCTGCACCGGCAGACGGCGGGGTCTCGGCAAGAACCTGCTGATCCGACATTTTTTCAGCATGCCGCCCTTTGGTCAGGCGGCAAAGCCCCGTGCCTTCTTGGCGCGCACGGCCCATGCCTTCTTGGCGCGCACGGATTGAAAAACACCCTTTGCCCGATCGCCCTCTCCATGGGTTTTTGGCCGCGGCCGGTTTTCTGGCATGAAAGGGGCACAACCCTTGGAGAGACGCATGGCCAATCCGTTCACCGTCACCGTCTTCTGTGGCGCCCATGCCGGGCGCCTTCCCGACTATCTCGCCGGGGCGAGTGCGCTCGGCGCTGGCCTGGCGCAAGCCGGCATGCGCCTGGTCTTCGGTGGCGGGCGGGTTGGGCTGATGGGGGCGGTGGCGGACGCCGCGCTCGCCGGCGGGGCCGCCGTGATCGGCGTCATCCCCGATTTCCTCACCCGCCTCGAAGTCGCCCATCAGGGGGTGAGCGAACTGGTGGTGACGACCAGCATGCACGCGCGCAAGAAGCTGATGTTCGACCTCGCCGACGCTTTTGTCGTGCTGCCGGGCGGGCTTGGCACGCTCGATGAAACCGTCGAGATTCTCACTTGGCGCCAGCTCGGCCTGCACGCCAAGCCGGTGCTGCTTTGCGACGTCGCGGGTACCGCGGTGCCGTTGGTGGCGCTGATCGATGCCGCGATCGCCGCCGGCTTCGCCCCCGCCGAGGCGCGCGAATTCTTTGAGATCCATGCCGGGGTGGTGCCGGTTCTGGCGCGCCTCGCGGCGCTGGCGCGAGCCCATCCCGGGTGATCGGCGGGCGGCGCCGAACGCGGGGGTTGCGTTCCAGCGGCGGATCGCCGATATGAGGGATGCTTTCCGCGAATGCGTGATGGGTGCCTCGCCTGGGGAACAGGCGGTGCTGTCGCGGAAAATTTTTCTAAACCTCGTTCGCTCCACGATCACGCGGGCAGGCGAACATTCAGGCGCCAATCGGGCTGCGGGCAAGGTTTCGCGGCTGCCGGCGCTGGAGATCCTATTTTCGTGTCATCGACCAGCTTCGCCACGCTCGGCCTCGCCGAGCCCTTTCTGGCTGCCCTCGCGCGGCTAGATTTCCACACTCCAACGCCGATCCAGGCAGCCGCCATCCCGCCGCTGCTGGCCGGGCGTGATCTGCTTGGCGTCGCCGAGACCGGCACCGGCAAGACGCTCGCCTTCGCCCTGCCCATCCTCCAGCACCTCGCCGCACAGGCCGGCGCGCCCCCACCCTTTGCCGCCCGTGCCCTGATCCTCGCGCCAACTCGGGAACTGGCACTACAGATCGAGGAAGCCATCAACCGCATGAGCGGCGATCGGCGTCGGCGCGTCGTCGCCATCGTCGGCGGGCTCAGCCGCGCCATGCAGGTGCAGCGGATGCGCGCGGGTGCCGATATCGTCATCGGCACGCCCGGGCGTGTGCGCGACCTGATGGCCTCGCGTGAACTCCGCCTGCACGAGGTGCGCCATTTCGTGCTCGATGAGGCCGATCGCATGCTCGATCTCGGTTTCATCGCCGAGATCCGGCGCATCGCCGCAACCCTTCCCGCGGGCCGCCAGTCGGCGCTGTTTTCGGCGACCATGCCGGTCGAGGTGGGGAAACTCGCCGAGGGGCTGCTCCGCGATCCGGTGCGTGTCGCGATCACCCCGGCCGCGGTTGCGGTGCCGCGCATCGCCCAGCAGGTGCATTTTGTCGCCCCTCCCGGCAAGCGTGCCCTGCTCAGCCAGCTTCTCGCCGATCCGGCGCTGTCGCGGGTCATCGTCTTTACCCGTACCAAGCGCGCCGCCGATCGGCTTGCCGAGACGCTCGATCTCGAAGGGGTGCGGGTCAGCGCGATCCACGGCAACAAGAGCCAGCCGCAGCGCCAGAAGGCGCTCGACCAGTTCCGCGACGGTCGCGCCCGCGTGCTGGTCGCAACCGACATCGCGGCGCGCGGCATCGATGTGAGCGGCATCTCGCATGTCATCAATTTCGATCTGCCCGCCCAGCCGGAGGATTACATCCACCGCATCGGCCGCACCGCGCGCGCCGGCGCGCACGGCATTGCCATCTCGTTCTGCGATACCGCCGAGCGCGGCGCGCTGCGCGCGATCGAGCGGCTGACCGGCACCGGGATCGAGATTGCCTCCGGCACGCCCGCCCCGGAGCCCGAGCGCGGCCATCAAGCCGATCGCGCGCCGCCGCGCCACCGCCAGCGCCAACGCGCGCGCGGACATTTCACGCCGCGCACCGCTGGGGCAAACAGCCGGGCGGCCTGAGTAGCGCCCGCCGCGTCGTGAGGCGGGCAGCGCGCGGTTCAGCCGGAAAGCTTGAAAGAAAGAAGCTTTCCGGCGGTTGGTATTACGCCGGGCTGGCCGATTTGGCGGCGATCTGATCGACCGCCTCCAGCGCCTCGGCGGCATACATCACCGAGGGGCCGGCGCCCATATAGACCGCCATGGCCAGCGTCTCGGCGACCTCGGCGCGCGTGGCGCCCTGTTTCACCGCGCCTTCGGCGTGATAAGCGATACATGGGGCGCAGCGCGTCGCAACGCCAATCGCCAGCGCGATCAACTCCTTGGTTTTGTGGTCGAGCGCCGCCCCGCCATGCGCCGCGCGCGCCATCTCCGAGAAGGTTTTCATCACCTCCGGCGCCGCCTGACGCAAATCGCGCACCGCGCCGTTCATGTTGGTGATCAGTGCCAGCCAGTCTTCGACCATTCCGGTCCTCCTCCAAAAAATTCATAGCGTGAACAGACCCTACCAGCCGGGCGCTGTCAAAACGAGCCGGCACGCCATCAACATGCCTGGCGCCAAGTTGGCTGCTCTTGATTTTGATCAATTTTTATCCCGCCTACTGTGCTAGAATTGTTGTCATGGATTGAACGAGCACGCGCCCAACGGTGTGGAGAGAAATTTTGTCATGGAAATGAAGGCTGTGCAGCGGGCTCCGGGCGAGGTTGTGGCGCCGCCGGGGTCGCCTGTGGTTGCGTCGCGCAGGCCAAGGCGGTGGTTGCGTTTCCTGATCCTGCTGCTCGCGTTGGTGCTGTTGGCGGGCGGGGGCGGGCTTTATTGGCGCCTGGCGCATCCCCCGGCGGTGGTTACCGCGGTCGCGGTCTATGGCACGATCGATATCCGCCAGGTCTCACTTTCCTTCAACGACAGCGATCGTATCGCGCAGCTCCTGGTGCAGGAAGGCGATCGCGTCAGCCGCGGCCAGTTGCTCGCGACCCTCGATACCACCCGCCTCAAGGCCAATGCTGACAAGGACGCCGCCGATGTCGAGGCGGCGCAGAAGACGCTGACCCGCCTGCTCGATGGCTCGCGCCCCGAAGAGATCGCCGAGGCGCGTGCCGCCCTCGCCGCGGCACAGGCGACGGAGGCCAACGCGCGGATCAATTTTGTGCGCTATAATAAACTTTCGCCGAGTGGGGCGGAGACCAAACAGAACCGCGACAATGCCGAACAAACCTTGAAGGTCGCGACCGCCAATCGCCAAGCCGCCGAGCAGGCGCTGGCGCTCGCGGTGGAGGGGCCACGCTGGGAGGATATCGCGGTGGCGCGCGCGCAACTCGCCTCGGCGCAGGCGGAGCTGGTCTATGTCCAGCAGCAGCTCAAGGACGCCGAACTCCTGGCCCCCGCCGACGGGTTCATCGAGGACCGCATTCTCGAACCCGGCGACATGGTGACGCCGCAAACCCCGGTGCTCACCCTTGATCTCACCGAGCCGGTCTATGCCCGCGCCTATCTGCCGGAGCGCGAATTGGGCCGGGTGCGCCCGGGGATGCGCGCCGAGATCGAGACCGATGCTTATCCCGGCGAGGCCTTTCCCGCCTGGGTCGGCTTCATCGCGACCACCGCCGAATTCACCCCGAAAACCGTGCAAACCACCGAGATCCGCACCGAACTGGTCTATCGCATGCATGTCTACGCCTGCAATCCCGATGGCCGCTTGCGGCTCGGCGCGCCGGTCAGCGTCAAGATCCCGCTCACCAATAATCCGCCGCTCGCGCGCGGGGAAAAACCCTGTGGCTGAGCCGGCAGGCGCCGATGCGCTCGTCTTCGCCGGGGTAAGCAAGGTCTTCGGCACCGGCACGACGCGGATCAATGCGATCGATGATCTCTCGCTCGCCATCAAGGCCGGGCGGGTGACCGGCCTCCTCGGCCCCGATGGCGCTGGCAAGACGACGATGATGCGTCTCGCCGCCGGTCTCCTCCGCCCCGATCGCGGCCGCGTCCATGTGCTCGGGGAAGACATCACCAAAACCGCGCGCAGCGTGCAAAGCCGCATCGGCTACATGCCGCAACGTTTCGGACTTTACGAGGATCTCACGGTCCAGGAAAATCTCGACCTCTATGCCCGCCTGCAGGGGTTCGCGGCGGCGGCGCGCCCAGCGCGCTTTGCGGAGTTGCTGAAACTCACAGCACTTGGTCCGTTCCGCGCCCGCCCGGCGGGGAAACTCTCTGGCGGGATGAAGCAGAAGCTGGGATTGGCTTGTGCTTTGCTGCGGGTTCCGGAATTGCTGCTGCTCGATGAGCCGACGGTCGGCGTCGATCCGGTTTCCCGCCGGGAATTGTGGTACATCATCGCCGGCCTCCGCGCGAGCGGCGTCAGCGTGCTGATCTCGACCGCTTATCTCGACGAGGCCGAGCGTTGTGACGAGGTTCTGCTGCTCGATCGCGGCCGCGTCCTCGCGCAGGCTGATCCGGCGGCGATGGAAGCCGAACTGCACGGCCGCTGCTTCAAGGTCACACAGCCGACGACGACGCGCCGCGCCCTGCAGCAGGCACTGCTGGCGCGGGCGGAGGTGCTCGAGGCGCGGCTGGAGGCCACCAGCGTGCATGTGCTCCTCGCGCCCGCCACCCCGCCGCTCGAGCTTCCAGATACCCAATGGCAGGACGTTCCGGCGCAATTCGCCGATGTCTTCGTCGATCGTCTGCACGCCCGCCGCCCGGCGCCCGCGCGCGCCGAGGCGATCACCGCGATCTCCCCGCTCGCGGGCGAGACGGTTCTGGAGGTGCGGGGGCTCAACCGGTTTTTTGGCGATTTCCATGCCGTCAAGGACATCGAATTCACCGTCAGGCGCGGCGAGGTCTTCGGCCTGCTCGGCGCCAATGGCGCTGGCAAGACAACGACATTTCGCATGCTTTGCGGCCTGTTGCCGGCCTCTTCGGGAACCCTGCTGGTCGCGGGGCAGAATTTGCTCAAGGCGCCGGCCGAGGCGCGGCGGCAGATCGGCTATGTCGCGCAGAAATTTTCCCTCTACGGTACTTTGAGTGTCGCGCAAAACCTCGCCTTCTTCGCTGCCGCCTACGGGCTGCGCGGCGAGCGGCGGGCGCAACGCCTCGCCTGGGCGGAGGAAGAATTCGAACTCCGCCCGTTCCAGGCGATGAACGCGGGCGATCTGCCGCTCGGCTACAAGCAGCGCCTCGCCCTGGCCTGCGCGCTATTGCACGAGCCGCCGATCCTGTTTCTCGATGAGCCAACCTCAGGCGTCGATCCCCTGACCCGCTCGGAATTCTGGCAACGCATCAACCACTACGCCGCCACCGGCACCACCGTTCTGGTCACCACCCATTTCATGGACGAGGCGGAATATTGCGATCATCTGCTGCTGATGTCGCTCGGCGCCGCCCTCGCCGCTGGCACGCCGTCCGAGATTCGTGCTCAGGCGGTGAGTGCCGAAACCCCTGATCCCAGCATGGAAGACGCCTTCATCGCGCTGATTGCGGCGCATGAACAAACAATCCGGCGAGCGGCATGAACGGGCGCCGCCTCGTCGGGCTGATGATCAAGGAGACGCAACAGATCCTCCGCGATCCCTCGGCACTCGGCATCGCCTTCGTCCTGCCGCTATTCTTGTTGCTGCTGTTCGGTTATGGGGTTTCGCTCAATGCCAAACATGTGCCGATCGGCGTGGTCGCGGATCATCCCAATCCGATCACTGAGCCTCTGGTCGCCGCCTTGCGCCATTCGCGGTATTTCGACATCCGCCCGCTATCGGGCCTCGGCCCGGCGCGTGACTTGCTGTCGCGGCGCGAGATCGACGCGATTTTGTGGCTACGCAACGATTTCGCCCGCCAAACCCTGACCGAGGCGCCCGCCACCATCGGCCTCATCGTCAACGGCACCGATGCCAACACGGCGCGGCTGGTCGAAGGCTACGTCCTGCAAGCCTGGATGATCTGGCTCAGCCAGCAGAACCAGGTGGCTTCGCGCCCGCTTGGTCTGCCGGTCGCGTTGCAGTTTCGTATCTGGTTCAACCCGGCTCTCCGCAGCCAGGATTATCTCGTCCCCGGTTTGATCGCGATCATCATGACGCTGATCGGCGCTCTCCTCACGGCGCTGGTGGTGGCGCGCGAATGGGAGCGCGGCACGATGGAGGCGCTGATGGCAGCGCCGGTGACGATGGCGGAGATTCTCGCCGGCAAACTCCTGCCCTATTTCGTGCTCGGCATGGGCGGCATGGCGCTATCGGTCGCGCTCGCGGTCTTCGTCTTCGCGGTGCCGCTGCAGGGTAGCCTGCTTATCCTGGCGCTTGCCTCGGCATTGTTCATGCTGGTCGCCCTCGGCATGGGATTGCTGATTTCCTCGCTCGCGCGCAACCAATTCGTTGCCGGCCAGATCGCCATCGTGGTGACGTTTCTGCCCGCTTTCATCCTCTCGGGTTTCGTCTTCGATATCCGTTCGATGCCAGCGCCGGTGCAAATGATCACCCGCATCCTGCCGGCGCGCTATTTCGTCTCGATCCTGCAAAGCGTGTTTCTCGCCGGTGATGTCTGGCCGGTGATTTTGCCGGACATGGTTATTCTTGCCCTGATGGCGGTATTTTTTCTCGGCGTAACATTGGCGCGTTCGCATAAGAGGCTCGATTGAGATGTGGGGACGTCTCCTCGCCCTCATCCACAAGGAATTCCTCGCTCTGCTGCGCGACAAGGCGAGCCGCTTCGTGCTCATCGGCCCGCCGCTGATCCAACTCATCGTCTTCAGCTATGCCGCCACCTACGATCTTTCGAACATCGCCTTCGTCGTGGTCAATGACGATCCCGGCCTCGCCGGACGACAAGTCCTCGCGCGGCTCAGCGGCGCGCCGAGTTTCCATGAGATCGCGACCCTTCCCTCCACCGACGGCATCGCCGCCTTCATCGATAGCGGACGGGCGCTGATGGCGGTGCATATCGAGCGCGATTTCACCCGCAACCTGCTCGCCGGCCGGCCGGGGCCGATGCAGATCATCATCGATGGCCGCAATTCCAATACCGCGACCATCGCCCTCAACTACGCCAACGACATCGTCCTGGCCTTCGAAGCCGATTGGGTGGCCGAGCACGGCATCCCACCGACGCTGGCTACCCTCGTGCCGCGCGCCTGGTACAATCCCGATCTCCTGTCGCGCTGGTTTGTCGTGCCGGGGATCGTCGGCCTGCTCACTTTCGTCGTCACCATCCTGGTGAGCGGCCTCTCGGTGGTGCGCGAGCGTGAATCCGGAACCTACGACCAGCTTCTGGTCAGCCCCTATCGCCCGTGGGAGATCCTGCTCGGCAAGGCCATTCCAGGATTTATCATCGGCGGCGGCGAAGCGACGCTGATCATTGCCGCCGCGGTGTTGTGGTTTCGCGTCCCCTTCACCGGCAGTCCGCTGGCCCTCGCGCTCGGCCTCGCGCTGTTCCTGATCTCGGCGATCGGTATCGGGCTGATAATCTCGGCGCTCGCGGCCACCCAGCAGCAGGGTCTCCTCGGCGCCTTCCTGTTTATCGTCCCGGCCATCCTCCTCTCCGGCTTCGCCACCCCGATCGCCAACATGCCCGAGGCGGTGCAGTATCTGACGCTGCTCAACCCGATGCGCTATCTCATGGTCATCCTGCGCGGCGCCTTCCTCGAAGGTGATGGCATCAGGCAACTCGCCAATCAGTACTGGCCACTCGCCGGCCTGGGTCTTGCCAGCATGATCATCGCCGCCTGGCTGGTGCGCCGGCGCATGTATTGAGCGCCTCAGCGCTTTGGCCTCTCGGCCCAGCGGGTTCCCAGAGGGGATATGGTGGTGGCGCGCTCGCTTATCTTTCAGACATGGAAGCTTTCGCCGCAGCCGCAGCGGCCCTTCTCGTTGGGATTGCTGAAGGTGAAGCCGGATTCGAGCGGATTTTCCTGATAATCCATCACTGTTCCGATCAGGAACAGCGAGGCCTGGCGATCGACGATGACGCGGATGCCCTGATCCGTCACTATTTCATCGCCGGGGCCCGGGGCATCCACCCAGTCGAGCTGGTAGGAGAGGCCAGAACAGCCCTTGGTGCCGACCGAAATGCGCAGCAGCCGGCCTTGCTCACCTTTCGCATAAAGCGCGCGCAGCCGCTCGGCCGCGCTGTCGCTGAGACGCATCAAGGGCGGTAGGGCACGGCGGGGCGGTGGTTTTTGCGTCGGCAGCGTCGTCGTCATCGCTTTTGCTCCCACTCAGAACATGTTCAGCGCGAGCCGGGCTTCTTCGCTCATCCGGCTCGGCTCCCAGGGCGGATCCCACACTGTCTCGACCGTGACGGCGCGCACCCCCGGCACCGCGGCGACCGCTTCCTCGACCTGCTCGGGCAATTCCTGCGCGCTCGGGCAGGCCGGCGCGGTCAGTGTCATCTCGATCTTCACGGCGCCCGTCTCGTCGATCTCGATCGCGTAGATCAGGCCGAGTTCATAGATATTGACCGGGATTTCTGGGTCATAGACGGTCGCGATGGCAGCGATCACGGCATCCTCGCTGGGCTTCGGCGGGGTCTCGCCCTCTGGTGTCCAGGCGGCGTGGCCCTGTGCCAAGTTCTCACTCACTGCTGGCCTCCTTGTTGCCGGCGAGAGCCGCACGGAGCGCATGCCAGGGGAGCGTTGCGCATTTCACCCGCGAGGGAAATTCATGCACGCCGGCGAGCGGCGCTAGGCGTGCGAGCCGTTCGGCGAGCGGGGGATCCAGCGCCGGCGGCACGCCGGTGCGCGCCAGGGTCTGGAATGCCTGCGAGAGGGTTTCCGCTGCCGTCACGCTCAAACCCGCGATGGTCTCGGCCATGAGATCGGCGGCGGCGATGCTGATCGCGCAGCCGCGGGCGGCAAATCCGGCTTTCGCGATCTCCCCCTGGGGGCCGTATTTCACCGTGAGGTCGATGCGATCGCCGCATAGCGGATTGTTGCCCCGCGCCTCGGCATCGAAACACGCCAATTTCTCGCCATGGCGCGGCCGGCGGCCATGATCGAGAATGACTTCCTGATAGAGATCGCGCAGATCCTCGAACATCAGGTGAAGAACTCCCGCACTTTCAGGATCCCCTCGGCCAGCGCATCAACCTCACCCTGCGTCGTGTAGAGCGCGAAGCTCGCCCGCGCCGTGCTCTCGATGCCGAGGCGGTGCATCAGCGGCTCGGCGCAGTGATGCCCGGCGCGCACCGCGATGCCCTGGCGATCGAGCAAGGTCGCGATATCGTGGGGATGCGCGCCCTCGAGGGTGAAACTCACGACGCCGCCACGATCCTGCGCCGCGCCGAAAACGCAAAGACCAGGAATTTTGGCGAGCAGTGCGAGCGCGTGCTCGGTGAGGGCCGCTTCATGCGCCGCGATCGCCTCATAGCCGATCGCTTCGACATAGGCGATCGCCGCGGCCAGTCCGATGGCTTCCAGGATCGCCGGCGTGCCCGCCTCGAATTTATGCGGCACCGCAGCCCATGTCGAGCGCGCGAAACTGACCGAGGAGATCATGTCGCCGCCGCCGAGAAAAGGCGGCATGCGCTCAAGCAGCTCGCGGCGCGCCCAGAGCACGCCGATCCCGGTTGGACCATAGAGTTTGTGGCCGGTGAAAACGTAGAAATCGGCATCAAGCGCCTGCACATCGACGCGGCGATGAACAATTGCTTGCGAACCATCGAGCAGAATTTTTGCGCCAAATTCGTGCGCGAGGCGCGCCAGCCGGGCGGCCGGGGTGTAGCTGCCGAGCACATTCGACATGTGCGTGATCGCAACGAGACCGACCTTGCGATCGGCGAGCAGCGCCTCAAGCGCCGCCATATCGATCTCGCCGGCATCGGTGATCGGCGCGATGCGGAGTTCGATGCCGTGCGCATCGCGCAGCATCTGCCACGGCACGATGTTGGCGTGGTGTTCCATCTCCGAAATCACCACTGCCTGGCCGGGGCGGAGCACGCCGCGCCCGAAGCTATGCGCAACGAGGTTGATGGCTTCGGTGCTGTTGCGGGTGAAAACGATCTCGTGGCGATCGGGCGCGTTGAGCAACCGCGCCACGGCATCGCGCGCCCCCTCATAGGCCTCGGTGGTGCGCTCGCTCATCCAGTGCAGGCCGCGATGGACATTGGCGTATTGCCGCTCCATCGCCGTCGCCATCGCCGCGATGACGGCGCGCGGCTTTTGCGCGGAGGCGGCGCTGTCGAGAAAGACAAGATCGCGACCATGGACTTTCTCGGCGAGGATGGGAAAATCCGCGCGCAGACGCATCACGTCGAGAGGGGCGGAAGGGGTTCCGGCGTTCATCCCTCGGCCTCCCACCAGCGCGCGATGGCGCGATCGAGCACGGCGCGGGCGCCCGCATGCGCGATGCCTTCGATCGCCTCGTCGAGAAAGGCGCGCACGAGCAGGGTGCGCGCCAGCTTCTCGGGGATGCCGCGGGCGCGCAGATAGAAAAGCTGGTCAGGATCGAGCGCGCCGATCGTCGCGCCATGGCTACATTTGACGTCGTCGGCGAAAATCTCCAGCTCCGGCTTGCAATCGATCTCCGCCTCCGGCGACAGCAGCAGCGCCTGGCTCATCTGATAGCCATCGGTTTTCTGTGCCGCCCGCGCCACTTCGATACGACCCTGGAACACGCCGCGGGCGCGATCGGCGAGCACGCTCTTGACGGTTTGGCGCGAGGCGCCGCCGGGCGCGTCATGGGCGACGACGGTGGTGATATCGCCATGCTGCGCCCCGCGCAGCATTTGCGCGGCGTTGAGATGCGCGATGCCGCCGACGCCACCGAGGCGAGCGTGGATTTCGGTACGGGCAAGCCGCGCTCCGAGCCCCAGGGTGAAACAATCGTAGCGGGCGGCAGGGCCAATATCGGCAAATATCGTCGCGACGTGAAACGCCGCCGTCGCTTCGGTTTGCAGGCGGATATGGGTCAGTTGCGCGCCCGCGCCGAGCGCGATCTCGGCCACCATATTGTGCCAGTAGCAGCCTTGGCCGGCGGCGTATTCGATCAAGGTGAGGCGCGCGCCGGCGCCGAGCCGGATCAGATGGCGGGGATGGACGGCGATCGGTTGCCCGCTCTCGGCAAGGCTGAGATGGGCGAGCGCCAGCGTTGCGGCATCAACGCCATCGGCGACGCGGATCACCGCGCCATCCTCGGCGAGCATGGTGTTGAGCGCGGCAAGCGGGGCGCAGCGAAGAGCAAAATCGGGTGTCCTGGCGAACGAGCCGACACCCTCACCGTCGGGGAAGTTCGAGCTAGCAGGCGCGATCTTGCCGTTCACCAGGACGAGAAGGGGGGCGGCGAAATCGGGCAGGGCGGAAATCAGCGCCGCCGCATCGGCACCCGCCGCGGCGGGTGCGAACGAAACCGCGGCAAGCGCGCGGAGATCGGTGTAGCGCCAGGCTTCCAGCCGTCGCGTCGGCAGGCCGGCGGCCGCGAAACGGCGCGCCGCCGCCTCGCGGGTCGCCAACGCCCCCGGCAGGCTTGCACAACGCCTGGCAAACTCGGCGAGAAAATCCTCACCCCGCTCGGCGAGCGCGGCGCTCATGCCGCCTCGGCTCCGACACCCGCATAGCCGCTTTCCTCGAGTGCGCGTGCAAGCTCCGGCCCCCCCGAGCGCACGATCCGCCCGGCCGCGAGGACGTGCACGCGATCGGGCACGATGTGATCGAGCAGGCGCTGATAATGGGTGATGACGAGGGCGGAAAAATCCGGCCCACGCAGCGCGTTCACCCCTTCGGCGACGATCTTGAGGGCATCGATGTCAAGCCCGCTGTCAGTTTCATCGAGAATGGCGAAGCGTGGCCGCAGAATGGCCATTTGCAGCACTTCGTTGCGTTTTTTCTCGCCGCCCGAGAAGCCGACATTGACATTGCGCTTGAGCATGTCGTCCGGCATCATCAGAGCCTTGAGCGCGGCGCGCGCGCGTTTGAGGAACTGCACGGCGTCAAGCTCGGTCTCGCCGCGAGCGCGGCGGAGAGCATTGAGCGCGGTGCGCAGAAAATTCGCGTTGCCCACGCCGGGCAATTCAACCGGGTATTGAAAGGCGAGGAACAGCCCGGCCACGGCGCGCTCCTCCGGGGTCATCACCAGCACATCGCGCCCATCAAAGAGAATTTCTCCAGCGCTCACCTCATAGCCCTCGCGCCCGGCGAGGATATAAGAGAGCGTCGATTTGCCCGAGCCGTTCGGCCCCATGATGGCATGCACTTCACCCTCGGGTACCACGAGATCAATGCCGCGCAGGATCTCTTGGCCGTTGATGCCGGCACGCAATCCACGAATTTCGAGCATGCCCATCGCCCTCAGCCCACCGAGCCTTCAAGGCTCACGGCGAGCAGCTTCTGCGCCTCGACGGCGAACTCCATTGGCAGCTCCTTCAAGACATCCTTGCAGAATCCGTTGACGATCAGGTTGACCGCATCTTCTTGCGAAAGACCACGACTGCGGCAGTAGAAAAGCTGATCCTCGGCAATTTTCGAGGTTGTCGCCTCATGCTCTACCCGCGCCGTCGGGTTGCGGCTTTCGATATAGGGCACAGTATGCGCGCCGCACTGATCGCCGATCAGCAGGCTGTCGCATTGCGTGTAATTCCGCGCCCCCGCGGCTTTCGGCATCATGCGCACCAGGCCGCGATAGGTGTTGTTCGAGTGCCCGGCGCTGATTCCCTTGGAGATGATGGTGCTTCTGGTGTTGGCGCCGATATGGATCATTTTCGTGCCAGTATCGGCCTGCTGATGATTGTTGGTGACAGCGACCGAATAGAACTCCCCGACACTGCCCTCACCCTGGAGGATGCAGGAGGGATATTTCCAGGTGATCGCCGAGCCGGTTTCGACCTGCGTCCAACTGATCTTGCTGCGCGCGCCACGGCAGGCGCCGCGTTTGGTGACAAAATTGTAAATCCCGCCCTTGCCTTCGGCATTGCCGGGATACCAGTTCTGTACCGTGCTGTATTTGATCCGCGCGTCGTCGAAGGCCACCAGTTCGACCACCGCGGCATGGAGCTGGTTCTCGTCGCGCTGCGGCGCCGTGCAGCCCTCGAGATAGCTGACATAGGCGCCTTCCTCGGCGATGATCAGGGTGCGCTCGAACTGCCCGGTATTGCGCGCATTGATGCGGAAATAGGTGGACAACTCCATCGGGCAGCGCACACCCTTGGGCACGAAGACGAAGCTGCCATCGGTGAACACCGCGGAATTGAGGGCGGCGAAGAAATTATCGCCCGCCGGCACCACGGAGCCGAGATATTTCCGCACCAGTTCGGGATGCTCGCGCACCGCCTCGCTGATCGGGCAAAAAATCACCCCCGCCTTGGCCAGTGTCTCGCGGAACGTGGTGGCGACGGATACGCTGTCGAAGACCGCATCGATCGCGACGTTCTGTTCCGTCCCCGCGCCCTCGACGCCGGCGAGGATGGCGCGCTCCTTGAGTGGAATGCCGAGTTTTTCATAGGTGCGCAGCAATTCGGGATCGACCTCGTCGAGGCTTTTGGGCCCTGGCTTCGGCTTCGGCGCGGCGTAATAGTGGATATCCTGGTAGTCGATCGGCGGATGCGCAACCCGCGCCCAATGCGGCTCGGTCGTCTCGCGCCAAGCGGCAAACGCCTTGAGCCGCCATTCCAGCAGCCACGCGGGCTCCTGCTTGCGCGCCGAGATCAGCCGGATGGTGTCCTCGTTCAGCCCTTTCGGGGCGATATCCATCTCGATCGCGGTCTCGAAACCCCATTTATAGCCGGACTGGGTCGCGGCCTGGACGGTATCGAGTGTTTCGGTTACGGCGGCCATCGGATGCCTTTCTTGGTCTCTTGGTCTTGGTCTCTTGGTCAGCGTGGCGGACGATCGCTCACTCGGCGGCGGGGCGCGCAGCGGCACCTTCGCGCACCGGGTAGTGTGTGAAGGTGTCCTCGATCATGTCGGCGAGCGTGATGCCCTCGAGCGCCTGCTGGATCGCTTCGTTCACCCGCGCCCAGCGGCCCGACATCATGCAGGTGCCCTGCTGCTCGCAGGCGATCAGGCTGCCCTCGACGCAGGCGGTGAGCGCGATCGGCCCATCGACGGCGGCGATCACCTCGGCGACTGGAATAGCGGCCAGCGGACGCAGCAAGCGATAGCCGCCACGCGCGCCGCGCAACGAGGCGACCAGCCCGCCGGCGGCCAGGATTTTCAGCACCTTGGCAACCGTCGGCTCCGGCACCATCGTCGCGAGCGCGATACCAGGCGCGGTCTGCATCGCCTCGCCGCGCGCCAGTTGCACCAGAACCACGACCGCATAATCGGTCAGTTTGGAAAGACGCAGCATGACCGGATCGCACCCATCGCCTAAGAGGACCTCAACGGTCCTGATGGAGGGGATTTGGCGTATCCTCCCGGCAAGGTCAAGGGGCGCCGGGAGACTAGCCCTCGCCGAGCGGCCGGCCTAACCTCTCCGGGCAACCATCGGGAGGAAGACCATGTCGGAACAGCGCATGCTGGAGGGGAAGGTCGCGGTCGTCAGCGGGGCGGGCGGCGGCATCGGGCGCGAGATCGCGCTCGCCATGGCGCTCGCCGGCGCCAAGGTGGTGATCAACGATATCGGCGCCTCGCTCACCGGCGAGGGCGCCTCGGCCACGCCCGCCGAGCAGACCCGCGCGATCATCCGCCAGCGCGGCGGCGAGGCGGCGATCAGCACCGAGAGCGTCGCCGAATGGGCCTCGGCGCAGCGCATCGTCCAAGCCGCTCTCGATCATTTCGGGCGCGTCGATATCGTCGTCAACAATGCCGGCATCCTGCGCGATGTCATCTTCCACAAGATGTCGCCCGAGGACTGGCTGGCGGTGATCAATGTCCATCTCAACGGCAGCTTCTTCCTCTCGCGCGCCGCGGCGCCGCATTTTCGCGCCCAGGGAAGTGGCGCCTATGTGCACATGACCAGCACCTCGGGGCTGATCGGCAATTTCGGCCAAGCCAACTACGCCGCCGCCAAGCTCGGCATCACCGCGCTCTCCAAATCGATCGCGCTCGACATGAAGCGCTACAATGTGCGCTCGAACTGCATCGCGCCCTTCGCCTGGAGCCGGATGACCAGCTCGATCCCGGCCGAGACGCCGGAGCAGCAGGCGCGGGTGGCGAAAATCCAGCAAATGACGCCCGAGAAAAACGCCCCGATGGCGGTGTTTCTTGCCTCCGACGCCGCGCGGGACGTGACCGGGCAGGTTTTCGCGGTGCGCCACAACGAGATTTTTCTGATGAGTTCGCCCCGCCCGATCCGCGGCATCCATCGCGGCGAGGGTTGGACCCCCGAGCTGATCGCCGAACACGCCCTGCCCGCGCTCCAGGACGCGCTGCTGCCGCTCGATCGCAGTGGCGAGGTGTTTTCCTGGGATCCGGTCTAGCACGCTCGCCCCGGCACGGGCGCCTTGAGCCGATGCGGAACGGCCTCCGCGCGCTCGCGCGGCTGATCGACCGTCTCACCGACCTCGCCGCGGCGATCCTCGTCGTGGTTGAGGTGATGGTGCTGTTCGCCGGCGTCATCGCGCGCTACGGGTTTGGTAATCCGCTGGTCTGGTCCGATGAACTGGCGGGCGCGCTGTTTCTCTGGCTCGCCATGCTGGGCGCGGCGATCGCGCTCCGGCGAGGCGAGCATATGCGCCTTGGCACGCTGGTGGCGCTGGCGCCGCCCGGCTTCCGCGCCCGGCTCGACGCTTTCGCCAGCGCGATTGTCATCGTCTTCGTCATTGAGATCATTGGCCCGGCGTTTGTCTATGCCCAGGAACAATGGCAGATCACCAGCCCGGCGCTGGAATTCCCCGACGGGCTCCGGGTCGCTTCTCTTGTTGTCGGAGCGGGGCTGATGGCGCTGGTGGCGGCGCGGCGGTTGTTTGCCGCATCCGGCCTCGCGGGTGGCCTCGGCGCCTTCGCCGTGATCGCCCTCACGGGCGTTTTGCTGGTGCTGGCGCAGCCCGTCTTCGCGCGGCTTGGCAATTGGAATCTCGTGGTTTTCTTTGTTGGCCTCGTTGCCCTGGCGGTCGCGATCGGCGTGCCCATCGCCTTTGCCTTCGGCACCGCGACCCTGAGCTATCTCGCGCTCACCACCCATATCCCACTCGGCATCGTCGTCAGCCGGATGGATGGCGGGATGTCGGGGATGGTGCTGCTTGCCGTGCCGCTATTCATTTTTCTCGGTCTGCTCATCGAAATGACCGGGCTGGCTCGCGCCCTGGTCGGGTTTCTCGCCGCCCTGCTCGGCCATTTGCGGGGGGGCCTCGCCTATGTGCTGATCGTCGCGATGTATCTGGTCTCCGGCATCTCGGGCTCGAAAGCCGCCGACATGGCGGCCGTGGCGCCGGCGCTGTTTCCCGAGATGCGGGCACGCGGGGCGAAGCCTGGCCAGCTCGTGGCGCTTCTGGCGTCCTCGGGGGCGATGGCCGAGACCATTCCGCCGAGCCTTGTCTTGATCACCATCGGCTCGGTCACCGGCGTCTCGATCGCCGGGCTCTTCAATGGCGGCGTGCTGCCCGCCGCCGTCGGCGCGCTCGGGCTGGCGCTCGTGGTGTTCTTTCAGGCGCGGCGGGAGGCGCTCGGCACCGCGCCGCGCCAGGGCGGGCGCGAGATCGCGCGGCGCTTCGTCATCGCACTCCCCGCCCTGGTGCTGCCCTTTCTGATCCGCGCCGCGGTGGTCGATGGCATCGCCACCGCGACCGAGGTCTCGACCGTCGGCGTGGTCTATACCATCGTCGTGGGCTTGCTGGTCTATCGCCAGTTCGACTGGCGGCGCCTGGGCGCGATCCTGATCGAGACCGCGTCGCTCTCGGGCGCCATTCTGCTGATCATCGGCACCGCGACGGCGATGGGTTGGGCCCTCACGCAATCGGGTTTTTCGCGCGCCCTGGTCGCCGCGGTGACGGCGATGCCCGGCGGACGGGCTGGGTTCTTCGCCGCCTCGATCGCCGCCTTCGCCGTGCTCGGCTCGCTGCTCGAAGGCATCCCGGCGATCATTCTGTTCGGCCCGCTGTTGTTTCCCGCCGCCCGCGCGCTCCATATCGCCGAAATCCACTATGCCATCGTCGTCGTGCTGGCCATGGGGCTCGGCCTGTTCGCGCCGCCTTTCGGGGTCGGCTTCTATGCCGCCTGCGCCATCGGCCGCGTCTCGCCCGACGAGGCGATCACCCGCATCTGGCCCTATCTCGGCATCCTGCTGCTCGCGGTGGTGCTGGTCGCAGCCTTACCCTGGCTGTCTGTCGGCTGGGGCTGATGCGCGCGATAGGGCCAGGGCTCCAGCCCCCCGCTCCCCATTGGAACCCCGCTGGGGCCAGCTTCCCCAGACCCGCATCATGGAATGGATCGCAAAGGCTCTGCCTTTGCTGGGGGTGCAGGGGGCAAAGCCCCCTGGCCTTATAGGCTCTCAGTCCTGCTTCCCCCGTGCGGCCGAGATCGCGAGCAGCGCCCAGCCGAGCATGAGCAGGCTGCCGCCGAAGGGGGCTGCGGCGGCGTGGCGCACGAGGCCGAGGGCAAGAGCGGCGACGGCGCCGGAAAAGAGCGGCACGCCAAGCGCGAAGGCCAAGCTCGCGGCATCGGCAAGCCTTCCGGCGCGCTCCCGCCAGAGCGCGGCAAATAGCAGCGCCGGGGCGTGCCAGAGCGCGATTTCGCTGGCCCGGCCGAGCAGGCTGGCCGCCCTGTCGTCGAGCCCGGCATGCGCGCCATAGGCCGCCATGGCGACGCCGAGCAGCCCGTAGAGCGCACCGAGCGCAATCCACAACCGCGCCATGTTCAGCCCTCCTCGGCCTCGACGCTGTCCTCGATCCCGAGCACCTCGCGCGCCGCTTCGGGGGCGAGCACTTCGACCCCCTTGAGCTTGCGATCGACGGCGCGGGTGCGCCTTCGAGCATCGTCAATGGTATTGCCCATGGCGCTTGCCTGTTTGGCGAGCCGTTGCAGCACCGCGTCCATCCGGACCATCTCGCCGCGCGTCGCGGCGAGCAGATGGCGCACCTCGTCGGCCTTCTGTTCCAGTGCCAGTGTGACGTGGCCGAGCAGGATGGTGCGCAGCAGCGCCGGCAGCAGGCTCGGGCCGAGGATCACGACGCGCGTAAGCCTGCTGATCTCATCGATCAGGCCGGGGATGCGGGCGATTTCGGCAAACAGCCCGTCGCTCGGCAGATAGAGCACGGCGAATTCCACGCTGCGCGGTGGAACAATATATTTATCGCGGATTTTTTCCGCCTCCTTGCGAATGCGCTGGGCCAGGCCCTGGCGGGCGGCGCGTTCGCCCTCGGCATCGCCCACCTCGGCGGCGGCGAGCAGGCGCTCATAGTCCTCGGTGGGGAATTTGGCGTCGATCGGCAAGAGCGGGCGCACATCGCCGCGCATCGGCATGACGACGGCGAATTCCACCGCCTCCTGGCTGTCGTCGCGCATCCGCACATTGGTCTCGTAGCCGCCTTCGGGCAGAATATCGTCGAGCATCGCCCGCAACTGCGTCTCCCCCCAGCCGCCGCGCGCCTTGACGTTGGAAAACAGCCGCCGGAGATCGCCGATCTGCGCGGTGACGGACTGGACATCGCCGATCGCCTTCTGCACGGCCGCGAACTGCTCGGTGACGCGAGCGAAGCTCACCGTCATCTGCGCCTCGACCGCGGCGTGGAGCTGTTCGTTCACGCTGGCCTGGATCTCGCCGAGTTTTTTCTCATTCCCCTCGCGGAGCTCCTGAAGCTTTTCGGACATCAGGCGCCAGGTTTTGTCCTGGCCCTCGGCGAGCGCGGTGCGCAGGTCGCCCTGGCTCTGGCCAAGCACCGCGCGGAGGTCGCCGAGGGGCGCGGTGAGCGCGCGTTCGGTCTCGCGCAGGCGGAGGCCGATGGTCTCGGCGGCACTCTGCTGTCCCGCGAGAAGTTGATCGAGTTTTAGGCGCAGCGCCTCCTCCCGCGCCGCGCCGCGCCATCCCCTGAGCAGCGTCAAAACCGCCGCGAGGGCGGCGAGCGCGGCGAAAACAGTGGCCAGCCCCGCGCCGGCGCTCATCGCTGGCTCTCTCGCCCTGGCCTCTGGGCGGGGCGCGCCGGGCGGCCTATCTCGGCAGCTTGGTTTTTCATCGCGGGGTTTCATCCTCCTTCATGACGTCGTCCTCCTACTCTGCGCCGGCCTCCGCCGGCCTCTCGCGCGCGACCCTCGCTGCCATGGCTTTCGCCTGCGGCGCGGCGGTTGCCAATATCTATTACGTGCAGCCGCTGCTCGGCGTCATCGGCGCGGCATTTCCCGGCGCTGGAACCTGGGTCCGCCTGCTGCCCACGGCCAATCAGCTCGGCTTCGCGATTGGGCTTTTGCTGCTCGTGCCGCTCGGGGACGGGATGGACCGGCGAGCGCTGATTTTCGCCCAACTCGCCGAGCTGGCGCTCGCCCTCGTTGCGGCCGCGCTGGCGCCGGGGCCGGGGATGCTGTTCGCGAGCATGGTCCTGATCGGCATCGGGGCAACGCTCGCCCAGCAGATTGTCCCGCTCGCCGCCGAGCTGGCCAGCCCGGCGCGGCGCGGCGCGACCGTGGGGACGGTCATGAGCGGGCTGCTGTCGGGTATTCTGCTCGGCCGGGTGGTGAGTGGCACGCTCGCCGACCTGCTCGGCTGGCGGGCGGTGTTTGGGCTGGGCGTCGGGCTCGCCGGGGTGATCGCGGTTTTGCTTGCCGCGACCTTGCCGCGGGGTGTCGCCAAGGAGCGGCTGTCCTATCGCCGCCTGCTCGCCTCGCTGCTGGCGTTGTTCGTCGAATTGCCGGCGCTGCGGCGCGCGGCCCTGGTGCAGGCGGCGCTGTTCGGTGCCTTCAGCGCGTTCTGGGCGACGCTTGCGCTGCATCTCGCCGACCCACCCTTTCGCCTCGGGAGTTCGGCAGCCGGGCTGTTCGGGCTGGTCGGACTGGCCGGCGTGCTTGCCGCCCCGCTCGCCGGACGGATCAGCGACCGGCGCGGGTCGCGCCCGGTGATCGCGCTCGGGGCGCTGCTGACGCTCGTTGCCTGGGCGGTGTTCATGGCGCTTGATCGCCTCGCCGGGCTGATCGCCGGCACCATCCTGCTCGATCTCGGCGTGCAGATGGCGCTCATCGCCCATCAAAGCGTGATCTACGCGCTCCGGCCCGAGGCGCGGAGCCGCATCAACACGGTGTTCGTAACGGTGATGTTCGCCGGCGGTGCCGCCGGCTCGGCCTGCGGCGGCCTCGCTTTCGGCATCGGCGGCTGGCGCGCCGTGGGGGGGCTGGGGTTGGCTCTCGGCATGGCGGGGCTTTTCGGGCATCTTCGCCGCTCAACCCTCAGAGCCTGAAAATCAAGCGAACTTGAAAAACAACGCCCTCTGGAAACATTGGCTCTTTTTCCGGCGATTTCCGAGAAAGAGGGCATTATTTCTCAAACTCTCAGGAGGATCGCATGAGCGGGGTTCGGATCGAGCACGACAGTCTCGGCGAGAAGGCGGTGCCGGAGGCCGCCTATTGGGGGGTGCAAACGGCGCGCGCGGTTGAGAATTTTCCTATCACCGGCGTTAATCTGGCCCATTACCCGGCGCTGCTGCGGGCGCTCGCCATGGTCAAGATGGCGGCGGCGCGGGCTAATTCCGCGCTCGGCAAGCTGAGCGCCGAAAAGGCCGGGGCGATCGTCGCGGCGGCGCAAGAGGTGATCGACGGCAAATTCCACGACCAGTTCCCAGTGGATGTCATCCAGGGTGGCGCCGGCACCTCCACCAACATGAACATGAACGAGGTGCTGGCCAATCGCGCGCTCGAACTCATGGGGCATGCACGCGGCGACTACCACGCGCTCCATCCCAATGACGACGTCAATCTCTCGCAATCAACCAACGACACCTACCCCACGGCGGTACGGCTTTCGGTGTTGCTCTCATGCGGGGAGCTTGCCGCCGCCCTCGCCGAACTGGCCGGCGCGTTCGAGCGCAAATCCGACGAGACCGCCACGGTCGTCAAACTCGGCCGGACCCAGATGCAGGATGCCGTGCCGATGACGCTGGGGCAGGAGCTGGGCGCTTTCGCCACCACCATCCGCGAGGATATCGAGCGCCTGCGCGAGGCTCAGCGGCTGTTGCAAGAGGTCAATCTCGGCGGCACCGCGATCGGCACGCGGATCAACGCCGATCCCGCCTATGGCCCGGCGGCGATCGCCGAACTCGCCACGATCAGCGGGTTTCCCCTGGTGCAGTCGAGCAATCTGGTCGAGGCGAGCTGGGACATGGGGGGGTTCGTGATGTTCTCCGGCGTGCTCAAGCGCGTTGCCACCAAGCTTTCCAAGATCGCCAACGATCTTCGCCTGCTCTCCTCCGGCCCGCGCGGGGGCATCGGCGAGATCGCGCTGCCGGCGGTGCAGCCGGGCTCCTCGATCATGCCGGGGAAAATCAATCCGGTCATTCCCGAAGTGGTCAATCAGGTGTGTTTTCAGGTCATCGGCAACGATCTCGCGGTGACGATGGCGGCCGAGGCAGGACAATTGCAGCTCAACGCTTTCGAGCCGCTGATCGCCCACAACATCCATTCCTCGCTCATGCTGCTGACCAACGCGGTCGCGGTCTTCACCGCGCGTTGCGTGGCGGGGCTGATCCCGCGCCCGGCCGAGTGCGCGCGCCATCTCGAAGCGAGCGTGGGAGCGGTGACGGCGCTGGTGCCGCTGATCGGCTATGAGGCGGCGGCGCAATTGGCCCAGGAGGCGCTGGCCAGCGGACGGACGGTGCGTGCGCTCGCGCGCGAAAAGTTTTCGCTGAGCGATGCCGCGCTCGATGAAATGCTCAACCCAGCGCGGCTCGCGGCGGCTTCCGGCTGATCGCGGACGGTGCAAAGAAAACGGCCCGATCCGCCAGGGGATCGGGCCGCGTTGCCGGATTGGGCCGCGTTCAGTTCACGCGGGCGAGGGTCGGCAGGCCGAGCAGGTCGGGGAGGATGACCTGGAGCATGCCACCCACTTCCGAGGCGCTCTTGAGGCGGTTGGAGGTGACCATCCCATCCATGTCGGGATTGATGAAATACTCATAGAACGGCGCGATGACCAGGCCCGGTGCCGGGACGAAGTTGTAGGTCGCCTGCAGCGCCGTCATGTCCTTCGACTGGTGGATTTGTCCAATCGGCGTGCCGATGGTGGAATACACCTGGTTGCTGAACTTGTAGTATTCCGCGATCAGGTTGAGCGAGTCGTTGGGCCGGGCGGCGATCGGGCCGCGCCACACCATGCCGGCATCGATTTCATCCTGGATCGGCGCCTGGCCGGTCGCCATTGCCTCGACCTCGCCGAACAGCGTGATGCCACGCTTGCTGTTCATGTCCGGCCGATAGACCATCTGCGCCGCCTGCGCCCAGAAACCCTCGCGGGGGACGCTGTCGCTATAGGTCGAACTCACCAGAGCCTGGGTGACGGCATCCTTGGCGAACAACGTGGCGCTGTAGTTGCCGCTGTCATAGAAGCCGCCGATGTCGTACTGGCTGGGGTAGGAAGAAGAGGAAAAATCGGTCTTGTAGCCGATTTCGACGGGCAGGAAGACGCCGTTGTCATGCGTCAACGAGAGGTTCCAGCCTTCGTTCGAGCGGTTGTAGAAGCCATCGCCATCGGAGGCTTCCGCCGCGATGCGGAAATAGGTCTGGAGCGTCGGTTTGAAGGTGATGCGACCGCCCCAGGCCGAGACCGGATCGGCCGAGTTGCTGTCGTTCAAGTAGAAGAATGACGTGTTGGCGCAGGTGTAATCCACGAACTGGCAGGCAAAATCGAAGGTGTCGAAATCACCCAGATCGTTGATGCGCCCGACCAGGATCCGGACATGGTCGTTGAGCAGGCTCTGATCCCAGTCCAACTCCGTCAGCCGGAAGGCATCGTTCGGGCCAAAGACGAAGGTGTTGTCGGTGCCGACGCCGGAGAACTTGGGCCAGCCCGGTCCCTGGCGGTCATCGATGTAGAAATGGATCTGCGCGCCCTGGATGCCGGCGATCTTGTTCATGTCGAGGTTGATGCCGAGGGTCGCGTCACCATCCGAATAGGTGCCGTTCTGGTTGCCACCGCCGGCGTTGTAGCCAGTGATGTTGATGTAGCTGCCGTCGATATAGATGCCCTGATTGGCGAGTGTCTGGCCAATTGACTTGCCGACTTGCAGGTTGAACAGGAAGCCATCCGGCGCCGGGGTCGTCGCTTGCGCGGCGGTGCCGGCCGGGGCCTGGGATTGGTCCTGCGCGGTCTGCATCGGCTGGTCGTTGTCGTTACGGGCGTTCAGTATCGAATTGAGATAGGCGGATTGCGCATGCGCGGCACCGGCCGCGGCCATGCTCAGGATCGCGGCGGCGACCGTGGCCGTGATGGCCCGGGTCGTGCGGCGCGAGGTTCGTTTGATGGATTGCACCCTGTGGTCCCCCCAAAGGAACGAGATATGGTTGCTGGGCGGGGAACCGGGCGGCAAGCGCTGCGAGAAGCCGCGCCGGCACACCAAGGCACCCCGGCCGAACCGGGGCCGCGCCCCCCCAGAGGGCATCGGTCCGATCAGGCGGGGTGATCTAAGACGAAAAATTTCACGAAGGCGAGAGCAATCTCGCTGGCGTTACCAAATTGCGTGGAAGCTGTGGCAATTTGGCAACAACCGGCGCCACACGCCGCCCCGGTTTTGACTAAACCGGGGCGGCCCTGGTCGCGCGGCTGAAAACCAGCCGCGCGCAACAGAGGCGCGTCAGTTCACGCGGGCGAGGGTCGGCAGGCCGAGCAGGTCGGGGAGGATGAGCTGGAGCATGCCACCCACCTGGGTCGCATTCTTGACGCGGCCATTGGGATCGGCACCGCCACCATCAGGGTTGACGATATATTCGAAGAACGGCCCGATCGAGACGCCGGGGGCGACCAGGGCGTTATAGTTTGCTTCGAGGATCTCCATGCTGTTCGCGGCATGCGAATTGCCGGCGAGCACCGTCCCGGTCTGGTAGTTCACCAGCTCGTTGCCGAGCTTGTAGTATTCGCCGATGACGTTGAGATTGTCATTGGGCCGCTTCGCGAACGGACCGCGCCAGACCATGCCGAAGTCGATTTCGTCCTGGATCGGCGTATAGCCATTGACCATGGCTTCGACCTCACCAAACAGGGTGATGCCGCGCTTGCTGTTCATATCCGGACGCCACACCATCTGCGCCGCCTGCGCCCAGACGCCCTCGCGCGGCGCGGTGGTGGCGATACTCGCCATCGGCTGAAGAAGGCCGGTTTTGGCGAACATCTGGCCGGAGTAGTTGTAGCCGGTGCTGTCGTAGAAGCCGCCGACGTCATACTGGCTGGGATAGGAAGACGACGAGAAATCGGTCTTGTAGCCCATTTCGACCGGGACGAAGACGCCGTTGTCATGCGTCATCGAGAGGTTCCAGCCCTCGTTCGAGCGGTTGTAGAAGCCATCGCCATCCGCCGCTTCCGCCGCGAGCCGCATATAGGTCTGCAGCGTCGGCTTGAAGGTGATGCGCCCGCCCCAGGCCGAGACCGGATCGGCCGAGTTGGCGTCGTTATCGTAGAAGAAGGCCGTATTGGCGCAAGTGTAATCCACGAAGTTACAGGCAAAATCGAAGGTATCGAAATCACCCAGATCGTTGATGCGCCCGACCAGGATCCGGACATGGTCATTGAACAGGCTCTGATCCCAGTCCAGTTCCGTCAGGCGGAAGGCGGCGTTGGGGCCATAGACGAAATTGTTGTCGAGCCCGGCGCCGGGGTAATTGCCATAGGCGTTCTGCCCCTGGCGGTCATCGACGTAGAAATGGATCTGGGCGCCTTGGACGCCGGCGATCTTGCCCATGTCGAGGTTGATGCCGACCGTCGCGTCACCATCCGAGGTAGTGCCGGTCTTGATGCCGCCGGAGACATTATCGCTGGTGATGTTGATGTAGCTGCCGTCGATATAGATGCCCTGATTGGCGAGCGCCTGGCCGATCGACTTGCCGACCTGGAGATTGAACAGGTAACCATCCGGCGCCGCGGTCGTCGCTTGCGCCGCTGTCCCGACCGGGGCCTGGGATTGATCCTGCGCGGTCTGCAGCGGCTGGTCGTTATCGTTGCGCGCATTCAGTATCGCATTGAGATAGGCCGATTGCGCGTGCGCCTGCTGCACCGCGCCGAGGGCCAACACCGCGACCGCGACCGCGCCAATCCAGGCCGGTGCGCCGCGCCTTTTCTCTGCTACTCGTTCCAACTTCGTGGTCCCTTCCCTAGGGTTGGCGAAAAGCCTGGCCGCGCGCCGGTTTCCGGCATCGCGACACGATCCATGGCGTGAACGAAAACCACGCCAGGGATCGCAGCGAAGATTAGATATCGGTGAACGACAAAAATGAAGCCCTCCATCCCCCGTTTGGGGCAAGAATCTATCATCTCCCCATACAAACGCCGCGCACTGTTGCGCAATCGCCACACCCCCCTCTCTCGACAGGCGAAGCCGGATGGCGCAATTCAATGGGCCGATGACCATCGACCCGCGCGATCGCACGCTGCGTGACGCGAGCGCCCTTGTCGCCGCCGGATTGATCCCGCCCGAGGCGGGCGAGGCCGTGGCGACGCTTGGCGCGCGCTACGCCATCGCCATTCCGCCCGCGCTTCTCGCCTTGATCGAGCGGCCCGACGATCCGATCGGCCGCCAGTTCATCCCCGACCCCGGCGAAATGACAACCGCGCCCGGCGAACGTCCCGACCCGATCGGCGACGAGGCGCTTTCGCCGCTCAAGGGCATCGTCCATCGCTACCCCGACCGCGTGCTGCTCAAGCCGCTGCTCGCCTGCCCGGTCTATTGCCGCTTCTGTTTCCGGCGCGAGCAGGTGGGGCCGGATGGCGGCGTGCTGAGCCCCGCCGAGCTTGACGCCGCCCTCGCCTGGATCGCCGACCGCAAGGCCATTCGCGAGGTTATCCTCTCGGGTGGCGAGCCCTTGATGCTCGCGCCGCGCCGGCTCCGCGCGCTGCTCGCGGCGCTGGCCGCCATCCCGCATGTCGAGATCCTGCGCCTCCACACCCGCTTTCCGATCGCTTGCCCCGAGCGCGTGACGCCGGCGCTCGCCGCCGCCCTCGATGTCGAAAAAGCGCTGTTCGTTGTCCTCCACGCCAATCACGCGAGAGAACTCACCCCCGCTGTCCGCGCCGCGCTGCGCCGCATCCAGGCGCGCGGCATCGCCGTTCTCGGCCAGTCCGTGCTGTTGCGCGGGGTGAATGACAGCGCAGCGGCGCTGGAGGCGCTTTTTCGCGCCATGCTCGCTTCCCGGATAAAACCCTATTACCTGCACCAGCTCGACGCGGCCCCCGGCACCGCGCGGTTTCATGTTCCGCTCGCCGAGGGCCGCGCGCTGCTCGCGGCTTTACGTGGGCGGATCAGCGGCCTCGCCTGGCCGACCTATGTGCTCGATATTCCCGGCGGTTTTGGGAAAGTGCCGGTCGGGCCCGATTATCTCGACGCCCCCGATCACGTCCGCGACCCCTGGGGCGGGCGGCATCGCCTTGCCGCGCCGCTGGCTTCGGGCTAGACACCCGCTTTCCGCCCATCCCGAGAGAGCGAGAGAGATGAAGCAGCAGGCGAACCAGATTCGCGCCGGCCAGGTGATCGAGCACGGGGGCCGCCGCTGGACCGTGCTCAAGCAGCAGATCATCACCCCCGGCAAGGGTGGCGCCTTCATCCAGGTCGAAATGCGCGACCTCAAGACCGGCAACAAGACCAACGAGCGCTGGCGCACCGCCGATACCGTCGAGCGGCTGCTCACCGAGGAAAAGGAATACACCTATTCCTACACGGATGGCGCCAATCTCGTGCTGATGGACAACGAGAGTTTCGAGCAGCACATGGTGCCGGCCGATCTGCTCGGCGATGCCACGCCGTTCTTGCAGGACAACATGAAGGTCACCGTTGATCTGGTGGAGGGCGAGCCGGTCGCCATCCATCTGCCGCCCTCGGTGGTACTCGAAATCGTCGAGGCAGATCCGGTGGTCAAGGGCCAGACCGCGGCGTCGAGCTACAAGCCGGCGAAACTCTCGAACGGCGTGCGCACCATGGTGCCGCCGTTCATCGAGCGGGGCGAAAAAATCGTCGTCCGCACCGAGGATGGCTCCTATGTCGAGCGCGCCAAAAACTGATGGCGCAGGCGTTCTCGCCGCATCTCACCATCATGATCCAGGCCGCGCAGAAGGCAGCGCGGCGCCTGTTGCGTGATTTTAACGAGGTCGAGCAGCTCCAGGTCAGCATCAAGGGGCCGGCCGATTTCGTCTCCCAGGCCGATCTCCGCGCCGAGGCGATTTTGCACGAGGAGCTGGGGAAATCGCGCCCTGGCTATGCTTTTCTGATGGAGGAATCGGGCGCCCACGGCTCGGAGAACTGGGCCTGGCGCTGGGTCGTCGATCCGCTCGACGGCACCACCAATTTCCTCCACGGCCTGCCGCAATGGGCGATCAGCATCGCGCTTGAGCACCGTCTCCCAGATGGCAACTCGGAGCTGGCCGCCGGTCTCGTCTATGCTCCGGCGCAGAACGAGATGTTCTGGGCCGAGAAAGGCGGCGGCGCGTTTCTCAACGACCATCGCCTGCGCGTCTCAGCCCGGCGCGAATTCAAGGACGCGGTGCTGGCGACCGGCATTCCGCACGCTGGCATGAGCCCCGCTATTCGCATGGCCTTCGCCCGCACGCTGGGCGGGCTGATCCCCGAGGTCGCCGGCATCCGCCGCTTCGGCTCGGCTGCGCTCGACCTCGCCTGGCTTGCCGCCGGGCGCTTCGATGGCTTCTGGGAACTCGGCCTCAATCCGTGGGACGTCGCGGCCGGCGTGCTGCTGGTGCGCGAGGCCGGCGGCTTTGCGACCGACGCCGAGGGCGGCGATCCGCGCGCAGCACGCCAGATCATCGCCGCCAACCCAGCGCTGCATCCCCTGCTCCGCGCCCGCGTCGCCGAGGGGATCGCGGCGGCGGCACGGCTTGGTTAGAGCGTTTTCACGTTGGCTGGAAATAGCCATCGTGGCGGAAGTAATTGGCGCACTCCCACGGACTGAAGCTGTCGCATAAGTTTCCCAGCGCCTTCCAGAACGCGTCGGCAGTCCGGATCGCCTTTGCTCGCAGGAGTGACTTGAGCTTGGAGAATGAACCAACTGCGGGCCGTGCTGATGGAGCGGGGCATCACCATCCCGCAGGGGCGACGCAAGCTCGGGCAACACCCGGCCGTGATGCTGGACGGCGACGAAGTGCAGCTGAGCCCACGAGTGCGACTATTGGTCGAGGACATGCGCGCGGAATGGAGCGCTCTGGACCATCGCATCGCGGCATTCGACGACGAGTTCGCCGCGCCCATGCCAAGACGGATGATGCTGCCCGCCGCCTGGCGAGCATCCCCGGGATCGGCGTGCTGAACGCGACCGCTCTGGCGGCTGCGGGAGCGGCGTCGTTCCGGCGGCAAACCACGCTTGTTGGGGATCAGCAAACGGGGCAACAAATATCTGCGCAAGCTGCTGGTACATGGCGCGCGGGCGGCGCTGCCTTGGCTGTCGGGGAGCACGACGCCGCTCGGGACATGGCTGCGAGGTCTACTGGAGAGGGCGCACAAGAATACGGTCGTCGTCGCCCTGGCCAACAAGCTGGCGCGGATCGTCTGGGCCGTTCTGCGCCATGGTGGAACCTATGACGCCGCCGCGGTGAAGGCGGCCTGATCGAGATCGGCCGAACGCGCTGGCCCGCGCGGGCGGCTGAAGATGTCTGTGGGTGGTGAAAGCGAGATGGCCTGACAGTCAAACCGGCGTGCTGGCAACCTGGTTTAAAAAATGGCGCTCTGGTGCCTGTTGTGGAATTGCAGGTGATGTGTGTTGAAGGGACGGAAGAGGCGCTGGCGGCGTATGCAGAGAGGCAAGGGTCCGCCTCAGGCCCAAAATCCGCGATTGACATTTTTGGCGGCGCAGCGAGGTGATCTGGTGGGGTAATTTCTTGTTTCTCTGTTGCGGTATAAGACTGAACGCGGTCCTGCAAGCCGCTCTGTGCTTGTCGATGACGGCGTCAGCGTTTGGCGGGGGCATTTTCCCGGTGTTTTGGGCACGACGCCGCCGGCGGGGGCGTCTTGTTGCTCCCGCGGGCCGGCAAAAATGCCGTGCCAGACGTTATGATGTTTCGGGAACCGCGCTTTCTTCCCGCAGGAAGCACGCGCAACGTTCGCGGATCGCGGTAAACACCTCGAGCAGGGCCGCGTTGATTTTCAGGAACACCTGCCGGCCATGCCGGACGATCCTGCCCGCGGTTTGAAATA
>Ga0207433_10000843_pt1 | contig 68499 bp, 66 predicted proteins | sample YelNatPaOPGAMG01_FD_187559 | JGI IMG/M metagenome (GOLD analysis project Ga0207433, IMG submission 187559) | Hot spring thermophilic microbial communities from Obsidian Pool, Yellowstone National Park, USA - OP-RAMG-01 (SPAdes) (version 3) | ecosystem: Environmental > Aquatic > Thermal springs...
TCTTTGGCTGAAGCATAATCTTTTAAGGCAATAGCGATTTCACCGGCTGAGCCTAGCCGTTCTTCATTAAAACATCGCTCCATAGCTTCTTTGGCTGAAGCATAATCTTTTAAGGCAATAGCGATTTCACCGGCTAAGTCTGGCCGTTTTTTCTTAAAACATCGCTCCATAGCTTCTTTGGCTGAAGCTGGATCTTTTTCTGCCAAGGAAACAGCGATTTTACCGGCTGAGTCTAGCCATCCTCCATTAAAAGATCGCTCCATAGCTTCTTTGGCTGAAGCATAATCTTTTAAGGCAATAGCGATTTCACCGGCTGAGCCTAGCCGTTCTTCATTAAAACATCGCTCCATAGCTTCTTTGGCTGAAGCATAATCTTTTAAGGCAATAGCGATTTTACCGGCTGAGTCTGGCCATCCTTTCTTAAAACATCGCTCCATAGCTTCTTTGGCTGAAGCATAATCTTTTAAGGCAATAGCGATTTTACCGGCTGAGTCTAGCCATCCTTTCTTAAAACATCGCTCCATAGCTTCTTTGGCTGAAGCGTAATTATCAACAGATTCAGCAATGTTGCATAATTTTTCTTCTTTGAACTGTTTCAGAGATTCAAGCTGGACTATTTCTTGAGAAATGTCTTTGCCTAATTTTTCTCTAATGCCGGCTCTTAAACTTTCAATAAAAAATCGGTCTTCTGGTTCTTGCGAAGAGCGAAGTTTTAATAATTCTTTGGTCGGCACGCCTAATTTCTTTTCCGGTTTTTCTGCGGGATATTCCAGTTGTTTTTCCACAGGTAAAATCTCCCGCAATTCTTTGCGATAATCTTCTCTTTTTTGATAAAAATCTGGCATTTTTTCAATCATATAAAATTAATAACTTCTTTTTAATCTCTCATAAACTTGTTCTTCTACTGTTTTTCTATCTTGACCATATTTCATTTTAGAAAGTTCTTTAATTGCCTTAGCTATTTCTGAATTTCCTTTTTTTGGTGGAAAAGTAGTTAAGCTAAAAGGTTTGGAACTTTCACCATTAATTAACAATCTAATTGCGCCATTGTAATTATCAAAACTGACTAAATCGTTTTTACTAAAAACCGGCCCAAATTCAGTCATTAGAAAATCAGCGTCTTCCGGTCCCACTCTAAAAGCCAACATTGAACCGACATTGCCAAAAATGGCTTTTCTGGTTTCTTCGTCTAATTGACCAATAAACTGATGGGCAAAAGTCATAATTAAACGATACTTTCTGGCTTCAGCCAAAATGGTGGTAATTGTCCTGGTGGTTACGCTTTGAAATTCGTCAATGTATAAATAAAAATCTTTTCTTTCTTCTTCTGGAATATCAGCCCGAGACATAGCCGCAATCAAAATTTTACCAACAATAATCATTCCCAACAAATAACTATTAATGTCTCCCAATTTGCCCTTTGACAAATTAACAATTAAAATTTTGCCTTGGTCCATAATATCCCGGAAATTAAAGGAAGATTTCTCTTGGGCAATAATCGGCCGAATTAAATCGTTGGCAATAAAGGCGTTTAATTTGCTGGTAATATAAGGCACCATATTGGCTAAAGATGCCTCTCCGCCGGCTTTTTCTGCTTCTAATTCCCAAAAATTTTTCACCACAATGTTTTGGCAAAGAGATAATTTGTGTTTCCTGAATCTCTGATCAGACAAAACCCGAGGAATATCAATAATGGTATTGCCCGAAGCCGGATCTTCCATTGTTAGTAAAATTGAATTTCTCATATATTGCTCAAAAATCGGACCGCCAAAACCATGGACTTTTAGATTATAAAGTTTTTCAAAAATTTCCAACAATTCATTAACCACTTTTGATTTGTCCTCTGGGAAACGGGGATCAAATTCTAACATATTAAGACCAATCGGTCTTTCTATTTCTCCGGGATTAAAATAAATAACATCTTCTGCTCTGGAAGGAGGAATAAGGGTTAATATTTTTTCTGCCAAATCGCCATGAGGATCAATTAAAGCCAACCCCTCGCCATTTTCAATGTCTTGGCGCACCAATTCTTGAATCAAGGCTGATTTGCCAGTGCCGGTTTGACCAATAATATAAAAATGTCTTCTCCGGTCGTCTTTTAAAATTTTAATAACCCGTTCTTCGCTCCGAAAAACATTTTTGCCAATAATCAAACCTTCTTCTGGCAAATTCGTAGGCGCTGGCGCTTGGGCGGCTTTTAACCACTTGATTCGCGGATTTAAAATCCCTGGCTCTGGAAAATGGAAAAGGCTGGTCATTTCTCCGGATGATAAAACCATTGCATCTTTTTCATTGAAAATACGAAAAGAATATTGGTAAAAAAGATTTTTTAATTGTTTTTTCTGGGGATGAAAAAATTTAAGAGCGTTTAAAAGGGGTGAATTAAATTGTCCAAAAGCGCTTTCTAATTGGCTTAAAATGGTTTTTGCTCTTTCTTCGCTTTGGGCTGAAGCCAAAAGTCGCAAATTCAAATCAAACAAAGGCTTGGAGACTTTTTTACTAATAGCCGAGATAGTTTCTTGTCGGGTAGGAGTGGGAGGAATTTTTTCAAAATCTTCTTTTTGTTTTTTCTCTCTAGAACCCGGTGAAGACAATCCTTCAATTAATTCTTCAAAAATTTTTACTAAAATATTCCTCTTGGCTTTGGCAATGGCTGATTCTAATTTCATACCCTTTTCCATATGTTCAGCAGTTTTTAAAGCAATCTTTTGAATCCGACTCTTGGTTGGTCTTACCAAAAACTGAATTGATGCTCCCTCACCCTCTTTTGCCAGTTTAGTAAGAACGCTGGTAATTAAAGACATGGGATCAGTTTTAAATTCTTCGTAAAACTTCAAAGGCAGAACCGGTGATTTAGTTAATTTAGCAATGCTGCCCAAAGATGCGCCAGCCGGATTAAAGATATTATAATCAGTTGTTGCCTGAACTTTGGCTTTGGGCCAAAATCCCAAAATCTGTTTTTCCACCATTTGAGAAATTTGCCGGGGGCAAGCGACATAAAAATAAATTTCTTCGCCAACGCGATGGACAGCAATTTCAAAAACCAAATAATTAGAACCGAAAAGAAATTTAGACAACCAACCCTTTTCTTTTAAACTGCTTAAAAAATAATAAAATTGCTCAGCGCTTTTAAAGTACTCTTCCAAAGAATAATTTTCTTTTTTTTCTTGCTCTGAAAACTGTTCTTGAGGAATAGTGACTAAAAAAAGAGACAAATTTATTCCCCTTTTTAAGAATTTTTCTCTTTTTATTTTATTTAAAAAATAAAAAAACAAAAAAGTTAAAAAGAAAAGGGTAAAAAACAATGAAATAACTGAAAAGAGAGGCATAGTGTTTAAAGTTTTATTATTCCTTTTTGAACCATTAATTCAAAATAATGATCAACTAAGGTGTCGTGAAACTCGTCTAAAATGGCAGGGTTGTCCAAAGAGCTAACAATGGCAATTGCCCGCGGCAATCCTTTTTCAAAAACCAAAGAAATCAATGCCCCAATTTGCTGATCGGGTTCTAATTTTCTAATTTCCTCAGTCTCGTCTCTTGTCTGAAGAGGTGGAGCAAAAGAGGGACTTTTCTGAAAATCTTGAAGATAGGTTTTAATTTCTTTTTTAATAATCCTTTCTTTCTCTTCAATTTTTTTTTCTTTTTCCAATCTTTCTTCTAACTTTTCCAATCTTTCTTTAATTTGTAAAATCTCCGGATTTTCAATTTTGGGTTGCTGGGAAAACTCTGACATCTTAAATCAATATTATCACTATTGCCAAAAAAAGACAAATTTGTTAAAGTAAAAATATGCCAATAACCAAATCGTCTCAAAAAGCCTTAAGGCAAAGCATTAAAAGAAGAGAGCATAATCTTCTTTACAAAAAGAAAATCAGGGCTTTAATTAAAAAAGCCAGAAATTTAGTTTTGGAAGGAAAAAAAGAAGAAGCAAAAAGTATTTTGCCGGAAATTTATAAAGTCTTAGATAAGGCTGCTAAAGAAAATGTGATTAAAAAGAATACGGCGAGTAAAAAAAAATCAAGAATCGCCAAATTGATTGAGAAAAAATCTTAAATAAAATCTTTAAATTTGAGATAGCAATAGGTCTAAAGCAGTAATAGGATCAATTTTGCCAGTTTTAATCTCAAGATCTAATTTAAAGATTTTCCAATAAATATTTTTTAATTCTCTTAAAGTAAATTTTCTTGATTGCCGCCAAGTCTTTTCAAACAAAAATGGTTTCATTTGGGTTTTTTGGCGAATTAAATAATAGGGAACATTTTTTCCTATCATTTCCGTAACCACTAACAAATTTCTAAATTGAGAATTAATCATTGCCATTAAATACAAAGGAGAGTCGCCTTTTTCTAAATGTTGATGAATTAAATAGGCGGCTCTTTTTTTATTTTTTTCGGCAATAGCGTCAATAGTTTTAAAAATATTGTTTTCAACCTCCGGCTTTGTTAATAACTCAATATCTTTTGACTGAACCGTTTTTTTCTTTTTAAAAGTTATCAGTTTTTTCATTTCATTTGATATTTGCCAACTATCATTACCCAAAAACGCAATTAGTTTCTCAACGGCTTCTGGGCTAATCAAAGCTCCCAATTTTTCTGTCTCTTTTTTTATCCAATTTTTTAAAGCCAATCCTTCCAATTTTTTAAATTCTTGTGATTTGGCTGTTTTCTTTAATTCTTTGAACAATGGGTCAGTTAAAGAAACTTCTCCTTCTTGGCAGAGAATTAGAATAATATTATGAAAATCTTTAATTTTTTTTATTAGGGAAATAAATTTTTCTTTGAAAATTTTGTCATCAAAAATGTTTTTTAAAATAATCAGTTTTTTTTCTTTAAACATTGAAAAGGAAAAAATCTCGTTTTTTAAATCATCAAAATTTATTCCCTTGTCAAAAATTTTTAAATTAAGTCCGCTTTTGTGGACTTTTTGATATTCATCAATGATTTCAGCCAATTTTTGTTTTAAGCGAAAAGTATCTTGGCCGTATAAAAAAATAATCATATCTTTTGACAATTAGGACAATAATGGGCTGAACGACCAGCCAATTTTAATCTTTTAATTTTTGTTCCACAGCGAAAACATTTTTCTTCTTCTCGTTGATAAACCTTTCTTTCCAAATCAAAATAGCCTCTTTCGCCTGATGGTCTGCGAAAATCAGCAATGGATTCGCCGCCCAATTTTATTGCCTTGGGTAATATCTCTTTAATGGCTAAAAAAATTTTTTCAAGTTCATTTTTGGTTAAAAGAGAAACATCTTTAAAGGGATGAATTTTTGCCTGCCATAATATTTCATCAGAATAAATATTGCCAATTCCGGCAATAACTTTTTGATCCATTAAAACCTGTTTTATTTTCCCCTTTTTATTTTTTAAACATTCTTGAAACTTTTCAAAAGTAAAATTTTTTTCTAATGGTTCCGGACCAATTTCTTTTAATTCTTTTTCTAACTCTTCTTTGGTTAATAATTCCACCTTGGCAAATTTTCTTAAATCAGAAAGAGCTAGCATTAAATCTCCGCTTAACCAAAACATTAGGTGAATAAATAAATTAACTGGTTCTTCTAGTGGTCCTTTTATCAAAGAAATCCATTTCCCCTTTTGCCATTGCCATTTGCCGATCAAAAGATGGCCGGTTAATTTTTGATGAACCAATAAATATTTTTTTTCTGATAAATCAAAAATAATGTTTTTTCCTCTTCGTTCAATGTCCTCAATTTTTTTTCCAACAATTTCTTTTTTAAATTTCTCAAAACTTAATTTTTTTGCCATCTGGGGAAAATCTGTCCAAACATCAAGAAAGGTTCTTTTCAAAACCACTTTTTTTAAATCTCTAATAATTGTTTCAACTTCAGGTAATTCTGGCATTTTAAAAAAGGGTTTTTGTTTTTATTTCTTTTTCAATCTTTTTTTCAAAACCAATATTTTTTATTTTTTCAATCAAACTATTAAACTGATACTTCTTTAAAACCTCAATTGCTTTTTCTTTGTCAAATTTTTTCCACAAACATTGATTTAAATCAAATTCAATATCCACATTATTTTCTAACTCAACTAAAGACTTAGATAGAAAAGCTTTTTCTTTATTTTCTCTCAATTTTTCCAATAATTTCTTATCTAAAGAAAGATTGGTCTCGCTTTCGATTTTATTATATAAATTTTCCAAACTGCCAAACTCTTTAATTAATTTTAAAGCAGTTTTTTCTCCAATACCAGCAATCCCTGGCACATTGTCAGTAGGATCGCCCTTTAGGGCTTTAAAATCAACTAACTGTTCAGGGCTTAACTGATATTTTTCTTTAATTTTTTCTTGATTATATAAAATAACATCTTTCACTCCTTTTTTTAAAAGATAAACCGCTGTCTGGGGATTGACTAAACAAAGGGAGTCAGTATCTCCAGTTAAAATGATAATTTCAAGATCTTTTGATTTTTTAATAACCTGAGAAACAATGGTGGCAATAATATCGTCTGCTTCAAAACCCGGTTTTTCAAAAATCGGAATATTAAAAAAAGTTAAAATTTCTTTAAGTTTGGGCAATTGTTCTTTGATACCTTCTGGGGTTGGCGGTCTTTTAATTTTGTATTCTTTAAATTTTTGGTGGCGAAAAGTAGGACCGGGTAAATCAAAAGTGGCGGCCAAATAATCGGGTTGAAACTGGGAAACCACTTTTAAAAAAACCAACAAAAATCCATAAACCGCATTAATTAATTCTCCGTTTTTGGTAGTTAAGGGGGGGAGAGCATGGAAAGCTCGATGGACAACGGAATTAGAATCAATAATAATTAATTTTTTTTCTCTATTCATTGTTTTAAATTTTTTAGTAATATATTTTTTGGTAAATTTTGGGAATTATTTTCTCTAATTTTTCCAAAATCACTCTCAAAAAGAATCTTGCGTTTATTTTTGCTAATAAATTCAAATTTTAAAATTAAGGTCTCTTTGGGTAAAATTTTACTGATACGATCAGCCCATTCAACAGCAACAATATTTTTGGGATCAGAAATTATTTTTCTCCATCCCAAATCTAAAATTTCTTTTGGTTTTGAGATTCTGTAACAATCAATATGATAAAAATTCTTAAATCTCAAATCTTTAATCTTAAATTTTTTCATAATAACGAAGGTGGGACTTAAAATTTTTTCTTTAATGCCTAGACCTTGAGCAAATCCTTGCAAAAAAGTGGTTTTACCGGACCCCAAACTTCCCTCTAAACCAATTAAAAAAGCCTTTTTAATTTCTTTTTGCTGATAGAAATTTTTGGCTAAAATTTTTTTTGCCAAATTTTTGGCAATTTTTTTGGTTTGAGAATTGTTATTGGTATAAAAACATTTGACCATTTTTTAAAAATAAGTTAATCTAAAGTAACAATATTTATATAATAGCATATTTTATATTTATGGAAACTCCAAAAATTACAGGCGAAGTAACAATTTCTCAAGAAAGAATAACAGAAATTCAAAACGAAGCAAAGAATATATCAGAACTGGAAGAAAAAATTAAAAAATCTTTGAATGCGTCGGCTACTGAGTTGCTTGAGATTATCTTGGTAGGGGCTATTTATCTTAATTCTTCTGATATTCATATTGAACCAACAGAGGAAAATGCAAAAATAAGAATCAGGGTTGATGGAGTACTCCATGATTTAATAATTTTAGATCTCCAAATATACAAAACTCTTGTTTCCAGAATAAAATTACTTTCTCATTTAAAGTTAAATGTAACCAACCGGCCTCAAGACGGTCGTTTTACTATTTTAATGGCTGAAACAACAATTGAAATAAGAGTCTCAACTCTTCCAGCAGAATATGGCGAAACAATAGTGTTAAGAATTCTTAATCCTAAAAATCTAATAGAAATAGAAGCCTTAGGATTACGAAAGGATTTAGTAGAAATATTTGAAAAAGAAATCAAAAGACCAAATGGCATGATTATTGTTACTGGTCCTACCGGTTCAGGAAAAACAACCACTCTTTACGCTATCTTAAAAAGAATAAACAGTCCCGAAATAAAAATTATTACTATTGAAGATCCTGTTGAATATCATCTTAAAGGACTGGCCCAAACTCAAGTTGATCCGACTAGGGGCTACACTTTTGCTTCCGGATTAAGATCTATTATGCGCCAAGATCCGGATGTGATTTTGGTTGGTGAAATTAGAGATTTAGAAACAGCCGAAATTGCTTGTCAGGCGGCTTTAACTGGCCATTTGGTTTTTTCTACTTTACACACTAATGATGCGGCCGGCGCAATTGCTCGTTTAATTGACCTAGGAGTTAGGCCCATTTCTATTGCTCCGGCTATTAATATGGTGGTGGCGCAAAGATTACCAAGAAAAGTTTGTAAAAACTGCGTAGAATTTGCTCCTCCTTCTCCTCTTCAATTAAAGAAAATAAAAAGCGGTTTATCCAATGTTAAAAAGGAAATTCTTCCTCCTTCTTTTTTTGATCAAAAAATTAAAATACCAATTGCCAAAGGTTGCAAGAATTGCAACAATACCGGCTATCGTGGCCGAATAGGAATATATGAAACTTTTTTAGTTGACGACGAAATGGAAAAATTTATTTTAACTTCGCCATCAATTGTTGCTATGAGAGAATTGGCAATAAAAAAGGGAATGATTTTAATGCAACAAGATGGTTTAATTAAAGTTTTAGAAGGAATTACAACAATTGAAGAAGTAGAAAGAGTGGCTGGCGAATAAAAAATGACTTTCGAGCTGGGGGCCCTTAGGTACTGTGACGCAAAGTTTAGAGTCTTTCCGAGGAGTAACCCAGCCAGAGCCAGATTATCCGAAGACTAAGAAAAACTCCCTGCCCCCAGCTCGAAAGTCATTATGCTTCTATTATAACAAATAGTTAAATTTTTGTCAATAGATGGTTTGGTTGAAGTTAAAAATTGCAATAATCTGCTCTTTTTTGCTTTTTCTCCCCCTAAATGTTATTTTAGCAGAAAATCTCCTAATTGTTGAGGTTCAAATTGCTGGCGATAACTCAAACAATGATTATATTAAAATATATAATCCCCAAAATCAAGAAATAGATATTTCTGGTTATAAATTGAGGAAAAGATCTTCTACTGGAAGCGAATCTTCAATCAGAGTTTTTCCCACCGGAAGCAAAATTTCAGCCAATGGTTTCTTTATTTGGGCAAATTCCCAAAATAATTATTATCTAAAAATCAATGCCAATAGTTGGAGCAGCGCTACCTTGGCCAAAAACAATAGTCTCGCCTTGTTAAATCCGGAAGGAAAAATTATTGATGCCTTGGCTTGGGGAGAAAGTCAAAATCCATTTTTAGAAGGCCAGCCATTTTTAGAAAATCCCGGACCTAATCAACAATTAAAGAGAAAAGAAATAAACGGTATTTATCAAGACACAAATAACAATAGCCAAGATTTTTTCATTTTTCCAAAAACAGAATCAAAAATAGAAGATATTGAAGATTTTTCAACCACCACCAAGGAAAAAATTCAAGAAAATCAAACCACTACTCAAGAAAACCAAACTACTAGCGATGAAAAAAAATTATTAGAAAATGTTGTTAATTACCCTTCAGGAATTTTTTTTAATGAAATTTTACCCAACACACCTTTAGATCAAAGAGACGAAGAAAAAGAATATATTGAAATTTTTAATGAAAATGATTTTGAAGTTGATTTAACAAATTGGAAAATAGAAGATATAATGGGTAAAAAAAATACTTTTCTCTTATCCAAGGGAACAAAAATTAAAGGGAAAAGTTTTTTAGTTTTTTACCGACCAGAAACAAAAATTACTTTAAACAACGATGAGGATGGTTTAAATCTTTTAGATCCCAATGGAAAAATTGTTGATACAGTTGTTTTTCAAAAAGCACCAAGAGGAAAATCTTACAACAAAACAAAAAATGGTTGGACCTGGAGTGATTATTTAACTCCTGGTTCAGAAAATGTGGTTTTAGAAAAAGAAAGAGAAAGAAAAGAAGAAACCTCCTTTAATCAAGATCAAAATTTAATTGAAAAAAATTCCGAAAAAGAACCTATAAAGGCATTAGCAGAAGTGGAACAATTTTCGCCAAAAGGAAAAAATTCTCTTTTTCCTCTAATTATTGCCTTTACAATTTCATTATTTTCTGGAATAATAATCTTGATTTTGAAAAATAAAATAAAAAAGGGTTCTCCCTAAATTAATTATAACATAAATAATACAAAAATAAAAATTTTTTATTACATATCATATGAGCGGGCATTCTCATTGGGCAGGAATTAAACACAAAAAACAATTAGCCGACCTTCAAAGAGGAAAGGTTTTTTCCAAATTAGCCAGAGAAATTGAAATAGCCGCCAGGAATGGAAAAGACCCAGAAATGAATCCTAAATTAAGAATGGCAATTGAAAAGGCAAAAGAAGCAAAAATGCCTTCAGAAAATATTGAAAGAGCGATTAAAAGAGGGTGCGGAGAATTAACCGGTGAAAAACTGGAAGAGATATTGTTTGAGTCCTATGGTCCTGGCAATATCGCTATTATTATTGAAGGTATTACTGACAATAAAAACCGCACTCTAAATGAGATAAAACAAATTTTAAATCAAAACAATGGCAAATTAGTCAGTGAAGGAGCGGTTAAATGGATGTTTGAAAGAAAGGGGTGTATTACGGTTAATTTACAATTTTCAATTTCCAATTTTCAAAACAAAGAAAACTTAGAAATGGCGGCAATAGAAGCCGGAGCGGAAGATATTTATTGGCACAATGATATTTTAGATGTTTATACAAAAGTGGAAGATTTAGAAAAAGTCAAAAAAAATTTAGAAGAAAGAGGTATTAAAGTGGAATCTTTCTCTTTGGATTGGGTGCCAAAAGAAGAAATTGAGGTTGATGAAAAAACTAAAGAAAGTTGCCAAAAACTTTTTGAAGCCTTAGATGAAAATGAAGCGGTCCAGGAAATATATTCTAATCTAAAAATTTAAAAATGAAAAAAAATTCTAAAAAAAGAAAAAAAACTAATCACCTATACGCTAAGGGAAGGCGATTTGAATATCAGGCAATATCAATTTTAAAAAAAATGGGCTTTCAGGTGGTATTTCGCACTCCCCGTTCTCGTGGCTTATTTGACATTTTTGCTCTTCGAGGTAATCCTTTGACAAAAAAATTAGAAGAAGCCAGATACATTCAAGTTAAAGCCTCCCGTTCTCCTTTTCCTATAAAAACCATTGTTCCGAAAAAAGAGAGAGAAAAAATAATCAAAAATAAAGAAATGGTTATTTTGGGCAAAAAGACTTTTTATGAAATTTGGGTAAGAAGATTAAACAAAAAATGGGATATTTATCGTTTGAATTGGGTTTCTAAAGAGTTTGAATTTTTTCCCAAAAGCCAAAAAATCTTTTTTTCCTCGTGTCAAGCAATTTAGGTAGGACACCGAAGCAAATCTTGTTCTGCAATATATTTTGACACCAATTCATCCTGGGCAGAAAGAAATTAAAGAAATTCTTGTAAAGCCTTAATTTCATTCCGGTAAAGATCATTTAAGAAGCCTCACTCTTTAAATGAGATTAAGTTTTAATTATTTTTAAGCTGACCTTTATCCCATTTTACTTCAAATATTTCGGTGTCATTTTATATTGCAGAACCAATACCTTTTCAGTTAGATTTTAGCATGTTAAATACGTCCTCTTGACAAGGGTTTTTGAAAAATTATAATGACCAATAGATTAGAAAAAAGTCCTTGTTTTTAAACAAGGAGACAAGGTCGAAGAAAAATTAATTATAAAATTAAAATTAAATAAATTATGGTTTACGACGAGGACATTTTTGATGTAGTTAATCAAGAAGAAGATGAATTACCAGAAGAAACAAGTGATGAAGAGATGCCAGAAGATGAATTTGAAGATCTTGAGGAAGATTTTGAAGAATAAAAACAGTCCCCTAAGGGGGATTGTTTTTTATTGTTTTTGTTCTATTTTGACTAAACAATATCTTTTTTTGCCGGCTCTTAACAAAATTTCTGAATTTTCAAAATCCTCTTCTTTGACAATGAAATTAGGATCAGTAATTCTTTTTCTATTTAAATATGCCCCTCCCTGAATAATTAATCTTTTTCCTTCGCTGCTTGACTTAACTAACTGAGCCAAAAACAACAATTTTGATAACAAAATTCCTTTTTTTATCTCTGACTGCGAAACAAAAAAAGTGGGTAAAGAAACTTTTTCTCTTTTAGCTGTTTTTTGACCAAAAAGAACTTGGGAAGATTTTTTAGCTTCTCGCGCCATTTTTTCACCGTGAACAATTTTGGTTGTTTCAAAAGCTAAAATCTCTTTGGCTTTTTTAATTTCATTTCCTTTTAGGTTGGCTAATTTATCTATTTCTTCTGGTGGTAAAAAAGTGAACAAAAAGAGAAACCTTTTAACATCGCGATCATCAACATTGATCCAGTATTGATAATAATCAAAAACTGAAGTAAGGTTTTTATCTAACCAAATCGCTCCTTTTTCTGTTTTTCCCATTTTTTTTCCTTCAGCGGTTGTAATTAGAGGAAAAGTAATTCCATAAGCATTTTTATTTTCTAATTTTTTGATTAATTCAATACCAGCGACAATATTGCCCCATTGATCAGATCCGCCCATTTGAACCAAACAATTGTAATTTTTAAATTGATACCAAAAATCATAGGCTTGAAGCAACTGATAATTAAACTCTAAAAAAGATAATCCTTTTTCTAATCTTGCTTTTATTCCTTCGTGGCTGAGCATGCGGTTTACCCGAAAATGAACGCCAAAATCACGAAGAAATTCTATATAATTTAATTTCACCAACCAATCGGCATTGTTTAAAAGTAAAGCCTGGTTTTGGCTAAAATCTAAAATTTTTGAAACTTGCTTTTTAATTAAAGAAATGTTTTTTTTAATTGTTTGAAAACTCATTAAAGGACGGGCTTTATCTTTACCACTGGGATCGCCAATTAATCCGGTGCCGCCACCAGCCAGAAAAATTGGTAAATGGCCAAATTTTTGGGCCCAAGCCATTGTCATTAGAGAAAGTAAATGACCAATATGTAAGCTGGGAGCGGTGGGATCAAAGCCAATATAAAAAGTGACTTTTTCTTTTTCAAATAGTTTTTTTACTTCTTTTTCATTGGTTACCTGCTCAACAAATCCCCTTTCTTTTAAAATCTGGTAAAAATTTTTTTCTTTCATAAAAATAATTGGAAAATAAAGCAAGATTTTTTCTTAGATTATATCTTATCATAAAAAATATCGCTAAAAATTGCAAATTTTAAAAAGATTGATTAAAATAAAAAATATAAGTAAAAATTATGGCGGAAAGAAAAATTAACCGAACAATTTACCAAAAAAAGAAAAGGTGGCGATGGCTTTTTTTTATTTTTAATTCTTTTTTATTAATTGTTTTTTTGTCGCTTTGTCTTGTCCTTGGAGTTTTTATTTATTACGCCAAAGATTTGCCCCGACCAGAAAAATTTACTGAAAGAGAACTCTTTCAATCTACTAAAATTTATGACAGAAGCGGAAAAATATTGCTGTATGAAATTTTTGGCGAAGAAAAAAGAACTTATCTTTCTTTAGATAAGATATCGAATTATTTAAAAAAAGCCGTTATTGCCACTGAAGACGCTAATTTTTATCGCCACAAAGGTCTTGATTTTAAAGCCATTGTTAGGGCTCTTTTAATAGATTTTAAAATTGGCAAATTTACTTATGGCGCTTCAACCATTCCTCAACAATTAATTAGATCAACCTATCTTAGCGTCAAAAAAACACCGGAAAGAAAAATTAAAGAAGTAATTTTGACTTTGGAATTGGAAAGACGTTATTCAAAAGATCAAATTTTTGAGTGGTATTTAAATCAAATTCCTTTTGGAAGAAATGCTTACGGGGTAGAGGCGGCTGCTCAAGTTTATTTTGAAAAATCTGCTTTTGACCTTTCTTTAGGAGAGGCTGCTACCTTAACGGCTTTAATTAAAGCACCCAGTTATTATTCTGATGAAAATAATTTTGAAAAATTATTAGAAAGAAGAAATTTTGTTTTAGAAAGAATGTTTAAAGAAAATTTTATTAACAAAGAAGAATTAGAAAACTCTAAAAAAGAACCTTTAAACATTGTCAAAGAAAAATATCAAATTAAAGCCCCTCACTTTGTGATGTATGTGAAAGATTATTTAATTGAAAAATATGGAGAGAATTTTTTAAAAGAAAAAGGATTAAAGGTTTATACCTCTTTAGATTGGGAATTGCAAGAATTGGCAGAAAAAATTGTTAAAGAAGGAGCAGAAAAAAACAAAGCCTATAATGCTCATAATGCTGCTTTAGTCGCTATTAATCCCAAAAACGGTGAAATTTTGGCAATGGTGGGATCAAAAGATTGGTATGCTACCAGTTCTTACCCGGCAAATTGTACTCCGGGGAAAAATTGTTTGTTTGAACCTTATCCTAATGTTGCTTTGCGGGGCAGACAGCCAGGGTCCGCTTTTAAACCTTTTGTGTATCTTACTGCTTTTGAAAAAGGTTATGATGACAAAACAGTAGTAGTTGATGAACCTACTTGTTGGCCCAGCGGAAACAAAGAATGGTGTCCTCAAAATTATGATGGTCTTTTTCGTGGTCCAGTTACTCTTCGTCAAGCCCTTGCCCAGTCATTGAACATTCCTTCGGTCAAGGTTTTAGATAGTTTAGCCGGTTTAAACGATAGTATTAAAAACGCTCAAAAATTTGGCATTACCACTTTGACTGATCCGAAAAAATATGGATTAGCCATTGTTTTAGGAGGAGCAGAAGTTAAATTGTTAGATATGGTTTCTGCTTATGGCGTTTTTGCCACTGAGGGTATGGCTATTTCGCCTGTTTCTATTTTAAAAATTGAAGATACGAAAGGAAATGTAATAGAAGAAAACAAAACCACTCCCAAAAGAGTGATTGATGCTGAACCAGTTAGAATTTTAAATAGTATTCTTTCTGATAATGAAGCTAGAGCTCCAATTTTCGGCTCACGATCTTGGTTGTATTTTGAAAACTATCAAATAGCTGCAAAAACCGGAACTACTGAAAATTGGAGAGATGCTTGGACAATCGGTTATACGCCTTCTATCGTGGTAGGTGTCTGGGTAGGCAATAACGATAACACACCAATGAATGGAGTAATAGCAATAGTGGTAGCAGGTAAATTATGGCATGATTTTATGGAAAAAATTCTCCCCAAATTGCCTAAAGAGAATTTTACTAATTATTAATTAAAATTAATGGAAAAAAATAATAATTTTCCTTCAGTCTATTATATTTTTAACCCTATTCAGTTTAAAGAGTTTGGTTATTATTTTTTTAAAGGAGAGGGTTTTTATTATCGGTATCAAATGACAAAAAAATTGTTTTATAAAAGCATTTATATCCCTTTTGGCCCTAATTGTTTAACAAAAGAGGGTTTTAATAATTTTTTAACACATATAAAATCTTTCAATTTTACAAAACTAGTAATTGATTTACCGATGATCTATAACAGAACAGAAGCATATAATATAATCCAGAAACTAAAAAAAATGCGATTCAAAGAAATTCCTTATATTCATCAAGACGAAGAAACAATTATTTTACTAAAAAACCAGTTTCACCCAAAAAGTAAGGTAATGAACAAAATTCGACATGGCCTAAAATTTGTTAATATAATCGTGAAAGACCAAATAAACGACCCAGAAATTGATAAAATTTATAATATCTATCTATATTCATCTGCGCGGATTGGTTTTCAACCAAAAACAAAAGATGTATTTAAAAAACTTTCCGAAAACTCACTTGTTTCGCTTGCTTATAATAAAAAAACAAATGAAATAGAGGGTTTTGTTTTTGGTTATGTCTTTGAGGCAAACCAAGACATTTTAGAGTCAGGGGTTAAAAAAATTCTTCTTATAGTTTTCACCGCCCTTTCAGAAACTGGAAGAACTTCAAAAATCGGGCATGCAATTCATTATTTTTTATTTAAAGAAGCATTTGAAAATTGGGGTATTGAAATTATTGACTTTCATGGAGCAAGTAGGACGAAAAATAGAAAATATCTTGAGTTTAAAAAAGATTGGGATGGTCAATTTTATTCTCTCCCAGGAAGTTTTAAAAATTTTTTTTTATTTTAAAAATTTTTTAATCTCTTTAACTAACTGTTTTGGTGTATATTGAGTTTTTATTAAATAAGCCTTCACTCCCAGAGCAAAGGCTTGTTTTTTTGTTTTTGGTTCGTCGTAGTTTGAAAAGGCAATAATCGGAATATTTTCTATATTGGGTAAATTTTTTATTTTTTCTAAAAAAGAAATGCCATTTTCTTTTGGCAATAAAATATCCAACAATATAAGATCTGGTTTGTTATCTTTTAGATAATTTATTCCTTCTTCACAAGAAAAAGCCAAATACGTTTCAAAACCGTCTTCTAAAAGTTTCTCTTTATACATTTCAGCCAAAATTTTTTCGTCTTCAACAATTAAAATTCTGGCCATATTTTTTATATTTTATCAAACTTAAAATCCTTGTCAACTATCGCACAACTGTAAGACAAGGGAAATAATGGTTGTTAAAAGAAAAAAAGAGTTAAAAAAGTTGTTTTTGTTTCTTTGATTGTCTTTTTTAATAACAAAAATTTGGAAAATTAAAAATTTTTTGTTCAATTTTGCTCAAAGGTAAAAATGTTGACAATTTTTTGAAATTAATTAATTTAGTAATTGAGGGGGTGCGGGCTATATGCCCTAAGGACGCGGTCGTTACTGAAGGAGGTTTAAAGCAGCTGCCTGAGGGATGTCCGACCTCAGGGAATTCAATTAAACCAAATTCAGTAAGACTGCCCCCTCATTAAAGATAGCTAAATTTTTTTAGCTATTTTTAATTTCTAAATTTTTTGCTATAATAAATATATGAGCAAAACAAATAAAAAATTTAAATATAAAATTGCTGTTTCTGGAGCCGCCCAGATCTCTCATTGTTGTCAAGGCATTAAAGAAATTTCAAAAGAGATTGGTAGAGAAATTGCCAGACAAAATTGTGTTTTAATTACCGGCGCTACAACCGGCGTTCCCTATTTTGCTGCCTTAGGTTGTAGTGAAATCGGCGGGTTTAATGTTGGTTTTTCTCCAGCCATTTCTGAAGCCGCCCATTTAAAAACCTACAAACTACCCTTAGAACCTTTTGATGTAATGATTTATACTGGTTCCGATTATGTGGGTAGAAATATTATTATGACCAAGTCGGCTGATGGGGTTATTATCATTTGTGGCAGAATGGGCACTTTGCATGAATTTGCTACTGCCTTTGAAATTCAAAAACCAATCGGTGTCTTGGAAGGAACAGGTGGAACAGCCGACAAAATCAAACAAATTGCTACTGGTCCTTATCGTGGAGTTAAAAAAATTGTTTTTGAAAAGGATCCAAAAAAAATAGTAAGGAAACTTATTGGAATGATTGAAGAAGAAAAGAAAAAAAATTCTAAAATTTTATAGTTTTTACAAAGGTCGAAAAATTTTAATTTAATAATTTTTTTAAAAATATGCCATTTGAACAAATTCCTATGCCATTGCCGGAAAAACCAAAAGAAAAATCTCTTGAAGAAAATAACAAAGAAAATATTATTGAGGTGACTCAGGGGGTAGGAGGAAGAAAGCGGAGTTCGGAAGAAATAGAAAAATATAAAAGAATAAGAGAAGAAATTACAAAAGAAAAAGAAATAAGAGAAAGGTTAGAAAGAGGAGAATTGATTTCCCAAGAAGAAGCTGCCTTTTTAAGAGAAAAAGAAATGTTACGAAGGAGCAAAGAAGAAAAAGAGGCAGTGACTGAGTCAGAAAAAAAAGAAGAAAAAGAGGCAGTGACTGAGTCAGAAAAAAAAGAAGAAAAAGAAGAAAAAAAAGAAAAAGAAATAAGAGAAAGGTTAGAAAGAGGAGAATTGATTTCCCAAGAAGAAGCTGCCTTTTTAAGAGAAAAAGAAATGTTACGAAGGAGCAAAGAAGAAAAAAGAGAGGAAGAAGAACCTAAAGCAGAGGCAAAGGAAGAAGAAAAAACAAATGAAAAAATTTTAGCTGAAAAAAGAGAGATTTTTGCCAAGTCAGAAATAGAAAAGAAAGAAATTCTTGAAATGATTAAAAAAGCAAAGGCAGAGAAGTTAGTTAACGAGATAAAATTAGAAGACTGGGAGACAATAAATAATTTAAAAGAAAAAAAGAACTTGTCGCCTGGCGAGGAAAAGGCTTTAAAAGAGGTGATAGAAAGGAAAATGGCGCTGATTAAGTATTTAGAATTAAAAGATCCCAATTCTAAAAACAGAGGAGAAGAAGTATATGAAAAGGTTGTTGAACACAAAAAGATCAAAGAAGAATATTTGAAATCTTTAGCCAAATACCGGGCTGATCTTTATGAAAAAACATTGCAGGAAATAGAGAAATTAGGTCTTTCAGAGAAAGAGGCTGATAAATTAATGCGCCAAAGAATGGAAGAAATTATTAAAACAACAGTAGTGAGCGAAGCAAACAACCTTTATGAATTAAGAACTAAAATCAAATTGGAAGCAAAAAAGGATGCCTCTTTTTTGGAAAAAGCATGGAAGGCAGCCGGTAAAAGCGCGGAGTGGTACAGAAAATTGCCTTTAAAATATAAATTGGCGATGTCAGCCGGTTTGTTCGCTGGCGGAATTGGAGCCGGCGCAATTGGCGGAGTGGCCGGTTTATCTTTGGCAACTGGAGTAATTGGTGGTCGTTGGTTTCAACGCATTTTTGGCGGAGCAGCCACTGTCGTGGCAGTTGAGGGTTTTATGAAGCATTTCCAGGAAAAAAGATTAGAAAAGAAAACTATTAAAAATTTTGCCGATAAATTATCTGAAAAGATAAAAAATAATGATAAAGAATTGGATAAAAAGTTATTTGAATTAATAGGTAAAAAGAAGAAACAAAAAATTACTCGCTATATTGTGGCTGGCACAGCCGGTGTTGTTGTAGGAACTGGTTTATTAGGCAAAGTAATTAATTGGGGAAGTGAAAAGATCGGTATTGGCAAGTCAATTAGAGAAGCAGTAGAAAAAATTGGTATTTCCAAACCAAAAATTAGCCCTGATCTAACGAAGGTATTATCAATGCCTGATTATGAACCACCACTAGGAGAAGAGATGTCTGCTTATGAACCATCAGTAGCACCAGGAGAAGAGATGCCGGCATATGAAGCGGTCAAAGGCGGACCCCAGATTGCTCAAAAAGGAGATTCGGTTTGGAAAATTATTGGCCGACAATTAGAAGAGCGCTATGATGAAAAATTTGCCAGGCTTGATGAGGCAAGAAAAACATATATTATTGATGCCTTAAAAGACAAAGTAGCGGCTAATCCGGAAAAATTTGATTTAACTGATATTGATAAAATTAAGGCAGGCAAAAGTTATGATTTCTTGCCTAGCAGCAAAATGGAAATAGATAGGATATTTGAGGAGGCTGGCAATTTAAAGAGAAATCAATTAGAATCAATTCTTGAGAATAATGAAAAAATAGAAAATTGGCTTAAAGCCCATCCTGGCGAAAAATTAACTACCGGAAAAATAGATGAGATTTTGTATGGTAAAAAACTACCACTAACTGAAGGTTTTATTTATGAAGCGCCTTCAGGAGAAGGATTTCTAGAAGAGGAAGTCAACGAAGAAAAATTAGCAAGAGAGGAATTTGCCGAAGAAAAATTGTCGGGCCAAGAAATTGCTGAAGATGAATTTCCAGGCGAAGAAGTGCCGACTGAAACGGTTGAAACAATGCCAGAGGAAAAAAAATGGTCTCTAGAAACAGAAAAACAGATTGAAGAAGCAATGAAATATAACGAAATGACTCATATAAAAACAATTGGTTTTACGGAAGGTGAATATGAAGCAATCAAGAATTTTAAAATTGGGAGATTGTTAGAACTTATTCCTTCACGAGAGGAAGCCTGGAATAATTGTTCGCTTGATGAATTTCTTAAAATAAAAAAAGAAATTCCCCACGATGGTTTTTATGGTACTCGGGAGTTTTATAAACACATTAAATTGGCCGAATTAATTCGCAGTTATCACCCAGGTAATTGGGTTAAGGAAATGACGGTTAAAGAATTTTTGCAAAGATTTGGGCCTAAAGAAATTTTATAAAATTAATTTTTTCATATGAATAAAAAATTAAACACTTCAAATATTATTACCGAACTGGGTTTGTCTGATTTGCCAAGAACCACTCAATTAAAACTTTTAACCCAAATGACTGAATCGGTTTTAAAAAGAATTACGGTTGAGGTATTGGAAAAATTGTCTGAAGAAGACAGAAAAGAGTTTGAAAAAATTCAAGAAAAAGGAGATACTGAGGCAATGGATAAATTTTTAAAAGAAAAAATAGCTAATTATGAAGAAATAGTTGAGGGAATTGTCGCTGATTTTAAAGAAGAAATGAAAAAAACAATTGCTAGTTTAAAATCCAAAAATATTTAATTTTTGAGACTATTTGTTAAATCTCTAATTTGAGCGGCTCTTTCAAAGTCAAGATTTTTGACTGCTTCTTTCATTTCTTTTTCTAATAATTTTTTATCTTTAATTATCCAGAGTTCTGGAGATATTTCTTTCTCTTTTTTGCCAAAAAGCCATTCTCTAATTGGTTTAAAGACCGGCTGAGGAGTTATTTTGTGTTTGAGATTGTATTCTTTTTGGATTTTCCTTCTCCGATTTATTTCTTGAATTGCTAATTTCATTGATTTGGTAATTTTCTCAGCGTATAAAATAATTTTTCCTTCCGGATGTCGGGCTGCTCGGCCCATCATTTGAATTAAGGTAGTTTCTGATCTTAAAAATCCTTCTTTGTCAGCGTCTAAAATGGCAATTAAACTAACTTCTGGTAAATCTAACCCCTCTCTTAAAAGATTAATACCAATTAGAACATCATATTTGCCTTCTCTTAAATTTTTTAAAATTTCCGGCCTTTCTAAGGTTTTAACTTCAGAATGAAGCCATTGGCAAGAAATTGCCTTTTCTTTTAGAAAATCGCTTAATGCCTCAGCCAACCTTTTTGTAAGAGTCAAAACCAGCACCCTTTCTTTTTTCTTAATTCTTTTTTCAATTTCATCAATTAAATCTTTTACTTGATTTTTAATCGGTCTAATTTCAATTTCCGGTTCTAAAAGGCCAGTGGGCCTGATTAATTGCTCAACAATAAATTTTTTTCCCGCTTTTCTCTTTTCATAATCGTCAGGCGTGGCTGAAACATAAATAATTTTTTTAATTTTTTTATTAAATTCTTCAAAAGTTAAAGGCCGGTTATCAATGGCTGAAGGCAATCTAAAGCCATATTCAATTAAAGTCTTTTTTCTCGCTCGGTCTTGGTTTGCCATTGCTCTTAGTTGAGGCAAGGTAAGATGGGACTCGTCTATAAAAATTAAAAAGTCTTCCTGATAATAATCCAAAAGAGTAAATGGTGCTTGGCCGGGTTTTCTAAACTCCAAATGACGAGAATAGTTTTCAATACCATGACAATAGCCTGTTTCTTCAATCATCTCTAAATCATAATTGGTTCTTTGTTCTAATCTTTGGGCTTCAATTAATTTCCTTTGTTTTTTTAACACTTTTAATCTTTCTTGGAGTTCTAATTTTATATTTTCTAAAGCAATTTTTATTTTGTCTTGGGGAGTAATCCAAAAATGAGCCGGATATAATTTTGTTTCTTGAATTTGAATAAATTTAGGGGCAAGTAGTTGAGAATAATTATTCGTGAAATTCGCGGTTTTATTCGTAGATATTCGCGCAATGTAATCTCCAGAAAATTCAATTCTCAAAATTTCTTTACCGGTAACTAAATAAATATCAATAATGTTTCCCCTTACTCTGAAGGTTCCGGGTTTAAAATCAATATCATTTCTTTGATATTGAAGAGTTATCAGGTGGGACAGGAAATCTCTCCTTTTAATCTGTTGACCACTTTTAATTTCTAAGGCGACTTTTTGGTAATTTTCTGGTGAACCAATATTATAAATACAAGAAACTGAAGCGCAGACAACAACATCTTTTCTGGTTAAAACATCTTGGACTGCCCAATGCCTTAATTTATCAATTTCTTCATTTATTTTGGCATCTTTTTCAATATAGGTGTCGGTTTGGGGAATATAGGCTTCTGGTTGGTAATAATCATAGTAAGAAACAAAAAAATGAACGCCATTTTCCGGAAAGAATTCTTTGAACTCCTGGTAAAGTTGAGCGCAAAGGGTTTTATTAGGAGAAATAACTAAAGCTGGTTTTTGGAGTTTTTCAATGACATTAGCCATCAAAAAAGTTTTGCCACAACCGGTCACTCCCAACAAAACATGATGTTTTTGATTGGTTTTTAAATTACTCACCAGTTTATTTACTACCGTTTTTTGGGCAGGCGTTGCTTTAAATGGCGCTTTTAATTTAAACATTTTTTTGCTAAATTAAAGATAATGAATTTGTATTCTTTGAAAGAAATTTTAAAAAAGATTCTTCCCAAAAACTTTTTGACCGCCTATCATTTTATTTTAGCATTTTGTGGTGCTTTATTTTATAGATTTCCCTCTAGAAAAATTAAGGTTATTGGCGTTACCGGCACTAATGGCAAAACAACCGTGACAGAAATGATTGCTAAAATTTTGGAAGAAGGAGGTTATAAAGTTGCTCTAATGAACTCTGTCCGTTTTAAAATTGGCGACCAAACAAAAGATAATTTGTTAAAAATGACAATGCCTGGCCGTTTTGTCATTCAGAAATTTCTCAGAAAAGCGGTTAGGGCTGGCTGCCAATATTTTATTTTAGAAGTGACCTCAGAAGGCATTAAACAACATCGCCATCGATTTATTAACTTTGAGGCAGCCATATTTACCAATTTAAGTCCAGAACATATTGAGTCACACGGCGGTTTTGAAAAATACCGGCAAGCCAAAGGCAAACTTTTTAAGATTACAAAAAACATTCATATTATTAACAACGATGATCCCCATGCCCAATATTTTCTTCAATTTAGAGCCAAGACAAAATATTTATATCAAATGTTAAATAAAAATCAAGAATCAAAAATTACTGTTGTTAACTCAAAATCGGAAGTTTTAAAAGAAATAAAAATTCCCGAAATTAAGTTAAATTTATGGGGCGATTTTAACATTTATAATGCTTTAGCCGGAATTTCTTTTGGTTTGTCTCAGGGAATTAATTTGGAAACTTCCAAAAAGACTTTGGAGAACTTTATGGGCGTGCCTGGAAGAATGGAATTGGTGATTGATCAACCTTTTAAAGTTTTTGTTGATTATGCTTTTACTCCCAATGCCCTTCAGAAAGTGTACGAGACGCTTTCTGTAAGCTCCAAATTCCAAAACTCAAAATCCAAAATGATTTGTGTTTTGGGTGCATGCGGTGGTGGCCGAGACAAATGGAAAAGACCAGTTTTGGGAGAAATTGCCGCAAGATATTGCAGTGAAATTATTATTACTAATGAAGATCCTTACGATGAAGATCCCTATCAAATTTTATCAATGATAAAATCTGGAATTCTTAAATCGCAATTTCCAATTTCCAATTTTTACGAAATTCTTGATCGGCGAGAAGCGATTAAAAAATCCTTAGAATTAGCAAGGCCGGGCGATATAGTCATCATTACTGGCAAAGGTTCTGAACCTTGGATGTGTTTAGCCAAAGGAAAGAAAATTCCTTGGGATGATAGAAAAATAGTTAAAGAAGAAATAGAAAAAATTTGACAAAAAGTTATTTTTGTGATATTTTCTTTATAAAAGCTCTTTAATTTTTAAAAAAGGAGGGAAGAAAGATGAAGCCAGTATATTTAAGTGAAAAACCTTTTATGGAACCAACAAAAGAAGTTTTTATTATTGTAAAAGGACCCCAGGGAGAAGAGTTTACTATTCGGCAGTGGCGAGAGGGTATAAACAAAACGATTCGGTATGAAATTCTTGATAGAAAAATGGAAGTGGCTGTGGGAAATCTTGAGTTTCAAGAAGAAGAGATAAAAAATCAGTTAAGATGGGAAAATCCCTTGATAGAAGATTGGATAATAGAAGAGTTTATTAATATTTTAAATGCTATTTTAAAAGAAGAATATGATTTTTTAAAAGAAAGGTTAGAGAGCGATTATGACTTAGAAGTTACGGAACCTAAAATGATTTCTTACGAATCTGACCATCCTTTGATATTTTATCTTGAAATCCCAGAATTTATGAAAAAGCGGATTTTTTATTGCATAGAGAAATTACTGCCAGAATACGAAGGATATTTAAAAAATTTTTTGGAAAATCACAATAAAGAAGATGATGTAATGTTGATCAAAGTGATTTGGAAATTTTTAAAAAAATAAAAGACAATGGGACAGATTTTCTGTCCCTTTTTATTTGTTTTTGTTAATTGTGTTAAAATATAGTTAATATGACTAAGCAATATCAGATTTTAGAACATCGCGCAGATTTGAAAATTAGAGTATTTGGCAAGACAAAAGAAGAAGTTTTTTTGAATGCCCTTTTCGGTATGCAAGATTGCCTGAGACCTGAATTAAAAAAACCAGAAGAAAAAACGGAAAGAGAAATCAAAATAAAATCGCCTGATTTATCGGTTATCTTGGTTGACTTTTTAAGTGAGATTTTATATCTGTCGCAAGTTAATAAAGAAATTTATAATGATGTAAAATTTTTAAAATTCTTGGATACCGAAATTGAAGCCCAACTTTTCGGCAAAAAAGTTGAAAGATTCGGCGAAGATATCAAAGCCGTCACTTATCATCAATTAGATGTTCATCAGAGGGAAGACAACATCTGGGAAGCCACAATTTTATTTGACATTTAATAACAACAAAGAACTGCTTTCTGTTATTCTGTTTTTAGGTCTTAAAAATCCCTTTTATTTTTTGAAAAATTAAGATAAAATGAGGTATCATGATTTCAAAATTTGATTTCAAAAAAATATCTGATTATCTCTGGGAAATCCCAAAAACTTTTCGGCCAGATATGCGAGTGCCAGCGAGAGCTTATGTTTCAGAAAGGATGCTAGAAGAGAGTTTTAAAGATAAATCACTTGAACAATTAGTAAATGTTGCCACTCTCCCAGGAATTCAAAAATATGCTTTAGCTATGCCTGATATGCACGAGGGTTACAGTTCATGTATTGGCGGAGTAGCAGCGATTAGGACTTCCGATGGAATAATTTCTCCTGGAATGCAAGGCTATGACGTGAACTGCGGGATGAAATTATTAATTTCAGAATATACAGAGAAAGAAATAAGGCCTTATTTAGAAAAGTTGGCAACTGTAATTCAAAAAGAGGTTCCTTCGGGTTTGGGACGAGGAAGACAAATTAAACTCTCGATAGAACAAATTGATAAGATTTTGGAAGGCGGTGCTCAAAGAATAGTTGAACAAGGTTATGGAGAAAAAGAAGATATTGAAAATTGCGAAGCCCAAGGTAGACTTCCTTGGGCTGATGCCTCGGCTGTCTCTTTACAGGCTAAAAATCGTGGCAGAGATCAAGTTGGCACTCTCGGATCGGGAAATCATTTCCTTGAACTTCAAAAGGTGGAAGAAATTTTTGACGAAAGAGTAGCTGAAGTTTTCGGATTATTCAAAGACCAGTTTGTAATCATGATCCATTGCGGCAGTCGCGGACTTGGGCACCAGGTCTGTACTGATTACTTGAGGGAATTTATCCCTCTGATGGAAAAAAAATACAAAATTCGAGTACCCGATCGGGAATTTGCTTGTGTTCCATTTAATTCGCCAGAAGGTCAAAGAGCTTTAGCTGCTTCGGCTTGCGCGGCAAATTATGCTTGGGCTAATCGTCAAATGATTGCTTATTTTGTGAGAAAAGCCTGGAAATCAGTATTGGGGGAAAAAGCTTCGCCTTTATTGGCATTATACGATGTGGCTCACAACATTATTAAAAAAGAAAAATATATAATTGATGGAAAAGAAATTGAAGTGGCAGTTCATCGAAAAGGCGCAACCCGGGCTTTTCCTCCTGGGCATCCGGAAATACCAGAAAAATATCGCTTAGTTGGTCAGCCAGTTTTGATTCCCGGTTCAATGGGCACTGCCTCTTATGTTTTAGTTGGCACAAAAGACGGCGAAGCAGCTTTTTATTCCACAGCTCATGGCGCGGGCAGAACAATGTCGCGACACGCCGCGACAAGAAAAATTTCTGGCAAGGAAGTGGTAGAAAGTTTAGAGGCAAAAGGCATTATTGTTAAGTGTTATTCTTTTAGAGGCATTGCCGAAGAGGCGCCTACTGCCTATAAAAACATTGACGAAGTGATAGAAGTGGTCCACCAAGCCAAACTTTCAAAAAAGGTTGTCAAATTAATTCCTTTGGCAGTTATTAAAGGAGAATAATTTATGTTTGAAACAAGAGTTAATCTAAAACATTTATTAGAGGATTTGAGAGACGGTTATGGTTTGCCCATTGAAGAAATTATTTTAACTGAGTTAATTGCTAATTCTTTAGATTCCAAAGCCTCGCGGATTGAGATTTTTCTTTTGCCAGAAAAAAATCAATTTATTATTCAAGATAATGGCCAAGGGATGCGAAGAGAAAAAATTAAAGAATATCATGATATTGCTGCCACCACCAAGATGAGAGGAAAAGGTATTGGTTTTGCCGGCGTGGGCGCAAAATTGTCTCTTTTGGTGGCTAAATCAGTCGTTACTGAAACAAAAGGCGGTTATGGTTCAAGATGCGCCACTCAATGGTATTTAAGCAAAGACAATCGGGCGCCTTGGAAATTCATTCCTTTTTCCGGCAGCTTGCCTTATTCGCGAGGCACGCGGGTACAAATAGAGTTTTTCAAATCAGATTTTCCTCTTTTGTCTTTTGATTTTATTTTTCAGGCAATTAAAAAACATTATTATCCTCTTTTAGATTTTCAATTTAATCAATCTGTCCTTAAACAAATTTATAAAAGAGGAGTGGAATTTTTTATTAATGGCCAAAAATTAAATTTAGAAAAAAATTCTCATTGCGATTTTCAAAAAAATTTTAAAATTATTTTTGGCAAAAGAGAGAAAAAATTGGCCGGTTTTGGTTATTTAGCAAGATCAAAAGAAGATTTGCAAAATTTTTCCGGCATTGCCATTTCTACTTTTGGCAAGGTAATAAAATGGGGCTGGGATTGGTTAGGTCTTTTTCCCAAATCGCCTTTTAAAATCTGGGGATTGGTGGAAGTGCCGGCTTTGGCTGAAATTTTAACGACCAATAAAAACGATTTTTTGAAAGATTCTGCTTCTTTGAAGAAATACTATAAATTTAGAAAAGCCATCCAAGAGGCAATTTTACCCATTTTAGAAGAAATGGGCGAGGGCAAACTTTCTTTTGAGGGCGATGAAAAAAGATTAAAACCTTTGGAAAAAGAAATTGAAACTACCTTAAGATATCTTTTAAATCATTTTCCTGAGCTTACTCCTTTAGTTGGCATTCGCAAGAGAAAAATTGATGAAAATTTTTTACTAAATAACGAACCGGCAATCAAAATTGTGCCAGCCACTAACAACAGTTTAAAAGAAAAAATTCTAAAAGAAAAAAAAGAAGAAGTTTTTTCTGGAAAAAAGGAAGAAAAAAAGAAAACGCCAACTCTGACCATTGGTTTTGAGAAAAACAATCTACCGGATTTAGCCAGAATGGTTGAAAGCGCTATCTTAATTAACACTGAACATCCGGCTTATCAAAAAGCCAAAAAAGAAAATTCAGAAGAATATCATTTATTGTTGTCAGTTGCCTGGGCTTTATCTCAATATTTAGAAGAAGGACATTCTCCCCAAAAATTCATTAGTCAATTCTTAGCCTCTTGGGCATTTAAAGATAAAAAAAATTTGCAACTCTTTCAAACAAGTTAATCTTTCTCCTTACTTTGAAATTCCGTGTCAAGCAATTTAAGTATCTGACTGAAATTGGTTCTGGTTGAGCAATATAATTTCTGACTGAAATAGGTTTAATTTTCTTTTGGGCTTGGACCCTTGAAGACTTGTTTTTCTTCTGGTAGGCTTTCTAATTTTCTATTCAAAAGTTCTTTCCAATTCAGCCAGATTAAGAGGGACTCATAAATTCTCTTTAATTCCCGCTTTTCCCTTCTGAAACTTCTTTTGATTCCTTCACTCTCTGATAAAGAGTTTCAGTTATTTCACCCTCCGCCTTACACAATTTCGGTTAGATTTTATATTGCAGAACCAACACCCTTTCGGTTAGATTTTAGCCTGTTGAATACGCAAACTTGATTTTATCTTTGATAATTGCTAAAATAAAATGCATAGGAGAAAAAATTGAAATTTTACAATGGTTAAGATTTTAGTTTTTCAAACCAATCAAAATTTAAACAATCAATCTTTTTTGGTGAAAATTGATATTTTGAAATATGTTGAGACTTCCCAAAAGCATAAAGAAATATATCAGAAAAGAAAAAGCCCGGATTCGCCGGGAAGTTTTAGATTTAAAAGAGCAGGAGAAAAAAATTCAAAACCTGTATGAAAATATTTTTAAAAAATTTAAAAAAATAGCCATAAATAAAAAAAAATTTAATTCCAAAAAAAATTCAGAAAATTATGAAAGTAAATGAAATTTTTAAACTAGCAATAGAAGTGGGAAAGAATGCTGATTTAAGGGGAAAAGAGGCAATAGAGAAAATTTTAAAAAGAAAAAAAGATAGATATGAAAAACTTTTGGAAAAAGAAAAAGATTTTTTTGACAAAGAATCGTTGGAGAATCCCTATTTGGATTCGCGTATCCTAAACATTAGCGAAGACAAAGAGATAAAAAAAATTTTGATTGGTATTGATATTGAGCCGGCAGAAATTTTATTAGCAAAAGAATTGGGAGATATTGATTTGGTTATTTCCCATCATCCCTTAGGAAAAGGATTGGCCAGTTTGGCAGATGTTATGGAATTACAATGCGATATTTTGAATCAATATGGAGTTCCAATAAATGTAGCTGAAGGTCTAATGAGAGAAAGAATTTCTGAAGTTGCCAGAGGAGTTAATGCTTATAACCACCAAAGGACAGTGGATATAGCAAAAATTTTAAAAATTAATTTGATGTGTTGTCATACCATTTGCGATAATCTAGCTGCCCAATTTTTAAAAAGTTTAGTTGAAAAAGAGGAAATTTTAACTTTAGAAGAATTATTAGACAGATTAAGAGAAATTCCCGAATACAAAAAAGCAACAGAATACGGCGCCGGTCCTACTATTTTTGTAGGAGATCCAGAAAGAAGATGCGGAAAGATTGCTGTTACTGAGATTACCGGCGGTACTGAAGGATCTCCCAAACTTTATGAAAAAATGGCTATTGCCGGCATTGGAACAGTTTTGGCAATGCATATGAGAGAGGAAAATAAAAAAGAGGCTGAATCAGCCCATATTAATGTTGTCATTGCCGGTCATATTTCTTCGGATTCTTTAGGTGTTAATTTATTTCTTGATCAATTAGAAAAAAGAGGAATTGAAATTGTTCCTTGTTCTGGTTTAATTAGGATTTCAAGAAATTAATAAAAATAAACAATAAAATAGATAATCTGGCTTTCTCCTTGGCTGAAGAGCCAGTTTTTTGATAAAATTTAATAATGAGAACAGGTATTGCCACGATTCCACTAGATTACGGCCGTTGTCCGAGATGGCTTTTTGAAAGAATGAAAAGATTGTCTCGGGCAATTACTTTGGCCATTGTTGAAGAATTTGGTACAGAAGAATTTTTAAAAAGATTGTCTGATCCTGTTTGGTTTCAATCATTTGGTTGTGTTTTGGGTTTTGACTGGAATTCTTCTGGATTGGGGGTAACAACGTTAGGAGCATTAAAATCAGGTTTGTTTGATATTCAAGATAGGTTGGGCATTTATGTTTGTGGAGGAAAGAAAACTTCACGACAGACCCCTCAAGAAATTGAAACTTATGGCAGATCGCGGGACTTTGATTTTGCTCAAAAATTGATTTATGCTTCAAAACTTGTTGCTAAGGTTGATTCTTCTTTGGTCCAAGACGGTTTTTCTATTTATCAACACAATTTTATTTTTAATCGTTCAGGCGATTGGGTAGTAGTTCAGCAAGGGATGAATACTGAAATTCAAAAAGCCAGAAGATATCACTGGTTTTCAAAAAGAACAATAAATTTTACTGAAGAACCTCATGCCGGCATTATTTCTTCAGTAAAAACAACCCCTTTAAACTTAGTGGCAAAAGAAAGTAAAGACAATAAAGAGTTGTCTTTGGCAATGGTAAAAGAAGAACCAAAAAGTTTCTTAAGAGATATTGAGAAAATCAATTCCCAAATTGTGGCGACAAAAACAACGTGGCAATCTTGTTACGACAATAGTAATTATTTGATGAGGCAGGAAAGATTGCCAGGCTTTTGCCAAATGGAGTTAAACGATGCAGAATTTCATTATCACCCGGTTTTGAAAGAAAAATTCAATGTAAAAAGATTAAAAAAAATTATTGAAAAAGCACATCTTTTCGGTCCGGAAAATTTTGAACATTTGTTAATGACAGAAGGTGTAGGACCAAAAACTATTAGAGCCTTATCTCTAGTGGCGGAAATTATTTATGGCAAAAAACCTTCTTATCAGGATCCAGCCAGATACACTTTTTCAGTCGGCGGTAAAGACGGCACTCCTTATTTTGTAGAAAGGGAGACTTACGATTCTTTATTGTCTATAATAGAAAAAGGCATTGAAAAAGCAAAGGTCGCTCTTAAAGAAAAAAATGAAGCCAAAATAAGATTGTATAAATCCTATGTCCAAAATCAACAGAAAAAGAAGACAATTTGAAATTAAAAAGAAAAGAGAAAGACGAGAAAAAATAAAAAAATTAAAAGGAAAATACTTGATGGCAAAAAACGAGGAGGAAAAAAATAAAATTTTAGAAAAAATTAAAAAGATAGCCCCTCAATATCCTGTTGAGGAAATTTTAAAAATGGAAAAATAATGAAAAATTACGCTTCAAAAAGAGCCAAGAAAGGAAAATTGGCTTTTAGAACGCCCGATCGCTTTATTTATCGCAAATGTCAGGAGATAATCAAAAAGAAAATCAAGAAAAAATAGGGCAATTTTGGTTGAACAATCCCTGGAAGATTTTTTTAATTGAAACTTTTTTGTTTTCTGTTTCTTTGTTTTTGGGAATTTTATCTGCTTTAAGAACTGCTAAAATTTTAAAAGCCGAGAAAATTGCTATTGAAAAAGTTTCTTTTTGGCAATTTATTACTTCTTTTATTTTAGCCACTCTTTTCGTTTTATTTTTTGTTTATTTTTTTAATTTTAAAAAACCCAAAAAAATAATTTATAAATTAATTTTTCTTTTTACCAGCTTTCTGGCTGGACTATTTTGTTTAGAAAGTTTTTTAAAAGAGCCATTACCTTTAATTTTAATGGCTTTTTTAGTTTTTTGGTGGTTAAAAAAACCCATTGTTTTAAATCAAAATATCTTAATGGTGTTAGCTATTGCTGGAACTGGCAGCGTTTTGGGTTTGGCAATGGATCCTTTTTTGGTTTTAACTCTTTTAATTATTTTTTCTCTTTATGATTTCCTTGCTGTTTACAAGACAAAACATATGGTAAAAATGGCAACCGATATGATAGAAAATCAGGCAGTTTTAGGAATAGTTTTGCCTCCAAATTTTTCTCAGTTTAAAGCAGATTTAAAAGAAATAAAAGTGGGTGGCGATTTTATGGTTTTGGGAGCCGGTGATATTGTTTTTCCTTTATTGTTTGCCGTTTCTTTGCTTTCCAGCAGTTTTTTAGAGGGAATTATTGTTGTCATTTTTTCTTTATTTGGCCTTTTTTTAAGTTTTTATTTTTTTATTTCTCAAAAAAACAGAAAACCTATCCCTGCTTTACCTCCCATTGCTCTTTTTTCAATAATTGGATTTTTAATTGCAAAAATTTTATAATAAAAGAATATGCTCAACCGAAAACAAAAATATTTACAAATAGCTTTAAATAGCACCTTAGAAGAAGCAATAGCCATTATTAATCAAATTCCCTTAGATGAAAGGATTATTATTGAGGCTGGCACTCCTTTAATAAAAAACTATGGCATTGAAGCGATTAGAAAAATTAAAGATTATTGGCAACAAAGAATTTTGGGTTATTCGTTTTATCCGGAAACAACATCTTTAAAATCATTAGATATATTAGAAATATTTAAGGCACTAAATAAAAAGCCCCAGCCAATAAAAAAAGAAAAAATCTTTTCTCCCTATATTGTTGCTGATTTAAAATGTATGGATAGAGGAGAAAGAGAAGTAGAAATTGCCAAAAACGGAGGAGCAAGAGGAGCAGTGGTTTTGGGCCAGGCTCCGATTGAAACTATTGATTCCTTTATAGAAGAATGCGAGAAATATAAAATAGACGCTATGATTGATATGATGAATGTTGAATTTCCTTTGAATGTCTTGCGTCAATTAAAAAAACTGCCCCGGGTAGTAATTTTACACCGGGGAGTGGATGAGGAAAAATTTGATCCCGATTCGGAAATTCCTTATCACGAAATTGCCAGAATTAAAAATGAATATGACATTTTGGTAGCAGTGGCAGGCGGCGACACCATTCAGGAAGTTCAAAGAGCGATTTTCAATGACGCAGACATTGTTGTTGTCTGGAAATCTTTTTACCAAAGCACCTTAGAAACAGCCGATTTAGCTAAAGAATTTCTAAAAGAAATTAGATAATTTTTATTTTTTTCTCTCAGCAAGCAAAGATTTTATTCCTTCTAAAATTTCTACTGGCAAGGCAAAAATAACAGTCTTTGAAGGATCAGGCTGGATTTTTTCTATTGTTTCTAAGGTTCTTAAAGACAATCCGCCAGGCACTGCTCCTAAAATTTCCGCCGCTTTTTGCAAATTTTCCGCTGCTTTTAACTCTCCTTCTGCCTTAATAATAATCGCTCTTTTTTCTCTTTCTGATTCTGCCTGAGCAGCCATCGCTCTTTTCATAGCCGCTGGCAATTCAATATCCTGAATTTTAATAGCGGTGACATCAATACCCCAGGGAGTGGTTTCGGTATCAACCACTTTTTTAATTTCTGAAGCAATTCTTTCTCTTTCAGTTAAAAGGGTATCTAATTCTACTCCGCCAATTATATCTCTTAAAGCAGCCAAAGCATATTGGGAAACAGCATAGCGATATTTCTCCACTTTTAAAACTGCATCTTCTGCTTTTTCCACCCTGAAATAAACAACGGCATTAACGCCTACGGGCACATTGTCTCTGGTAATGGCTTCTTGTCGGGGAATATCAACTGTAGTGATTCTCATATCAACCTTAATCATTTGTTGAATACCAATAAAAATCCAACGCAAACCAGGCGTGTAGGTACCGGTATATTTACCTAAAGTTAAAATTACTCCTCTTTCATACTGGTTGATTACTCTTAATCCGCCCAGGCCAAAGACAATAAAAATAAAAATAAAAATTAATACCCCTTCAAACATAAACGATAAAGAATTTGAAATTTATTAAACGCGACCTTTTTGTTAGATTAAAATTTCCAATATTTAATTTAGATTTATTTTCGTCTTTCTTTTCCTGGTCAAATAACTTTCTTAAATTATATCAAAAAAAAGATAAAAAACAAAATTACTTAAAACAAGGGCGAGATAGAATTTTTAATAAGATAGATTTTGGAAATTACGAAATAAGATTTTTATAGTGTGCCCCGCGAGGGATTCGAACCCACAACCTCATCCTTAAGAGGGATTTGCTCTACCAGTTGAGCTAGCGGGGCGGATTTTTTAAAAAATTAAGGGCAGTTAATAGTCCACCGGGTTCTTAATCCTGTCCATTCAGCCACGCCAATTATTTGAAAAAAAGTGTTTATAATAAGATAAGCGCCATAGACAATTGCTAAACCGATAGCCACTGAGACAAAAACTTTTTTCGCTCTATTAAGCATAGCGGCTTCTTGTTCGGTTAGAAAAGCAAATACATACATAAAGCCGCCTATTGCTATCATTAAAACTGCTACTGCAGGAACAATTTGGATTGTGAAAAAATCAAGAACATTTTGAAATAAAACAAAAATATGGCACAGTTGACAAGGTTCTTCACCAGGGCCGCCACACGGCACTAAACCGGCTCCCAAACAAAATAAAGGAACAAAAATATTTAAAATATAAAATAAATATCTAAACCTCATTTTTTTTAAAAATTAAAAGGTGGAATTTCTATCCATTTTGGCAGAGGATAAGTAACCGATATGGGCAAAGAAAAGGAACAAGTTCCCATTTCATCAGTAATATAGAGTACGGCAGTATAAGGCAGGTTACTGGAGTAGGTAGTAGTGGTATTGCCACGACAAGCAGGATTAATATTACTATCACAATCAATTTCACCATCGTCATCAAAGTCCCATTGATAACGAACCGGAAGGTTTTTGCAAGAGAGTTGTTGGTTATTCGGCGAGATAAAACATGTTGATTCATCGTTAAAAGTAACAACCTCTTTAGCTGTTGGCTTTTGAGGAGAGATAGAAAATTCAGGATAAGGATAATCATGTTTAGGAGTTTTAAACTTATTTCCGTTAATCCAAGCAGAGGGAATTCCGTCTGAATTCCAAACCATTAATTTCCAATAGTAGTCAGTGTCAAAATTAAGTCTCCCGGCTAGATTATAATAACTTTGATTATAAGGATTTTGATATATTTCTATTGGTGAAAGAAAATTAGGGTCTTCGTCGATCAGAATTTTAAAAGCAGATTGGGTTGTCCCGTATCCTTCAAATTGCCAAGAAAATTTAACAGCCACTCCATTAATAATACAATAATCAAAATCAGCGTTAGCATCAGCATTCAAAGAATTGGCTGTAGGTGCTCGCCTTATTGTTAAGGATCCATCATAAGAAAAAGCTGACCAATTTCCCGCCCTATCTTTTACTCGATAACGAAACTCATAAGTATTATCATAAGATCCATTAAAAATAAAGTTATCAATTGTATTTGCATAATTTTGCCAGTCGTCAATCCAGACTTTGTGAATTAAAATATTGGAATCGCCCCAATTTCCTGCACAGCCACCGCACCAATCATTATCCCATTCAAATCTTAAAGTGTGATTACCAGCGGAAACATTGCCCAAAGATATCCAGCCCAGTTGGGGGTTAGTAGAGGCGGGATTATAAAAATCACCTTTATATACTCCATCTAAATACACTTTTATATGGTGCTTTATATCAAGATCTCTTAACTCTTCGTCAAAATTTGAGGTTTGAGCACCAGCATTATATACCTTATTTTCTGGAAAATAAAAACTATATTCCCACCAAGCGTTACTATAATCACCGACTGTCGTTCCCTGTTCAATTGGATAAAGCGAATGACGGTTACTATATTGACTGCCTAATTTTTCTATTGCCGGTTCGGTCAAAGAGGAATTTACTCTATAGTCAACATCGCCTTCCCAAATACCAGAAGAATTATCCGATTCATTAAGCACTATTAAAAAATTAACTGAAGAGGTAACGCCGTTTGGTTGATCAATGGAGGCGATTGGTAAAACAGTATCCTTTTTTACTGTCCAGTAAGAAGACCAGTTACTTGTTTTACCGCTAGTATCTTGAGCATAGGCTCGCCACTGGAAGGTTCCGTCTGGTGTTGTTGGATTGTATCTAGAAATTGCGTTGCTATCCACTTGATTACCCCATCCGTTTGGAACACCTGAATTGAATTCAAAATAGGCTCTAACTTTTTCGCCTTGTGGATCAGAAACTTGGGCCTGATAAACCGGATTATAATTTATCCAGATATCATTGGGCGGACTAATTAAAATTGGTATATTTGGTGAAGGGTTAACAACAATTTGCCCATCGCCATAAGCCCAGCCTGTCCAAGCGCAGAGTTGGCCTGGAATTTCTCCGCAAACAGCAACGCGCCAATAATAATTACCTTGCGCTAAAGCACTGGTTTGAACTGAATTCCACCAAAAATCTCCACACCCTTCATAATCTACGCACTTTCTTTCCCAGACAGGAGAAGAGAAATCACTATTGTCGTCAACTTGGACATACCAACCTTTTTGTGCGCTATTCAAACTAGACCAGTATAATCTGGGTTGAGTCCAAGCAGAATAATTTGGATCATTGGTGATTACGCTAATATTGGCACCATAAGGATAGCCGCGACAATCGGGAGGTGCTAAATTTGGTTCATCGGGCGAGTTACGAGTGCCAACAAAGACTAAATCAGTTGAAAAAATACCGTAATACCATTGATCACAAACTGTTACGGGACAGGGATAACAATTACGGCCCCACTGATCGCAGCAGGTTTGTGTTTCTTGGTGACTAGCTGTACAAATAGGAGAGCAACTCCAGGAACAATTGCGTCTCCACTGATCGCAAGTCCATTGAGCATTACTTGCTCCTATTGTTATTTCTCTTGCTCCATGAATTAGGGGATCGCCAGCGCCTTCGTTTTGCCAGGTTATTGCCAAAATTTGTGGATTGCCAGGATCAGTATCATTTCTTAAACTCAAACCTGGACTCCTAATCGCTGTGTTAAACCAAAAAGTATCATAGAAAGTGCGAGTACAATTTATCTGATAATTACCTACATTTTGTTCCCAATAGTAGCCTGCCTTTGCTTTTTTAGGCAAAACAATATTTGCCAATAGAAATAAGGATATTAAAAAAAATATTTTTATTATTTTTTTAGTCTTCATTGTATTATTATATTATTTTAGCAAAAGATAACAAAAAATAAAGACAATATTTAAACTATTAAATTTTAAAAATTATTCTTCCAGATTCTTTTTTTCTTAAAAGTTGATAGGCTTTATTAGCTTCCTTTAAAAGAAAACGGTGGGTAATAATTTTTTTTAAGTTTATTTTTTTATTTTTCAAAAGCATTAAACTTTTTTGAATATCTTGATTATTAAACTCAAAGATCCCGTAAATTGAAATTTCACGAGAAACTAATTTTAACGCATTCAAATTAAATTTTTCTCTTTGAACTCCAATAAGAAACATTTCTCCGCCTCTTTTTAAACAATTGAATCCTTCATTTAAGGCTTTTTTTTCGCCGCTTGTTTCAAAAACAATGTCAATATTTTTTAAATTTTTTATTTCTTTTTTTGAAATTATTTTTGGATTGAATATTTTTTTTGCTAATTTTTGACGATATTTTATCGGTTCAATCGCAAAAATAAATTTTGAATTATAACTTTTCAAAAGCATACCCAAAGTTAAACCTACCGGACCCAGTCCCAAAATTAAAATTTTTTGTTTTGGGCTAAAATTACTTTTTCTTAAAGCGTGTAAATTAAGGGCTAAAATGTCGGAAATCAGAGCGCCTTGCTCAAGATCAATTTCTTTGGGCAAATGGAAAATGGCGCGAGGCGGCGCAACAATATATTCTTGATGAGAACCGGGAATTTCCATTCCAAAAATGAAACGATTGTCGCAGAGGTTTTCAGAACCTTTTTTGCAAGCGAAGCATTTGCCACACCAAACAAAACTTGAACCGAAAACTCTTTCTCTCGGTTTGAAGTTTTTTATTTTTTTGCCTACTTTTTGAATAATACCGGAAAAAGAATGTCCTAAAATAATTTCTTTTTTGTTATATGCTTTTTTAGTTAAGGGACCAGCAATTATGTAGAGATCAGTTTTGCACGGAGAAGAATTTTTTAATTTTACCAAAACTTCATTATCTTTAATTTTTGGCAAAGAAGTATCTTTTAGAACAAATTTCCTTTTTGAAAAATTATAAAATAAAGCTTTCATATTATTATTTATACTCTTGCCAAAAACTTTTTGATTTTTGCCATTCTTTTTTTGATAATTTCTGGCGAAACTTTATTTGGTAATTGACAAGCCAAAGTATTTGGTCTTTCAAAAAATGGATAAGGGATGGTATAGGTAAAACCAACTTCTTTAATAAAATTAAGAGTTTTTTCAAAATCTTCTTCTGTTTCACCCGGAAAACCAATAATAAACTGGCCAATAATCCTGATTTCCGGGAAAGTTTTTTTAATGGTTAAAAGAGCATTTTTAATTTCTTGAACTGTATGGAGCCTTTGCATTAATGTGAGAATTTTATCGCTTCCAGACTGAACTGGACAAAAAATTTCAAAAATTTTTTTTGATTTAATAATGGGAATTAATTGTTCTAAATATTTAATTACCCACCGAGGATTAAAGTCAAAAATATAAATTTTATAATTACCTTCAATTTTAATAAATTTTTCCAAAAGATTAGGAAATGTTTGATTGATATCCAAGCCGTAAGCTCCGGTGTCATCTCCTAAAATTATAATATTTTTATAACCCAAGGAAATTCCTTTTTTAAACTCTTCAACACACTCTTCTAATGATTTACTTTTTAACAAGCCAATTGCTTTTTTTATTCCGCAAAAAGTACAATTGCCAAGACAACCTTGAGAAATTCTGACAAAATAGTTTTTTTCAATTATTCCTTTGGCGCGATCAAAAAAAAATTCCAAAAACTTATAATTAAATTGAAAAATATTTTTAATAAAGGGTTTATTATCAGTAGAACAAATTTTGTCTAAAAGAAAATTGGCATCAGCAATATCTTTAAATTTTATTTTTGAATTAAAAAATTCATCAATATTATTAATTGAAGCAGGAGTAAATACGGGACCGGTAAAAATTTCTCTTAGTTTTTTTTCGTTTATTGCAGGCAAACAACCACCGATAATTATTTTCTTCCCATATCTTTTAAGTTTTTGAATTTTTTTTAAACAGAATTCTTCTTCCTCTTTTTTGAAAGCACAGGTGTTAAACAAAATATAATCAGATTTTTTTGGATTTTTAACAATTTCATAACCATTAACCTTGAGATAGTTAAAAATTCTTTGAGAATCTAAATATCTCCTATGACAACCGGTGGTACAAATGTAAACTTTTTCCATAAATTTAATAAAAATTTTAATTTTCTTAAAAATTAATTGGAAATGTAGAAGATGTCTTTAATTTGTTACGAAATTCTTTTTGAATTTGTTCATTATTCATAAAACAGACTTTCTTTTGTTTTTTAAAAAAATCATGACTCCACATTCTTTTGATAATATCTTCAAATTTATCTTGTCGTATGTTACCAAAACTAAATGGCACTGACCAGCAAGGCTGAATTTCTCCATAAGGCGAAACATAAACCATTCTTTTATGTAGGCTTAAGCAAAAACTATCTTCTAATTGAACAAAACCTAAGTTTTTTAATCGCAATTTATTGAGAAATTTTTTTTCCAAAAAATTTAATTTTATATCTTCTTTGTTTAACCATTTCCCCGTAGCAATAGGGGATAAGATTCTGACATAATCAACTTTTATTTTTTTAGCCAAATTGATTAGTTTTTCTAAATCACCATTTTTTATTTTTTCTTTAGTGGCGTAAGTTGAAATAGCGCATTTAATTTTTACTTGTTTACAATATTTTATTCCTTTTATTGCTTTTTCAAAAAGATTTGTAATTCCTCTAAGATTATTATGAACCATAGGATTAGGGCTATCAATACTTACTCCAATATGGTCCAAACCGGCTTCTTTTAGTTTTTGAACTAATTCTTCGTTTAAAAAATAGCCATTAGTATCTAAGGCAGTTCTAAATCCTTTATTATGGGCTTGAGAAATTAACTTTAAAATATCATTCCTGATTAATGGTTCTCCGCCAAAAAAATAAACCCGCCTTATCATATTTCTTTTTAATTTTTTTATAAAATTTATCCATTCAGGCGTAGTAATTTCATCTTTTTCATTTTTTTTATAAATTGATATTCCACAATGGGGACATTTGCATTGACAAAAATAAGTTAATCCAATCATTACCGTTAAGAGAAAATCTCTTTTTGCCAAAAAATATTCAATCCCAGTTTTCAAATTTAAAATTTTCCTGAGTAGCATAAGTGTCAATAAGCATTAATTCAAGGCAATGCGGAATATTTTTTGTTAAATCTTGATTAAAAGCAATGTTTGGACATTCTTGTCGCATCCTGTCTAAATCACAATTTAAAGGACTATAACTTGGATTTGCTAATATAGCAAGATAATATTTTTGAGTTGAGTAATTCCAATGAAAACGAGAGAGTCGTTTTTTTGCGAAAACATAAGCTAATTTAGGATTTCTGATTAATCGTGAAAGATATTTTTTTAAAAAATATCTTTTTGCTCGCAGAGGATTTTCTTGCCAAATTTTTTCAAATTCTTCTAAAGTCCTTGAAAATTCTTTAAAATGAAATGTATCGCGCAAAGATTTTTCTTTGTTCCGTGGAACAAATATTACTTGAGCCCTATAACACCGAGGGTTGTTAAAAATGGCTGATATTGCAAGATTTATTTTTTGCATATAATAAGCGTCTTCAATATTAAATAAATTTTTACTATGATTAGCAATTGTTTCAATAAATTCATCAGCGGCTGTAAATTCTTGTTCTGGTAGAAATCCTTTTTTCCCTAAAAAATTATAACCGCGGACACGAAATGTGCTTATGAATTGATTTTTTCTTGAAAACTCGAGGCAATCTTCAATTTCATTTTCATTAACGCCTTTTGCCACCACTTGGAAAAATTGAACAGGGATTTTAGCTTTTTTTAAATTCTCTAACGCTTTCATTTTTATCTGAATAAAGTTTCCGCCTCGCATTTTTCTATGAATTTCTTCATTTCTTATTGTGTCTATCCACATATAAACAGTTTTAAGACCAGCTTTTTTTAATTTCATCAAATAATCAAAGTTTTCTGCAATTATTATTCCATTAGTCGCTAAACCAGTAACATTGCCCGATTTTGTTATTAAATGAATGAACTCTGGCAGATCTTTACGTAGAGTAGGTTCTCCACCGCCAGAAAGATGGACAAAAATTTTTTTGTTTTTTATCTTTTCTAATTGTTTAGCAAAAAAATCTATTGAGATATCCTCTTCTTTATTTTTGAAGTTCGGCGTAAAACATATTGGACATTTTAAATTACATTTTGAAGAGACAACAATTGAAGTATAAACGCGGGGATTCTTTCTTTTGTAAAAATCTAAACCATAGAGATTATCATAAAAAATATTTAGACCTTTATAATACCAAGCGTATTTTGCTATTTTTATTTCAAAACTTCCATGTTCCGAACAAGTTTTTTTCATAAACATAGATCCGCTTTTTTCTACAATATCAGCGGCAACAATTTTTCTACAAATTGGACAAAGACTTTTTGATTTTCTAAAGATGTTCATTTGATTTTATCTAATTAAAAATTACTATGCTTAAAAAAATTCCATAAATAAAATATATCAGAAAAATCAGTTTTTCATTATAATTTTTTCTTATTATTAGCCAATAAATTAAAATTCCAGTTAAGACGGAAGGAAAAATTAGTTTATTAAAATTTTTTAAAAAAAATATTGGAACTAGAAAAAAAGGAATAGAAGTTAAGACTGCAATAATTTTTTTTCCTCTATCTAACCCAAAAATTACCGGGATTGTGTAAATTTTAGCAGACTTATCTCCTTCATAGTCTTTGATGTCTTTTATATTAACTCCTAAAGTAAAAGCAAAAAAGATAAACCATGCTAATTTTTTGGGAAAATTGAAAAAACTATTAGAGTTATTTATCAAAAAACCAGCGTAAATTGTAAAGAGATAAGCCAGTGATTTAGTTGACGAAGCAAGAAAAGGGAACCTCTTTAATTTAAAAGGATAATTGTTGTAAAGATAACCTAATAAGCTTCTCATAAAAATAAAAATTAAAAAGAAATAACCAACCAAGAAAGCGGAGAGATAAGAAATAATTAAAAAGATATTGCTTAAATTTTTCATCTCTTCCTGGCTAAATTTATTCTGGCATAAAGGCCTGTCAGGATTTGAAATTTTATCCTCTTTTTCGTCAGAGATATCATTATAACCGATTGCTGCAAGCCAATAAAACAAAAGTGATAAAAAAGCCACAATAATTAACATCCAATCTTGAAACTGCAATTTTGAAAAATTAATTCTTGCTAAATAAAGACCAAATCCTAGCATTGCTATATTTTGAAGAGTTCTAGTGATTCGTAAATTTTTTAAAAGGGAGAGGCATTGATTTTTATTATAAACAAAAAACCAGATTAGAGATAAAAAACAAATACAAATAAAATACCAAGAAAAAAACACACAATGATGATCAAAAGATGGGTTTAAATAAGATGATCGAAAATTATAAAAATAAAAAGAAGGAATGTTTTGGGCTAAAAAAATAAAATGGAACAAAAGAAAAGATAATAACGCTTTAAAAGAATTTTTTGTTTTTAAAAAAATATACCAAATAATTCCTAAGATAATGAGATTAGCTTGAATCCTTATTCCATAATTATTTGTTAGACTTTCAATATTTAAATAATCTGGATGTTTGCCAACAAAAAAAATACCTTGATATCCATAAAAAATAAATTTTCCAAAAAGTTTTAAAAAATCTAAAACATTTTTTGGCTGATTTATAAGATCAATATAATGCATTCGTATACCACCTTTTCCACCAGTGACAATTAGGTCAACGATTGGCGGTAATAAGATGATTAAAAAGGCAAACAAGGCAAGTTTTGAAATTTTTTCAATTTTTTCTTTAGTGAAAATATATAAAAGCAAAACAATAACTAAAATCCAAAAGAAAAAAAAGCCAGTTGCATGAATAATGCTACTATATTTTTGAAAAAAATTCATTTTACTAGAAAAAGACTCTAATAACAATCGTAAAAAAACTATTGACAGGAAACCAATTAACCAATTGTTTAAGGTTATTTTTTGGTTTTCTATTTTTTCAATAATCCTTAAAAGAAATTGCTCGGTTTTGCGAAGAAAACTCAACATAACTAAAAGTTAAAATGACGATAATTTAAAATGCTTAAAATAATATTTTTTATTATTATAGCAGTAAGAATAAGCATCAAAATGAGATTGATAATATCAAAAATTTTTTTCATAGATAATTTCTTATTTTTTTCTTTCTAACATAAAAAAAGCCAATTCTTCTAAAAATTTTTTGTATTTTTCTTTCAGTGGAGGATTTGCTTTTTTTAAACAAAAAATGGCTCTTTTAATTTTTTCTTTTGCTTTTTTTTCGCAAAAATCAATACTACCCATTTCTCTTAACCAAGAAATAACCTTTTTTATATCTTTGTCTAAGGCTTTTTGATTACCCAAAATTTTTAAAATAAATTTCTTTCTTTTAGCATCAGCCTTTTTAAGTCCATGAATTATTAAAAGCGTTTTTTTCCCTTTTCTTATATCAGAACCAATCCCTCGTCCTTTTTCTCCTCCCGAAGCAATATCCAATAAGTCGTCTTTTATTTGGAAAGCAATTGCCATTTCTTTAGCGTAATTTTTTAAAGATTCTTTTTGATTTTCGTTTGCTCCAGCCAGTACCGCCCCCCATTCTATGGCTGATTGAAAAAGCTTAGCGGTTTTACAAAAAACCATATCGTAATAATCCCTTTCTTTTACTTTAAAATTTTTTTCAAAACTTAGATCAATTGCTTGGCCGGTATTGTCATAAATAAAAACATCATTTAAAATTTTAAAGCCAGCTAATTTTTTTTCAATAGAAACATCAGCCTTTGAAATTGCCAAAGCGGCGAGGCTATACAAATATTTACCATTAATGATGCCAGCCACTACTCCAAATCGGCTGGCTGGATTTTTATATAAAACAGTTTCCGAAGAAATATTTGGAAATTTTTTTTCAAACCAATTTTTAAATATAACATGATTTGCTATTCTTTTTCTTCTTTTTTCATCTTCATCATAAATGTCGTCATGAACAAGCGTATAATTATGAAAGAACTCAAAAGCCAAAACCGCCGGTAAAATTTTTTTTAACTCCCTTCCTCCTGTTGCTTGATAAGCTATCAGACTTAAAATTGGTCTTAGTCTTTTACCGCCGTTTAGGGAGTATTGATGAACAAGTTGGTGTTGTTTTTGAACAAAATAATTGTTAAAGGAGGGCAATATTTTTTTATTTTTTTTTAGAAAATTCTTCAATGCTAGATTGACAATTCTTTGATATTTTGAAATAGGAAAGGAAAACTCCATATTTTATTATATATTTTTATAAAAAAAATGCAAAAAATCATCTTTTAATAGAACCGTTGTAATTAATCCAATCAAAAGCCATACAGCAAAAGGCAATTTTTTATTTGCTCTTTTTTTAAAAAAAGAGGAAAGCAAAAAATTTAAAAGGCCAAAAATAATTAAAAACAAAATTGATTTTTTAATCAAAGAGGAAAAATTTTCCATTAATTCTAATTTTAGAAAAAAACAATCAATAATTAAAAAAGAAACGATTAGCGCAATTTCCGTTGGTATTAGCCACCTTTTTAGGAAAATTTTTTTATAAAACTTATTTATAAGTAAAATAATGGCTAAAAAACCTAAATTTTTAAAAATGATATTATTGGAATTAATTCTAAAGATTATTTGTATTAATTGAAAAACAAAAAATAGTAAGAAAAAATTTAAAAAAATTTTAAAATAATAAAACCAATTATTTTTTACTTTATTTTTAAGATCTAAAATTGTTTCTTTAAAATAAAAAATATTTTTGAAAAATAAAAAAATTATAATCAATAAAAAAGTATTTAATAAAATAGAAAAAGAAGGAAAATAAGACAGAGGAGGGAAATAATTGGGGCGATAATATTTAAAAGGTAGAAGAAAAGCGAGAACGCTAAATAATTTGGCATCACCAGCTGACCAGCCACCAAAGTACCAGATTAAATATCCCCAAAAAAGAGCAATAAGACTATTAAGAAAAATTTTTAAAATATAATCTCCTTCAAAAACACTAATAAAATAACCAATTAGATATATTCCCCCCCCTAATAAAAAACCCCCAGCAATCAATTTGTTTTTAATTTTACCACTTTTCATATCTTCATAAGCAGTACAAAAAGCGATAATAAGAGCAAGGCAAAAAAGCAAAAGATAAAGATTGATCATTGATAAAATTTTTTAATTAATTATTAAAAATAATTTTTTTAATAATTTTTTCTTTTGGGACAAAAACTGGATAAAGTTCTTTTTCGTCGTAATATCCTCCACGATGATAAAGGCCGGCACATATATTTTTTAAAAAGCAAACATTACAACATCTCGCTTTTTTATAAAACCATTGATTTTGTTTAAATCTTCCTCTTTTATCTAAAAAATAAATTATTCTATCTTCTTTTTTTACGATTTTTCTTGTTTCAGTAGAAACATGTTCATACTCGCTTAAATAACATAAAGGAACTCTTTCTACTCTAAAAGTTTTTCCGTTTTTTTCTAAAATTTTTAAAGATTTATGCAATTCAGACTCAAAATCATTAAGACGAGGTATAGTTTGAGGATTTTGAGAGGCACGATTTCTGAACGGATCAAGATTATTAAAAACAAAATGCTTAATAAAATTATATTTTTCTAAAAGCCAAGACACTGTTTCAGAAAGATGATCAGCGTTATATTTGTTTATTGTTATATTGATATCAGTTTTAATATCGCTAATTTTTTTTAAATTATTTAACGCTTTTTTAATATTTTTTAAGGACTCTTTATTTTGAGTAATTTTTTCCTGCACCTTTTTTTTATGAGAATAGATAGAAAGATGGAGATGTTTTAAACCCGCTCTTTTTATTTTTTTTAGGTAATCAAAATCTGAAATTAGTTGGCCATTAGTTATGATCCGGGGTAAAATTTTTTTCTTTACGCAATAATTTATCAAATCTGGTAAATAAGGATAAAGAGTTGGCTCTCCTCCTGTAAGAACAATTTCTTTATAACCTTTTGAAATTAATTCGTTGATTTGTTTTTTTGCTTTTTGAAAACTTAAAAATCTATCAGTGGGGGGGCTGGAACAAATAATACATCTTTGATTACATTTCCTGGTAACTTGGATATAAGCAATTTGAGCCATTTTATTTTTGGGGAATTAAAATTTTAAAACCTTCTTTTCTTATTTTTTCAATTGGAGATCCTTGACATGACAAATTATATTTACATTTTTGGCATCGCTCGCTTTTTACAAAATAACGATATTTAATAAAAAAATTAGCAAATTTTTCTAGATTAAACTTCTCGCTTAATTGAAATTTTTTTAATTTTTTTTCAAAATTTTTTTTATTTTTTGTAAGACATGGTGGCAAAGATTTTTCAATTAATCTTTTTTTTATTTTTAATTCAATTATATCTTGACAAAAATCATTTAAGAAACAATATTGGCAACGCTTTCCGTAACAAAATAAAAATTGACTGTTTTTTAAATAATTTTTAAAACCTTTTTCTCTATTTTTTATTTCATCAATAAGTTTAAAAGGATGTTGAATTAATTGTTCATATCCTTCCAAATAAATAGATGGCATTCGATTTGTCCAGAGAAAAAGATTTTCGTTTTTATCCAACTCAAAAACTTTTTTGAGATACTTTTTCGCTTCAGGAGGAGTATAGAAAATTTTTTCTTTATTTTTCCACGCATTGCCAAAAGGTATAAGGTGGAGCAAATCAAATTCAGTTACCCCAAATTTTATAAAAAATTCTATTGTTTTTCTAAGCGTTTTAAGATTTAATTTATTTATCACAATATCTATGCTTACAATAAAATTATTTTTTAGCGCGTTGGTTAATCCTTTTAATGATTGCCAATAACTGCCCTTAACTTGAGTAATTTGCTCAAAAATTTTTTTAATATGACTATGGAGAGAAAAGGTGATTTCGTCTAAACCAGCCGTTTTTAGTTCTCTGGCTAAATTTTCATAGGCTAGCATTCTACCGTTGGTGATAAGTTGAATGTGTTTGTAGCCAAGATTTTTTGCCATCTTTACAATTTTTACAATTTGCGGATGAAGAGTGGGCTCTCCGCCTGATAAAATTGCTCGGGTAGCGCCTTTTTTAATTCCTCCTTTTAAATCTTTTAAAATTTCTTTAAAAGGAAAAATTTCTCCATTTTGGACATCTTTGTCTAGACAAAAAATGCAATTATTATTGCATACTCTTGTTAGCCTTACCCAATGTTTTTTTTCCTGGAAAACCCTTTCTCTGATTTTGTTTTTTTTATTTATGTTCATTTTAATTTAAAATAGGTTTAAATTCTTTCCAACCGAATACCTGAGGATATTCTTTCCATGTTCCTTCGCAAATTTTAAAATATTTACACTTAGGACATTCAGGACCCTTTGCTTTTTCATCGTTTATTCTGACGTTGCTAAAGTCTAAAATTGTTTGCCCTGCATCAAACACTGTCATTTTTGGCATGAAACTTTCCGAAATACAATGTTGTTTATTTTCTAAAAAACAATGAGGAATGGCTTCGGTGGTAACTCTTTTTTTAAAATATTCTCCCAGGGCTATAGCTTTTTTAAGATAAGGGATAACCAAACTTATTCTTGGAACGATATTGTCAAAATTTTTAGCCGCAGAACGAATAGGATGAACAAAAGAAAATTGAAACTGATCAACCTTTAAAACAATTAAAAGCTTGGTTATTTCAACCAGGTGGCGATAGTTCGGTTTAACAACCACAGTATTCGTTAAGACGTTTTGACCAAGTGATTTTAAATTTTTTATACCCAGACAAGTTTGTTTAAAACTACCTTTTGAATTAGTTAAGTATTCGTGAAGTTGCGCGATGTGGCCATGCAAGGCAATAGAGAATTCATTAGCCCCGGCTTTAATTATCTTTTGACAAAAATCTTTATAGGCAAGCATTCTCCCATTAGATTGAATTTGGATTACGCTAAATTTAAGATTTTTGGCAAAAGAGACTAATTCAATAATGTCTTTTCTAATTGTAGGTTCGCCACCCGTCAAAACAACCATTTGGCAATTTTTTCTACTAATTTTCAATAGTTTTTTTATTTCTTCTGTTGATAAATTGCCATATTTTTTCTTTTCTTCTCCTTGAGCGCAAAACAAACAATTGTTGTTGCACAAAAAACCAAGCTTAATGTCAGCTTTTTTAATCATATTTTTTTGCCCACTTTTTAAATTCTTCTTCGCCATAGATATTATAATAAGACTTCCACGTTCCTTCACAAATATTGTTTTGATAGCATTTTTTACAATATTTAGTTTTTCTTTTTCCCATTTTTTTTCTCAGATAAAAATAATCACTAATTCTGCCGCCTAAAATAAGTTCGTTTTTTAAATAAAATTCAGATATAAATTTTTTATATTTTTCACCTAAAACACAAAGGGGAATCCCGTAAAAAAGAACAAAAATTTTTCTTTTATTTGCCAAAGAAAGGCATTTTACTAAATATTTTTTTAAATCACTAAGTTTGGGTACAATATAAGGATTATTGTGGTACACAAAATTAAAGCGAATGTTTTTGATGCCTAATTTATAATAAAAAAGCAAACTCTCAGGAAGGTGCTTATAATTAAATTTATTTATAACCGAATAAAGCCTGATTTTTTCAGCAAGTCCCAGTTTAACAAGATTTTTTATTCCTTTTATAGTTTCTTTAAAACTCCCCACTCTTTGTGTTAGAAAATCATGAATTTTATTTTTATGGCTTAAGACAGTAATACCGATTTGGTCAATACCAACCATTAATAATTTTTTGCAAAAGTTTTTATCTTTTAAATAACGACCATTAGTTCTTATCTCTACTTGATAACCAATTTTTTTGGCTAACAAAACTGCCGGTAACAATTTGGGATTAAGAGTTGGTTCATTTCCACTAAAGATAACCAAATCACAATTTAATTTATATTTTAAGAAGATTTTTCCTAATTCTCGCAAAGAATGAATAACTGGTGGAGTAATTTTTTCTTTGATTAAATCTTTTTCTCGGCAGAAACAAAAAATACATTTGTTGTTGCATTTATGCCAAAAATTGAGAGAAATAGCTTTCATAAAATTATTTTAAATTATATCCTCTTCCTAAAAAGAAATTCAAATTCTTTAAACAGTGCTTATACTTGTTCAGTAACACAATTTGAACATCTGGTGTATAAACCAACCCTTTGTGGGTTAAAAATATTTTTCTACCCTTTTGTTTTAAAAATTTATATTTCTTTAAAAGAAAGATTTCCTCTTTTAATAAGTTTTCTATTTTTAGTTTGAATTTTTTATTAAAAGAATCAAGATTAATCTCACCAAATCTAATTAAATAAGCAAAATGCGTTGCAGCATATTCTTTTTTATTTAAAGAAAAACTATCAATAATAGGCAATGTATTTCCTTTTAAAAATTGATAATAAAGTTTAAGATTGCTAATATTTTTGTAAAATCTATTTTTTATTTTACTAATAGCAAAAGGTCCAAAAGAGACGACATAGTCGTTAAATAACCAATCAACAGTATACTGACAGGGCTTGCCATTTTTTGTATAAAATTCAGTCATTAATCTTTGGTAGTTAATTTTTTTTAATTTTTTTTCTATAAATTCATCCATTTTTTGATAGCAAGATTGATTTTGGTCTCGTTCTATTTTTTTCATAAACCCAGTGACATTTTTTGTTTCATACCAGTAGACTGAAGTAGGATTAATTTTCTTAATAAAAGAAATATCGCTTTTTAAAGATTTTAAATTTTGACCAGGTAAACGAAACATAAAATCTAAATTAATAACTTCAAAATTTAAATTTTTTGCGTACTGGATTATTTTTTTTGCCCTTTTTGGATAAAAAATTCTTCCAATTAATTTTAGAATTTTTTGATCAACCGTTTGAATACCAAAAGACAGACGATTTACCCCTTCTTTTTTGAAAAAAAATAACTTTTTTTTTGAACAAAACGAAGGATTTATTTCAACTGTAAATTCTAATTTTCCATTTTCAAGTTGAAAATGCTTTTTTAAAATAGCGAATAATTTTTTTAACAAAGAAAGAGAAAGCAGAGAAGGAGTGCCTCCGCCTATATAAACAGTTTTTATTTTTTTAGGGAAATACCATTTTTGCTTTTTTAAAATAATTTCTTTTTCTAAATAATCTAAATAACGATTAATTTCTTTTTCTTTTTGTCTTTCCAAAGAAAAAAAATAGCAATAATTGCATTTTTTAAAACAAAATGGAATGTGAAAATATAAATTAGTGCCAATTTTTTGAAAAAATTTGTTCATTTAAGCATAATATAAATTGATGTTTTTTAGACAATTTTTGTTTATTTCCTCTTCTTTTAGTGACAAGGATATATATCGTTGGCTGTTAAATTTTATTTTTTTATAGATTTCATTTAATTTTTTATTTTTTAGAGAAAAAATAAAAGATTTTGGATTTTTGGGATAAAAAGTGATTATTCTTTTAAAATTATTACCGGCAAAAGAAAGATAAATTTTATCAGATTTTGAAATGAGACGATTTATTTTTTTTGAAAAAATTCTGCCTAATTTTTTTTGAATAATGAAATTGTTTAAATAAGAAGAATCAAGAGGTAAATAAATTTTCATATTTATTATATTATTAAAACAAAAATCAAAACCAATTATTAAATTACTGTTAAAAACTAAATCAGCTATATTTTTATTATAACCGTGAACTTTCAGAATTTGGTTAAATAATTCTGGAAAACCTTCGGTACTTAAATAATATTTTACTCTGGAATCATTAAAATTTTCTCTTGCATCTATTGCAGCGATTAATTCTTTAATTTTTTCAGGCTTAATTTTTTTAACAAAGTTATAAAATTTTTTAAAAAAATTATAATTAAAATGTTTATCCTTACTATTTAATTTTTTAAAAAAATGGGCAATAGATGTGTTGTATTTTTTTTGCGAATAACAAACAAGAAATCTAGCAGGTAAGATGTTGGTATTTTCTATTTTAACAGAACATTCCAAACCAAAATTGTTAGTTTTTTTTAATAATTGTTCAAAAAAAGAAAGAACAGAATTATTTTTTATTCTAAATATTTTTTTATGATTTTGATATTTTTTAATTTCAAGATATTTAAGATTTTTTTTCATTTTTTAACTAATCAACTAAATATTTATATTGAGAATAGATTTTTTCAATTTTTCTAAATAATTGCCAACATTCTTGAGCAATTTTTTGATTGAATTTCCTTTTTTCAAGATCAAATCCTAAACAAACTTTAAAACAAGACCGCGAGACAGAGCAAAAAGAACAAGGTTTTTTTAATAAAGGAAAAAATTGATTTTTCTGGCAAATTTTATGATTTTTATATTTTTTAACCAAACTTAAATTAAATCCTTTTTTAATATCGCCTATAAGATACTTTTTTCTTTCTTCAATCGGTATAGCCAAAAAAAAGTCACAAGGATAGATATTACCGTCTATATCAATCATAGAAGATTGATTAGCCTTTGCACAATATAATTGACGATCGCTGACTACAAAATCTTGTAGGTGTTTTATTAAAAATTTTTTATTTTGTTTATTTGTTCTTTTTTTAATTTCCTTAAAACAATTTTTTAAATTATTTAAATAATCTTTTTGATACTTTTTTTCCCAACTAACTCCAATTGCTGGTTGGATATCAATGTTATTAAATCCCTTTTTTAGTAAAAAAATAAAACTTGAATACATTTTTTTAGCATATTGAGGAGCAATCGTCATTTTAATCCTGAGAATATCTGGGTATTTTATGAATAAAGGAAATTTTTTTTTAAGGCAAAAGAAACTATTTAATCCTTTTGTGGTTTTTCTTTTGTTAAAAAGCCCATCACAACTAACAAAAACTATCACTTTTTTTCGGCGGCAAAAATTTAAAATTTTTTCATTGAGTAGCAAACCGTTAGTAGAAAAACCGATTATATCAAATTGAACATTTTTTCTCTCAGCAATAAACATAGCATACAAAATTAACTTTTTCATTTTTTTCCATTCCAAAAGAGGCTCGCCACCAGTAAAGATAAGACTTATTTTTTTGTTTTTATTGTGATTAGTGAAAAAGTTAATTGCTTTTATGCCGACTGAAAAAGATAGCGAAGCGCTATCTTTTTTATAAACATAACAATATTGACAATTAAGGTTACAACGGTAAGTCAATGGCAAAACCAGCTTTGAGAACATAATAATTAATTAGATTGAAATTTAGAAAAGTTGAATATAATTTTTAATTAGGACAAAAATTTTCTAAAAAATTATTATATATTTCTTGGCAAACAGATTGAGAGCTTGTAAAGTATAATTTACAAACGATTGCACTTCTTCCTAAAGGTCCAACAGTATTTAGACGATTACATTTGTCTATTTGATTTTTTGATTCCCATATTTTATTTTTTGACAAGTCAGCCATCGCCAGACAGTATGGTTTTTTTTCTTCTAGTTCTTGACAATATTCTTCTTTTCCTTCAAAAACAACAAAACATATTTTTTGTTGATCAGAAGGTATTTGTTGACAAAAACCTTCCTTAAAGGGATTTTGATTTGCAATAAGATCGCATATTTGGCCACTAATTGTTTTTTTACAATTTTCAACTGCTTCTTTTTTTTCATTTTTCCAGAGGGCAAGCATCATTCTGGAAAAATAAAATGCTTGCTGGCATTGCTGAAACTCTTCTTCTTTTAAATAAAAATTTTTATTGCAGGCGATATTTTGATTCTTGTTTATTAATCCTTGGCAAAAATAATAATCTCGCAGAAATTCTAACTCGTTACTAACAAAAAGATCTTGGTTTAAAATTTTTTTAGGATCAGAAAATTCTAACAAATCCTTTTTTTGTTCTTGCGAACAGAGTTTATCTTTTAATTCTGGTAAACTAAAAATTTCTTCTTTTATTTTTTTCTTTGATTGATAAAAAAATAAAAATAATAATAGAAGCAATGTTATGACAGCAAGAATAACAGATAAAAATAAAACTCTTTTTTTCATAAAATTTTCACAAAAATAAATTTTTTAAATCTTTACCAGGTTCCCCAGCTGCAACCGCCTCCGTCTCCGTGGGATCCATGCGATCCATGAGAACAATGAGAACTGTGTGCTGAACCAGCGCTTACATCATCCGGCTTGATTACGTTCTTTGTCATTGTCGCAACAGTTAGGAGGTAGATTCCTAATTTTACAGCGCTCTTTTCGGTTATTTTTCCTTCTTCTTCAAAAAGAAAATTTTTTAAATTTTTTTCTTTTTTAAGAGAGTGCTTATTTTTTTTCATAAAATTTATTTTTAAATGATTTTATTTGTATCTAACCAATTTTCAAAGACTTTTTTATATTTTATATTTTTTAATTTTAAAAAGATATAATCAAACATTGCTTGATTAATTTGACATCTCATTGTTAAAGGTAAAATTGGAAAAATTGTATTGTATTCTACAAAATTAATTACCGGACAAGTTCCGCAATAAGGTTTATAAGGGCAGTCATTGCAAGATGGATGGTTTTCCAAAATAGAAGCCAGGCAGGTTATTTTAGTAGTTTCGTTATCTATTAATTGCCGATAGGAGTTATTCACATTCCCTATTTTAAAATCATTTTTGCCCATTCTAGAAGCCATTCTCCCTTCGTCACAAGTATAAATTTTGCCATCGTAGTCAAAAGCCATTTGCCCAATTGCCGCGCCGCAGGGTGATCGCATTTCCATATATGCTGGATCTTCCTTATTTAGTATTTTTTTTAAACTATAAAAAAGACCCCTTTCGATCAATAAACGTCCTTTTATATTTAATTTTAGAATATAGTCTAATGATTGTCTATAGAATTTGAGAAAATCTTTTGTTTCATATCCAATTTGTTTCCAAGTTTTTTTACTTAATCCCAAAGGATTTAGTGGCCTAATAAAAATATTATCAAACCCTCTTTTTACATATTCATCAACAATTTCTTTAAAATAAGGCAGGGAATAACGAGTGACGGTTAAAAGAGCATTTAAATTGGCAATTTTTTGATTTTTTGCTCTTTTTTCCTTTATTTTTTTTTTGAATTTCCTTTATTTTTTTTAAAACAATTTGATAACTTTTCCCGCTATTTAAATATATTCTATTTTTGTTATGAACTTTTGCTGGCCCATCAAAAGAGCAACAAATATCAATTCCTTCATCTAACAAAAATTTTAATTTTTTTTCATCCAGAAGTGTTAAGTTAGAAACTAAACTTAATTTAAGATTTTTCTTTTTCTTTCTATTAATAATTTTAGCCCTTCTAACAACAAATGTTAATACTTTCCAGTTAAGCAATGGTTCACCGCCTTGAAACTCAATTCTGACGAAAGGCGACGGTGTTTTAAAAATTAGGTCTAAGGCTTTTTTTGCAACAAAAAAATTCATATCAAATTTACGAGAAAGAGAATATTCCGGTGTGGCATGACAGTAGAGGCAGCGATGATTGCATCGTAAAGTTAAGACTAAAATAAAAAGACTGGGACCACGAAAAACGGACGAGTTTAGTCTTAAGTATTGGCTGGCTAATGCGGCAAGGTCTTTTTTATTCGGTTTTAAAAAATTTTTTATCTTTAATTCTTGATAAATTTTTTCATTTTTTTTAATTTTTCCAGCCAAAAAGCGAGTAAAATCTTTTTGTTTCAGCAATATCCAACTTCCCGCATCATTAGTTAAAAGAAAGTCATTACCTATTTTTTTAAACTGAAAATTATTCCACAAATTAAGATTTATTTTTTTAAAAAACATTTTTAAAAAACTATTTTACTTATAATTATGATATGGTTTAGCAATTTTTAATGGATCTTTTTTGTAGCCTTCTTTTAATTCTTTTTCTAATTCTTTTTGGATTTCTTTTATTTCTTTTTCAATTTCATCCATTTCTTTATCTTTTTCATTTTCTTTTTTTTCTTGCGGCGGATTTAAAGCAGCAGTGATTGCTCCGGCTATGATAGATTCTAAAATTTTTTTCTTTTCCTTAAAGATTTGTCTTCTTAAAACACTATTTAAAAGTTCATTTAGAAAATTTTTTTTGAGATTTTCCAAATCTTTTCTTTTCAATTTTTTCTTGCCTTCCAAACAAACCATTATTTCTTTTTTCGGTTGACCGTTGATCAAAACAAAAGCCCTATCGGAAAACATATTGGCCGTTTTTTCAATCGCTTCTAGGGGATAAATTTTCGGATTCAGAGAAAAAGATATTTGATTTGATTTTAAAAAATTTTTGTTTTTTATTTTTTTCATTTTAATAATGCCCCTGGAGGGACTTGAACCCCCATCACTGGGTCCGAAGCCCAGCACTTTATCCATTAAGCTACAGGGGCAAGGTCATTTTTATTTTACAATAACAATTGAAAAAAACAAGACTTTGAGTTAAAATGATAGTGAAATTCCAAATTACAAATTCCAAATCACAAATAATTTCAAAATTTTAAAATGTTTAGAATTTTGGTGATTAGAACTTGAATATTGTTTGGAATTTGGTGTTTGGTGCTTGGAATTTTAAGACTTTGGATTTAGTAATAATATGAAAATTCCTAATGAAGTTCAATTTATTATAGAATTACTAAAAAAAGAGGGTTATGAAGCTTATATTGTTGGCGGTTGTGTTAGAGATTTGTTACGAGGAATAAAGCCAGAAGATTGGGATATTGCCACTGATGCTAAACCTCAAGAAATTCAAAAAATTTTCCCAAAAAGTTTCTATAGTAATCAGTTTTTTACGGTAACGGTCTTAACTGAAAACCAAGATCCGAGCTTAAAAGAAATTGAAATTACCACTTTTAGAAAAGAGGCAAAATACACTGACAAAAGGCACCCAGATGAAATCAGTTTTGCCAAAACCATCCAGGAAGATTTGTCTAGACGAGATTTTACTATTAATGCAATGGCCATAGAAATTCAAAATTCAAAAGTCAAAAGTCAAAATGGGAATGCAAAATTAAAAATTGTTGATCAATTCGAAGGTCAAAAAGATTTAAAAAATAAAATTATTCGAGCGGTAGGAAATCCAAAAGAGAGATTCGCTGAAGACGCTTTGCGAATGATGCGGGCAGTTAGATTGGCTGTGACTTTGGGTGAAGGTTGGCAAATAGAAGAAAAAACCAAAGAAGGTATTATAAAAAACGCTTTTTGGTTGCAAGCCATTTCCAAAGAAAGAATTAGAGACGAGTTCTTAAAAATTATTATGGCAAAAAGGGCGGCTGAAGGAATTGAAATGTTAAGAGAATTAGGTCTTTTAAAAACTTTTTTGCCAGAATTAGAAGAAGGTTATAAAATAAGCCAAAACAAGCACCACATTTATGATTGTTATTGGCATTCTTTGCTTTCTTTAAAGTATGCGGCTGAAAAAGGTTTTAATCAAAATGTGAGATTGGCTGCTTTATTTCATGATATTGGAAAGCCAAGAGTAAAAAAGGGGGAAGGACCGGATGCTACTTTTTATGGTCATGAAATTTTAGGAACAAAAATGACCATTCAAATTTTGAACCGATTAAAATTTCCCAAAAAAGACATTGAAAAAATTGCCAAATTGGTCAGATATCATCTTTTTTATTATAATGCTGGCGAGGTTTCGGAAAGTTCGGTTAGAAGATTGGTGAGAAGGGTAGGACCAGAAAATATGGAAGAATTATTGCAAGTAAGAATGGCTGACCGCATTGGTTCTGGCGTACCAAAAGCCGAACCTTACAAATTAAGACACTTAAAATATGTGATTGAAAAAGTTTCGCAAGATCCCATTTCAGTAAAAATGCTAAAAGTCAATGGCAATGACGTGATGAGAATTTTAAAAATTGAACCTGGACCAAAAGTGGGTCAAATTTTAGACATTTTGTTAGGTTATGTGTTAGAAGATCCCAAAAAAAATGAAAAAAATTTTTTGGAAAAAGAAATTGAAAAATTGGGCAAATTGAGCGATGAAGAATTAAAAACAATGAGCCAAAAAGCCAGAAAAGGAAGAGAAAAAATAGAACAAAAAAGAGACGAAATGACAAAGAAAAAATACTGGGTAATTTAATTAACGGGGTGTAGTATAACGGTAGTACGCTGGCTTCGGGAGTCAGTGGCCTGGGTTCAACTCCCAGCACCCCGAAAAAAGGGCCTGTAGTTTAACGGTAGAATGGAGCATTCGCATTGCTCTGGTGTGGGTTCAATTCCCGCCAGGTCCATATTAATTTTTATATTTTTTAAAAACTTTATTATGAAATCTAAAGAATTAGGAACTTTGGGTGAAAAAATCGCTCTTAATTATCTTAAAAAAAGAGGTTTTAAAATTTTAGACCAGAATTATTCTTTGAGATTTATTTCTGGTCCTTTGCCAGGCGAGATTGATATTGTTGCCCAGCAAAAAGATACAATTCACTTTATTGAAGTAAAAACCCTTAGCCAAAATCGCGCTTTTTTAAATTCCGCAATTTCTCCCGAGGAAAAAGTTAATTATTTTAAACAAAAAAAATTAATAAAAATGGCAGAGAGTTGGTTAATGAAAAGAAAAATTCCTTTAAATTCCAAATGGCAAATTGATGTTATTTCAATTATGATTGATTTGAATAACAAAAAAGCCAAGATGCGTTATTTTCCCAACATATCTTTATAAAAAACATTGACAGCAATAATATCTAGAGATAAAATAAAAATAGAAAATAAAAATTAAAAAATAAAATAATCATATGAAGCAAAAAACAAAAAATTTTTTCATCATTTTTTTAATAATTTTGGGTTTTGTTTTTGTATCCTTTTCGCAAGCAAAACCTGAACCATTGAAAAGGAAAATTGTTGTTTTTAAGCCAGGCATTGAAGAAGAGGTTAAAGAAAAAATAATTAACAGCGTTGGTGGTGAAAAAATTAAAGATTTGAAATTGATTGGCGGAAAAGCAATTTTGTTAAATCCGCAGGCGGAAAAGAATTTGCTTAAAAAAAGCGAAATTTTAAGGATTGATGAAGATGTTGAAGTTTTTGCTTTGATTAAGTCAACTAAAATTAACAGAATTATACCCCAACCAGCACAAATTTTACCATGGGGTATAGACAGAATTGATGCCGAGAAAGCTTGGCAAGATACTACTGCCAATTCAATTAAGATTGGAGTATTGGACACGGGAATTGATTTAACTCACCCTGATCTTAAGATGAACATTAAAGGCGGATATAATGCTATTAACTCAAGAAAATTGCCCCAAGACGATAATGGTCATGGAACCCATGTGGCTGGAATTATTGCCGCCTTAAACAATACAATTGGGGTGGTTGGAGTGGGTCCGGAAATTGATCTTTATGCCATTAAAGTTTTAGGCGCTTCTGGTTCTGGATATTTATCCGATGTTATTGAAGGATTAGAGTGGGCAGTTTCAAACGGAATACAAGTTGTGAATATGAGTTTGGGAACCGATCAAGACATTCAATCTTTTCGTGAGGCAATTAAAAAGGCATATGGAGCAGGAGTAACGATGGTGGCGGCCGCAGGAAATGATGGAGGTTCGGTGGATTATCCTGCTGCCTATCCTGAAGTAATTGCTGTTTCTGCTACCGATGAAAAAGATGAAATTGCTTCTTGGTCTTCTCGCGGTGGAGAAATTGATTTAGCAGCGCCTGGTGTTAATATTTACTCCACTTATAAGGGGTCCACTTATAAGATTTTAAGTGGGACTTCAATGGCCGCTCCTCATGTAACTGGAGTGGCGGCTTTAGTAATTGATAGTAAAAAATGTGATTACGATAAAAATGGAATTTGTAGTCCAAGCGAAGTTCAACAAAGATTAGAAGAAACCGCTATAGATTTAGCTCCTGTTGGCAAAGATATTCTTTATGGTTTTGGTTTGGTGAATGCCGAAAGAGCATTGAATTATTAAAAATTTTTCTCTTGTGAATATTCAAATCCTTCATTTTGGCGGATTTACCCCGCATTAAAAATTTTTTTTAGTGCGGGGTTTTGTTTTGAAAAAAGAAACAAAATTTATTAAAATGGACTAATGAGGTTTACAATTTCAACAAAGGGCTTTTGTGATATTATTGATATTACTTCAAGGGTTGAAGAAGCAATTAAAAAATCGGGAACAAAAGACGGCATTTGTATTATATCTTCTCCGGGTTCAACCATTGGCATTACTACCATTGAAAACGAACCCCAGCTTTTAAAAGATTTTAAAGAATTAATGGAGAAATTGATACCTTCTGATAAGAAATACCATCACGATGCTGTTTGGGGAGAAGCAAACGGTTTTTCTCATTTAAGATCCTCTTTGATTAAGCCCTTTTTAACCGTGCCTATTGAAAATGGAAAGTTACTTTTGGGCATTTGGCAGCAAATTGTTTTTGTTGATTTTGATTGTAGGCCAAGAGAAAGAGAAATTATAATAAAAATTATTGCTGAAAAATGAAAATTGAAATTGGGTTAAATAAAGTTATTAGAGCTTTAATTTTGTCTGATTTTTTTCTTCAATCGGGCTGGGGTTTAATTGGTCCCATTTTTGCCATTTTTTTAACAAAACAAATTCAAGGCGGAAATTTAGTTAGCGTTGGTTTAATTGCTGCCACTTATTGGCTGACTAAATCTATTGTTCAACCCTTTATTGCCTATTTTTTTGATTTAAAAAAAGGTGAAAGAGACGATTTTAAGGCATTAATTTTTGGTTTATATTTAGCCAATGCCATACCTTTAGGTTATCTTTTAGCTACTGAGGTTTGGCATATTTTCTTTTTGGAATTTATTAGAGGTTTGGCAATGGCTTGCGTTATTCCCGCTTGGTCAGCCATTTTTACCAGACATATTGATAAAGGCTGGGAGGCTTTTTCTTGGAGTATTGAAAGTACTAGCATTGGCTTGGCCTTTGGTTTTTCCGCTGCCTTTGGCGGAATTATTGCTAATTTTTTGGGATTTAAGATTTTGTTTGTTTTGGTTACAATTTTAGGTTGGTTGTCAGCCACTGTTTTATTAAAAATTAAAGATCAAATTTTTCTTCGCGATCATTTTCAGCCAACTGTGCCTCATTCAGAAAAACCTTTTTAAAATATGAAAAATCAAGAAATTGCTCAAATTTTTTATGAAATTGCCGATTTTTTGGAAATGGAAGGAGTGAAATTTAAACCCTATGCCTATCAAAAAGCGGCCATTACCTTGGAAACATTGGAAGAGGATATTGAAGAGATTTACAAAAAAGGAGGCAGAAAGGCGATTTTGGAAATTCCGGGCATTGGTGAAAGTATGGCTGATAAAATTGAAGAATACTTAAAGACTGGGAAGATAAAATATTATGAGAACTTCAAAAAGAAAATGCCAATCAATTTAGAAGAAATTATTCGGGTGGAAGGAATGGGTCCAAAAAAGGCAAAAATACTTTACCAGAAATTGGGAGTAAAAAATTTAAAAGATTTGGAAAAAGCAGCGAAAGCGCATAAAATTGCTCCTTTGTTTGGTTTTGGCGAAAAAACGGAAAAAAATATTTTAGAAGGAATTGAATTTTTGAAAAAATCAAAGGGCAGGTTTTTACTAGGCGAGATTTTGCCCAAAGTGAAAGATATTTATGAAAAATTAAAATCTTTAAAAGAAGTGGAAAAAATTGATTATTGCGGTTCTATTAGAAGAATGAAAGAAACCATTGGTGACGTTGATTTTTTAGTCATCTCAAAAAATCCAGAAAAAGTAATGGATTTTTTTGTTTCTCTGCCTGGCATTGTGAAAATTTGGGGCAAAGGTAAAACCAAAGCTTCGGTAAGAATGAAAGAAGGTTTTGATATGGATATTAGAGTGGTGCCTAAAAAAAGTTATGGTTCTGCTTTGCAATATTTTACCGGTTCAAAAGAGCATAATATTGTTTTGCGAAAAATTGCTATTGATAAAGGTTTAAAACTTTCCGAATACGGTTTGTTTAAGGGTTCTAAAATGATTGCCAGCGAAGATGAGAAAGAAATTTACAAAAAATTGGGTTTGGAATGGATTCCGCCTGAAATGCGAGAAAATCAAGGAGAAATTGAATTGGCTTTAAAAGGAAAACTGCCAAAAATTATTGAATATCAAGACATTAAAGGCGATTTGCATTGTCATTGTAATTGGGATGGTGGAGCCAATTCAATTGAAGAAATGGTAGAGACGGCATTGAAAATAGGATATGAATATCTGGGAATTGCCAGCCACACAAAATTTTTAAGGATTGAACATGGCTTGGATGAGAAGCAATTGGTTCTAAGAGATAAAGAAATTGAAAAAATAAATCAAAAATTGAAAATTGAAAATTGTAAATTGAAAATTTTACGAGGCTGCGAGGCAAATATTTTAAACGACGGTTCTATTGATATTAAAGATGAGGCTTTAAAAAAATTAGATTTTGTCATTGCCGGCATTCATTCCAATTTCAAAATGGCAAAAGAAAAAATGACTGAAAGAATGATTAAGGCAATGAAAAATCCCAATGTTGATATTATTTCTCATCCTACTGGCCGAATTTTAAAAAGAAGAGATGAATATCAAATTGATTTTGAAAAAATTTTAAGAGTGGCGAAAGAAACAGGAACTATTTTGGAAATAAATTCTTATCCTGAAAGACTGGATTTAAACGATCAAAATATTCGCCGAGTAAAAGAAATGGGAGTAAAAATGGTTATTAACACTGACGCTCATCATATTGACCAATTGCGTTTTATGGAATATGGTATTGCCCAAGCCAGAAGAGGCTGGGCAGAAAAAGAAGATATAATAAATTGCCATCCATTAGAAGCATTATTAAAAAAATTAAAACATTAAAAAAATAACTGCGGAGGTTTAACCTCGGCAGTTTGGTCTTATCAACAAAAAGGTTATCTTCTGGATGTCCTTTTCTGATGATTCTTCTTTCTATTCCTAATGGTTAAAAGAAATGATCATTGGCTTTCTCAAAAAGTTCCTTTCATTGAAGCTTGAAATTCTGCTTCTCCACTTGACCAAAGAATTATCTTTTTCTTGAAACCAAAAAGTCTCAACCACCAAACAATCATCTTTAAAAATACTTGTCCCCAAGACCAATCTTTAGAATATGGCCAAGCCAAAAATCTAATTCGCGTTACAGGATTGATTACAGTCCATTGATATTTTGGGATGAAATCTGATTTTAATAAATACTCGTAAACCTCTTTTGGTAAGATTCTTTTATCAACAGTTTCTTTTGGAATAGTTTTGGGATGGAAAAATTTTGGGGCACGAGATTTATCAAACAAATCATCTTCCTTTTCTTTCTTTAAAGCCAAATAAGTTGTGTTTCTTGAACATCCCATCTCTTTAGCTGTCTTTTTAAAATTTCTTTTATTCTTTTTCAAATTCTCCAAAAACACCATTTTTGCAAACTCTGCTCCTGTCTTCTCTCTTCTCTGAACTTGTGCACCTCTGCTTGCCTCTAAAAATTTCTTGTTAAATTATTTTTTCAAATTTCTTTATAAAAACCAACACCGAGTGTTGGTGAAAATTTTAGCGCTTTATCATTGGCCGAGAACTAAGAATGGCAGAACTAAAAAGAAAAATTAAGGAATTAGAGGAGAAATTAAAAAAAGAAAAAGGAGAAAGTGTATAGGTATTAGTTTTTGAAGAAATTTTGCTGTCCCGTCGGCGAAGCCGGCGAGGCAGCATATTAGTAATTATTTTACAAACCAAAATTCTAACTTTTGTTTAAAAAACAAAGAATTTTTGATTTAAGGATAAATTTTTAACAAAATCTTGACAAAATTTTTCATCTTATTCATACCAAAATTTAGCAGATGAAGGGACATTATACCTTCAAAAGTGCAACGCCTTGAACTTAAAACTTATAAAAGGACGGAGGTATTGAAGTAACAAAATGTTTTTATTTTGCTGATTCCTAAATAAATCAGATTAACAAGACTTCATTTCTTAGATGTTGCACTTCAAAAACATATTTATGGGGGTGACTTAGTTAGTTGTCAAAACTGAACCTTTAAAACTAAATATGGAGGTGAAATATGAAGAAAGTGATTTTTGACGAGCAGTATTACAATGCTGTTATGAGAGAATTTGGTTACAACCCTCTTGAGTTTGAACCTGTCAACTTCGCTTTGGGTTCTCTAACCAAAGAAGATCTTCAGCGCCAATGGTTGTGTCACATGAATGGCCGGAGTTTTGCGGAAGCTATCCGTCTTGGAAAATCAGTAATTGCCACCACTGGCTTTGGGTTGTCCGGCATCCCTCATATTGGTACTCTGTCCCAAATCCTGAGGGCAATTCGCCTACAAAAAGCAGGTGTTCCGGTACAAATCGTTCTAGGGGATCTCGATGCCTACAATGGAAAAAACATTCCTCTTGAACGTACCATGGAACTCGCCAACCAATACCGTAGTTACATTCTCAATCTTGGTTTTAATCCGTCTAAACCGAGTGTTCTTCGAACACAATACGACGCTCTGACCACTTTGAGAATGTCATACATTATTGGCCATTACATGGACGAGGAGATGTTCTCTATGGCGGAAGAAGACCTGCATGATTTTTATTCCTCTCGAGGGAAAGTTGATTCGGCCATGAGTTACCGACGAAAACTTTCCCTCAACCTCATGATTGCCGATTTCTTGGAATTGTTGGTCTATGACGGTTTCGATGCGGTTTTGGTGTTTTTAGGAATCGACGAACACCGGTATGTCAATTTCGGGCGTCAAACTATCGAACGTTGTATTTTAGAAAAACGAGATTGGTTTAACGGTAAGTATTATGCCGCTATGTATTCCAGCATGATCCGCGGCTTTCACGGGTATCCGAAGATGTCGAAGAGTTTCCCACAATCCGGGATCACTGTCGACATGTCAGCCGAAGAAATAACTAATCGGATTGAATTTGGAGAAAACCCAACTCAATTTCCGGAGACGAACGTGGTTTATCAGATGATATCTTCGGTCAGCCTGTATGAGAACGAGATTATTCGTGAAGCGTACGACGAATGTCGGAAGCAATCACGCCGTTGGCTAGCAATCAAACATGATTACGCGAAGCACCTTCATCAACTGTGTCAGAAATGGCACGAACACTAGAAAGGAGTATGCGATGAAAGAAAAGAATCCGAATCAACAAATAGCGGAAGTTTTCTACCGGCTCAACGCTGGGGCTACGGTAGATGCCGATCTGATCGCAGAGACGTTCAGTTTGATTCTCACCAATCCAATCGTCAAAAATCGTGATTTACAACTCGGTGCCTTTCTTACTGGTCTCATGGTGAGAGGCCCGTCGGTGCGAGAGGTTATCACTCTTATTAGGACGGCACTGAACATTGATGGCTTAACGAGATACAAACCGAATCTCCCAGCCGGTGAGAAAATCATTGGTGTAGCAGGGAGCGGTAAGAAGGGCTACAAAACGTTCAATATTTCTACATCAGCGTGTTTAGTGGCCAGTGCCAGCGGAGCGTTCGTCGCTAAACCCGGGTCATCGGCAACTTCGTCAGTCAGCGGTTCAAAGGACTTTATGAACATCGTGGGAGCTAAAATTCTCGATCCATACGAAATGATCAAAGTTCTTCTCTCCACCAGGTTCGGGCTGTTTTCTATCGAAGAATTGATACCGAAGTTTGACGCGGTGTATGGTGGCAAGATATTTAGTCCGACTCCGCTCAGTTTTGCATTTCCAGCGGTGGTCAATCCGATTTCCTGTGATGGAATACTCTACGGTTTGTCGCATCCAAACATCCAACTTGCCCTCGATGTATTTGTCGAGTTGGGATGCGATAACGTAATCGTCGTATCCTCCACATCCGATAAGATCCATTACATCGATGAACTAAGCACGCTTGAACACAATCTTATCGGAAGGATAAATGGCGGTAACGTCGGGAATATTGAGGAACTCGATGTGACTCAAATTACTCAGCATCCGTCTGGATCGCCGGATGCTTTGGGCCAGGGTGGCTCGTTAATTGAGAATGTCCAGATTGCCTTAAATGTACTTCGAGGAAAATCAGAAGGTCCGCGTGAGGATACAGTGGCACTCAACGCTGCCGTGATCCTTGTACTTGCCGAAAAGACAAAAACCCTTGAAGAAGGTTTCAATCTTGCGATCGAGACTATCAAAAGCGGAGCGGCTTTCAGAAAGCTCGAAGAATTTATCGAGGCGACCGGAGGAAGTAAGAAAGCTCTATCAATCATCACAGGAGGCTAATATGAAAGCAGTAGTGCTGACTGAAAATGGGATAGATCTTCGGGATGTTGATCTTGGAGAACTATCCCCGAGTTGGGCAAGAATCAAAGTTGTCAGGGCCGGTTTGTGTGGTTCCGATGTCGCCAAGATTTCGGCTTCGTCATTGCCGACCTGGCATACTAAAATTCTTGGCCACGAATTCTGCGGGTATATCGTTGAGTTGAATGCGCCGGCGGCGCGTCTGTCCGTAAACGACACTGTCGTAGTTACGCCACTCATTCCCTGTCATACGTGTGATGCATGCAAGCGCGGACAAGAAAATCTCTGCGTCCAAGGACAATCTATCGGTAGAACCATTCAGGGAGCATTCGCGGAATTTGTTGATGTACCTTTGGAAAATGTCGTTCAAATCTCCGCGAAATGTCATTTAGAGTCGTACGTTCTTGCCGATCCTCTCGCTGTATGTATTCACGCAAGTAATATCGCCGACATCAACAAATCGACGAAGCGATGTCTTGTCGTCGGTGATGGTGCCATTGGTTGCTTGCTAGCATGGCTTCTTCGAAAAAAAGGGCATGAGGTGTGGATGAGCGGTATACATGAAGAATCCTTAAAGTTTGCCGAGGGGTTCGGAGTGGGTGTCGTTAAATCGACTGAAAAGCACAGCTTCGACAATGTGTTTGAGGCGGTTGGTCGTTCTCAACGACACTCACTTGATATCTCTCTTCGGGCAGTCAAGTGGGGAGGGATAATCGTTGTTTTAGGTGTTTTTGCCCACGGATACGAGTATCCCCTCGTTGCCCGAGATTTTTTCATCGGAGAAGTAAAAATGATCGGAGCAAATGCCTATCTTCGCTCAGATTTTGAGGAAGCCACAAGGATGATTCGAGCGCATAACGATGAGTTAAGCACTTTCATCAGTCACAGGTTTTCTCTGGTTCGATTTGACGAGGCTCTGGCAACAGCCAAGAGCAAACGAGGATTTACGATGAAAATCGTCCTAGAAATGGAGGGGTTGTCATGATAAAAGCAATCATCTTCGATCTGGACGGCACGCTGTATCCGAGAACAAGTTCGTTGTATCACACAATGTCGGTTTCTATTCGGAATTGGTTTCAGAAGCAATTAGGAATGAACAATGCGACTTTTGGTGAATACTTCGAGCAAGTGAAGCGTCTATATCCAAGTCCACTTGAAGCAGTTCGGGCGTTTGGTTTGGATCTTCACTCGTTCCACGAAGGCGTGTTTAGTAGGCTTGATCCTGCAGCATCTCTTGAACCAGACAAAAAGCTACAGGAGATGCTTGAAGGTTTATCCGCCAAGAAATTCATCGTGACCTTCGCGTCTCGTCGGCATGCTCGAAAGGTACTCCAAGCGCTTGGTGTTGAAGCCGTATTCTCCGGTGTTCTCGTACCAGGAGAAAGATGGACAACAACATCAAAGCTTGAAGCATACGAGATTATCCGCAAAGAAGGTAGTTGGTTGCCTGAGGAAGTTTGTGTTGTGGGCGACGACATCCGCACCGATCTTCTAGATGCTTGTGTGGCCGGATATCGATGCGTTTTGGTATCCGACAGCACCCAGACGTCGAATATTGAATCCATCGAATCCATTTACGAAGTGTCAACAATAATCCAAAAACAATTGGGTACGGCAAACAAGAAAGGAGGAACATCCTATGGATGAAAAAGCTATCCAAAAATTACACGCATACTTTAGTCGCACCACGGAAGAGATTTTCTCACTCGATGAGTGGAATTTACTTCTCCGAAGCGGCAAGCAGTTGCGCATCAAGTACGGTGTTGATGTAACGGCACCATTCCTGCATATCGGGCACGCGGTCAACCTTTGGATGATGAGGAAACTTCAGGATCTCGGGCATAAGGTTGTGTTTCTTGTCGGCGACTTCACCACGCAAATTGGTGATCCAACCGGCAAAAGTAACACTCGTCCCATGATTCCAGCGGAAGAAATCGAACGAAATACCGCTCTGCTTATCGAACAGGCAAAAATGGTGCTTCGTTTCGACGATCCGAACCTTCTGGAGATCCGCAGGAATTCGGAGTGGTATGCCGGCATGGCACTTTCCGAGTTCCTTAAACTCATGTCGATGGTTACCCACAGCCGGCTCATCGCTCGCGAGATGTTCCAAAAACGTATTACAGAGGGCGCTGAGATCTATATGCACGAGCTTGTATACCCGATTCTACAGGGATATGACTCGGTCATGTTGGGCGCTGACCTTACCATCATCGGTACTGACCAGCTCTTCAACGAAATGATGGGCAGATTCTACCAAGAAAGATTCAACCAGAAACCCCAAGTGATCATCACTACGAAGATCACGCCAGGGATCGATGGAATCGCCAAGCAGAGCAAGAGTTTGGATAATTACATCGGTCTTGGTCATTCTCCTAGAGACAAGTTCGGAAGGATTATGCGTCTGCCAGATGCTTTGATCCCCATGTACTTCCGCGTTTACACGGAGGTACCGGATTCACAACTTCAAGAAATTGACGCACAAGTCCAATCCGATCCTTTTGCGGCGAAGAAGCTTCTTGCTATGGAGATCGTAAAACGTTATCACGGGGAAGAAGTTGCTTTTACAGAGCGCGATTGGTTTGACCAAACGTTCTCGAAACGGCAGGTTCCCGTTGACGCTCCCGCGATCACTGTAGAAAGAATAACTGTTCCTGCACTGGAGTTCGTCAAACAATTCTTTGGTGGCAGGAAGAGCAACGCTGAAATTCGGCGACTCTTTCAGCAAGGCGCGGTAACAGTGAACGGTCGAAAGGTCATAAATCCTTTGGAGAAGATCGAACCAACCGAAGGCGACACCTTCCAGGTGGGCAAGCGGATTTGGTTTCGACTGCACCTTAAGGAGGAAGAATAGTTCTTTCGTAGGCGGTTGTACGCAGTATCAACACGTACAACCGCTTTTTATTTTTAAAAATTTGTTTTATAATGTACTTATGCGAGATTGTGTTTTCTGCAAAATTGCTAAAAAAGAACTGACTGCTGCTATCATCTTTGAAGATGAAGATTGTTTTGCATTCGCTCCTTTAAATCCAATAACTGAGGGGCACATTCTTATTGCCCCTAAAAAACATTTTCAGGATATTTTTGATATTGATACTAATACCCTTACTAAAATTACCGCCATTGCGCAGAAAATAGGGCGCGAATTTATTGAAGAAAAAAGAGCAACGGGAATAAATTTACTTCATGCAAGCGGCAAAGATGCACAGCAATCGGTTTTTCATTTCCATTTGCATTTAGTTCCAAGACGTCCAAACGATGGATTGGATTTATGGTTTAGAAATAAATTCTAGTTATCCAACACGATAACGCAGCAATTTTTTGAAATTTACAATCTTCTTCATTTTATCAATATCAGCACTTCCGTTTTTTACCTATGCAGGCAGCCGAAGGAAACACATTTTTGTGTCAGTAAAAATAGTGAAAAGAAAAGATTTTCATATTTTTTTTATTCCCCTGCCCTATTTTATTCCCCTGCCCTAGAAATTTTTTTACAATTAGAGATAAGGAAATGTTGCTGCCCCGCCGGCTTCGCCGGCGGGGCAGCATATTAGTAATTATTTTACAAACCAAAATTCTAACTTTTTAAAATTAAAGAATTTTTTGATTTAAAGATAAATTTGTTAACAACAAAATCTTGACAAAATTCTTTCGCTGCGATATTCT
>Ga0207433_10000846_pt1 | contig 68405 bp, 61 predicted proteins | sample YelNatPaOPGAMG01_FD_187559 | JGI IMG/M metagenome (GOLD analysis project Ga0207433, IMG submission 187559) | Hot spring thermophilic microbial communities from Obsidian Pool, Yellowstone National Park, USA - OP-RAMG-01 (SPAdes) (version 3) | ecosystem: Environmental > Aquatic > Thermal springs...
TAAATTAATGTAGTATGCCAATCTTATGATTATAGATTTTATATCTCTCATATACTTTTTTCATAATAAATCAATAAAAATAAGTAAATATTATAATTTAATATTTTTAATTTGGACAGTAATGGGTATATCCTGATTTTTGAGGAAAATTACGGGTGGTTCGCAGTGTTGTCTAATTTACTTACTCCCAATTTTAACGCCCTTCTTAATCCTATCTAAGGGGTGTTGCGTAAGCCTCGCCTACTTTTGACTACAAATTATTTGCCCGACTTTTCCTCAACCGTTTTTTACGAAAAATAAAGCGGTATACCTGCTTCCTGATACTTATGGGTAATGGACAGTTTCTAAAGGGAGATTAAGAGGGATTTTCAATTTTTATTATCACCTCCTATAACTTAGGGGTTACTTTAATTTACGGATTAATAAAGACATCTACAATTTACGGTTTACGATTTATAACTACATTGCTGATTGGTGATATCTTATTGTTGGTTGGATAATACATTTAAAATGTGGAAAGTGAAATGTGGAAGGTTGTATTAAGAATTAAGATGTATGATGTTAAAAACAAAAACATTTATAATTTTAGATTTACGATTTAAAAATATTTGCCAGATAGAGTCTGGCTACCTTGCTCTATTTTCCATTTACAATTTTCTATTTATGGATGCCTGCTTACGCAGGCATTACTTTTCTTGTTTACAACCACTGATTTAATTTATCATTCCTATCCCTGATTTCTCAAGAATAAATTCCAACAGGAATCCAGTTTTTTGCTTCAAACATTCGGGCGACGCGACCGCGCAGGTCCGGCCCTACACATAATCTCGCTCTCTTGCTCTTGCCTCTTGCTTTAACATATGGGTGGATGATTATTTACCCCTGCATAACAAAAAAATGTTTGCAAAATAAGAATAAATTTTCTATAATACTTCTGTTTTTAAATCTATATAAAATCAGGTGAAATAAAATGATGAACGAATTACGTAAAAATGCAAAACTTATTTTATGGATTGTTATAGGTGCTTTTATACTAACAATTTTTGCTGTCTGGGGAATGAAAGGCATGCTTTTTGAAGAATCAAAAAACCCGGATATTCTTGCAAAAATTGATAAAACAACAATAACATACACAGAACTTGGCGAATTATGGCAAAACAAATTGCAGGAATTATATGACAAAGGTATTAAACTCACAGATGAAAAAGAAAAAGAATTAAAAAAAGAATTACTGTATGATATTATTGAACACAGACTAAAAATGCAATACGCACAAAAAATAGGAATTTTTACAACTGATGAAGAAGTTGCAGAAAGTATAATGTCAATACAGGCATTTTTGGATAAAAACGGAAATTTTGACAAAAATCTTTATCAAAATATACTTTACAATCAAAGAATAAATGCACATGAATTTGAAGAGCAGCAAAGGCAGTATATAACGCTTGTTAAACTGCGCAACCAGATAATGTCAACTATAAAATTTACAGATGATGAGTTAAAAATGTATTTTTCAAAAAGACAAAGAATCTTAAATGTAAAATATGTTTATTTTGATTATAAAAATTATTTGAATGAATTAAATATAGATATAGAAAAAATGAAGGACTATTATTCAATGCATAAAAAGGACTTTGAAAAACCGGAGCAGATAAAAGCATCTCATATTTTAATAGTTGCAGATGCATCACCAACTTCACCAAGTGGTTTAACTGATGAACAGGCAAAAAAACTCGCAGAGGATATTTATAAAAGAGCAAAATCCGGAGAAGATTTTGCAGCACTTGCAAAAAAATACTCAAAAGACACGGGATCAAAAGACAAAGGCGGAGACCTTGGCTGGTTTAAAAAAGGTGAAATGGTCCCTGAATTTGAAAAAATGGCTTTTTCTCTTAAAAAAGGAGAAATTAGCGAGCCGGTAAAAACACAGTTTGGTTATCACGTTATTAAGTGCTATGATAAACAGGCAGCGTATGAGCCCACATTTGAAAAAGAAAAAGACAGGGTCTTAAAAGAACTACAAAAACAATATGGTATGGATTTAATGAAGAAAAAAGCAGATAAAATGTATGGAGAAATCAAAAAGCCCGAAGATTTTGAAATTGTTGCAAAATCAAATACTGTAACTGTGAAAACCCTTAATTCAATTACAGAAGATGCAAAAATGCCAGAACTTGAATCAGAAGAAGCAAAAAATGTATTATTTGATTTAAATAAAAACACAGTATCAAAAGTAATAGAAGGCAAAAATGGATATTATATCTTTAAAATTATTGATGAAAAGTATGTAAAATTTGATGAAAAAAAGTTTGAAAAACAAAAACAGGATTTGGCAGAAAAATTAAGAGCAATTAAATTTGACCAGGTATTTGAAGATTTAATGACAAAATTAAAAAAAGAAGCAAAAATAGAAGTATACGAAAAAAACCTTTAATAATTTTCAATTTATGGTTTTCGATTTTTGGTTTAAAATTGTAAATCAAAAATTGTAAATTTTATTTATTTTAACCGGCAATCGGAAAACGAAGATCGACAAGGGAATAAAATCTCCCCTGCCCCATCTTTTATGGCGTAAAATTCACTTCGTTCATCACGGCACTTTGAAAGAGGGGCTATCACTTCTCTTCTTTTCAATCCGCAATCAGCAACCAGCAATGTAGTTATTATAGGTCTGGCTGCCTTTATCTATTTTCCATTCTTGATTTTCTATTTTCCAAATTATGGGCGACCACACAGGGTCGCCCTTACAAATAATCTCGCTGTCGCCTCTCGCTCTTTTAAATTAATGGATTCCCGCTTAAGTTTATCCCTGAGAAATCAGGGACGGGAATGACATTTCTTGTTTGCAACACTGCTTTAATTTGTCATTCCTGCCCCTGAATAAATCATGGGTAAATTCCAGCAGGAATTTAAAAGCTGGATGCCTGCCTTCGCAGGCATGACATTTCTAGTTTACAATCGTTTTTTTAATTTGTCATTCCTGCGAAAGCAGGAATCCAGTTTTTGTTTTTCCAATTGGCAATCGGCAAACTGCAATCGTCAATGTAGTAATTGAATCTACCGAATTTCCTTATTGCCAAATTGCCTTATTGCCTAATTTTTATCTTTTAAATCCAGCAAATTTTGGCAATCAGGAAATCTTGCAAATTACCAATTTTTTCTTCTAATTGCCTAATTGACTAATTGCCTTATTGCCTAATTTTTATCTTTTAAATCCTGCAAATTTTGTCAATCAGGCAATCTGGCAATCAAATAAATACATTTCTCATTTCACATTTTAAATGGTTTTTCCAACTGACAATCGGCAATCTGCAATCGACAAGGTATTTATCTCCCCCTCACCTTTATCCTCTCCCCGTCGGGTCTGTCCATTACCCATATCTTTATCTATATAATAAGAAGCAGGTATATCCTGATTTTTGAGGAAAATTACGGGTGATTTGTGGCGTTGTCTAGTTTACTTACTCCCAATTTTAACACCCTTCTTAATCCTATCCAAGGGTTGTTGCGTAAGCCTCGCCTACCTCTGACTGCAAATTTTTTGCTCGACTTCTACTCTACCGTCTTTTACGAAAAAATCAGCATATGCTTTCCTTAAATAAAATCTACCAAATTTATATAATTGCCTAATTGCCTGATTTATTTCAATTGTCAATTGCTTATTGCTGCTTGCTAGTTGTTTTTTGTTTTATCTAACCCGCAATCAGCAAAGTAGTTATAAATCGTAAATTTATTTACATTTCTTCCCAGTTCTTTATTATCCTTTTAAATTTCTCTATCGGGAAGCCGACAACATTATAATACGAGCCCTTTATTTTTTTTACAAACGGGTCTGCGCCTTCCTGAATTGCATACGCTCCTGCTTTATCTAAAATATGATTGTTATTTATATAATCATTTATTTGCTTTGTTGTTAATTTTCTAAAAGTAACAAAGGATTTGTCATAAGTAAGTATGTTTTTACCTGTTACAATATCAATCAAACAAATCGCAGTAATAACAATGTGCGTTGAACCACTTAATTTTTTTAAAATTGTGAATGCGTGTTTTTTAGATTTTGGTTTGCCTATGATTTCTCTGCCCAAAACAACTATTGTATCAGCACCTATTACAATTCCTTTTTTAAATTTTGATAAAACCGACTTTGCCTTTTCATATGCAAGAATTGTTGCAATTTTATATGGTGTATTACCATTATTTTTTTTTAAAATTTTGGTCTCATCAATTCTGGGTGAAATGATATCAAATTCAAAACCAAATTTTGAAAGTATCTTCTTTCTCCTTGGAGAAGTTGATGCCAAAATTAATTTTTCAGTCATAAATATTATTTCCTTGTTTATTTAAAATCTCCCATAAATTGGTTCGCCGCAATGAATACATTTATTATCTTTGAGCCCTTCAACTTTTGCATAATAACCACTACGCGAAATTAAAACTTTTTTGCATTTAGGGCAAATTGTATCTGCGCCACCATATTTGGGGTCTGTATTTCCCATATATACATATTTTAATTTATTTTTTGCAATTTCACAAGCAGTAATTAACGTCTCAATAGGTGTGGGTTCAATGTCCATTTTATACTGCGGGAAATATCTTGTAAAATGAATTGGTATGTCAGGAGATACAGAAACAATCCATTCTACAATTTCATTTATCTCCTCCACCCTGTCATTTAATGTTGGTATTATTAAATTTGTTAATTCAATATGAACACCTTCACTATACGATATTTGTATTGTTCTCATAACAGGTGCAAGTTGGCCATCACATATTTCCCTGTAAAAACTTTCATTTGATGCTTTTAAATCAATATTCATTGCATCAATATAAGGCAATAATTCTCTTAATGGTTCTTCATTTACAAATCCATTAGTAACAAGGACATTTTTTAGCCCTTTTTCCTTTGCAATTTTTGCAGTGTCATATACAAATTCAAACCATATAAATGGTTCGTTATAAGTATATGCAACACCTATTGATTTATTACTTATAGCAATTTCAACTATATCCTCCGGCGAGAATTTTTCTGTTGATACTTCCTGCTGGGAAATATGCCAGTTCTGACAGAAAGTGCATTTGAAATTACACCCATAAGAACCAATAGAAAATATTAAACTCCCGGGATAAAAATGATAAAGTGGTTTTTTTTCTATTGGGTCCATAGCATAGGAACTGACCTGGCCATAAATTTTAGTATATAAAATGCCATCTTTATTTACCCGCGCAAGGCATCTGCCAACTTTGTTATTTGCCAGAAAACACCTCTGCGGACATAAAAGGCAGCGTGTTTTTCCTACCGGTTCCTTTTTATAAAATCTTGCTTCTTCCATTTTACCCTCACTTTACAATTTACAACTTTCAATTTGCGATTAATAAAATTAAAAACAATTTAATATAAATTCATAAAATTTTTTTGCCTCTTTATCCCAGTTGTAATATCTATATATAAATTTATAACCTTTTTTATGTTTTTTATCAAGATATTTTATTCTTTTTTTTATCTCATTTGCAAATGACTGCAATGATGGTCCTGACATATAAATAAAATCCTTGAATTGACTTATTTCACCCACATTATTTGCAATAACCGGTTTATTCATAGAAAGATATTCACGAAGTTTCATAGAAGCCCTGTACTTATTTACCGGTAAATTTTTATAATAAACAAGGCATATATCAGCAGCAGATAAATAAAAAGCAGTTGTTTTTAAATCACATTCACCAAGAAAAACAATTTTTTGTAATAAATTCATTTTTTTAGCAACATTTTTATAATGATTAAACAGAGGTCCTGCACCAACAACAAATAAAACAAAATCAGATTTTATATTTGACAATGCACATAAAATATCCTCGAAATAACTCGCTATATTCATATTTGCCATATAGAAAAGTATTTTTTTATTTTTATAAATTTTTTTTAATTTTTTATCTGTTTTTAAACCCGGTTTAAATATCGTAAAATCAACGCATTGTTTTAATAAATAAATCTTTTCTTTGTATTTTGGATAATTTTTTATTATATGCTCCATAAGATTATTATTATGAGTTGTAATGAAATCAGCAACAGGAATTAAAAACGATTGAAAAAATTTTATTATTTTTGAAATAAAACTATTTCTGTATCCATAATCAAGGTCATCAATATCAATTATTATTTTTGCTCCTCTTGGTTTTAATAAAAGACAGGGGATAACAGTATTAGGATAGGGTTTTATTATGATAATTATTTTATATTGTTTGTTTAAAATCTTAAAAAAATAATAAAAAAAAGAGAGAAAAAAATCCAGCATAAAAACCATTGATTTAAAAGGTGGAGTTATATATTCAACTTCGTTATCCATTTTTTTTAAAAATTTATATAAATAAAAAGCCCGAAGTGTGGAGCCAGTATTTTTTGCCTGTGATGACAGAATTAAAATTTTCATATTTTTATCTTTTTATGATTTTTATGTTTATTTCCTTACTTACTTTTTTCTTTTTAAAAATTGTTTTTCTAATCAGTCCTGTTATAAAGCCGGCGCCATAAAAAAAATGCACCAAAAAAATATTAAAAAAAACTAAAGGGGCTAAAAAAAATATTTTATTTTCTTTTGCCGATTTTAATGAAAAAATAAAATCAAAAAATAAATAAATCAAAAAAGGTATAAATTTAAACGATATCGGCGGAGATAACAATAGTAAAATAATATATAAAGTAAAAAAAGCAGGGATGGTATTTACAAGGTCTTTTAAATCAAAACTAAAAAGTATTTGCTCTGCCCTGCCCCTGCCATAATTAAAGCACTGTTTTATGAACTGAAAATAATTTTTTCTGTTTGGTCTTTTGACATAAATTTCCGGCGAATATATAATTTTGTATTTTAATGATTGCGCTCTGTTTAAAAACTCATTTTCTTCATTTGGATATAATTCCTCACTGAAAAAGCCACAGTTTTCAAAGACCTCTTTTTTTATAAACATATTGCATAAAATCAGTTCCTTTTCATCAGTGTTTCTTGTCTTTCCTTTTTGTTTATACCGTGCTGCACTTGGTCCAGTTGCAAACGAAGATGACAATGCCGCACCAAATGTTTTTTGTATCATAGAATCATTTTCCGGTGTTAAACTTGGGCCACCTATAATACCTATATCTTTATCCTTTGAAAATAATTCCTTTGCTTTTTTAAAACAATCCTTTGAAAGCACTGAATCATCATCGCAAAAGTAAAGAATATCGCCCTTTGCTTTTTTTATTCCTTCATTTCTTTGCACTGACGGATTATTACCTGTAACTATAATAACTTCATCTCCGCAATTTACCGTGTTTTTTAAAATCTGTGCTTCTCGTGTTAAATCAGGGGTTGGTACAATGATTGAAATCAATTCCATTCCTCGCTTTTTATGAGTTTTATAATATCTGTAACTTTTCTTATTTTATAAACTTCTTTTCCTGCATTGCCCGAATATGAGAATTCATTATTTTTTGATTTTCTCTGCAGCCACACCGGTGTTATACCTGCTTTTTTCGCACCAATTATATCTGCAATAAAATTATCACCTATGAAAACCGCTTCATACGGTTTTATTTTTAAAAAGTTAAGTGCTTTTTTAAAAATTCTCACATCCGGTTTTTCACAGCCAACTTCTTCTGAAACTATTATAACATCAAAAAAACTCGATAGTCCCGTTCTTTTTAAAATATCATACAAACTGTTGGAAGCATTTGAAATAACACCCAGTTTAAACCCTTTTCTTTTTAATCCAGATAATAATTTCTTTATTCCCGGAAACGGCCTGAAACTCGTACCATGTTTTAAATGCTCTCTAAGATTATTCATAACAATTTTATTTTTTATTTTTAATTTTTTAAAAACCATTTCTATATAAATTGCCCATTTTTTTGAATCAGCAATCTTTGCGCTTTCAACTAGTGGCTTCATTTTTATTGCACAGTTATTCAAAATATCCGACAGAATATTTTTACTTATTTTATATCCTTCCCTTTTTAAAAACCTGTAACTTATTTCAAGAAGGGACGGATTTCTATAGACCAGCGTCTCACCGGCATCAAAAAATATGACTTTTTTCTTCATTTACGTTTATATTTTTTTAAAACAATTTTTACTGCATCTTCCGGGCTGTCCACAATATCAAAAAGTTTTTCATCGCCAGGGGAAATAAAATCATCCTGCAGTAATCTTTTGGTTATCCAGTCAATTAATCCATTCCAGTATTCTCTGCCATACAAAACAATCGGAAATGGTTTTATTTTATGGGTCTGGATTAAAGTGATTGCTTCAAAAAACTCATCCATTGTTCCGTATCCACCCGGAAATACAACAAAAGCAGAAGCATATTTTACAAACATAACTTTTCTTGCAAAAAAATAACGAAATCCCATCTGTATGTTTGCATAAGGATTGGGTTTTTGTTCATGTGGCAGTTCTATATTTAAACCAACAGATGTGCCCTTTGCTTCTGCTGCTCCTTTATTTGCTGCTTCCATAATACCACCGCCACCACCTGTTATGATTGCATATCCTTTCTTTGCAAGCAAAAAAGCAACTCTTTCTGCTGCTTTATAATATTCTTCGTTTCTCTGAGTCCTGGCAGAACCAAAAATAGAAACAGCTTTTTTTATCTGTCCCAGCGCTTCAAAACCATCTACAAATTCAGAGATAATACGAAACATACGCCATGAATCATCAGCAATACTTTCTAAAACATATTTATCTATATACTTCATAAAAACCTCCTCATAACATTTTACGATTTATGATTTTATTCGCCTCCAAAAATTTTAAATATCCTAAAAATATTCTCTCCTGTTAAATTCCATATCAAATCAGTTACCTGTCTTATCGGAGCAGTAATAACCCCTGTTTTTATTCTATCGCCAACAATACCGGCAAATGTCTTTGAATATAAAGCAGGAAGTTGTGAAAGTTCGGTATCAGGAATCATAAAATCAAAATTAACATATAAATTACCATTGGAATCCGTAAGATATTTACCTATCTGCTCATAAGAGACACCAAGCAGTGCTTTAAAATCAATACCTATATCTTCTTTTATCTTTAAATTTCTTATCTGGATTGCATTGTTTAAATATATTTTTCTCATTTCACCTGCTATGCGGATAAGAAAATCAACCTCGCCGCTTTCTACTTTTAAATTATACTTTGAAAAAAGCGGCTCAAAACTTCTTGCTCTTATTTTTGTACCAAATATATTTATATTAAATCTGTTTTTGTAATACGGGAAAAAATACATCTTTAAAATTATTTTGTCCTGTTTTCTTTTCTGCAGGGCCCCATTTACTTCAAGTAAAAGATATTCTATATCTTTTTTCCCTTTATTGAAATATTTGCTTCTGCCATTGATATTATCGATTTTTAACATCACTAACTGTTCTCTATCTTCGTATATTATTTCCCCGTTAAAAATACTGATATCCTGACAAAAAGGCAAATTAAAATGTGCAGGAGTGGTCTTTTCAGTATCTGTATTCTGCTGTAGATTTTTTACAAATTTTAATGTGGGACAAACTATTGAAACACCATTTAAAAATTTATCATAATCTTTTTTAATTACTTCACGAATATAAATATCAGCAGTTAAAAATAAAGCATTTAAATTTTTGTATTCAAAATTAACAAATGTTATTTTATCCGGAATTACTGAAAATATAAAAGCATATTTAATTTCTTTATTTGCATTTTTTACAAAAGGTGTTACATAAACATTTAAAAGAACAGAATAACCAATCCATATAATAAATAATAATATTAAAATATCCTTTAATGTTTTTTTCATATCACTCACCAAACATCGTCATCTGTATATTCTTTTTTGTATTTTTTTCCTGTTGATTTCTAAAAATAAATATTTTCCCGTATTCGCCATCAAAACCTGGTATAACATTTACTTCTTCTTTTCTTGTTTTCATAATTGCTTCTATGATTTTTTTATCAGAAATGTTTTTTTGCAAGTCCTCTTCTTTTAAATCAAGTAATACTTCAAACTCAGTTCCGCATTTGGAAAGAATTTTTTCATATTCATACTGTACTTTTTTTGACTGCGGAGTTGTATCAAGAGCATCTGCTATTATTTCTTCTAATTGTATCAAATGTTTTTGCGGGATAGCATCAGGTGGCACATAATCCCAGGGCCTGTCTGCGAGTTCTTCAATTCTATGTAAAACACCTAATGTAAGTGGTTTAAAGCATACAGGACATTTGTTTTTAAGCGCAATTGCTTCCCGTGGATGGTATGAAACACCACATAATCTATGGCCATCATAATGGTATTTACCTTCTTCCGGGAAAAATTCAATGGTGAATAAAAATCTCTTTTTATCTTTTTTTTCTATGATTTCCTTTATTTCATAATAATCCAGATTGCAATCAAAAACATTTGCTTCTCTTCCTATTTTCCTTACCGAATGCGCATCAGAGTTTGAAATAAGCGTGATAGCATCAAGTGCTGAAATTCTCCAGTTTGATGATGGATCAGACGAAAGTCCTGTTTCTATTGCTTTTATATATTTTGTGTATTCGCCAAAACATTCCTGCAATGAATCAAAACCTGATTTTGAACCAAAAACAGAAAACCAGGGAGTCCATGCATGTGCCGGAACAATCATTGCATCAGGACAAATATCAAGTGTTATTTTTACAAGTTCTTGAACAGAAAAACCCAATATGGGTCTGCCATCTGAATCAGTATTGCCCTTTTGTGCAAGTAACTTTGAAAATTTTTCTGCTTTATAAATATCAGGCATAAAAATCAGGGTATGTATTTTTCTGACTTTACCTCCCTGTTTAAAAATATTTGAAATTTCCGTTGATAAAACAACCCTTGCTTTTCCATTGCCTTTTCTTAATTTAAATAAACCGTTCTCTGCCGGTTCTAATTTATTCTTTAATTCCCCAAAATAAGCGGGGTGTTGAAAATCTCCGCTGCCTATGATTGCAATACCTTTTTTATCAGCCCACTTAACAATATTAACAATATTCATATCTTTACTCGTAGCGCGAGAATATTTTGAATGTATGTGAAAATCAACAATAAGTCTCATCTTTACCTCAGCAATCTTTTTACATTTTTAATGCTTCATTAATTAAAATTTTATGTGCACTGAATGTAATAACAGGCAATTTATTAATTTTTATAACTTTTACATCAGCAGCATCATCACCGGCAGTTAATTTGCCTTTTTTAAGTGTTACCTTATAACCAATAAGCACAAGTGTTTTAAATATTCCTGTTCTTACTGTCATTACTTTTATAAATTCAACCTTTTTTGCAACAAGTCCTGTTTCTTCTTTTAACTCTCTTTTTAATGCCGCTTCAGTTGTTTCGCCTGTTTCAACAAATCCACCCGGCAAGGTCCATAGACCTTTACAGGGGTTATATTTTCTTTTTACAAAAACAATGCCATCATCTATGAAACAAACAGCTGCAACAGCAACCAAAGGATTATTATAAAAAAATCTATTGCAGTTAACACAAAAATCACGCCTTTTTTTGCCTTCAAATTTCTTGATTGTTTTTTTTCCACAATCAGGACAAAAATTTATTACATCCTTCATTCAAACACACCAAAATTTTTTTTACCTGCTCTAAAGGTAAATGGCATATCTGATTTTTTTATAATTTTTCTAAAATCATCAATCTTAACATCGTTTATATAAAAGCCACCCTGCTCTACTAATCTTCTTGCATCAGAATTGGATTTAACAACTTTTAATTTTTTTAAAAATTCAGCTATTGAAATTTCATCTACACCAAAATCCCATGAAAATTTATAGTTTTTGTATGGTATATCCCTTTCTGAAAATGTCTTCTGAAAGTGCTCTGCTGCAAATTCCGCTTCCTTTTTACCTATATATTTTTCAACAATATTAAACGCAAGTATTTTTTTATGCGCCATAGGATTTTCACCACTTTTTATTGATTTTTCAATTTCTTTTATTTTTTCAATGGGCGTATTGGTTAAAAGTTCAAAATACTGGATAATCAACTCATCCGGTATTGACATTACCTTACCATACATATCTTCTGGTTTATCATTAATACCTATATAATTTTTTAATGACTTTGACATTTTATTTTTTCCATCAAGACCTGTTAGTATCGGAGTAAATAACCCAACCTGCGGTTCCATACCATATTCTCTCTGCAAAAACCTTCCTGCTATAACATTAAATTTCTGGTCTGTGCCACCGAGTTCTATATCTGCTTTTATGGCAACAGAATCATAGCCCTGCATAATCGGATACATAAGTTCCTGTATGGTAAGCGGAACACCTTCTTTGTATCTTTTGTCAAATGTCTCGTGTTCTAACATCTGAGCAAGGGTGAATTTTGAGCATAATTTCAAAACTTCTTCAAAAGAAATTTTACCAAACCACTGACTGTTATAAACAATTTCAATGTTATTTTTGTCAAGAATTTTAAATGCCTGCTGTTTGTATGATGAAACATTTTGCAAAACAGTTGCCTTGTCAAGATGCGGCCTTTCAGCCATCCTGCCACTGGGGTCGCCTACCATCGCAGTATAATCTCCTATAATCAATATTGCTTTGTGCCCTAAATCCTGAAATTGCCTTAATTTATTTAAAGCAACGGTATGACCAAGATGTATTTCAGTTGCAGTTGGGTCAATTCCAAGTTTTATGCGTAGTGGCTTTCCTTGTTTTAATTTATTTATTAGGTCATCATAAGTAACAATATCAACAACTCCACGTTTTATTATTTTCAATTGTTCTTCTATACTTATCAAAATCGCACCTCCGATTTTATTATACTTTTATTAATGAAATATTAATGTTTAAAATGACGTATGCCTGTAAATACCATTGCAATACCGTGCTCATCCGCTGCTTTTATTGATTCTTCATCCTTTATAGAACCACCCGGCTGTATTATTGCTTTTATACCTGCTTTTGCTGCTTCATCTACATTATCCCTGAACGGGAAAAAAGCGTCTGATGCCAAAACTGCATCTTTTGCTTTTTCACCTGCATTTTTTATTGCAATATTTACAGCCCCAACTCTGTTTGTCTGGCCGGGCCCTATGCCTATTGCCACACCATCTTTTGCAATTACAATTGCATTTGATTTTACAAATTTAACAACTTTCCATGCAAAAAGTAAATCTTTTAATTGTTTTTCGGTGGGTTGCAGTTTTGTTTTCACAACTAAATTTTCCGGTTTGACACATAAAGTATCCATTTCCTGAACAAGCAATCCACCTGTTACCTTTCTCATATCCATTGCCCTTATACTTTTTATATCAATATTTTTTGTTAAATTTATTTTCATTATTCTTATATTTTTCTTTTTGGTTAAAATTTCCAATGCTTTTTCTTCATAATCCGGTGCAACTATTACTTCCATAAACATCTTATCAATTTTTTCAGCAATACCGCTTGTGCACTTTCTGTTTAAAGCGCAGATACCACCAAATGCAGATAATGAGTCCGCCTCATAAGCTTTTACATAAGCATCTGTTATATCATCACTTATGGCAACACCGCACGGATTGGCGTGTTTTATTATAACAGCTGCAGGTTCGTCAAATACCTTTACTATGTTTAACGCCGCATCCATATCAAAAATATTGTTAAAAGATAATTCCTTGCCATGGAGTTGCTGTGCATTTGCAGGTCCTGCTTCTTCATAACCCGGGAAATAATAAAAAGCAGCTTTTTGATGTGGATTTTCCCCATATCTTAATTCCTGTTTTTTATCTGCAGAAATTATTATTCTCTCTGGTAATGTTTCATTTAATATTTTGTTTCCAAGATAATCTGATATATATGCATCATAATCTGCTGTTGTTCTGTATGCTTTTACCCTTAAATAATTTAATGTCTCATCTTTTATACCACCATTTTTCAATTCCTCTATTATTCGTGGGTAATCATTTTTATCTGTTATTACAGCAACTGATTGTGCATTTTTTGCAGCAGACCTTATCATAGATGGACCGCCAATGTCTATATTTTCTATTACTTCTTCCAGTTTAATATTTGGTTTTTTTATTACTTCTTTGAAAGGATATAAATTTACAACAACCATGTCAATAGGTTTTATATTATGCTTTTTTATTGTTTCCATATGTTCCTTTTTTTCCCTTAATGCAAGTAAACCACCGTGTATAACAGGATGAAGTGTCTTTACTCTGCCATCCAACATCTCGGGGAAACCGGTAATTTCTGAAATGTCTATTGCATTAATACCTGCTTCAACAAGTGTTTTTTTTGTGCCACCTGTTGATATGATTTCCACTCCCATTTTAGAAAGTTCTCTTGCAAAATCAACAAGTCCCTGTTTGTCAGAAACACTTATCAAAGCTCTTTTTACTTGTAACATAAGGTCCTCCAATATATTTTAAAATTTAAAACATATAATATTAAATATAATTCAAATCATTTAATATCTTTTTTGCTTTTTCAAGATCTTCTTTATTTATTATAATAGTGCCTATACCTTTTTGCTTGTCAGAAAAAAAAGAAAGCCGGGAACTTGGAAGCACATTACTTCTTAAAAAACTGTATATTCCATTATCCTCAAGAACTGATTTTATATATTCTGCTTCTGCTTCATTTTTAACATCAATGAGTTCTGCTGTTTCAAGAAGTGGTTCACCCTGGTCCTCCGGTAATTTATCAACAAGTTTTTCACCACAATCAGGACAAACTTTTATTCCTTCTTTATATTCGTATAAGCATACAGGACAAAACATAAAATTATTCCTTTATCTTAACTTTTTTTTGTATTATTTCAAGTTTATCTTCTGTAAATAATTTTATTGCTTCTTTGTAAGCAAGATGCTCCTGTTCCAATACTCTTTTTTGCAAAATTTCAGGTGTATCACCGTCTAATACAGGAACCTTTCTCTGCAAAATAACAGGCCCTGTATCTGTGCCATAGTCAACAAAATGAACAGTGCATCCGGATTCTTTTTTACCTGCTTTTAAAACAGCTTTATGCACATAAATCCCATACATCCCCTTACCCCCAAACTCAGGTAAAAGTGCAGGATGTATATTCATAATCTTACCTTTAAATGTATCAAGAAACACAGGAGTCAATATACGCATATAACCGGCAAGACAGATTAAATCAATATTTAATTCATTCATTTTTGTTGCAACAACTTTATCATACTCTTCTCTTGTTTTAAAATCATCAGGAGAAAGAAAAAGGGTTTTTATATTGTGTTTTTTTGCTCTCTGCAGCCCATAGGCATCTTCTTTGTTACTAAAAACAATTTCTATCTTACCTTTTGAAATATAACCTGACTCACAGGCATCTATGATTGCCTGTAAATTTGAACCAGAACCGGAAACAAAAACCGCTATTTTTTTCAAATCAAAATCTCCTTATTTTTATAATAAAAAATCTTTCGAATTGTAAATATTTTTAATTGCCCAATTTGCTAATTGGCTAAACTGCCTGATTTATACATCTACCAAATTTTCAAATCTTCCAAATCTACCAAATTTATATCTTCAAATCTTAAAATCTGAAATCTTCAAATTCATTTCAATTGTCAATTGCTTATTGCTGTTTGGTGTTTGTTTTTCCAGCCAACAATCAACAGTCACCAATCATCAATTAACAATGTTTTATCCAATCCGCAATAAGCAACCAGCAATCAGCAAGGTAGTTAATGCATCTACCAAATTTTCAAATCTTCCGAATTTACCAAATTTAAAAACAACGTCTTTTAAACTGCAAATCGTTAATTGTAAATTATAATTATCTTACTTTTTTCCTGTAATTCTCTCATATCTTTCAATCATCTGTAACATCTGTTTTATTCTATCATCAGATGGTGCGAGATTTTGTGCTTTTTTTAAATAAAATTTGGCATTTTCGCTGTCATTCATTGTAAAATAAACACAACCAAGATTATAATAATAATCTTTATCTTCTTTTATTGCAATTGCTTTTTTAAAATATTCTATTGCTTCATTTAATCTTTTTGACATGAAATAAATATTGCCAAGATTTGAATACAAAGAAGAATCATCTTTGTATTTTTCAATAGCAGAAAGCATAATTTTCTCTGCTTCATCAAACCTGTTTTTCTTATTATAATATATATATGCCAGTTCAACAAGCGCTTCTTTGAGATACGGGTCAATTTTTAGCATCTTTTTATATTCATCTATTGCTTCTTCATATAAACCAAGTTTATTATAAATTTTTGCAATTTTATAATGCAACAAAACATAGTCAGGGGCTAATTTTTCAAGTTGCTTGAAAATCTTTAAAGCATTTTCATTATCACCCGAATCATAATAAGAACTGCCGAGAAAATATAATGCTTCCAAATTTTTATCAAAGTATTTTAATGCGATTTTGTAATTTTCAATTGCTGTTTTAAAATTTCCTGTTTTGGAAAAATAAACTCCCTGTTTCGTATATATCCCGCTTATATGTTTTTTAATCCAGAAAGAAGAGACAAAAATCATAAAAAAAACAAAAATGACAATTAAAAACCGCAAATTAAATCGGGAAATATGTAAACAATCCTCATAATTTTTTAAAATTATTCCACTTATTAATATAAAAATAAATATTGAAGAAGCATAATTAATATCAACACCAAAAAAATTGGTTGTAAGTATGGCTGCAAATCCAGATAAATATGCAGGCGGCGCTTTTATTCCATATTTTATTATTAAATAAATAATAAAAATAAATAAAAAAACTCCCGTTATGCCTGTATCAGAACCAATTTGAAGAAAAATATTTTCAGGATACATCACTTCATAACTATGCTCATAAGTCCACTTCATAAGTTCTGCAGGTCTGTATTGCGGAAAAACCAATGAAAAAGTAGAAAGCCCTGTTCCTGTAATTAAATTATTAAAAATAATTTTTAAAGTCCCCTTCCATACCTGGCTTCTAAAAAACACTGATTCTTTTGCCATATCTAAATTTTTAAAAATATAAAAAACAATAAAAGAGATGAATACAATAATTATTCCTGATAATAGTATTTTGTTTTTAATTCTTGTTTTATAATTTAAACCAAAAAAAATAAGAATGCCAACCAGCATAGCAATCAGGGCTGACTTTGACGCAGTAAAAAAAATTAAAATTAGAGAAATTAAAAAACATATAATTAAAAATATCCTGTAAAATAAATTTTTGGTATTTAAAAACCGTCCTATCATAAATGGTAATACTGCGGTAATATATGCACCAAAAAAATTGGGATTTCCAAAAGTTGATGGAATTCTTGTTCCAAATGCCATAAAAACTTTCATTTTTTCAGGCAAAAAAATCTGAACAACACCAATAATCATAGAAGGGATAAAACTCAAAATTATAATATCACATATAGTTGTTTCATCAAAATTACTATGAACAACTAAAAAAAGGAAAATAAAACAAGCAATAGTAATAAGCAAAGCCGGCACACCGGCATATTTGAATTTGCTAAATAAAATAGTGATAAAAAACCATATTATTAATAATAAAGGATATAACATTACTTTTTTAATCTTGATATTTCTCTCCAAAAAAAATAACATCAATAAAAATAAAATAGAAATTATAAATATAACTTCTTTTATTAAAATAAAATTATAATCTTTTGAAGAAAAAGAAAGTGTTATAGCAAGCGACATAAAAAAAAGAAAAAAATATTTTAAATTAATCTTTTTTATATATGATATTAACACCCTTTATATACTCCAACTTTTTGTTATTTAAAAATTATCTGCTCAATTTATTCCATATAGGTAAATATAAATATCTCAGAGTCAAATGTAATTTCTTTTTATAAGAAAAAAACACAAGTTCTGCCTTTGTCTGTCCGAGTTCCCAGAATATGTAAATATTACTCGGCATACCATTAGGCAGCTTTCCTTCTTTTACTGTATTTATTGCTTTCTCCGGTTCCATATTTTTTACTTCATCTTTTACAAATGTTGGCGGGCCATATAATTCCGTCAGCACTTTTTCAATGCCTCTGAATCTGCCATACATAATTTCATCTTTGTTTGGGACTTTTAACATCTGTGATTGAAATTCAGCAAGTGGACCAAATTCTAATTTGAATGCATAAATATAGTTGTTATATACACCAACACTTATAAAATCAGCATGTGGGATGGGGACTCTGTAATCTGTTTGATTAATTGTATAAGAAGAAATAAAATCAGGGTCCTTTGATTCAACAATGTATGGAAATATTTTTTTTACATCGTCTATACTCATTCCCCATGTCAATGACTGAAAAAGAAATTTATTGCTTGTTATTGTACCAAATGCCTGGTCATCTTCTTTGCTATATTTTGTAATATATGATTTATAAACATCAATTTTATTATTATAATCTATCTTTTTTAAAATTATAAATAAAATTACAATTGCAATGAAAATACCAACCCCAACCTTTGTCCAGAAATCTCTTATTTTTTTTATTCTTTCTTTGTCTAAAACAACATCTTTTTTCTTAGGAAGCGGTGAACCGCAATTTCTGCAAAAATTTGCTTCGTCCCTGTTTTCTGTTTGACATGCTTTGCAAATCCTTGACATTATTATTTACCTCCGTAGATTTTAAATCTATTCTTTCCTTATTTTGCGTATTGCATATTTTGTTAATTTCCCTGATGTATCACCTTTTGATGTTATTTGATACATATAAAGTCCTGGCTCAAAATTTGCCCATGAGCAGGAAGATGAATTATATATTTTACCTTTTTTCTTTTCTTCGATTGTATGTAACAATTTACCCGTTTCGTTATATATCTTTATTGTAACCAGGCCATCTTCTGGAATATAATAACTAAAAATAAATTTATCTGATGCCTTTTCATAAATCGCAAAAATTTCAGTAGAAATATTTATTATTCTTTCCGGTTCATCTGCTTTTAGCTCAATATCATAAAGCATCTGCGGTGGTAAACCCTTGGCTACTATTTTTATTTTAATTTTACCAACAGGCAAATTATCAACTACAAAATTGCCCTCTTTATCAGAAATTGCAATACCTAAAGTTGTACCATCCTCCTGCATAATTTCAACCGTTGCGCCCGGCTGAGGCATTATTCCATTTGATTGAGTTATTGTTCCTTTTACTGTAACTTTTGTCTTTATTTTTATTCTGTAATGATTAGCAGTTTTTCCTATCACGCCTTCTTTGTCAACAGAGACAATGTGAAAATACCATATACCATCAGACAAATTTTGAAATGTAATGCTGGTATCCATTGTTTTTGAATTTTTGGTTGTTGGCACTGTATCTTCTAAATTATCAAGCACATAAAAAAATCCTATAATATCATTTACATACTCCGGTGGTTTCCATTGCAAACGAACATTTTTTTCTCTGTACCACCTGTTCTGGTCCTGATGTGTCATAGAAAAAACTTCTGGCGGTGGCGGAGTCATTGCAACTTTTATCTGCATATGAAAAGCTTCCTGAGAAATATTACTTGCGTTATCCTTTGCAACAATGTGGAAATACCATATACCATCAGGCACATCAACAAAAGATGCCATTGTGCCTTTTGTCCAGCTCGCGCTTGATAAATCCGGCACAGAATCTTTTATCTGATTAAAAATATAGTAATAACCTTCTATACCAGCGGGGTCAGAAGGTATTGTCCATGTAAAAGAAGGTGTGTTATTATTATACCATCTATTAAAATCAGGATGAGTTATTGATGAAACAACCGGTGGTTTTGGAAGTGTGGTATCTATATTTATCTGATAATGATATGCTTCGTCTGATAAATTTCCTGCCTCATCCTTTGAAATTATATGAAAATACCATGTCCCGTCTGACACATTGTTTAAATCAATTTCATTATCAATATACCATGTCCCTGTTTTTGCATCCGGTTTTGTTGTTGGATTCTGGTCAAAAATATAATAATAACCTGTTATTTTTGTTGCATCCTGTGGTGTATCCCAGGATAATTTTACATCTTTGTTGTTATACCATGCATCCTGTATGGGGTGTGTAAATGATTTTACAACAGGCGGTAAGGCAAATTTATCACACACTACAAGTATTTGTTTATTGCCACTTTCACGCTCGTTACCAACTTTGTCTACAGCGCGCACAGTATAATAATAAATAATACCATCTTCCAGTTCGCGGGAATCATCTATAAATTTATTTTCCTTTACAGCACCATCATCACAAATTTGCATCCCAACCTGACCGGACACAGTTGAACGGTATATTCTGTAATAATCAACTCCTGAAACAGAATCCACTGCTTTTGTCCATTCAATTAAAATATTTCCTTCTTTTAATGGTCTGGCAACAATTTGAGTTATTGCAGAAGGTGGTGAAACATCAATTGTTGTTTTAATTGAATTATTTTCATAATAATCACTCCAGTTGCCTGCATTATCCCTTGCTTTTATTCTGAAATAATATGTTATTGCATCTTCACCTTTGAAAACCGCTTTCCTTTCTTTTGTTTCTTTCAGCCATAATTTCCATTTACCTTTATCTCCTTCTTTGTATTCAACTGTGAATACAAATACACCTGATTCTTTGTCTTCTGCATCCCACTCTACTTCAAAACTTTCAGAATTCACAAATTCAGGCAATTCTTTTATTTTTACCTCCGGTGGATTGGTTTCTACTTTGAATTTATAATGAAATGCTTCTGTTCCTATGTTTCCCGCTTTATCTTTTAAAACAATGTGAAAATACCATTCACCGTCATCAAGCGGTTCATTTATTTTAATTGTCCCATCTTTTGTAAACCTGCCTTCTTTTTTATCCGGTATGGTATCATTCTTTCTATCCACCTTATAATAAAAGCCATCCACACCTGATAAATCATCAACCTTTTCAACAACAAATACAGGATATTTTTCAGAATAATATTTTTCTGAATTTGGATGAGTGGTGGATATGACTTCCGGCGGTGCTGCAATAAAATCCAAATGAACCGTATAGACCGCTGGTTCTTCACCAATATTTCCTGCATTGTCTTCTGCAATCAAATGAAAATAATATACACCCTGTTCTGTTGTCACTATGTCAACTTCTCTTTTATCGGTTTTCACTGCCATATCAGGTGTTATTTTGATGTGTCTTTCTTTTGAAAACAAATAATAAAAATCTTTTATCTTTGATAAATCAGATGGAACTGTCCATGTAAATTTTATAAGTCCTGTGTTATACCATTTATTTTCATCCGGATGAGTCAATGAAGAAATTTTTGGTTGTTCTACTGTGGTATCTATTTTTATCTTAAAATGTGACGCTTCCGGTCCAATGTTACCTGCGTTGTCTTTTGCAATTATATGAAAATACCATATACCATCCTGTAATTGCGGCAGAGTTATCTGGTTTGCAACTGTCCATTCGGAACTATCTTTTAAAGGAATTGTTGAATGTTTCTGGTCAACTGTATAATAATAACCTTCTATGCCTGACATATCTTCCGGTGTATCCCATTGTATCTGTGGAATAGGATTTTTATACCATGCTTCCTGGTCTTTGTGTGTTGTTGAATAAACAAAAGGTGGTTTTGCAACTGTATCAATATTAAACATAAAATGCGATGCCTGACGTCCTGTATTACCTGCTTTATCTTTTGAAATAACATGCAAATACCATGTTCCATCTTTTAAATCACCGGAAAATATTATATCTTTATCTGTCCAGGAACTTTTTTCATCCGGAATTGTTTTCTCATTATTATCAATAACATAAAAATAACCGGCTATGCCTGATAAGTCGTCTGCAGGGCTTATTTTAAATTGGGCACGTTTTATATTATACCATCTCTGAGGGTCAGGATGAGTGATTGAAGAAATATTTGGTGGCAATGCCTGTGTGTCTATATTAAATCTAAAATGAGAGGTACCTCTGGAAATGTTACCTGCTAAATCTTTTGATTTAACATGAATATACCATGTGCCATCTGTTTTTTCTTTTATTTCAATATCTGTTTGCTCTGTAAATATCAATTCTGTTTCTGAGGGCTCATAATCAGGTATCCTATTTACAAGATAATAAAACCCATCTATTCCTGATAAATCATGCGGCTTTGAGATATGGATTGTAATATCTGTATTGTTATACCAGGATAACTGGTCTGGATGTGTTCTTGAATTTATTATAGGATTTAGTGCCTGTGTGTCTATATTAAATTTATAATGCGTTGCTCTTGTTCCAATATTACCAGCTTTGTCTTTTGAAATAATGTGAAAATATTTTGTTCCATCTTCCAACATACCTAATTTAACATTTTTTTCTTCTGTCCATTGTGCAATTTTTTCATTTGGAACTGTATTGGGTAATTCATCTATTAAATAATAATAGCCAGCAATACCTGACATATCTTCTGGTTCTTCCCATGTAAAAACCGGGGCTGTATTATACCATCTTTCCGAGTCAGGATGCGTAGGCGATGTAACTTTTGGCGGCAATGCAACTGTATCAATTTTTATCCTGTAATGAGAAACAGTTGGACTTATATTGCCTGCTTTATCTTCAATCAACAGATGAAAATACCATATCCCGTCTTCCAGCCCTTTTATTAAAACACTGTCGCTCGTTGTTACTTCACATTTAGCAGGGTCTGGTTTTGTATCAGGATTTTTATCAATCACGTATAGATAATTTTTTATTTCAGGGTGAATACCCCAGTAAATATCAACTTCATTTTTATTATACCATTCATCCTGCGACGGATGAGTCCGCGATGTCAGAACCGGTGTAACAGCAGCGGTCGTTGTAAAAGTCCAGTCATCAGCAACTCCAGAAAAGCTGCCAATATCTGTGTATGGTAATAATCTGAAATGATATTTGGTAAGTGCCTTTAAATTTGTCAATGTTAATTTGTGTATTATTGACTTTTCTTCTTTTATCACGGTAAAGCCATAATTAAGGTCAGTGCCGTATTCAATAATAGTATTTGCTTCTTTATCTGTGGTCCAGTTTATGACTGCACTGTGCGATGTAATTTCATCAATTCTGACATCCATAACTTTTGGCGGTGGAACATTTGATATGGTGGTTCTGAATATTCTGCCGCGCGGCGAAGAGCCAAAATAAAGATAACCATTAAATACTTTTAATATTCTTACATCTTCTTCGTCTGTCTGGAATGCGACTTCCCATTTTTTTCCATCGGTTGTTTTAAATATTCTGCCACTGTCTCCACTGCCAACATATAAAGAATTTGAAAATGATGCAAATTTAAAAAAATTAATATCTTTTTCGGAGAAAAAGTTTTCTACCCAGTTTATGCCATCCTCTGACATAAATATAAGGCCGCCGGTTGATTTTGAAGTAGAACAAAAAAGACGATTTTTAAAAACAAAAAAATCATTTACAAAACTTTGATTTGTATCAAATACCTTTTGCCAGTTTACTCCATCTGCTGTTCTATATATAACACCATTGGGATATGTACCTGCATAAAGATAATCACGAAACAAACCAAAAGTCGTTGCAGCGAGTTCAGAAGTGTTCAAAGAAATAACCCAGTGTGTTCCGTTATATGAATATATTTTTCCTTCTGTTGAAGTGCCCGCAAATAAACGGCCTTTGAATATTTCAAGGCAATGCACCCTTGCCTCTCCGCTGTTAAAAGAAAGACTCCACGTCTTGCCATCCAGTGTTTCGTAGATACCGCCATTTGCATTTGTTCCGCAAAAAAGTTTTGGAGTGCCGAGGTCGTTAAATGCTTTTAAACAATAAACCTGTGGTGTATAGTCACCCAGTTGCTCATCTTCAAATGATTTTGTATGACCCACAGGTGGATTAAAATAAGGAGAAAAAATATTTGAAATGCTTATTAATTCCCATGCACCTATATCACCTGTTGATGTTCTAATAACAGTATCTTTATTGGTTGATGCATAAAGATAACCATTAAATTCTTCAAAATCATAAATTACAGGGATGTCTTTGTTTTCATAAACAGGTATAAATGACTCTTTTGGAACATATTTTAAATAAAGGGGTATAGCTGCCTTTATGTTTTTCATAACTTCGCGGCTGTCTTTGCCACTCACAATCAAACCAGGCAGTTCTCTGCACTCGCCTATGTATTTCCCTTCTACCTTATGTATAACCACCTCAAAATCAGTGGGTAATTTTTTTATATTTTCTTTTTCTTTCATTTAACCGCCTTTTTATTTTTAAAATGATAAATCAAAGAATACTCATCACAGTCAGGAAATTTGGGACAATTAAAACAATCCTTCCATATTTTTTGTGGCAAATTTTTTTTAGGAATTTTTTTAAATCCATATTTAATAAAAAAATCAGGAATTTTGGTTAAAACAAAAACGGATTTTATTCCTATTTTTTCTGCTTCATTGATTGCAAAAGAAATAAGTTTGCTTCCATAACCTTTTCCTCTGTATTTACTTTCAATAACAAAAGACCTTATTTCACCAAGATCATCCCAATAAATATGCAAACCAACAACACCTATTTTTTTATTTTTCTCTTCAACAATATAAAAATCCCTTATCTGAGAATATATGTCTGCCAAACCTCTTGGCAGCAAATCAAACTCAACAGCATATTTTTTTATTATCTTATGAATAAAAATAGCATCATTCACTCTTGCCTGTCTGACTTTCGCCATCTATCAATATTCTCCTTTACTGACTTAATTCCTTGGTTTTTATTTTCAAAGAATGATTTTTCCTTTACAAATTTAACCCCCTGATTAAATGCCTGATAATTTTTTTCAACAATTTCATTTTTTTTACCTTTTAGCATCTGTTCCATTACTTTAAAATACTTTTCTTTTTGAAACAAATTATTAACTTCTGAATAAACACCTGCAATAACCATATTTACACCTTTTATAAAATTCAAATTCTTTGCAATATCAGAAGCCGGCACAGATATTTTTTTCACTTTGTCACAATCACTTTTTATTAATGATGAGTTTTCAATTAAAATACAATCTTTTGTTATTTTATCTTTATATGTTTCATAAGCGCGTGTATCAAAAACAATCAAAATAGTTGGTGTATCAACAACAGGTGAAAATATTTCATCATCAGATATAACCACATTACAAAAAGAAAATCCACCGCGCTTTTCTGCTCCATAGGATGGCAGCCATGTTACATTTTTATTATCCAAAATAGCAACATTACACAAAAAAAGCCCAAGCGTTAACACACCCTGACCGCCACTACCTGCTATTATAATTTTTTCTTCCATAATATGCTTCCTTTTTATTGGGTATCTTTAATTAAACCAATCTTAAAATATTCGGAAATTGTTTCATCTATCATTTTATTTGATTCAACAGGGTCTTTTCTCCAGTTTGTCGGACAGGAAGAAACAACTTCAACCATAGAAAAACCAATATTTGTAATCTGGTTTATAAATGCTTTTTTAATGGCTTTTTTTGCCTTTACAACTGATGGAGCATCTGTTACCTTTACACGCTCTAAATATTTAACACCCTGAAGCGGTGCAAGTAACTCAAGCATTTTGATTGGATAACCGTATGTCTTTACATCCCTGCCATAAGGGGATGTTGTTGTTACCTGTTCTATCAATGTTGTTGGAGCAAGCTGGCCACCAGTCATTCCATAATTTGTATTATTGATAAATATTATGGTTATATTTTCGCCTCTGTTTGCAGTATGTATTGTTTCCGCCATTCCAATTGATGCTAAATCACCATCGCCCTGATATGAAAAAACAACTTTATCTGGATGGACTCTTTTTATTGCCGTGGCAACAACAGGCGCTCTGCCGTGGGCTGCTTCTGTAACATCAAAATCAAAAAAATCATAAGCAAAAACCGCACATCCAACAGGAGCAACACCTATTGTTTTTTCTCGTATATCAAGTTCATCAACAACTTCAGCAATTAATTTATGAACAGTGCTGTGTCCACAACCAGGGCAATATGAAAAAATTGTGTCAGTTAATGATTTTGGTCTTTTATATACCAATCTTTGCTTTTCCATAATTATATATGCTCCTGAATAAATTTATATAATTCTTCTGACGTTGGAACTCCGCCACCGGGTCTGCCGTAAAACTCTATTTTTTTTGTTCCTTCCAACGCTATTTTAACATCATCCAACATCTGGCCTAAATTCATTTCAAAAACAAAAACTTTTTTCACATTTTGCGCATATTCTTTTAATTCCTGATAAGGAAAGGGCCATAAAGTAATCGGCCTGAATAATTTTATATTTTCATATTTTTTTACTATATTTTTCGAAATTCTTGCAACGGTTCCAAATGCAACTATTAAATACTCTGCATCCTTATTTTTATGAAATTCTTCAAATTTTTTTTCATTCTTTGTTATTAAATCATATTTTTTCTTTAAATCAAAATTGTGTTTTTCAAGTGCACCCGGTTTCATAAGTAAAGAAAGTATTCTCTGACCATGTCTACCCTTTGAACCGGTTAATGCCCATTCTTTGGGTTTATTTAAATATTCTGATTTTTTATCACGTTTTAATTCAATATTTTCCATCATCTGACCAAGTAAGCCATCGGTTAGTACCATAACTGGGTTTCTGTATTTATCAGCAAGGTCAAATGCATCAAATGTAAAATCATACATTTCCTGCAAAGAAGAAGGCGCAAGAACAATTAATCTGTAATCACCATGTCCTGGTTTACATGCCTGATAATAATCTGACTGTGATGGCGCAATATTTCCAAGGCCCGGACCTCCGCGCATAACATTAACTATGACGCCTGGCAGTTCACAACCTGCCATATAGGATATGCCCTCCTGCATCAGGGAAATACCGGGAGACGAAGATGTAGTCATTGCGCGTGCACCGGCAACTGCTGCACCAAAAACCAGATTAATTGATATTAATTCACTTTCTGCCTGTAAAAACACCCCACCAACTTCTTTCATTCTTTTTGACATATACTCAGGTATTTCATTCTGCGGAGTAATCGGATATCCCGCATAAAATCTGCAACCAGCATCAAGAGCTGCCTCAACTATGGCATTGTTTCCTTTTATGAATACTTTTTCAGAAACGTTACTCATTTTTATGCACCTTTTCCTCAATTATTTCAACAACTTCTATTGCTGCATCGGGGCATACAATTGCGCATAATGTGCAGGCATTGCACTGGCCTGTATTTTTAAATTCTGCTATATTATAACCAAATCTGTTGATTTTCTCGCCTATTTTTATTTCGCTTTTGGGACATTGATTTATGCAAAGCAGACAACTTTTACACCTGTCTTCATCTATTATTATTCTGCCTTTTTTCATAAATAATCCGCCTTTTTAATTTTTATATATTAGTAAAATTAATGAAAAAATGTTTAATTATTATATTATAACCTTGATTATTTGACAAGAAAATTATTAATTTTACGGTATCCCCTCAGTTTAGGTTTTTATAAAATATAAAGTAAATTTTTTTGCTTTGCTTTTTTTACCTGCATAAAATCTCCCCAAGCCCATCTTTACTGCGGTAAAATTCACTTCGTTCATCACGGCACTTCAAAAGATGGGGGTTAAAAAATTTCTTCTTCTTTAATTTCCCCATTTTTTAACTGTCCATTACCCATATCTTCTTTTTTAATAAGAAGCAGGTATATCCTGATTTTTGAGGAAAATTACGGGTGGCTCACAGTATTGTCTATTTTACTCACTCCCAATTTTAACGCCCTTCTTAATCCTATCTAAGGGGTGTTGCGTAAGCCTCGCCTACTTTTGACTACAAATTATTTGCCCGACTTTTCCTCAACCGTTTTTTACGAAAAATAAAGCGGTATACCTGATTCTTGATACTTATGGGTAATGGTCAGCTTTTCTAAAGGGAGATTAAGAGGGATTTTCAATTTTTATTATCACCTCCTATAACTGAAGGATTACATTTTACGATTTACGATTTTCAGTTTATTATTTTTAATAAACTTTTTACAAATAATAAAAAGTTGTATCATCTATAATATTTTATTGTAAGCATTGGTCTATTGTTTTTTTATTTTTATATAATAAATTATACCTTATTGACATAAATCAATAAAAATGATAATTTTTTAATATGAAAAAATTTATTTTTATATGTTTTTTATTGTTTGCATCTGGTATTATTACAGCAAAAGAAGAAAAGATAAATATTCCTCTTCCTAATCCAACTATTAAAATATTATACACAATTCCAGGCGCAGATTATAAATCAAATCAGGAATTATTTGAAATAAAACCAACGCCAGAATTATATATTGATGGTATATTAAATGAGCAGATAAAAACACATCCGCTTATAATACGTGATAAAAAATCTTCAATAATTGCTAAAATTTATTTCAGCTATAATAATAATGGCATATATTTATTGGCTGAGGTTAATGATAAATCCCCCGAATTAAATAATAATACTAAAGAAAAAATAAATAATGGTGATTCTATTGAATTGTTTTTTGGTTTTGGCAGGGTCTATCACATTGGAATAAAAGCAACACAAAAAAAAGAACTGTGGAATTGGACTTTACAATCAAATATTGATAGAGATAATACCATTATTAAAAAAACAAAGAATGGCTATATAATTGAATCACAGATTCCCTGGCATAATTTTATGATGGGTTGTCTTTGCTCACTGCGAAACAAGGAATTAAATTTTAATGTTATTATAAATAACAGAACCGGTGATAATAAAATCATAAAATATAAATGGTGTGATAAAGACGTGGATGATAAATTGGAAAAATGCGGATATGTGATATTCAGATAAAATATAAAATATTTACGATATAAGATGTAAGAAGTAAAATGTGAAATGTAGAATTTATAATTACATTGCTGATTGGTGATTGCTGCTTGCTGGTTGGATAAAACATTGCTGGTTGTTGGTTGTTTTTTATTTTTCCAATCCGCAATTAGCAACCAGCAATCGACAATGTAGTTATTTCCCCTCACCTTTATCCTCTCCTCGCAGGGTATGTCCTTTACCCATATCTTTCTTTTTATGATTAAAATAATAAATGGAATTAAAAAACAAACGGGCGAACACATAGGTTCGCCCCTACAGAGAATCAATAATGTGTCTTTGTAGGGACAGCCCTGCGTGGCTGTCCGAACATTCTTAAGAAGTAAATAATAAAAATGGTGTCTTTTTGACTTATGGGTAATGGACATCTAAAGGGTATCTGTCCATTACCCATAAGTATCGAGAAACAGGTATACCGCTTTATTTTTCGTAAAAAACGGTTGAGGAAAAGTCGGGCAAATAATTTGTAGTCAAAAGTAGGCGAGGTTTACGCAACACCCCTTATATAGCATTAAGAAGGGCGTTAAAATTGGGAGTAAGTAAACGAGACAACACTGCGAACCACCCGTAATTTCCCTCAAAAATCAGGATATACCTGCTTCTTATTAAAAAAGAAGATGTGGGTAATGGACATAAAGGGTAGAGGGGATTCAAATTTTCGATTTTCATTTTATTATTTTTTATTCTCTATTTTTAGTTTTAAATCTTACATTTTACATCTTAAATTACACATTTCACATTTTACATTTTTTTATAAACTTCCTCCGGCTTTATGCCTCTCAGACATTCATAATTTCCATATTTGCATTTTTTTTCAAAACACGGCTGGCAGGATAAATTCCTGTAAATAATTTTACTTGTTTTATTAAGTGGTCCTGCCCAGTATGGTGGAATTGAACCATAAATAATTATTGATGGTATTTTAAAAGCATCTGAAATATGGGCAAGACCTGAATCATTACCAACAAAACAAGAACTGTTTTTTATTAAAATAATTGTATCACAGAGTTCACATCCACGCATATCTTTGCATCTTGTATTATTTAAAATATCATCTGATATTTTTATTTCTTTATCTTTTTTTCCACCCAAGATAGCGACAGTCATATTTCTTTTATTATTTTGTATCAATCTTATTAATTCTTCAAAATAAGTAAGTGGCCATTGTTTGGAAGGCCCATATGCAGTAAAAGGTGCAATTGTTATTATTTTATTTTTTATCTTTAAATCTTTTAATAATTTTTTTTCTTTAAATTTATTAACATATAACTCCTGTTTTATATCTGAAAAATTAAAAGAATTATCAAGTAAATACAATATGTTTTTGTATTCCTCTATTATATGATTTTTATATTTCTCTTTTCTCTTATATGCCTTGCTTAATAAAACACCTCCTAAATCATCCGCATAACCAAATCTGTGTTTTATACCAGAAAACAATAAAAAAATATGTGATGAAAAAGATGGCTTAAAAGACACTGCTGTTTTTATATTTTCTTTTCTTATTTCTGATATTGCTTTTAAAAAACTTATAAAACCAGATTTTATTTCTATTATGCTATCAATATAAGGATTATTTTTAAAAATAGTTGCTGCATTTGGTTTTGTTGCAATAATAATCTTTTTAAATTCCTTTTTAATAATTGGTAAAAAAGAAGTAATCAAAACACAATCTCCTATCCAGTTTGGAGCCCGAATAAGTAAAATATCTTTATTTATTTTAGTTTTATATTCTATCATCTTTGAAATTTTTACAAATTCAGAAAAAGAGCTGTAAATCGCAAGTACGAAACCGTGAAAACCATCTAAAAAACCTAATTTTAATAAAAACATTTTTAAAAATTTAAAAATTGGCGAAAACAATAATTTAATAAATAAAAATGGTTTTGATTTTTGCGCCTGCAATGAAGTATATTTATTCATCTTTTCAAAATATGATTTACTATCAGTATAAGAATAATGTAAAATTGGTTCATTTATATAACCGACTTTACCACTTACCTTAACTGCCTCATGCACAGCCCCATAAAATTTTCCGTTATTTTTTTTAAATAATCTTAATTGAAAATCAGCACCCCATCCACTATACTTTATCGCCTTGCCAAGAAAATAATTAACACGTTTTATATAATAACCATTTAAATCTTTTTCTATTACTTCTTTTATTTTCTGCTGTAATTCATTGCTTATTACTTCATCGGCATCAACACTTAAAATCCATTGATTTTTTGCCTTTGAGATTCCATAATTTTTAATATTTGAAAAATTTGTAAATTCTTTAAAAAAAATTTTTGCCTTGTATTTTTTGGCAATACTTATGGTTTTATCCTTGCTGCCGGAATCAACGATGATAATTTCAGAACAGAATTTAAGGGAATCAAGGCATCTTTTTATGTTTTTTTCTTCATTAAATGTTACAATAACAGCTGTTATTTTCATGAAGGAATTTGGATATGTTTTTTTATGGCATCCGTAACCCGTGAAACAGGAACAGAATCCGGCGAACCATCAGATGCCTGCAGGATTTCATGATTATTACCTGCGGGTTTATTGGTGTCAGGATCTGTATTTGACCAGATTACTATTAAATTTGTAAATGGTGACAATAAATGCATAAAATCTGTTTCATTGCAGATGAAACATGTAAAATAGGTGGATAATGCAGCAAGTTTTAAATAATCAGTTGTATCCGGGATTAATGCTTTATTTCTTATAACATGCATAAATTCTTCAAGACGTTTTTTTTCATTTTCATGGTAATATATAATAACCCGTGCGTTGAACTTTTCAACAACATTCCTGACAAGTTGTGAAAATTTATTAATTGACCATCTTTTAGATTCATTTAATGAAGTAGGATGAATACCTATGATAATATCTTTTTGTATTATTTCATTTTTCTTTATAAAATCAATGGCATATTTTTTGTCTTCTTCTGATATATTAATTTTTGGAGTAAAATCATAGGTGTTTGCACCAATAAACCTGACAAGGTTCAGATATTTTAATATCCTATGTTGTGGAGTATCAATAGTCTGTAATTTTAAATTATGAAAAAAATTATATATCTTTGTCTCTTTTTTTAATGCATAGGCAACTTTTGCCCGTGCAGGGCAAATAGCACTTACAACAATAGAACGCAAACTATCTGATGCAAAATTAACAAGAATTTCATATCCACCAAATAAAATTTTAAATATGGAAAAAAGACAGTTAAAAAAATTAAAACAAATAATTTTATCAACACCCGATGAATGTAATGCAATCTTTTTTAATTTCTCAGGTATTAGAACAGTCAGTTTCCCTTCCGGCGGTAATGCCTCCTTTAATGCACTTATTGCAGGCGTTGAAAGTAAAAAATCCTCAAAATTATCAGGCGCAATTACAAGTAAAGATGTTATTTCTTTTAAATTTATCTGCTTTGCATGCAATATTTTTTTATTCAGCATTTATTTAACCTTTATATTTTTTAATTTTTTCTATCACCATATCTGGCGTTATTTCAGTCATACATTCAAAAGATGCTATGGGACATTTCTTACCACCATGTAAATTACAGGGCCGACACGCTAACTTTTTTTCAATAATTAAAAAATTTTTATTGTGTATAAATCCAAACTCAGAAACTGTAGGACCTAAAATAATCAAAGCAGGTTTTTTATGAAGCCATGCAATATGCGCAGCTGCTGTATCATTTCCTATAAAAAAATCACATTTTTTTATTGTTAAATCCAATTTTTCAAACGTCGTTTTTCCTATTAAATTAACAATATTCCTACCTTTAATATATAACAAATCACTATTTTTTTCAATCTCTTCTTTGATACCTGTTATAAATATTTTAATTTTTTTTAATCTGGATAATCTTTGAACCAAATCAAAAAAATAAGGCCATCTTTTTAATTCCCATTTTGCACCAGCATGAACTACAATATTTCTTATACTTTTTATTTTTTTTATATTTTCTTGTTTTATTTTTTTTATCTGATTTATTCCTGATTTTTGCAACGCATTTAAAGCTGCTTCTATGTATTTTTCTTCTATTGTCTTAAATTGTCCGTAAAACCATTTAAAATAAATCATAAGACGTCTTTTTAAAATATCTTTTTTAACAACTGATTTTATTTTGATATTAGTAAAAAAAGTTATTAAAAATGACCTGAAATTTGAATGAAGGTCAATAAGAATATCATACTTTACATTGTTTATTTTATTTATAGTTTCATTAATTGAATTTATATCTCTTATAAAAGACGAATGTGTTTTTAAAATTAATATTCCGTCAACACCGGTTAATGATGCTGCCTTTTCAAAACCATCTTTTACAAGCAAATTTATTTTGCAATTTGGAATATTATATTTTAAAAATTTAACTACAGATGATACCAATATGATATCGCCAGCAGAACTCAATCTTATTAATAAAATTTTCATATCTATAATTTAATCCTTTTATCCAATTCTTTAATATTTTTTATTAATATACCTGTTTTTAAACAAAAAACCCTGTCATCAGTAAAAAACTTTCTTTTTAATTTTACTTCATCTTTTTCAGTTGTTATTACAAAAGAAGCATTTGTCTTTTGTAATAATTTACATATTGCTTCTGTTTCTTTTTTCTTAAGTGTATAATGGTCCCTGAATCTTAATCCAACCATTACATGGGCATTTAATAATTTTAAAGTGCGCTCAAAAGCAATGGGATTGCCTATGCCAGCAAAAGAAATAACTTTTTTATTGGATAAAAAATCAGTTCCAAAATGTTCATTTGTAAAAATGTTGTAAACATATTTGGGTAAAACATCCGCTTCAAAAATTTTTGCATTTCTGTCATATCCAAGAATTACTTCTTTTATTCTGTCAATCTTTTGAATATTATCCACAAGATTTGAATTTGTAATTATTATAGCATCCGCTTCCTTTAAACAATGAATGGGTTCTCTAAGCATTCCTGCAGGAAACAAACTATTAAATCCAAAAGGATTTAAAGCATCAATCAAAAGAATATTTATTGCTTTTTTTATATCTTTCCTTTTTTGAAAACCATCATCAAGCAAAACATAATCCGGCTTGAATATCTGTAAACCATATTCAATTGTTTTTATCTTATTCTCACCAACAATAACACAGGCATCTTTTAAATTTCTTGCAAGCATAAAAGGTTCATCGCCTGCATTTTTTACTGATAATAAAATTTCCGAGCCATTTGAAACAACATCAATATCATTGATTTTTTTCCTTTTATATCCTTTTGCCACAACAAGTAATTTTTTATTTGATTTTATAATTCTCTTTGCAATTTCAAGAGTTACAGATGTCTTACCGGTTCCACCAAGAGTTAAATTTCCTATGGTTATTATATTACAGGTTGTAATCAATGGCTTTTTTAGATTTAACCTGTATATAATATCTTTTATTAATAATACAAAAAAATAAAATCCAGAAAATATATAAAGAATCAGCATTATGAAAATATCTAAAATATTTTTTTTCTTTTTTATTATTATCTGCCACCAGATTTTTTCTATCATTTCTGTTCCTCATATAATTTTTTATCAACCAGAATTTCTTTTATTAATAAAGCAGTGGTCTCAGCTGATGATTTGAAATTTTCAACAACCTTTTTATTGTTATAACCTTTTGAAATCCTCTCATTTTCATTATATACTAATAATTTTAAAATATTTGTCATTTCTGTTACATCTGCTTCAACCACAAATGTGCCTCCGCCTGTTACTAATCTGTTTGTAGTATCTTCAAAATTAAACATATTTTTACCAACAATGACCGGTAATCCATAAAAAGCCGGCTCAATCGGATTGTGTCCACCAAAATTTTTAAATCCACCACCAACTATTGCAATATCACCCATTGAATAAAAATGTGTCAGTTCACCTATGGTATTTAAAATAACAACTTCGCAATCAAGTATTTTATTGCATTCATTTAAATTTGTCCACAATTCATATTTTAAATTATATTTATTTAAAATTTGAATTATATTATTCACTCTTTTTAAATATCGCGGAGCAACGATAAGGATTGCTTTGTCTTTTAAATTAAAAAATGACTTAATAATTAATTCTTCTTCCCCCTCTCTTATACTGCCAGCAATTATTATTTTTTTATTCTTTTCTTTTGAAATCAGGTATTTGTATTTTAAATTTCCTTCAATTGAAAATTTTGTATTAGGCAATACTATGATTTTATGGTTATCTAATTTACCTATTGAAATGAATCTTTTTGCCATCTTTTCGCTTTGAACAATAATGAACATAAATTTTTGTAGTATAACGGCAAAAATAAATGAAAAAACCCTATAAAAAATAAAACTCTTTTCTGAAATTCTGCCATTCATAAGAACCAAAGGAACCTTTTTTAAATATATGTTATTGATAAGATTAGGCCATAATTCGGTCTCAATGAAAACAACCAGTTGTGGTTTTATTTTTCTTATAAAATAATCTGTAAAAAAATATAAATCCACAGGCACAAAACAGGAAAATAAAATTAAATCATTTAATTCCTTTTTTATTTTATTTTTACCATTTATACTTGTAGTGGTTATTACAAATTCATATCCCTCACAAATATTTTTTAATTCTTTTAAAACCGGTATAAGCGCCTGAATTTCACCTACAGATGCAGTATGAAACCAGATTGTTTTTTTACCTTCCACTGCTGGCTCTTTATCATAAATGCAAAATCTCTCTAAAACATCTTTACGCCATTTGGGATTTATAATAATCCCAATTAAAATAAACGGCGAAAATAAAATTATCAAAAACAACAATAATAAATTATAAATAAATATCAAACTAATTCTCCTTTAGAATCGTTTTCACACTATTTTTAATTATGTTTTTTTTATAGATTAAATTTTTTATTTTTTTATATTCATTTTTTATAAAATTATAATATTTTTTGTCTTTAAGTATTTGATTTATGTTATCACATATTTTTTTTGCAGTAAAATTATGTTGTATTAATTCGGAAACTATCTTTCTTCCTGCAATTATATTAGGCAAAGAAATAAATTTTATTTTTAGTAATTTCTTTGTTATCAAATAAGAAATAAAAGACAACTTATATACAACTACCATTGGTATTCCAAGCAAAGCATTTTCAAGTGTTATTGTTCCTGATTTTACAATTGCTGCACCAAGAGATTTTCTTGCAGAATAATCATCGCCGTTTAATATTTTAATATTCAATTGACTATATTTATCCAAATATTTTTTTATTACATAATGACTAACTGATTTTGATTTAAAAAGTAAAAAAAATGCATCAGGATTTTGCTCTTTTATTAAAACACACGACTTTAAAATTTCTGGTAAAAAAGATTTTATTTCATTTTCCCTGCTTCCCGGGAAAATGCCAATATTTTTTCTTTGACTCCTGCTGCATTTTATATTTTTAATTACCTCAGTAATTGGATGGCCGAAATATTTAACCCTTATGCCCTCTTTTTCAAAAACTTTCTTTTCAAATGGAAAAACAACAATACAAAAATCGCAATATTTTTTTATAATTTTTATTCTTTCATATTTCCATGCCCAAACCTGTGGTGTTATCCAGTATATTATTTTTTTTACACCTAACTCTCTTGCCTTTTTTATGAGCCATAAATGAAAACCGGGAAAATCAACAACAACTAATATATCAGGTTTTTCTTCTTTCAATATTTTTTCTGCTTTTATCAAAACAGAAATTATATTAAATAAATTTAATACAACTTCCCAGAAACCAATTATTGCTATTTTCAAAAGATTTATTTTTAAATCAGCGCCTGCCTTTTTTACACCATCCCCACCAAATGCAATAACTTTAATGTCTTTTTTTTGTTTTTTAATTTCTTTTACAAACAAGGAAGCATATAAATCCCCTGATTCTTCTCCTGCTGAAATCAGAATTTTTTCCAAAATAACACCTTTTGATTTTTGACTTTATTTAATTTTTTATTTATTTGCTTTTCAATTTCAAGAACAATGTTTAAAGCGTGAAACGCCTGTTCTGGTGTAACTTCTACTTCCTGCTTCCCATTAACCGCATCAATAAATGATTTTATCTCTTTGGCAAGCGGTTCTTCTTTTGACATTGGATAAACTTCTAATTCCATCATATCATTCCATGAAATTTTTCTATCCCCAGGTAATCCTTCTTTTAACTTATATACCTTTATTGATTGTCTGATATAATCAATTGACATATAAGCATTATTCTCAAAAACCCTTATTTTTCTAATTTTTTTAGGACTAACTCTGCTTGCTGTTATATTTGCCACACTGCCATTTTTAAACTCAAGCCGCACACTTGCCATATCAATAAAATCAGTGAGTATTGGAACACCTATAGCATCTATTTTTTTTACTTTGCTGTTTACTAATTGTAAAATTATATCAATATCATGTATCATAAGGTCTAAAACAACACTTATATCAGTTGACCTAGCTGTAAAAGGACCTAAACGGTTTGCCTCTATTAAAATTGGTGTCTTTTTTAATTGTTGTAATTTCTCTATGGCAACATTAAATCTTTCAATGTGGCCAATTTGTAAAATAATTTTATTTTTTTTATATAATTTCAATAAATCCTTTGCTTCTTTTGCAGTTGCAGTCATCGGCTTTTCTAAAAGAACATGTTTTTTATTTTCAACAAAAAATTTTGTAACCTTGTAATGTAAAGATGTAGGAACAGCTATTGAAACAACATCAACCATATTTAAAATTTTTCTATAATCAGTAAAAAAAGATGCCCTGTATTTATCTGCTATCTCTTTACACTTTTCAGAAACATCAGCAATGCATGTAAGTTTTACACCTTCTGTATTTGCATAGATACGTGCATGGTGCTGACCCAGGCTACCCGCACCAACAACACCCGCTCTTAAAATTCTGTCCATATTAATTTTCACTCTCCATCTTTAATTTATTAAATTTTTCAAGTGTCTTTTTCATACATTTAACTTTTAAATAAATTCCATCTTCTTTATCCTGTCTTGAACAAACCACTCCTTCTTTGTAAAAAATTTCAACTAATCCAGGTTTACTTATTGGCACAACGATATTTCTTTGCATAAAATATTTTTCAACAACCTTCTGAATTTCATTAATAAGGTTATCTATGCCTTCGCCTGTTTTGGCTGATATAAAAATACCATTTTTTTCATTAGTTATATATTGCTTTTTATCAATATTTATTTTATCAATTTTATTATATGCTTCAATTATTACTTTGTCTTTATAAGAATCAATTTCATTTAAGACATTATAAACAACTTCCCTGCGTTCCTGCCAGCCATCTTCGCTTATATCTATTATATGAAGTATGACATCTGATTCTTTTACTTCTTCAAGAGTTGCTCTAAATGCCGCAACTAATTGCGTTGGCAATCTTTTAATAAATCCAACTGTATCAGAAAATAAAATTGTATATCCATCAGGTAAGGTAAATCTTTTAATCTTAGGGTCAAGGGTTGCAAATAATTTATCTTCGCTTAATTTTCCTGCATTTGTCATTCTATTTAAAAACATTGTCTTACCTGCATTGGTATAGCCAACAATTGCAACAAGTGGAACCGGTATTGACTTTCTTTTATCTCTTTGTTGTTCACGTATTTTTTTTATATTTTCCAATTCTTTTTTTATCTTTTGTATGCGTATTTTTATTTTTCTTTTATCTACCTCAAGTTTGGTCTCACCAGGCCCCCTTGTTCCAATACCACCTGTCTGCTGCATCAAATTAATACCACGACCGGAAAGACGCGGTAAAAGATAAAGTAATTGAGCATATTCTACCTGTAATTTACCTTCCATTGTATGAGCTCTCTGGCTAAAAATATCAAGAATTAATTGCGTTCTATCAATGACCTTTTTTTCAAATATGTTTTCTAAATTTCTAACCTGCACCGGCTTTAATTCATTATCAAAAATAATCAAATCTATACTATTATTATATTTTTCTTTTATTTCTTCTGCCTTACCTTTACCTATATAATATGCAGGTGAAATTTCATATCTTTTCTGCTTTATAACATCAACAATTCTACCACCAGCAGTATCAACTAATCCTTTTATCTCTTCTATGTCATTTGCCACATCTTTAGTGGTTTCATGACTGAAAACTTTTACTAATAATGCATTTTCCATATGTGTTTCATATTATACAACAAAAATAACAAAATTCAATATTTTAAGTTGGAAATTATTGAAAGTATAAAAAATTTGCCTGATAAAGGCTGGTTACCTTAACCAATTTTCCATTGTCAATTTACATATAAAATTATAAATTTCTTTTATCTTTTTCTTTTTTGAAAAGTCGGGCTTTTAACATTCTTTCTCGCAAACCACCTTCACTGACAAATTGTTTTTCCAATTGTCGCAACTGCTGGTCTAACAGATAGTTGGTCTGATGGATCAGACAAATTATCGTATTAGCAGCCACCTCTGGTGTTGAGTTCTCAATATAAGTCCTATAGGACAAATACGACCTATCTATTGTTTTGCTTATTTTTCTTATTTCAAGTACTTTGGTATCATCCTTGCCCCACAATTTGAAACCATGCTGTCTTAAAAAATCTCTGTAATCTAACAGCAACTCTTCTAAACTTGCTCTGGCTACCCCTACAAGTTTTATTTCAGTTTCTTTTGAAATTCCTGATGCAACACTTCCTTCTGCAATGTTTTGTTTGCCACTTCTCGCGGCCTGCACCATCTGGTCAAATGTTCGTGAATATTTATCTATAAAACGCTCACAAAATTTTACAGTTGCATCATAAACAATTTCTGCCATCTGATAAGATTTCAACTTATGGTAACCACCATGCGCTGGTATAAAACCATTACTATTAATTTCAAACATAATTTTCTCCTGATTTTATAGGTACTCGTATAATCCCTCTATTTATTTTAATTATTTATTTCTTTATTATAAAATTATATCAAAATTTTTTTGCTTTGTAATCTACAATAAATAAATTCTACCAAATTTTCAAATCTTCCTAATCTACCAAATTTAAAAACAATGTCTTTTAAATCGTAAATTGTATTTCCCAACCCACAAGCAACAACCAACAATCTGCAATGTAGTAGTATCCAATCCAGCATACGGCATTCTGCAATCGGCAATGTAGTTATAAATTTCACATTTCACATTTTACATTTCAATTTTTATAATTAAACAATATTATTTCCTGTTTCCCCATATTCCTGCAAGTATAGATGCCGTTATCACACACCACGTTGCAAATAAAGCTGATGGAAGTGCAGCAGCAGCAGAAAAGTGTTTAAGTGCAAGAACAGCGCCAAGCCCTGCATTTTGCATTCCAACTTCTATGGCAAGGGTTCTGCGTCTGTCTTCTGAAAAGCCATACAGTTTACCTGCAAAATAACCTCCTAAGAGCCCAATTGCATTCAATAAAAATACTGCAATAAAAACTATTAAAGTTACATTTGCAAGTTTATCTTTATTCAAAGCAACAATCAAGCCACATATAAATGCAATAAAAAGAGTTGATAATGCCGGGAAAAAATCAATTATTTTCATTACATAATTTCTTAAATAATGTTTTAAGGTAAGTCCAACAACCAGCGGTAAAACAACCATGAGTAGTATTGATTTAAACATAGCCCAGAAATCAACATGCATAAATGTCTTTGCAAGGATATAAGTAAATGTAGGTGTTAAAATTGGCGCTAAAAAAGTAGATAAAGTTGTAATAGAAATCGAAAGTACCACATCTGCTTTTGCAAGATATGAAATAACATTGGATGCCATTGCACCAGGAACAGAGCCGGCAATAATTAAACCAAGAGCATATTCTGGTGGAAGTTTTAAAATTTTGGCAACAAAAAATGAAGTTACAGGCATTATTGCAAATTGTGAAAAAGTTCCAAGCAAAGGCAATTGTGGTTTTCTAACTATTGGCAAAAAATCCTCGGGATTTAATACAAATCCTATACCAAGCATTGTAAACATAAACATATAATCAAGATATGGTTTGAAAATTGTAAGCGCAGCAGGATAAAAATACCCGATTGCGACAGCAAGCAACGTCCATAAAACAAGCAAACGTGTAAACCATTGAAAAATTTTATTTAACATAATTATTCTCGTTAATTTTAAGTTTTTTAAAAACAAAATCTTTAACTTTATCAACTATATTAAAACATTGTTTTGCTTCTTTTAAACTTGGTATATAAAACTCATCAGGATATCTGAATTCTACAGCATAAGTTGTTAAATCCCCGACATATAACTCTTTAAACTCATTATACTTTTCAATACAAAATTTCAACAACAAATCAATATTGTGAATTTTTTTAAAATCTACTTTTTTATATGTTAAATATGCTTTTAAAACTTTTTCAACAAATTGCTGAGAATGAAAGCAAACAGTGCTTGTAATAATTTCTTTTTCTGGAAAAGTAAATTCATGTTGAATTGTTTTATAATTTTCCATTGCTTTAAGAATCCATTTTTTTACTTTATTATTGACCATAAACTAATTCCTTCTTTTAATGCTTCTCTAACAACGCTTCCAAAAAAATCTTTATAATAATTAATTTCTTTTTGATTTTTTACAATAATATCAGCATCTACAAAAAAATCAGCCATTTTTTTCTGATGTTTTGAGCAATTTCTCCCTTCTTAATATATTGAAATTTTATTTTTTACAATAATTAAAATATCCCAATCACTGTTTTTCTTATAATCCCCTCTTGCCCGCGAGCCAAACAAAATAATATCTTTTATAGATATTTTCATTGAATACAAAATCTCTAATATAATTTTTTTAATTTCTGTTTTACTTAATACTTTCAACATCTTAAAATCTCCTAAAAAATATTTGTTTAATTATACCCGTTATTTAATTTACGTCAATAAATTTTCAGCAATGTTAAAAAATGTAAAATCATTTTTAATCAGGTAAAATCATATCAATAACTTGCCATCTGTCTTTTGCCTTGTCTAAACACACTATGCCTGAATTAACAAAAATTATTGTTTCAATATCAGGATTATTAAACACTAAAAGAGAGCATAATTTTTTTAGATGGGGTAAATGCCCCACAATCATTGTATCTTTTATTAAATCATTTATTTTATTAAACCATATAAAAGGATCATCATTGGGATTCAAATTACTAACTTCTTTTACTCCATTAACTGGCTTTATTATTTCTGCTATTATTTCAGCTGTTTGTTTTGCTCTTAACTTATTACTATGTAAAATGACATCCAATCCATCATAATTCTTTTGAATAAACTTTTGTGCAACATTTTTTGTCTGGGATATTCCCTCTTGGTTTAAAGGTCTGTTTACATCTTCCTTTTCTGTTTTTGCTTTACCATGTTGAACAAGATATAACTTCATTTTTTAATACCTACCGGAAAAATATAAAGCGGATGTTCCTTATCACTTAACTTTAAAATCTTTTTAACCTCGTCATCTCTAAACGCACCAATTGCCACAGTTCCAAGATTTAATGTTTCTGCCTGTAAATAAATATTCTGTCCTATATGCCCTGCTTCCATATACACATACATTACTCCTCTGTTTCCATAAACTTTTGTAGTTCTTTCAAAAACAGCAGTTACAACTATTACAATTTGCGCCATTGTTATTGTCTCCTGATTTAAGCAGGCAACACGCAATTCTTTTCTTTTATCACCTTGTTCTAAAATAACAATTGAATGTGCAAAAGGATTGTATTTATAAATACCCGGGATTAATCCCTGCACATTTCCAACAAACAAGTAAATTTCCATAGGATATGTTGCACCAGCAGATGGCGCTGCTCTAAAACCCCTTTCTTTATCTGTTATGCCCTGTGCAGCCCATAATAGTTGTGATACTTGATTTAAAGTTAATACACCTTCTTTAAAATTACGTATTGAGCGTCTTTTATAAATTGTTTCTTCTAAAGATATCTTGCCCTTTAATACCGGCTCAGGCAATTTTATTTCCTTATTTCTCATTTTTTCATCTCCAAAAACAAGTATAAAAAAATAAAATATTATAATTATTGCTCCAAAAAGTTTATATACTATTTTTCCCATTTTTTACCTCAATTGATTATAACAACAAAATATTGCCGGTTCAAGTAAACAACAAAATTCATTCAAAAATTAACTTTGCCCGGCATAATTCATGATTATCTTTTTTCCTTACAACATTACCAATATAAATAAGCCATGAATCAGATAGTTTTTGTATATTAATAATTAAATTATCATTTATTAACGCTTCTGCAATAAAATTTACTTCTATATCTTTAATTTGTTTTTTTATCAAAATATTAAAATCAATACAATCAAGCATCCACTGAACATATCTAACATTATTTGTGTGATTATTAACATCAATATCAGAATAAGAAACTGTTACTTCTTTTTTTAATTCTGGTTTTGTAATTTTATCAACTTTGTTTTTTATTTCAAAAAACAATGGCGTTTTATGAAACTGCCATTTATTTATAAATTGTTCTGGTTTAATTATTTTCTTATTATTAATATCTATGACAACCCAGTTAAATGTGGATTTCCCTATTATATTATTCTGTTCATCGTATATTTCAAAATTCCTATAAGCAAAATATTTATCAACAAATGGAGCCCATGTTTTTACCTTTATTATTTCTTCCCACTGTGGAAGTCTAATCATATTTACTTTTAATTTTAAAATTGCCCAGATTAAATTATCAGAAAGTATTTTCCCATTCCTTTTTTCAAAGTCATTATAATGACACCATGCAGTATTCTGTAAATAGTCAAGTATGGTAGTTATTTTTGCTCTTTTATTCATATCTACTTCATTTGAAAAAACTTTAAATGAAACTGTATAAGTACTCAAATCAACACACATTTTTTTCTCCGTAAATAAAAAATATGAAAAATATTAACACAAAATAATAAAATATGGAATGTAAAACGTGAAATGAAAGTATCCCCTCAGTTATAGGAGATGATAATAAAAATTGAAAATCCCTCTTAATCTCCCTTTAGAAACTCACAATTACCCATAATTATTAAGAAGCAGGTATACCGCTTTATTTTTCGTAAAAAACGGTTTTACTTAAATTCAATCATTGCATTTTTTGTCATAAGTATGCGTGGCTTACGCAAATCCCCGGTTATTAGGATTAAAAAGTGGCACTAAAATGGTAAATAGTAGTTGGCAATAAATACAAATTACCCGTAATTTTCCTCAAAAATCAGGATATACCTGCTTCTTATTATATAGAGATAGGGTAATGGACAGCTTTAGAAAAGGGAGAGATAAAAATGAAAAATTTTTTTAATTCCCCTCTTTCAAAGTGCCGTGATGAACGAAGTGAATTTTACGGCAGTAAAGAGGGGCAGGGGGAGATTTTATTAATGTAAAAAAGTAAAGCAAAAAAATTTACTTTATATTTTATAAAAACCTACCATAATTAGGGCGTTACAAATGAAAAAAAATAAAATTATTTTTCGTTATAATAATAATTTTTCTTTATTCAAACATAAAAATTATTTCCATATCAATCCCAATTTTTATTGAATTAATCCTTTCATTGTATGAATAAATATAAAACAAATTCTTCCCAAAGTTCACATTAAACAATATATTATCGCCAAATTTAATGGTTGCCCCCAGTATTATATTATTAATTAATTCCGGTAAAAAGATTATTTCATTTTCCTTTTTATTGTCATTTGAAACAAGAAAACTATTTTGTTCTCTGTAAAAATAAGTATCATAATTTTTTACTTTTAAAATGTTATAAACAAATCTTAAATGAAACCAGTCATACAAAACCGGTTTATCCATTCCCACAAATACTAGAATATCAAATCCGCTGTATCTGGTCGTGTTTATTATATTATAAATATAATTTCTCACCTTATTATCAAAAATATAATTATATTTAATACCGCAATTAATAATTGTTTTATCCTGCATTTCATAATACAAACCCAGACCTGTTTCCATATTTAAGTTATAATAACTTTCGTCTTCTGTTATCCACAAAATATAGTCCTGCAACCGAGTTAAAGCACTTTCATAAAACAAAGATAAAAATGACCGCACTATAACATAACTTTCCGGTCGAAAAACTCTGAATTCTGGAAGTAAAGAAATTTTTAATTTTAAATTGTCCGCATCTATTAAAAAACTCTTATTAAATTTACTTATTCCGTATTCTATCCCGAATGAACCACCAATTCCCCATGTTTCATTTAATTCAAAAATAACGCCTGTGTTTATATGATATTTGTTTGAATAATTTTTATCAAATGAGTCATATATATTTAAATCACCTTCATAAGAACTATCATAATCATTTGTATTTATTCCAACTGAAAGACCTGTTTTAAAATTATATTTTACAGGATAAGAAAAAAAAGCAGTTAAGCCAAAATCATCATTGATTATATTATGAGTAATTTCCGAAAGGCCAATGCTATATTTTTCATAATCTTCTTTTGATAGTGTTTTATATCTTATTGCACATTTTAATTTATCAAAAGGAATTACCAGAAAAGTATTTCTGCCGTAATAATTATGCTGGATATTAGATGAAATATAATCATCCATAGAATAAGCAAAAAACAATCTCCTGCCTTCAATATTATAAATTGTTGCAGGATTATAATCAGCGTCTGCCTGTTCATCAGGGACAATCCAGCCATAGCCAAGCTGAAAAACAGTTAAATAAGAACCGCTTACACAGGTAGCGCAACTTGCCTGACATAAATAGCAAAACGAACAAAACAAAATAAAAAAGAGTAAAAATTTGGATTTATTCATTATTTAAGGTATTATACCAAGATTAAATCCATAATTATTTATATTTGAAAGATTGGTAATATATGCATTAGGCGAAGGCGGTGGCGATGGATTATATCCACTGCATGGCGAACATACACCGTAATAACCGCGCTGGTCACCACTATTAAATGTCCCTGAATCATCCATATCAACAATTGCATAAAGATAATAAATTCCCGGCACTAACACAAGCAAAGAATAGTCTATATCTTGAACACCTCCAAGAATAAAAACAGTCCCATTAACAACACTATTGGAATTTGATGGATCTGAATCAGTATCAATAAAAATATATGAAAATTTATTTGATGTTTGGACATATGGATACAAAGTAATTGTTCCCATTACATTATTAAAACCCGTAACAAGGTCAATATCACAATTTAAAACACTACCTTCTGAAATTGTCACATTTGCATTTGCAGGCCAGTTGGGCCATGTTGCTCCATAAACACCAACATAATCGCCTGCATTCGGCGAAAGCAAAACTCCATTATTATCAGTATCTATAAACACAACAAGATAATAAGAACCCGGCGGGCCAGCAATTGAATATGAAACAGAATTGCCAGATCCACAAACACCACTAACACTTGCATCTGCATTTGAAAAACCGGTAAATATGTCAAAAAGATAAATATAGTAATTCTTTCCTTCTGCTGATGCAGGGAGATTTAAAGTTCCATTTATAACACCCGGGGTATATGTTATAGTAGGGCTATTTATAGGCGTAGTTGAAGTATTAGTAGGCGTAAAAGTAATGCTTGATTCCGGTGAAATAGGATTATCTTTTCTGCTGCAACCTACAATAATAAAAAATAAAATAATCAAATAAATTAAAATCTGAGTTTTTTTCATTTTTATTCATCTCCTTTATATAATTATACATTAATTTATAATTAATTGCAAATTTTTCATTTCAAAATCACCAGATAATCTGCTTTTGACCTTATTTTTTTATCTTTATCTTCTGCTTCTAATATAAAATAATATAAGCCATTAGAAAGATTTAATAATTTTTGGGCTGATAAAAAACATTGTTTATTCCCTGCTGTAGCATTTGTCAGAATTACTTCCGATTTAATTAATCTGAGTGCAGCAGTATAAATTTTTATACTGACTTCTTTGCAACTATGCGTTAGATAAAATTTAATTTTTAAATCATCCTGTTTTTTTGGATTAAATGGGTGGGGATATATTAAAACATCGTTTATTTTTAATTCGGTTTCTGATAAAACAGGAGTAGAGGTAACAGATGGAGTTGGTGTTTTATCCTCAGGTGGAGAATACCACACATCGTTTTTAACCTTGCCGGATGAATCTCTGCCACCTATCACCCATAATTTATCATTATAATAAAGCATTGCAAACCCGGCGCGTGGCGTAAAATCAGCAGATGAAGCAATGCGTGTCCAGTATTTTCCATCAGGTGCTACCCAGACATCATTAAAAAAACTATAATTATATCCGCCTATCATCCAGATTAAACCATTTATAAAAGCCATTGCATTGCTCATTCTTTCTTTATAAGGTGATACAGATGTTTCACAAACCCAGTTAATGCCATCATTTGAAGACCAGACATCATTTTTCATATTACGAAATGTATCATAACCATTAAATATATAAATTCTTTCATTAGCCACAACACTTGTTAAACCACATCTTGGAGAAAAAGGCGCATAACTGTTTTCCTGAACCCATGTTATACCATCAAAAGATGACCATACATCACATAAATATCCAGAAGGTCCATAACCTGCTATTACATAAATTTTGTTATTAAAAACAACACTTGTATGCAAATACCGATGATCAAAAAGTGCTGATGCAGTTTCCTGTGTCCAGTTTATGCCATCTGTTGATGACCACACATCATTAAACTTTTCTCCTGAAACATAGTTCACACCTGCTATTACCCATAATTTATTATTAAAAACTACGGTTGAATGAGATGTCCGCGGCGAAAATCCAGCTGATGATGTCTCCATAACCCAGTTTATGCCATCTGTTGATGACCATACATCATTGGTTGCAATATTTGAATTACCAGAACCGGCTATTACCCACATCTTATTATTAAAAACTGCTCCTGAATGTCCCTGACGTGGAGTAAAACCGGCATTAGAAGTTGCAATTTCCCAATCAATTCCAATACCATACGGACTTATTGGTGTGTGAGTCACTGTCACAGTAAAAGTAATTGTGCTTGTCGGTGTAATGGTAAATGTTGGCGAAATTGAGTGCGTAGGTGATATCGTAGCAGTATCTGTAGATGTAGGAGATATGGAATGCGTTGGTGAAATCGTAAATGTCTCGGTTATAGTCCATGTCTGTGAAATTGTCCATGTCTGTGTTATAGTAGGTGACGGAAGTGGCGGACCAATGTAAACATCATCCACATTCCAACTAGAAACAACATAAACTCCGGCACTGCCTACATAATGGCCAAATCTTACCTGGAAATTTGGATTTGCGTATGCTGTTACATCATAAACTTGTTCCTGCCAGTAAGAATCATTAACACCTGCTCCGCCGTTTGAATAAATCCTTACCCAGTTTGTACCATCAAAAACTTCAACAACCGCCTCCATAAAAGGCAGGTAGTCAGAATTTAAATATCTCCAAAATCTGAATTCAAGCGAAGGAATCCCTTCTGCATTTATTACAGGCGATGTTAAAAAATAAAAATCATGCACAACTGTGCTCGCATTACCACCTATTACAACGCCTGCAAGTATATTATCAGAAGAAGGAGAATGGTCAAAAGCAGGGTCAGGAAATCCATATACATGACCCGAGGATAAAGTTGCATAACCCCGTTCCCATTCAGGTCCATAATTCCATCCCAGATCCGTACTAAAATCATCAAAAAAAGGTAAAGAGTATGTCGGAACAGGTGTGAATGTCCATGTCATTGTGGGCGTTGCTGTTATTGTCCATATGTTGCTGTCTGTCGGAGACACAAAAAGTGTTTCTGTTTCTGTTGGAGTAATCGTTGGAGTCATTGTTTCTGTAAAGGTTTCTATTGGAGATACAAAAGAAGTTTCTGTTGGTGTAAAAGTATTTGATATAGTTTCAGTAAAACTCACTGTTTGTAAACCTGTTACAGTATATGTCGGGGAGGGTGTATTTGTCCAGATTTCAGTCGCTGAAATAAAAATTGTTTCTGTTGCAGATATATCAGGAGTTTCTGTCAGTGTCTCAGTATCTGCATATATAAAACAACATATTAAAAACAAACTGAAAACAAATAGATACTTTTTCATAGTTTTATCCCGTTTATTAAATATAAACCTCTAAAAAGTTCACCCCACCTTATTACTTCTTTCCATTATATTATAATAAAGCTAACAATCAAAAACAATAACAAAGTGTAATATAGCAGGGCAAAAAATATTTCCATTGTATCTTTTATAAAAAATTTAACATATTTTTGTTTTTTTGTATTATAATTATATTCAAATTGAATAACAGGAGGTTAAGATGAAACATTTAAAATTTATAATTTCCACACTTCTGGTTTTATCTCTTATTTTTTCCTGCTCATCAAAAAAGAAATTAAGAATTATGCACTGGGGTGGACAGCAGGAAATCGCTACTATAAGTAAAATACTTGCTGATTTAAAAAAAGAAAAAGGCATAGATGCAGACCAGGACAGAGCGCCGTCCGGAAATCCATATATGGAAAAGGTCTTAACTCAGATTGCAGGCGGTTCTCCACCTGATGTTTTATTTGTAGAAGTAAATAATTTCAAAGAATTTGCATTACGCGGTATTCTGGAAGATTTAACTCCCTACCTTACAAATGACAAAACAATAAACATCAAAGATTATTATCCTGAAATAATTGACAGGTTTACCATAGATGGCAAACTTTATGTAATACCACGTGATATTGCACCAATATGTGTTGTTTATTATAATAAAAAAATTTTTGACGAAGCAGGTGTGCCCTATCCAACTGATGACTGGGATTGGAATAAATTTCTTGAGATTGCAAAAAAACTGGTAAAAAAAGATACAAAGGGTAATATAATTCAATTTGGTTATCTTGATGAATGGCCTATATGGGAAGTGTGGGCATATACAAATGGTGGTCGTCTTGTTGACGATGTTAAACATCCAACAAAATGTGTTATGGATTCAAAAGAAACAATAGAAGGAATCCAGTTCAGATCTGATTTAATACACAAATACAAAGTTATGCCATTACCTGCCCAGATAGTTTATTCAGGCACATTTGATGCCTCTGGTATGTTTATGTCTGGTAAAGTTGCTATGTTTTACAGTGGTATATGGAAAACACCATTTTTCCGTGAAATAAAAGGATTTGACTGGGATGTTGTTATGTTTCCAAAAGGACCAAAAGGTGAAAGAAAATTTCCAACAGGCGGCTCTGGTTATGCAATTGTGAAGCAATCAAAATATAAAAAAGAAGCATGGGAAATTGTAAAAAGATTATCAGGAGAACAGGGACAAAAGGATCTGGCTGCAATTGGATTATTGCAGCCAGCAATAAAAAAACTGGCAGAATCCCCTGTTTTTTTGGATGGCATTCCAAAACACAAAGACATAGTGCTGAAAGCAGTTCCTGATATTATTTTTTATCCATTTTATGAAAAATGGGAAGAAATAAATGTAAGTTATACTGCACCAGCACTTGATAAGGTCTGGAACAACAAAGAAAAAGCAGAAAAAGCAATGAAAGAGTTAGTGCCAGTTATTAATAAAAACTTTTTTAAATGATATCCAATTTTCAATTTATAACTACCTTGTTAATTGCTAGTTGCTTATTGCTGGTTACTGGTTGTTAATACTTTTTCGATTTTCAATTTTCAATTTTCTATTTTCTATTTTCTATTTTTCATTTTCGGGCGACCACACAGGATCGCCCCTACCAATAATCTCAATTCTCGCTCTCGCTCTTTTCATTTGCTGTTTGCTTGTTGCTGGTTGTTGGTTGTTTTTTTCAACCGGCAATCTGCAATCGACAATCGGCAATGTAGTTATTGTTTTTATATTCCTTCTTGTCTTAAAACGAGAGAATAGTATAATGTTTTTGGAACAATTAAAATATAACACACGTCTAAACTATAGATTAAAAAAGGATAATATGAGTTTAAAATTAGAACAGCTTTATAAAAATTACAGCAAATATGTTTTTAACATAGCACTTGGGATAATAAGAAACAAAACACAAGCAGAAGATATTACACATGATGTATTTGTAAAATTATATTATGCTCTTGATTCATTTCGCGGTGAAAGCGATATAAAAACTTTTATTTACAGGATGACAGTAAATAAATCAATAGATTTAATAAGGAGTAATAAATTGCATAATAACAAAATTGAAAAAATTCAGATAAAAGAAAATAACACCTTTTTAAAATCCGACTTATATAACTTACTTAATATTCTTGATTTAAATTACAGATTACCTTTGTTGCTTTCTGAAATTGGCGGGTTTACATATAAAGAAATAGCACAAATTTTAAATATTAATATTGGAACTGTGAAATCCAGAATAAACCGGGCAATTAATAAACTAAGAAAAGAAATTAAAGGAGATAAAAATGAAATGTAAATTTATTAATAAATTATATGATTTTTTAAACAATGAAATTGATGAAAAAAATAAAAATTTAATAAAAGAACACTTAAAAACCTGTAAAATCTGCAATGACGAACTTTATTATTTAACTTCAATAAAAACAAAATTTAAAAAAAATATGATAAATCCCTCTTCTTCACTGATTTACAAAATAAAAAAAGATACAAAAACAAATAACTGGATGGATTATATTTTTTTACATAAAAAAATACTCAGTTTTTCTGCTACTTTTACATTGATTATCGCCGGTATGATTTTCTTTAACTCTGTATTTAAACAAAAAAATTATTCCCTTAACGAATTTCTTTATGATGTTTACAGTTTTAATTCTGTTGAAGAAAACATATCAGATACTGTTGCGGTTGTTGATATATTTAATAATGATTGAAAGGAGGTGAAACAATGAACAATAAAAATATTTTTATTTTATTAGTTTTTTTTATTTTTGCTTTACAATTTCTATATGCTGAACCTGTTGAAAAGCCATTTATGGGTCCGGGTCCGCAGCCGGAAGATCATAAATTAGGGCTTGGCACAGAAGGAGTATTAAATTTTTCCAAGGAATTAGGTTTAACCGATGAGCAGATTGCAAAGTTAAAAGAAATAAGAGAAAAATCAAAAAAAGAAGTATTTAATTTAAGAAATGAAATAAAAACTTCTATATGGGATATACAGGACGAATTAAAAAAATCAAATGCTGATAAAAACAAAATAAACAATCTTGTTGATAAAATTTCTGATAATCAGAAAAAATTAATGAAGATAAGAATTGAGCAATTCTTTGAGGTTAAAAACATATTAACAGAAGAACAATTTAAAAAATTATCAAATCTTATAGAAGAAAGAAAAAATGAATTTAAAAAGAAATTTAATAAGAAATTTGAGAAAAAACAATAATAAAAAGGGCTGCGTTAAAAAAGCGCAGCCTTTTTTTAATAGTGCACAATTGAGAAAACTTTTCTGTTTTTTAATTTTTCCCTGCCTTTTAAAAAATCCAATTCAACTATAAAAGCTATTTCAAAAACATTTGCCTGAGCCTTTTCAACAAGAGAGGCAACTGCATTTGCCGTTCCACCTGTTGCAAGTAAATCATCTACAATTAAAACACTATCTCCTTTATTTAAGGCATCTCTATGCATTTCAAGTGAATCTTCCCCATATTCAAGGGAATAAGTAACTTTATACGTTTCTCTTGGCAGTTTTCCCGGTTTTCTTGCCGGAATAAAAGGCACTCCGAGTTTATAAGCAAGTGGAGAACCAATAATAAATCCGCGTGATTCAATAGCAACTATTGCATCTATTTTTTTACTTTTATATCTTTTATAAAAATAATTAATCAATGATTTAAAAACCTTTTTATCTTTGAAAATCGGTGTCAAGTCCTTAAATATTATACCTTTTTTTGGAAAATCAGGCACATCTTTGATAACACTTTTTAATTTTTTTTCCATAAATAATTTTCCTCCTTAAATATTAAGTTTGTAAATCCGAATTTCTTAATAAACTTTTTAATTTTTTAATAGCCGTTATTTCAATCTGTCTTACCCTCTCTCTGGTTAAATTCAGTATTTTTCCTATTTCTTCAAGTGTTAAAACAGTATCATCCTTTAAACCAAATCTATATATAATTACCTGCTGTTCTTTGGGTTTTAAATTTGAAAGCAGTTCAAGTATTTTCTCCTTTCTCTCCTTATTTAAAAAATTTTCATCCGGCTTATCAAAAGCGGTATTTTCTATTATATCCTTAAGTGTTCTACCCGAGTCACTTTCTTCATTTTCATATTCCATATCAAGTGATTTTGGTATTTTTACTATATTTAATATCTCATCGAGTTTTAAAGGGTCTATTTTTAATTTTTTTGCAATTTCTTCTTTGGTTGGATAAAGATTTTTCTGTCTTAATTCCTTTTCTATGTATTTAAGATATTTATGATATATTTCAAGTATATGAATTGGAATCCTTATTGTATTTTTCTGATTAGCAATTGCCCTATTTATTGATTGTTTTATCCACCAGGTAGCATAGGTGCTGAATCGAAAACCCATATAAGGTTTAAATTTTTCTATTGCCTTCATAAGTCCCATATTACCTTCTTCTATTAAGTCAATCAACTGAATACCAAAATAAGAATACTGTTTTGCAATTTTAACAACAAGCTTTAAATTTGATTTTATTACTTTTTCACGTGCCAACCTATCGCCTTTTTGCGCTTTTGTAATCAATTTTTTTTCTTCTTTGGCAGTTAAAATTTTTTCATTTCTTATTTCATCAAAATAAATCTTCAAAGAATCCCTGACTTCTTTATTTACAAATTCCCCATCTTCGGATAGTTTTTCTTCTTCTTCATTATATTCTTCTTCTTTTATAATCTCTTCTGGTTCTATGATATCATTTTTTATTAAATCTTCTTGTTTTTTTTGGCCTGATTTAGATTTTTTTAAACTCCGTTTTTTCATTTTGTACCTTTTTAATAAAATTTTATTATAAAGCCATTATAATTCTTATCCTGATATAATTCTTCTATATTAATATCAAAAACAGAAAAAGACATATCTTTCCGAGTTATTGCAGAAATAAAATCTTTTAATTTATCTGTTTTACCAAAAACTTCAATTTCCACATCACCATCAGGTAAATTCATCACATATCCTTTTAATCCAAGTTTGTTTGCAATTTCTCTGCAATAAAATCTATAACCAACACCCTGAACATGTCCTTTTACTATTAAATGATAGCCTTTTATTTCATCCATAAAATTATTGAATATAGTTAATTCCAAAAACAAAATAATTTCTTAAAAAACCACCGAAAGAATCTGCCATATTTAATTTACCAATATCTTTGATAAAAATATCTATAGTTATATTTGAATTCATACTAATCTTAAAACCAGCATTATAAATACCATTATTATATTCCGCGACTATAAGAACAGTATCATAAATTACTTTTGATAAACCAACAAGAAAACCGCAATCAGTAATATCAGGGTCTAAACCTGTTAAATTTTTATTAAAACCAATTGTTATATTGGCATCCATTATTTTTTTAGAAATAACAATATATAAATTAAAATTTTCATCCTGTGTTTTTTCAAATATATTAAGTGGTGCTTTTTGTATCCCTGCTGCCATTGATATAAAATATGGTTCCTCATCTAAGAAATGAAATTTTATATTAAATTTGCCTGCCTTTAAAATATCAATTAAATTTGAGGAATATGAAAAATCAAAATATAAACCTGCTTCAAGCATATTAAACAACGCATAATTTGCTTTAAATTCAAATCTGTGTAGTCCAAGGCTTACTGTATTTGAAGGTAAAACATAAGCAGATGGTATATATACAAATCCGCTTATTCCATTTACAGAAGGACATAATAAAAAATGATTAACATCTACACTTTCAGACCTCAATTGTGTAATAAAACACAATGTTATAATTAACATTATAATTTTTTTCTTCATCTTTTCACCTTTATCTGTTTTTCGATTTCTGGCTACCACACAGACGTAAAAATATATTGCCGATTGTCGATTGCCAATTGTCGGTTGTCAGGCGAACACATAGGTTCGCCCCTACGTTTATCAATTTTCAATTGTCAATTATTAATTATGAATTAAAAACATTTGCCAAACACAGTCCGGCTATAATTATTCTTCTATTTTCAATTTTCCATTTAGACGGGGATGGAACCCCGTCTCTACAACTTTTAATTCTGTATTTCTTTTTTTAAATCAAAAATCGTAAATGTTTTAATTAAATCATAATTCATACATCTTATTACATTTCACTTTTCACATTTTACTTATATCTACCTTGCTCCATTTTCTATTCTCAAGTTTTGGTCGGGGCGACCCGAATTGAACGGGCGGCCTCTCGCACCCCAAGCGAGTGCGCTAATCCAACTGCGCCACGCCCCGACAAAGTTTTTAATTTTCTTTGAAACCATATTTACCATAAATCGATACAAAAATACAACCTATTTTTTCTTCTATTTTTTTTACACCTCTGTTATATTTTATTTTATATATTCTCTGAAACATCTCAGTTCCAACAGGAGCAATAATAACACCATCATTTTTGTTTATCTGTGCTTCTAACTCAGATGGCACACTCGGAATAGCACCTGTGATTATTATTCTATCAAAAGGCGCTTCTTCCTGCCACCCAATAGTTCCATCACCAATTCTTAAATTTACATTTACAATATTCATTTTTTTAAGATTATTCATTGCAAAATTATGAATTTCTTTTATTCTTTCAATAGAATAAACCTTTGCTCCCATTTTTGCAAGTATTGCTGCCTGATACCCGGAACCAGTTCCTATTTCAAGAACTTTCATACCCTGTTTTACCTCGAGTTCATCCGTCATATAAGCAACAATATATGGCTGTGAAATTGTCTGTCCATAGCCAATGGGAATAGGGCAATCATCATAAGCATAATCCATATCCTTTTCTCTGACAAATTCATGTCTTGGAACATTTCTTATTGCCTGAATCACTGTTTTATTATTTACTCCGCGATTTTGAATCTGCTCTTTTATCATCTTTTCTAATAATTTCTCATAATCCATCAAACACTTCTTTCGCTTAAAATAATATTGAGTTATATACTGTGCGTCTACTTATATTGAATCTTCAAATCTTTGAATCTAAAATCTTCAAATTTAAAAATAATATCCGATGATTTGTCATTGCGAGCAAAACGAAAGTAATCTTCTAATCTAAAAAACTGAAATCTTCAAATTTTTAAACATTTTTTTAAATCCTGAAAATCTGGCAATCTAAAAATTTTGCAAATTTACAATGGTTTCGCGAAGCAATCTTGCTTTTTATCGTTTGCCTTCTAACGTTTTAAACTGTAAAATTGTTTCGTCAGGCTCATACGCCCTTTACTTCCTCTAATTCCTTCTCTTTTGCCTTTCTCACAATGACATCTATTCACATCTCACATCATATATAGTAAATCTAAAATTGCATTACTATCCGATTTTCCATTTAGACGGGGATGGAACCCCGTCTCTACAATTTTTTTTGTATTTCGTTTTTTAAACCGTAAATCGCAAATTCTTTGATTTTCTATTTTCAAATACTGGTCGGGGCGACTGGATTTGAACCAGCGACCTTTTGGTCCCGAACCAAACGCGCTAGCCAGCTGCGCTACGCCCCGACTATTTTTAATTTTAACATTATTAATTTTAGTAGGCAATAAATTTTTGAAATTCAAATTTGATTAATTTTTATTTTTTTTTAACCGAAAATCCCATTGTCAATTTTCCATCTTTAAATCTCCCCCTTCCCCTCTTTTTCAAAGCTGTCCATTACCCATATCTTTATCTATATAATAAGAAGCAGGTATATCCTGATTTTTGAGGAAAATTACGGGTGGTTCGCAGTGTTGTCTAGTTTACTTACTCCCAATTTTAACACCCTTCTTAATCTTATCCAAGGGTTGTTGCATAAGCCACGTCTACCTTTGACTGCAAACTCTTTGTCCGAATTTTCCTCAACCGTTTTTTACGAAAAATAAAGCGGTATACCTGCTTCTTGATACTTATGGGTAATGGTGAGTTTTTCAAAGAGGGGCAATCACTTTTCTTCTTTTCAATCCGCAATCAGCAATAAGCAACCAGCAATTTAGTAATTGAATTTACCAAATTTCCCGAATTTGAAAGCAATGCCTTTTAAATCGTAAATCGAAAACCGTAAATCGACAAGGCAATTCAAATCTCCCCATTCCCCTCTTTACTGCCGTAAAATTCACTTCTTTCATCACGGCACTTTGAAAGGGGGAAATCACTTATTTTTTTTCCAATCCGCAATAGACATCCGGCATTTGGTAATGTATTTATCATCTTTTTTCTATCACTTCTACTTTATTCTGTTCCTGTATTTTTTTAATTTCTTCTATCATTTTTTTACATTCGTCATTCTCCGGTTTTAGTCGTAAAACAAATTCACATTTTTTTAATGCACCATCAAAGTTGCCAATATTGTAGAAATTTTTTGCTTCTTCTATGTTTTTTGTTATTATTCTCTCTTCTTCTTTGTTCATTTCTTTTATTTTTTCCATTGCTTTATCTATATTTTTCTTTGCTTCTTTATCTTCCGGGTCTATTATCAAAACTTCCTGCCATTTATTAATTGCCTCCTCATATTCGCCTTTTCTGTATTTATCCACGCCTTCGTTATATAATGTATTCTTTTTATTGCTTTTATTTAATTTATTTTCAATTTCATTCTTTAAATCTTCTGCTTCTTTTTCCATTCCATATTCAATCGCGAGTTCAACACTTTTCAATGATTTTTTTAATTTTCCCTGATTAACTAATTCAACTGCTTTGTTATATTCCTCTTTAGCTTTATTATCAAATTCATCTAAATAAAATCTTGCCTGTTTGTTTTCAGTATCTATTGAAATAACTTCCTTATATAATTTTCTTGCATTTTTATATTTTCTCTTATATCTGTAATCATCTGCCTGCTTTAATAACCTACTGATTTTTTCAACCGTATTTTCTGAACTTAATTTATTATCTATCTGTTCTTTTAATTTTATAATTAATTCATTATCACCTGCTATTTTTTCTGCTTCAAGTATTTTTTCTTTTGCCTGTTTATATAATCCTTCTTCATATAATGACTTTGCTTCTTTATAAATCCACTCTGATAAACCTGGGAACTTCGAATTTTTGTTTATCTGTCCTTCTTTATCTGCCTCTGATTGAATATTAAATTTGATTATTAAACCTGCCAATCCAAAAAAGCCTGAATAATCAACAACATCTTCGCTTGCTGTTGGGCCAGTCCAGCCATTAATATTATTTATTTTTACATTTACATTACCAGTTGCTAATCTATAACCGCCTTTTAATCCAAAACCAATTGTTTCATTAAACATCCAGTTTATACCTGCTTCAATATTCATACCAGGTATCATAGTTGACCAGTTTTTTCTTACTTCATATATGTTTCCTCCTGTTTCCTGATAAGTTGCTTCATACATATTATTCCAGAAATAATAACAGATACCTCCGTCAACTCCTATAAATCCGGTTAAATATGGTGGCTCATTATTGGCAATACTTAACCTACATCCTAATCCGGAATAAAAAACATTAAAATCAGCATCTATCACTTGGGCGGATCTCCCGCTTCCCCATTCTGCAACAGTTGAACTATCAAAAATAATTAAAAATTGATTTTTTAAATATAATCCAATTATCATAAAAGGTGTTTTTATATTATAATTAAAATTAATTTCAGGCGTTATTCCTTTTTCAATTTTTTTTAGCCCAGTATTTACATTTAAATCTTTATTTTTATCATTGGCTACATCAATATATTTATTATAATCTTCCATTTTAACACCAGATAAACCACAAAATATTTCTATATCAAAAGTATTATTTGATAAAACTAAAGAAGAAATAAAAGAAAAGAAAAAAATAAAACATAAAATAACTCTGCCTACCTTCATAAATATCCTCCTGTTTTTATTAAAATAGGAAATGTTCTCATTTCCCTCTATATGCCTTAAATTATATACAAAACAAAATAAAAGTCAAATAAATTATTTTATTAAAATTGGAATCGTGATTTAAAATGGTTTAATCCCGTAATGAAAATTTCATATTTTCATTTTGGGGGAGTGAATAGGATGGCTGGGCGGGGTGGACTCGAACCACCACAATGTCAGGACCAAAACCTGATGCCTTGCCAATTTGGCTACCGCCCAAACATACTAAATTTATTATATCAAATTTTTTTAAAAAAAGGTAGTTGATATTTCAAAAATTTATTTAGATTATCAAGGTAAGAATTTACACTGGACTATTTTGAAATACTTAATTTAAAAATTTATTGTGCTCTTGTATCGTTATCTTGTTTAGTTGCATAAAATTTTTCAAGGACTTTCTGTTCTATTAACTTGCGTATTTCGTTATTTAACGGATGTGCAACATCTTTGTATGTTCCGTTTGCAAGTTTTTTACTCGGCATCACAACAAAAAATCCTTTTGGCCCTTCAATAACTTTTAATCCACGAACAATAAATGAACTATTAAAAGTTATTGATGCATACGCTTTTAATTTTTGTGCTTTTTCGCCTTTTCCCTGTGCGGGGTAGATCTTTACATCTGTAATTTCCATTGCTCACGCCTCCATTTTTAAAAATTCTTAAATTGAATGCGCTAAAAAAACATAACAATTTTTAAAATTTCTTTTTAATTTCATAAAAATTATTTTTGCTCTTTTTTTTGTTTCGCATAACGAAAAAAAAGCAGAGCCACTACCACTCATTGAAACATTTTTTTCATTATCCGCAATTTTAATAATTTTATCCTTTATATTTTTTAACAATTTTATTCTTTTAAGAACCGGTAATTCTAAATCATTATTCAAAATTTTATAATAAGTTGTTTTTTTTGTCAATACAAAATCTTCATCAAACCACTGATATGCAAATTTTGTATTTATTTTACAATATTTAGGAATAACTATGACATACCAGTAAATTCTTTTTCTTTTTAAAATATTAATTTTTTCACCTTTATTTTTTATACGGGCATACTTTGATTTAATAAAAAAAGGTATATCAGAGCCAAGTTGACTTGCTATTTTTTCAAGATTTTTTATAGAAATTTTTAAATTCCATAATTTATTTAATGCCTTTAGGGTTGTTGCTGCATTACTGGAGCCACCACCCAAACCAGCTCCATCAGGTATGTATTTATAAAATTTTATAACAGCACCTTTTTTAACATTATATTTTTTTTGCAACAATTTTGCCGCTTTATAAATCAAATTTTTTTTGTAATTAATTTTTAACTTCTTAAATTTATCAATCAAAATAATTTTTTGCTTTTCAATAACAGAAATATCAAGAAAATCATAAAGTGAAACTGGGTCAACAATTGAATTTAAAAAATGATAACCATCTTTTTTATCCTTACCTGTGATATATAAAGACAAATTAATTTTTGCCGGAGATAAAAATATCATTTTTTTATTGATTTTAGTTTTTCTTCTAATATTGCACGTCTGTCAGCATCTGCATTTTCTAATGCTTTTTTAAAATATTCTACTGCTTTATCTATTTCATTATTTTTAGTATATACATCTCCAATATGTTCATATATTACTGAATCACCCTTTCCAACCTGTTTTTCAACTTGTTCAATGGCTCTTAATAATTCTTTTAAAGCTTCGTAATACATTCCTTTTTTATAATAAACCCACCCCAAGCTATCAAGAAAATAGCCATTGTTTTGTTCGTATTGTAATGCCTTTTTTATCAATTCCTGGGCTTCATCTAATTTCTCCCCCCTTTCTGCATAAGTATAACCAATATAGTTATATGCTTCTGCATTTTTAGGATTTATTTCAATTACTTTTTTAAAAACATTGATTGCATTATCATAGTCCTTTAATTTATCATAAACTATGCCAAGATTAAAAAAAACTTTTTCAGAATTTGTAAATTTTTCAGATGCCTGTAAATATATTTCTTTTGCTTTGTCATAATTCTTGGCATCGGTATATGCAGCAGCAAGCAAAAGATAATATTCTTCTTTATCTTTATTTTTTTCTAAAACTTCTTTAAAAAGTTCTATTGCTTTATCAAGTTTGTTCATTTCACCATATATATAACCAATATGATAATATCCATTTATAAACCCTTCGTCTTCTTTTACAAGTTCCAGAAAAATATCAAGTGCTTTATCATATTGTTTTAATTCTTCATAAGTTACTCCAATATAATATCTGTTTAATGGGATACTTTTTATTTTATCCACACTTAAAAATTCTTTCAGGGCATTTTTATAATCTTTAACTTTTAAATAAAGCAATCCAAGAGAATACATATAATCAATATTTTTTTTATCTTTTTTTAACAATCCCTGATAAATTTCTATTGCTTTTTCAAACTGCTGCTGTCTGTAATATAAATCTGCTATGGACTTAATTATGTTTGTATCATCATCTGGTTTTACTTTTAAAAGATTATTATATGTTTCTACTGCTTTTTCTGTATCACCTTTTATTTCATAAACTTGTGCCAATGCCTCATAAGCACGATAATATAGCTGATTGGCTTTGATGGAAGATAAAAAATATTTTTCTGCTGTGTCATAATCATCTCTGCTGCTGTAAATTAAACCTATATTATAATATGTTTCCGCTGTATTTGGAGAAATTGAAATGTTTTTATTGAAAAATGATTCTGCCTCATCTTTATTACCATTTTTATATGCTATAATCCCGAGATAAAAATAGGCCTCAGCAGAAAGCGGGTCAATTTCAATTACATGTTCTAATAACTTTTTTGCTTCTTCGTATTTTTCATTTTCCATCCTTAAACGCGCTGCCATTAATAAAATTTCCGGATTATACGGGTCCTCTTTTAACCCCTTTTCAATCATATTAATTGCTTCTTTGTTATCACCTTTTAATCCATAAATATAAGACATTTCTTTATACAAAGTTCCTGGAGAATATGAATACTTTGCGCTGAAATTATAATATTCCAGTGCCCTGTCAAGTTCATTTTCCATTTCACTCAGATATCCAAGGGAAAAATAATAAAAAGAAATTGCTTCCTGAAATGGATTTTTTATAATTTCAGGTCTATTTACTGTCTTAACAGTAGCACAACTTGTAAAAATTAATAAAAATGAAATAATAAATATTAATTTATCTGATTTCATAATAAAACCTTTTTAAGAATTTTCAAATTTTTTATCCGTTGCTCTTAATCTTTTATTTAATATTTTTAACAGTTCCATTAATAATTTTGCTGCAATTTTCGGATCTGACTCAAGTATTTCATTAAATGACTTTTTTGTCATAACAACAAGTTTTGAGTCAACCTCTGTTTTGCCTGTTGCAGTTCTTGGTCCTGCATCTATCAAAGACATTTCTCCTGCAATTTCACCATATCCAAGTTTTGTAATTTCTATTTCATTTCCTTCTTTTGTCTTTTTGGTAATAACAATTCCGCCTTCTAAAACAATATATAATATCTCTCCCGGCATTCCTTCTACAAATAAAATGGAACCTTTTTTGTAAAACTTGGTAAAAACTTTTTTTAAAACCGTATCCAGTTCTGCATCTGACAAATCTTTAAAAAAAGGCAGTGCTTTTATCTGTTCCAATTCGTTAAGTTCCATTCAACATCTCCTGTCATTAGTATAAATATTATATCAAAAAAAAAGAAAATAAAAAACACATTTTTAAATTTACAAGTAACGCCTCAGTTATGGTAGGTTTTTATAAAATATAAAGTAAATTTTTTTGCTTTACTTTTACATTAATAAAATCTCCCCCTGCCCCTCTTTTATACCGTAAAATTCACTTCGTTCATCACGGCACTTTGAAAGAGGGAAATTAAAAAAAATTTTCATTTTTATCTCTCCCTTTTCTAAAGCTGTCCATTACCCACATCTTCTTTTTTAATAAGAAGCAGGTATATCCTGATTTTTGAGGAAAATTACGGGTGGTTCGTAGTGTTGTCTAGTTTACTTACTCCCAATTTTAACGCCCTTCTTAATCCTATCCAAGGGTTGTTGCGTAAGCCTCGCCTACTTTTGACTGTAAATTCTTTGCATGACTTTTTCTCAACCGTTTTTTTACGAAAAATAAAGCGGTATACATGCTTCTTGATACTTATGGGTAATGGACAGCATGTAACTGAGGGGATACATTTACAATTTAAGAAAGACATTTTCCGATTTCCAATTTTCATTTTTAGATTTAACTTTGGTAGATTCGGAATATTTGTAAATTTGGAAGATTTATAAATCAGCCAATCTGGCAATCAGTAAATTTGGCAATTAAATAGATTTTATGATTTTTATATCTGTATCTCAAATCCTTCCCTTACTGCAATTGTTGAAGGGAATTTGGTTTGTGCTGCGAGTTGTATTTTTTCTATTTCATCATCATTATGTTCCGGTGCATGATGGACAAGATGTAAATCTTTCACACCTGCAAGTTGTGCTATTTTAATACCCTCTTCATATGTTGAATGTCCCCAGCCAATATATTTTGGATATTCTTCTGGAGTGAATTGAGCGTCATACATTAAAATATTTGCGTTTTTTGCAAGTTTCAAAAGATTTGCATCAGGAACAGAAAAATGCTCATAATCAGTTGCAACCACAAAAACAGAACTACCTGACTCAATCCTAAATGCAAGATTTCCACCTGGATGATTTATTTTTATATAATTTATTTTAAAGGGACCAATTTTTATTTCATCATTACCTTGTAATTCATTGAAAACTAATTTTGCTGCCATACCACTTAATTCAACAGGAAAATTTATAAATTGCTGTTGCTTTTTTAAAACATCCATAACTGTCATATTGTATTTTGTTTCTCCATAAATGTTTATTTCATTTGATTTAATATATGCAGGCACAAAAAATGGAAATCCCATTAAATGGTCCCAATGATAATGTGTAAAAATAAGATTAAATTTATGACCACCTGGTCCTAAATCTTTTAAAATATCTCTGCCAAAATTTCTTATACCTGTTCCAGCATCAATAATAAGTGTTGTGTTTGCTTCATGCAATACTATGCAGGTTGTATTGCCACCGTATTTTACAAATTCCAGTCCTGAAACCGGTAAAGAACCTCTTATACCATAGTATTTTATTTTCATAATTCACCTTTATATATAATTTTTTAAATCAACCTATATTAACAAAATTTAAACTATCACCATATTTTGTTTTTATTATATCAAATAATCTTTTATTTTGGTTGTGATTTATATCACTTTGTTGAATAAAATTAAAAGCCGCTTCTTTTGCAATTTCCATTATATTATTATCCCTTATAATATTTGCTATTTTAAATTCAGATATACCATGCTGTCTTGTACCCATAAATTCACCAGGCCCTCTGATTGCAAGGTCTTCTTCTGCTATTCTAAAACCATCATTTGTACTTGTCATAATATTAAGCCGTTTAAAACCTTCTTCTGTTTTAGGGTCTCCAATTAAAATACAATATGATTGTGTTTCTCCTCTACCAACCCTTCCTCTTAATTGATGCAACTGTGATAATCCAAATCTTTCTGCATGCTCTATAACCATCACTGTCGCTGTTGGCACATCAATACCAACTTCAATTACAGTAGTAGCCACTAAAATATCTATTTTTTTCTCTTTAAAATCTTTCATTATCTTATCACGTTCTTCATTTTTCATCTGGCCATGAACTAATGCTGTTTTATAATCAGAAAAAACTTCAGCCCATTCTTTTTCCATTTCAATAGCACTTTTTAAATCAAGTTTCTCTGATTCCTGAACCAGCGGATAAACAGCATATATCTGAGCCCCTTCCTTTAATCTTTGTAATATAAATGAATAAAGTTTTTCCTTTTTATTATCTTCAAACAAAATTGTAGTAATTGGTTTTCTGCCAGGTGGTAATTCATCTATAATTGATATATCAGTATCTCCATAGACAGTTAAAGATAATGTACGTGGTATGGGAGTTGCTGTCATAATAAGTGTATGCGGTAAAAAGCCACCTTTTTCCATTAGTTTTGCTCTCTGTAAAACGCCAAACCTGTGTTGTTCATCAATAACAACAAGCCCTAAATTTTTAAAAGCAACTTCTTCCTGTATTAAAGCATGCGTTCCAATAATTATATCTATATCACCTGTTTTTAATTTGGCAAGTAAATCCTGTTTCTCACTTTTCCTTATTCCACTGGTTAATAAGCCAATACGTATATTTATATCTTTTAAAAAATTGGAAAAATTTTTCATATGTTGCATTGCGAGAATTTCGGTTGGTGCCATTATTGCTGATTGCATATTTGAATCAGCAGCAATCACACAGCTTAATAATGCTACTATGGTTTTTCCGGAACCGACATCGCCTTGAATCAGACGGTTCATTGGTTTTCCAGAAATTAAATCCTGTTTTATCTCATTTAATGTCCGCTCCTGTGCAGATGTTAATGTAAAAGGCAAATTATTTAATATTTTGTTAAATAATTCACCGTGTATATTTAATACAGGTGCTTTGTTTTCTTTTATTCTCTTCCTTCTTAAAGCAAAAGCTGTTTGTAAAATAAAAAACTCGTCAAATTTCAGTCTCTTTTTGGATTTCTCAAGTTCAGAAAAATCTGTAGGAAAATGTATGTTATAAAGTGCTTGTTTTATATTTATTAATGAATATTTGTTTTGAATATAATCTGGTAAGTATTCTTCAATATAATTCAAATAATTATCAAGTGCATATTTAATAATTTTTCTTAATTGTTTCTGGGAAATATTTTCTGTTAAAGGATATATCGGAACTATTCTGTTTACATTTATTATATCATCTTCATCTGCTGATTCTTTTCCTGTTTTTGTCTTAATTATTTCATATTCAGGAGTTGATATTTGAAAAGCACCCCTGAAAAATTCAACCTTACCAAAAAAAATTACTGAATCACCTTTATTAAAAATTTTTTCCATATATGGCTGATTATACCAGACACCACTTATATATCCTTTTTCATCTTTTATAAGTACCTGTGTTATTTTTAATCTGCTCCTTGTTATTATTGTGCCTTTGTCAATAACAACTCCTTTTACTGCTTCTTTTTCTCCGATACGAACTTTGTTTATAGGCGTAATATTTGTCCTGTCTACCCATGTATTGGGAAAATAATAAATAAGGTCAAGAACAGTCCTTATATTTAATTTTGCCAGAATTTTTACTCTGTTTGGTCCTACGCCTTTTATATACTGGACATCTTTGCTCAGGATATTATTAATATACATTTTGTAAATTTCCTATCATATTCATATAATCCGGCACAGCGGTTGTCGGTTTACTGAATCTGAACTGGGGAACTGCTGTTATTGAAATAGTAAAACCAAATTGAGAAACATTATCCTGTCTTGTTGACCAGGAAAAATCAGCCCGCCAGCAATGAACATACCATGTTAATGCAACGCTTTGCTCTGTAAGTGCTTTTTCCATTAAATTATAATATCTGTATATTGAAACATCAAAGATATCAGATACTTTAAATGTCAGAGCAGTATTCAAAGTTATTGTATCTTTCATTCGACTTCCAATAACAGGATGACCACTTGCATCAATTAAGTTATTAACAAATCCAACACTGGCAGATATATTCCACAAAGAACTTTTTAACGGGTCTGTTAAAGCAAAATTCATAGAAATATTTTTAACCTGTTGTGAAAATATACTTATATTTGAATCAAAACCAAAATAATATAAAGAATGTCTTATACTTCCATTTAAAATCAAAAATGAAAATCTATCAAGTTCTGAATTTTCATATAGTTCATCTTTTGTTTTTAAAATATTATAACTTGTTGATGCATTATAACTAAAAATTCCATAAGCACCGGTTAATGAAGAATTTATCATATTGGATGTTACCCCGCCGTATTCTAAACCCTCTGTTTTATTTAATTGTTTTGAGAATGTATGTGAAATTCTTGAATTTAAAATACCTCCCTGAATAATATTTAAATACAAAGTTTCATTTGTATTAATATTACTTGCATTATCACCCCACCCTTGTTCCTTTTCACTATTCTTTTTCCATACAGATGATAAAGACAGATCTCCTGAAAACGTCATAAAATTTAAAATCTTTGGGGTATTGGCTGATAATTTTGGAGCAAAACTGCTGTTATAATAATAGTCATTATTTAATGGTAAATAAATACGTTCAAAATTAGCAGTATGCGAATAATATAAAAATGGAATAATATTTAATGTCATTAAACTATAGGAAATTTTGGGTAAAATTCTGCTTGTTGTTTCATATCTTGAAGTCGTAGTATTTAACTGTTCAACATCGCTTAAATCCATCCCTATTGACTGATTTGAAAAAAATGATGTTGAAAAGGAAAGATAATATTCCTGCTTTAACATATCAACTTGATCAAGCGCAAGAAAGTCCTTGCTCAATAAACTATCACTTAAAGAATTAATTCGCAATCCTACCCTTGTTAAATCATTGAAATTATGATTGTAATTTGAATAAACAGACCACCGTCTTTGATTTGTTGTTTTATCTTCTGCATATCGCCATGCAATATTTCCGTTTGATTTCGGATTAAAACCGTAAGTAAAAGATAAATTATAAACAGGTCCTATTTTTTCCATATAATCAAATCCAACATATCCACTTAAAGCAAGTATTTCAAATGGTTTTATTAAAAAATAATACTTTGAATAAAAATAAAATCCAATATCATCATTGTGTCCCACTTTAAATTCAAAGGGGTCTTTTGATGATTCAAGGGATTGCGAATAATAAGGGAAATAAAAAATAGGAATGTTTCCCACATATACTCGTGTATGCCATGCTTCAATTCTTTCTTTGCCATGTATAAAAATCATTGCAGCTTCCATTCTATAATGTGGTGAAACCTTATCGCAGGTTGTAAAAACAGGATTTTCAAGGTCTATTCTTTCCTTTTCTTTTTTTACTTTTTCACTTTTAAATATCCATGGCGGGATTACAATATGAGCTGTCTTTGTATATGCACTTTGTGTTTTTATATTATAATAAAATTTATCTGAATATATACGCGCATCAGCATCAATTGCCATCACATTTCCTTCTGCAGATACATCCCCACTTTTATAATTTATATAAATAAAATCGGAAAATATTGTCATAGACCCCTGTCTTAAAACAATATTTCCATTACCAAAAATTTCAGTTGTTTCATTATTATATTTTAAATCATCACCCATAATTATAACAGGCAAAGATTTATTCCCTGCTTCTCCTGTCTCTTTTGATTGTGAGACATCATCATTAATAGTTATTGCCTGTTGTTTGTTTTGAGCGGTTACGGTTGCAGTAATTGTTGAATTTAAATATGAAAATGCATCTTTACTATTATTTATCGCATATAAATAAAAAAAATTAACTAAAAATAAAAATAAAAATAAATAAAATTTTTTTTTAACATCAAACCCTCAATACAAAATTATATTATTGTCTTTTCTGTTTTTATATCAAAGAAATGTGCTTTGCTCATATCAAATACCAACTCTACTTCCTGATTTATATCTAACTCCACATCAGCTTCTCCCTTTGATATAAATGGCGTCTTTCCTGTTGTTAAATATATTAAACTCTCATGCCCTAATATTTCTATCACTTCCACTGTTGCTGTTACTATTGTATCTGCGCTCGCGTTTGGCGCATACATCT
>Ga0207433_10000849_pt1 | contig 68274 bp, 58 predicted proteins | sample YelNatPaOPGAMG01_FD_187559 | JGI IMG/M metagenome (GOLD analysis project Ga0207433, IMG submission 187559) | Hot spring thermophilic microbial communities from Obsidian Pool, Yellowstone National Park, USA - OP-RAMG-01 (SPAdes) (version 3) | ecosystem: Environmental > Aquatic > Thermal springs...
ACCGTTTTTTACGAAAAAATCAGCGGTATACCTGCTTCTTGATACTTATGGGTAATGGTGAGTCCCCGCAGGGTAGAGGAAATTTTTAATTATCAATTGCCATTTGCCGAATGTCGTTTTCGGGCGGGCACATAGGCCCGCCCCTACAAATAATCTCGCTCTCTTGTTCTCTTGTCATTCCTGCACCTGAATAAATCAGGTGTAAACTCCAGCAGGAATCCAATTTTTTATTTTTTCAATCGACAATCGGCAATCAGCAATCGGCAAGGTAGTAATTGAATCTTCCAAATTTCCTAATTTCCTGATTGCCTAATTGCCTGATTTTTTAATCTTTTAAATCCTGCCAATCTGGCAATCTGAAAATCTTGCAAATTACCAATTTTTTCTTCTAATTGCCTAATTGATTAATTGCCTTATTGCCTGATTTTTTAATCTTTTAAATCCTGCCAATCTGGCAATCTGAAAATCTTGCAAATTACCAATTTTTTCTTCTAATTGCCTAATTGATTAATTGCCTTATTGCCTGATTTTTTAATCTTTTAAATCCTGCCAATCTGGCAATCTGAAAATCTTGCAAATTACCAATTTTTTCTTCTAATTGCCTAATTGATTAATTGCCTTATTGCCTGATTTTTTAATCTTTTAATCCTGCCAATCTGGCAATCTGAAAATCTTGCAAATTACCAATTTTTTCTTCTAATTGCCTAATTGCCTTATTGCCTAATTTTTATCTTTTAAATCCAGCAAATTTTGTCAATCTGGCAATCTGGCAATCTGGCAATCAAATAAATACATTACACATTTCACATCTCACATTTTACATTTCTTATCTTTTCTCTTATAACATATTTTAAATATTCCAATTCTTTTATTTTATTACTTAATTCTTTGAACTTTTTTTCATCTGTTTTAAATTTGTTTTTCTTCAATAAAATGTCCAGATTTATTTCATCTTTTAAAAGATAAATTCTCTGGTCTATCTGTATGATTTTTTTATCAAGATATTCCAGTAAATCATTTTTTGATTTTTTATCATATTTTTCCTGAAAGACACTTAAAGCGAGGTCAAGTCCAATATATGACTCATAATTTTTTATAATTTCAAGCCATTTTTTTCTTTCATCATATAATTTATACAAATCAGAGCATTTATTTTGAATACATTTTTTTATTTTTTCCCCGTATTCAGTCATTATAAGTGAAACAAGTGTAAAATACTCATTACTTTTTTCCCGTTGTTTTTGTGTAAGATTGGATATATCAAAAGATAAATTATTGGCATTCCCGAGATAATATTTCAAATACAAATTATTAACAAAATCTAATAATATAAATTTATTTTTTGTGTTTTTCAAATTATTTATTTTTTTAATCTGCTCTTCGTATTTTATTTTCTTTTTATTCAGTTCAGCAGTTATTGTTTCTAATTCTTTTTCTATTCTTTTTGCCTCATTAATAAAATTGTAAAGTTCCTTATCTTCTACAGCATAAATATTATTTAAAAAATAAACTGCAAGTAAAATTAAAATTACTTTTTTCATTTTATTCACTTTATTTTATATTTTTTCATTTTTGCTATCAGTGTTGGTCGTGTTATTTTTAAAATTTTTGCCGCTTCTCCTTTATGTCCTTTTGTTTTATTTAAAACATCCATAATTATACCTTTTTCGTATTCATCAACTTTTTTAACAAGTCCTGTCCTGTTATTTTGTTGCATCACGTATTTATTTTCATAATAAATATCATCTTCCTGTATGATTTCATTTTTTGCAGTTACTAAAATCCTCTGTATAATATTTTCAAGTTCTCTGATATTACCGGGAAAATCATAAGACATAAGTTTTTCAACTGCTTTCTTTGAAATTCCTTTTATTTTAAATTTTGATAAATCAGCATATTTTTTTAAAAAATAATCTACAAGTAATGGTATATCTTGCTTTCTTTCACGCAGCGGTGGAATATTTATCTCAACAACATTAAATCTGTAATATAAATCTTCTCTGAATCTTCCTTTTCTCACTTCTTGTTTCAAATCTCTGTTGGTGGCTACAATTAAACGCACATCAACTTTTATATTTTTCTCACCACCTACCCTTTCAAAGGATTTATCCTGCAAAACCCTTAATAATTTTACCTGTAAATGCAAAGGCATCTCTGCAATTTCATCAAGAAAAATTGTTCCTTTGTCTGCGAGTTCAAATCTTCCTTTTCTTAAATACAACGCATCGGTAAAAGAACCTTTTTCATGACCAAATAATTCTGATTCTAAAACACCCGGTGCCAGTGCTGCACAATTTACTTTTATCAATGGTGCCTCTCTTCTTCCACTCTTATAATGAATTTGCTCTGCAATTAATTCTTTACCTGTCCCGGATTCTCCTGTTATTAACACAGTTGCATCTGTGTCTGCAATTTTATCTACCAGTTTTAATATTTCTTTTATCTGTATGGACTCACCTATTATTTCTCCACGTGAATAATTTCTTAAATACTTATTTTCATCTTTTACTTTTCTATTCGTAATAACTTTAGATATAAGTAATTTAAGATGCTCCAGCGATACCGGTTTTGTTATAAATTCAGATGCACCCTTTTTCATTGCCTCAACTGCTTTATCCACTGTTCCATAAGCAGTAATTATTATAACTTCTGTTTCAGGATTTTTTTTCTTTGCATAACTTAAAACCTCTATGCCATCTGCCTCCGGCAATTTTAAATCAGTAATTATTACATCAAAAACTTTTTCTTTTATTATCTCAAATGCTTCTTCTGCTGATGAAATTATAAAAACCTGATATTCCTCCGATGTCAGTGCTTCCTTTATTATATTTCTTAATTCATCATTATCTTCTACAACTAATATTTCATACATAATTCACCACAATTAATTTTGTCTCTTTCTTATAAAACCAGGTTCAACCCCTTCTGGAAAATAAAATGTTTCTTTCATACTAAAATTTTTTATTAAACGATAAATAAAAAAATAACCAAATGGCTTTACATTATTTGTTAACTGGTCTGGTATCATATGCGCCAGATAAGAAACAGTAAAGACAATTGCAAAAGTATAGTTATTAATAAAAAACGCAATAATCCAAACTATCGGAATATATTCAAATGCATGAAAAACAACATAAAGTTTTTTAAAATCACCAAGGTATGATTTTATAAACATATCTTTGAAATCAAATCTTTTTTCTTCACGAATATAATCAAATACATGGTCAAAATCCACAAGAAATCCGAGGAAAACAGAAATCGCGGTGTAAAACCAAGACCCTGTAAAATAATAGGTTCCTGCTGCAACAGGCACAGTGATTAATGCATGATGTTCCATTTTCATAAAGTTTATTCCTTTTATTTCTCAAATTGTAAAAATAATCTCGCTGCTAGTATTTGTTTGCTTACATATTTAAAAGAAGTAGAACCGGGCGTTTTCTTAGAATCAGTTGATGCTTCCGGATGGAATAAATCAAAAACATCTTCGTCAAACAACTCAGATAAATTCTGCAATTCATCAATCTCAAGACGTCCAAAACTTTTTTTATTTTCAATACAATAAGCAACAAGTTTCCCAACAATTTCATAGGCCTCCCTGAAACTCATTCCTTTTTTTACAAGATAATCAGCAACATCTGTTGAATACATAAAATAATCAAGTAATTGTTCTGACATTTTATCTTCTTTTATTTTTATATTTTGTAAAAATTTATTCATTATTGATAAAATTGATTTCAACTGGTCAACACTTTCAAAAAGCAGGGGCTTATCTTCCTGTAAATCTTTGTTATATGCAAGTGGCAATCCTTTTATAAGTGTGAGCCCTGCCATAAGCCGTCCATAAAAACCACCTGTTTTACCACGGATGAGTTCTGCAATATCCGGATTTTTCTTATTAGGCATCAAACTTGAACCAGTTGCATAAGCATCATCTATTTCAATAAAAGAAAATTCACTTGAATTAAAAATAATAATTTCTTCTGAAAGCCGTGAAAGATGCGCTGCAACCAATGAAGAAAAATATAAAAAATCTATGACAAAATCCCTGTCTGATACTGCATCAATTGAATTTTCAGTAATATCCTTAAATCCAAGTGCCTTTGCCATTGTCATTCTGTGTACATTGTAATTAGAACCAGCAAGAGCACCAGACCCGAGTGGCAGATAATCCATTCTGTTATAAATAAAATTAAGTAAATTATAATCTCTCTTTAACATTGTAAAATAACTTAAAAGCCAGTGTCCGACTGCAATTATCTGAGCGTGCTGTAAATGTGTGTAACCCGGCATATAGGTGTCTTTGTTTTTATCAGCAAAATCAACAAGTGTTTGCATTAAATTTTTTAACATTTTTTTAATTTCAATTATTTCGTCTTTTAAATACATACGTGTGTCTGTTGATACCAGATCATTACGGCTTCTTCCTGTGTGAAGTTTTTTTCCAACATCGCCAATTAATTTTGTAAGTTCTATTTCAACTGCTGAGTGAACATCTTCGTACTGGTCAAAATTTATTGTATTTTCCTTTTCCAGAAGTTTTTGTAATCCATTAACTATTTTTTTCATTTCATCTGATTTTAATATTTTTATTTTATAAAGCGCATTGGCATACGCCTGACCTGCAAGAATATCATATTTAAACAAGCGCTTATCAAATGAAACAGAAGCGTTAAATTTATTTACATCTGTATCTAATTCTTTTTTAAATCTTCCTTTCCATACTTTTTTCATAATAAAACCTCCTTAAATAATTTATGATTTATTTTTCCCTTTTTCAAAGGGGGATTTGCTTCCTTAAATCTCCCCTTCCCCCTCTTTACAAAAGAGGGGTATCTTTTATCTCCCCCTTTCCTAAAGAGGAATATATAAGTAATATTTTTAATATTTTCAACGAACCTTTTTTTTCTTAATTTGATTTAATATTTTGAGTTGCAAACCATATAAATTTATAAAACCTTCTGCATCTTTTTGTGAATAAACTTCTTCTTCTTCAAATGTCGCGTATGACAACTGATACAATGAATTAGGCGATGTTTTTGATGCAGGAAAAACATTTCCTTTGAATAATTTTAATTTAACTTCGCCTGTTACATTTTCCTGGGTTTTATCTACAAATGCAGATATTGCCTCGCGTAAAGGAGAAAACCACATTCCATAATAAATTAATTCTGCCATTTTAAAAGCTATCACTGATTTAAAATGATAGGTCTCTCTATCAATTGTTATTTCCTCTAATTCCCTGTGTGCAATATAAAGCAAAGTACCACCCGGTGTCTCATAAACACCTCTTGATTTAATTCCAACAAGACGATTCTCAACCATATCAACAAAACCAACACCATGAACCGAACCTAATTTATTTAATCTTTCTAAAATTTGCAAAGGCATCATTTTTTCTCCATTTACACTTATTGGCACTCCTTTTTCAAAACCAATTGTTACATATTGAGGTTTATTAGGTGTTTTTTCTATGGGATTTATTTTACTTCTAATATCTTCCGGTGGTTCATTTTCCGGGTCCTCTAAAATCCCGCCTTCATGAGAAATATGAAAAATATTGTCATCTTCTGAATATGGTTTTTTCTTTGTTGCTGTAACAGGTATATTATGTTTTGCGGCGTATTCCATTGCCTGTGTTCTTGAACGAATATTCCACTCCCGCCACGGTGCAATGATTTTTAAATACGGAGCTAACGCCTTATATGTTAATTCAAATCTGACCTGGTCATTACCTTTTCCTGTAGCACCATGTGCAACTGCATCTGCATTTTCCTTTATTGCTATTTCTACCTGAGTTTTGGCAATTAAAGGTCTTGCAATTGATGTTCCCATTAAATATTTTTCTTCATAAATTGCACCTGACTTAATCATCGGCACTATATAATCTGCAACAAACTCCTTTTTCTTATCTACAACATAAACCTTGTCTGCACCACTTTTTTTTGCTTTCATTTTTACTGCATCAAAATCACAAACCTGGCCAACATCAACAACACATGCAATTACTTCGCATTTATAATTTTCTTTAAGCCACGGAACTATTATTGATGTATCAAGGCCACCTGAATAAGCAAGAACAACTTTGTTTATTTTTTTCATATTCATATCGTCTCCTTTTTAATATAAAATATTTTTTAATTTTTATCCTCAACAAACATCTTTAATAAATATTAGTTTTGAAAATCTTTAACAAATAATTAAAATCTGCAACCGACATTTGCCATTCGACAAAATTGTTTTATTTACTCATCAATAATGCAAGTATTCCTTTTTGAGCATGCAACCTGTTTTCTGCCTGGTCAAACACAACTGAATTTGGTCCATCCATAACTTCATCTGTTATTTCTTCTCCTCTGTGTGCAGGTAAACAGTGCATAACAATAACATCTTTCTTGGCATGTCGTAACAATGCAGAATTAACCTGATAATTTTTAAATATATTTCTTCGTTTTTCTGCTTCTTCTTCCTGACCCATTGATGTCCATACATCAGTGTAAATAACATCTGCATCTTTTATTGCTTCTTCTGGTGAATCAGTGATTATTAATTGTGTTTTTGTTATCTGAGCCATATTTTTAGCTTTTTCAACAACTGAATTATCAGGCATATATTCTTTTGGCGACGCTATCTTTAAATGCATACCCATTTTTGGGGCTGCAAATAACCAGGAATTGCAAACATTATTTCCATCGCCAATATAGGCAACAACCAAACCATTTAACACCTTTTTCTTATCTTTTATTGTCAATAAATCAGAAATTATCTGACAGGGATGCGAAAAATCGGTGAGCCCATTAATAACAGGGACTGTTGCATTTTTTGCAAGTTCAATTACTTCCTGATGAGAAAATGTCCTTATCATAATTCCATTTACAAAACGGGATAAAACTCTTGCAGTATCTGCAACTGACTCGCCTCTTCCCAGTTGAATTTCATTTGGTGATAGATAAATAGAAGCACCACCTAACTGAAACATAGCAACTTCAAATGAAACACGGGTACGGGTTGATGGTTTTCTGAAAATCATTGCAAGACACTTTCCGAGAAGCGGCACAAAAAGCTCATTATTTTTATGCTTTATTCTTATCATATCTGAAATATTTAAAATTAATTCTATTTCCTCTTTTGTTAAATCTTCAATACTAATTAAATCCTTTTTGTTTAGTCTGGTAATCATCAAAGCCTCCTATTTATTTTAATATATCTTCAATAACTTTTATAGCATTATCTATTTCTTTTTTTGTAATAATAAGTGGTGGAACTATCCTTATAATAGTTGGTTTAACGCTGTTTAAAATAATACCTTTTTTTAAGCCTGCTTCAACAAATTTTTGTGCATCTTCACTTAATTCAACACCTATCAGCAAGCCAATTCCGCGAATTTCTTTTATTTTAGAAGATTTTATGTTTTTTAATTTATTCAAAAAATAATCTCCATTTTGTTTAATCATTTGTAAAAACTTTGGTTTTGATATTAAATCAAAAACAATATTACCGGCAGCGCAGGAAACAGGATTGCCGCCCATCGTTGTCCCATGGTCACCAATTTCTAAAATAGAAAATATTTTTTCTCCCACAGCAACACCTGAAAGCGGAAGTCCGCCGCCAAGTCCTTTTCCCAGTGTAATTATATCAGGTGTTATTCCATAATGCTGATATGCAAATATTTTACCTGTCCGTCCAAGTCCTGTCTGGACTTCATCACATATAAGTAAAATATTTTTTTCTTTACACAATTTATCCAATCCGGTTAAAAACTCTTTTGTAGCAACCCATACGCCTCCTTCTGCCTGAATTGGTTCTAACATTACAGCACAAACCTCATCATCTATTTTTTTCTCAACATCAATTAAATTATTAAATTCAGCATAAATAAAACCCGGCGATAATGGATGTAAATATTTATGAAATTTTTCCTGTCCGGTTGCAGTCAGTGCAGCAATTGTCCTTCCGTGAAATGAATTCTTAAATGTTATAATTTTATATGCGCCGTTTTTTTGTAACAAACCCCATTTCCTTGCAAATTTTATTGCAACTTCATTTGCTTCTGCGCCTGAATTTACAAAATAAACACCTTTTGCTGATGTTACATCAGAAATCTTTTTTGCAAGTTTTTCCTGATTCTCATTATAAAACCATCTGGATGAATGTATATATTTTTTTACCTGTTTATTTATTGCATTGTTTATTTTTTTATTATTATATCCGAGAAGATTGACTGCAACGCCAGCAAGTAAATCAATATATTTTTTACCTTTTTTATCAAATAAAAAAACATCTTTCCCATACGCTAATTGAACATCGTATGGTTTAACTGTATTATCAAAACTTTTCATTTTTAATCCTCACTTATTAAATTTTTATTTCAAATGTAGTCTGCTGTTTGTTTTTCCAATCAACAATCAGCAAACGGCAATGTATTTCAAATCTCCCCTTCCCCCCTCTTTACTGCCGTAAAATTCACTTCGTTTATCACGACATTTTGAAAGAGGGGCAATCACTCTGCTTCTTCTCCCCCTTTCACAAAGGGGGACACAGGGGGATTTGTTTCAATTAACAATTTACAATTTTTATTTTTCATTTTTCTTTTTTTCAAATCGCAAATCGAAAATCGTAAACCGTAAATTCTTTTACTTGTCAATTTTCAAACTATGTCTTTAATATTTTACCTTTCTCATTCCACCTTTTACATTTAAATTATTTTATTATCTCCGTTCCTATACCTTTGTTCGTAAATATTTCAAGCAATAAAGAGTGTTCTGTTGTACCATTTATTATGTGAACCTTTTTAACTCCATTTATTATAGCGTTCTTTGCTGAAAGAACCTTAGGAAGCATTCCGCCTGTTATCTGTCCTGATTTAATAAATTTGCTAATATTCTTTATCTTTATAGACGAAACATATTTTCCATTTATCTTTATACCATCTGTGTCTGTTAAATAAATCAATTTATCTGCTTTTATGCTTTCTGCGATTTTACCAGCAACAATATCTGCATTTATGTTATAAGAATTTCCTTTTTCATCTTTTCCAATCGGTGCAACAACAGGTATTAAATCACTATTCTCAAATACTTTTAAAATTTCAGTATTTATACTTTTTACTTCTCCAACATAACCAATATCTTTATTATTAATTAATTTTTTCCTTGCAATGATTAAATTAAAATCTTTGCCTGATACTCCGGCGACTTTTAAATTATGTTCTTTTAGTTCTTTTACAATTGATTTATTTATTTTTCCTATTAAAACTTTTTCAACTATGTTCAATGTGTCTAAATCAGTAACCCTGTGGCCCTCTACAAAAACAGGTTTTTTTCCGATTTTCTTTAATAACTTACTAATATCATCTCCACCACCATGAACAATTATGATATTTATTCCAACATAACTTAAAAGAGCAATATCTTGAAAAAACACATCTTTATATTTTTTAATTTTCATTGCGCTGCCACCGTATTTAATTACAAATGTTTTTTTATAAAACTTTTTGATATATGGCAACGCTTCTATTAAAATCCGCGATTTTTCTATTAACTTTTGCATCTTATCTCCTTATAAATTACTATAAAATATATCTGCTTAAATCTCTGTTTTCAATTAAATCCTTTAATTTTTCACGAACATAATCCTGCGTTATATCTTTTTTTACTTTTTTACTATATGGTGCTTCAAAAAGAATTTCTTCCAAAACTTTTTCCATAATGGTATGCAAACGTCTCGCACCTATATTTTCCATTGTTTCATTAATTTCAAATGCTATTTTTGCAATTTCCGATATCGCATCATCTGTAAAATTTAATTGAACACCATCTGTCTGTAAAAGTTCTGTATATTGCATAATTAAAGAATTTTCCGGTTCTTTCAGTATTCTTTTAAAATCATCCTGTGTTAAACTTCCCAGTTCCACTCTTATCGGAAATCTTCCCTGGAGTTCGGGTATCAAATCCGACGGTTTGGAAATATGAAAAGCACCCGCGGCAATAAAAAGTATATGGTCTGTTTTTACAGGTCCGTATCTTGTAATAACTGTTGTTCCCTCTACTATTGGTAACAAATCACGCTGCACTCCTTCTCTTGATACATCCGGTCCTGATTGTGATTTTACACTTGATGCTATTTTATCTATTTCATCAATAAAAACTATACCTGCATTCTCTGTCTTCTCAATGGCTTCTTTTACAACTTTATCCATATCTATCATTTTTTGTAACTCTTCATTTCTTATTATTTCTCTTGCTTCTTTTACTGTCATTTTTTTTCTTTTTACTTTTGTGCCTGCAAGTCCTTCCATCATTGACTGCATATTTATTCCAATTTCATCCATTCCTGCTCCGGAAAATATTTCAACCATAGGTATCTGCTTTTCTTTTATATTCATCTCCACATATCTATCTTCCAGCTGGCCTGTTAAAAGCATTTGTTTCATTTTCTCGCGCGTTTCATTAAATTGTTCTTTTTCTTCTTTTTGTTTTTCTAAATCCTCTTCCATTGTAAAGCCCTTCTTATTTTGTTTTAATGGTGGAACCAACAGGTCAAGTAATCTGTCTTCCACTATGTTTTCTACCTTATCTTTTATTTCTTCCATATGCTCTTCTTTTACCATATTTACACTTATCTTAATTAAATCTCTTATCATTGATTCAACATCTCTGCCGACATAACCAACTTCTGTGTATTTTGATGCTTCAACTTTTATAAAAGGTGCCTTTACTATTTTTGCAAGACGCCTTGCAATTTCTGTTTTGCCAACACCTGTTGGTCCTATCATTAAAATATTTTTTGGTATAACTTCTTCCTGCAAATCCTTAGGCAGGCGCTGGCGCCTTATTCTATTACGAAGTGCAACAGCAACTGCCTTTTTAGCAGCATCCTGACCGACTATAAATTTATCAAGCATTTCTACGATTTGTTTTGGTGTTAATTCTGCTTTTTTAGATGTCAATTCCATATTATTTTTTCCTTTCATAGTTCTTCAATAGTAATATTATCATTTGAATAAATACATATATCTGAAGCAATTTTTAATGCCTCTTCTACTATTTCCCTTGCGGGTTTGTCAGTAAATTTTACCATTGCTCTTGCAGCAGCCAATGCATAAGCACCGCCAGAGCCAATTGCAATAATACCATCCTCTGGTTCTATGACTTCGCCATTACCTGATAAAATATACGAGTTTTCTTTATCAGCAACAGCCATAATTGCTTCTAATCGCCTTAAAATCTTGTCTGTACGCCAATCCTTGGCAAGTTCAACAGATGCTCTTTGCAGCTGCCAGTTATGTTCTTTTAATTTTGCTTCAAATTTTTCAAATAAAGTAAAGGCATCAGCAACAGAGCCAGCAAAACCAGCTAATATCTTATTTTTTCCTTCAATAGTTCTTACCTTTTTTGCTGTTTTTTTCATTATTGTATTATCAAAAGTTACCTGGCCATCTCCGCCCATTACTACCTGTTTATCTTTTCTAACACATAAAATAGTGGTTCCATGTAAAACCATAAAATACCTCCGATTTAATACATAATATATATTGGATTTATTAGTATATCACAACCCCTTAAATGCTTGCAATATATTTAATTGTTTCAATTGTCAATTGCTTATTGCTGTTTGCTGGTTGTTAATACCTTTTTGATTTTTGGTTTATGGATGTCTGCTGAAATTTATCCCTGAGAAATCAGGGGCAGGCATGACGTTTCTTGCTTACAACTGCTGATTTAATTTGTCATTCCTGCGCAAGCAGAAATTCAATTTTTTGTTTTTTCAATTGGCAATTGACGCCCGGCAATCAGCAATGTCGTTATTGTATCTATCAAATTTAACAATAATATTTTTCAAATCGGAAATCGTAAATTGTAAATGTCTTTCTTAAATCGCAATCATACATCTTAAATCTTAGATTGCACATTTCACATTCCACATTTAAATTGTAACCTTATCTCACCACTACCATCTTCCCTATCGCTTCTGCATATTCTTTATCTACCGAAACCGCAAAAATTTTATAAATATAAACACCTGACGCAACTTCTCTGCCATCTCTATTTTTTCCATCCCATATAAAAACATTATATAAAACACCGCCTCTTCCTTCTCTTTCTATATATTCATTTACAACTTCGCCTGAAACAGTAAATATCTTTATTGTAACTTTTGCTTCTTTTGTTATCTTATAAACAATTTTTGTATTTGAAGAAAACGGATTTGGGAAATTTCCCTTTAAAATCAATTCAAATGTTATAGGCGTTGGTGTGATTGTTGGTGTCCCTGTAAAAGTTGGTGTAAATGTAAATGTAGGAGAAATAGAATGTGTCGGCGTGATAGTTGGGGTTGGAGTAATTGTTGGACTATTTGTAAATGTAGGAGAAATTGTGTGAGTATTGGAAATTGTTGGCGTTTCTGTTATTGTGTGTGTTTTTGTTATTGAAAAAGTTGATGTAATAGTTGCTGAATTTGTTGATGTTGGCGAAATAGTAAACGTTGGTGTTGGTGTTCTTAAATTGGTAACAGGTGTTGTAACACTGTCAGGGCTGCCGCGCAAACGTGCAAGCAAAACACCGCTATCATAATTTGCATCACCAACATCTGAAATAATAAATTTTAATTCATTATTGGTGCTGCCGGGCACAACAGGAGCTTTGCAAACAAGAACATCTGTTGCCCCATCATATTCAAGCCCATTTGCCGGTGGTATTTTTACAAGCCCGCTACCAAAAAAAGGACCATTTATTGTTATTGGTTTACCAAACTGGTCAAAAACAATCTGGGTTCCATTTAAAAAAACACCAAAACAATCATTAAATTTTGAACCAACATATTCAGGATATTCTTCTGAACCAAAAATAAAATCAAAAGCAATTGAATTCACATCAGAAGCAACATTAAAATTAATAGTAAAAATTATTGTATCAAATGAATCAACAGTGCTGCCAACAATTGTATCTACAAGCACATTACCTGGCAATCCAAGATTTGCACTGGTATTAGGAGCATCATTAGGTGGAAGTGCGTTTGTAGCAAGTCCTGTTGTTAAAATAATTCCATTTGCTATGCCCATTGGACCATCATAATAAATACCTGTTGCTATTCCATTTAATGAATAATTTACACTAACATTTGTAGTTGTTATTCCAGTGTCTGCAACAAGAAACATAGATGTCATATATGCTGCATTTGTTGTTTCAGAAATAAAAAAAGAATATATTCTGATATAAAACAGAAAAAAAATAAAAACTATATAAAATTTTTTCATAAAATTACCATATAAATTACACACTTGTTTTTAAAACTTTTCTTCCCTGTCTTTCAGCAACACGGGATGCCTGAAGACAAAATGATTCAAACCTGGCTTCTATTATCTGAGTCCAAGGGTTTCCATCAACTTCCACTGTTAAAAAAGGAATTCTGTCTTTTTCTTTAAAACCATTTTCTTTTATATGTATTCCTGCATATTTATATGCATCCATTTTTGATTTCATATCAAGTATGTTATTTGCAATTGACTCGGTAAATCTAACAGGCATACAGGAAAACGGTCCAATATTTATTATACCTGCATATTTTGTAAAAATATCACGCATCATAGTTCCTAAAATCATTCCTGGTTCTCCCTTTAAATTATGTGGTAAAATATGTTTTGAATATTTTATGATATCTTCTATATCGACGAGTTCGGTTTTATATAAACCTGATTCTGAAAGAATATCTTTTATCTCTTTTTCAATCTTTCTCTGTATTACATCAGAAATATAAAACTCTATCCATCCCCAGAAAGTATAATTAGGAATATGCAGCTTATTATTTATCATATAACTTAAATAATAAATCCATTCTGAAATATGAGAAATACGTGCAATAAAACCACGCTGTGCAAGGCGTCTTGCAATATCTTTATTTGAAAATGAATCACGTCGCACAAAAATTTCACCCATAACAGCAATCTCCGGTGCTTCCTCCAATGTGATTTTCAATGGAATCTGTCTTAATCTTTTAGATGTTAATCTTAACTGCTGATAAAAATCAGCTGATGATGTTCCTTCCAACGATGATACTAACTTTTTTATTTCCTGATTGAAAATATTTTCAGCATACTTCACATCCTGTGCAATTGCCCACAAAGCATTTCTAATGTCATCTAAAACATCTCCTGCAACAATTGCTTTCCACGCATTTATGGTAAAATCAGTCCCAAGCCCTGCATATTTTTCTTCATTTGCAAGAGAAAGTAATGCAACATCCCTTATTTTTCTCTCTCTTATTAACATATTCATAAAAACATGATATTGTCCGAGCCGACAATATCCTGCTGCTCTTGGTTGAAACACAATAAGTTTTTCATCTTTTGTTTTTCTATGCTTTAGATATTTAAGCATTGAACCAACACACAAAATCATAGGCAAACATTCTTTACCCGTAGTCACTGACCTACCAATCTGCAGCGTTTCTTTATCAGACACACCTGTCCACTGTGCATTTATACCTGATTTTCTCAATGTTGCAGCAAATAATTCTGTTGAAATATCGCCCATAGATGGCATAATCATTTTTATCCGCGGATCTTTTAAAGATATTTTTTCTCCATTTGAATCAATAAAAAACATACCGGATTTTTCTATTAAAATTCTGGCTGGTTTAAAATCTACCTGTGTTTTTATCTGGGAAGAAGTTTTTATTTCAAGATAATTCTTTATAACATCAATAAATGCCTCAATCCTTGTATCGATGCCTGCATCTGCTGTATGGCCATCTATTTCAATGGTTAAATTGGGTTTTTCTTTCATTATCCTCCTGAAATAAGTAACAAGCAAAGAATCCATAGCGCATAAAAAATTAGTAATATACAAACCAAATAATTGCTTATCCTTTTTAACCATTTGAGATGCTCTTATTATTTTCTGTCCTATTTCCCAGTGCATATAATCATCATGCGGTTCTTCTATAACTTCGTTGTCAGAAGGAAGTAAATCAAAAGGGATTATTGCGTATCCGCGACTGCTCACCTTTTTTGGTATGCCTTTGTTTGTGTCATCGGATAAAGCATTATGTGGCGGTCCAAAAAGCACTATTGCAACCTTTGACGGGTCTTTATGCAACTCTTCTAAAAATTTTTTGCCTATATCCTTTTTTTCCTGTCTGTATTGATATTGCAGGGCAACTGCATTCTCAAATGCCCTTACTATTTCTTTTTTATTAAATCCAAGTTTTTTACCAATTTCAATGAATTTATCTTTTTCTTTTTCATACCCATTTCTGAAATTCAAAGTAGGCGCAATTACTTTTTCTTTTGATATTTTGTCTTTGAAAATCTGTGCCATCCAGAATGCTTCGCCCTGAACAAAAATACAGGTGGATGAAAATTCTTTTCTGTTATTTCCTCGGGCAACATACATTTCTTCTGTGTGTGGTATAAAATAGAAATCCGGTTTTTTGTCTGACAGATTATCAAAAAGTCCTAATGCAACCTGTGCAGGGAAGCAAAAAGAAGTTGTCTGCCTGTAAATTGATTTTTCATTTATCCTATCAGGGACAATTATATCACAACCTAAATTTCTGAAAAAATTATAATATAACGGGAAAACCTGATATGTAATAAAACTTTTATTTATTCCTATCGTCGGTGCCCCCGGTTTTACCTGCAATGGTGGACAGTATTTTGTAAAAGCAAGTTCATTTCTAATCTTCACATAATCAATTTTCTGCGCATCAACATCTATATTATATCTTATATTATAATATCTGTTACAGGCGCCACCAAAAGGAAAAACTTTATCTCCTATTCTTATCATATTTATATTGCATTTCAAATCACACTTCTCTTTTCCACCTGCACATATAAATGGCTTTTCATAAATTACTTTTCTTTCTATTATTTCTTTTAAATCAAACTTTTGCTCTTTGATCAAACCTAAATTTATTCTCTTTTTTAATTCAAGTGCCACTCCAAAAGCACCCATCAAACCCGGCTCAGGTGGAACAATTATTGGTTTGTTTATTATAGAAGCCATTGCAAGCGGCACAGCTTTATTATAACAAACACCACCCTGCATAAAAATTTTATTTCCAACCTGTCTATGTCCTTTTACCCTGTTTGCATAATTAAAACAAATAGAATAAACAAGCCCTGCTAAAATATCATTTTGTGATATTCCTTCATGAGTTGCATTTTTTATATCAGAAGATATAAAAGCAGCACACTGGTCATTAAAATTAGGTGGCTCTTCTGCCTGTAAAGCAAGTTCTGCAATATCTCTGTAATCAATGTTAAGTGATTCTTTTGCTGCTTCTTCTAAAAAAGAACCGGTGCCTGCAGAACACGCTTCATTCATAGCATAATCAGAAGCAACTCCGTTTGTAATATGTGTGTATTTGGCATCCTGTCCGCCAATTTCAAATATTGTATCAACATCAGGGTCAAAATATACAGAGGCAGTTGCATGGGCTATTATTTCATTTATTATGCCATCTGTTAAAGTAAAAAGTCCTGCTATCTGTCTGCCGGAACCGGTTATACCTATTCCGATTATTTCAACATTTTTATCCTTTACACTGTTATATATTGCTTCGTAACATTTTCTTGACGCTTCTATGGGATTGCCATTTGTCCGCAGATAAACAGATGACAAAATAGCATCATCATCTGTTCTAACAAGCACTGCCTTTGTTGTCGTTGAGCCGACATCTAAACCTATTATACATCTGTTATATGAATTAAAGTCGCCACGTTTTGATTCACAAAAAGTAACAAGCGTTTCTGCCTGTTTTAGTGGTGCAAGCCGGGGAAAACTGGTTTCCCCCTCTTTGAATAATACATCTCTTACTTTTTCTCCCTTTTCAAAACCTAAAATAGCTGTGCCCAATGCTTCAAAATAAGGTGCTTCCTCCGGCACAACTAAATTTTTTATCTCCTGTATTATATATTTAATAACTTTTTTGTTTAACGTCAGACCACCTGTTACAATTACTTTTTTATGTGGAATCTTTTTTACAAGTTCAATAACCTTTTCTGCTATCATCTTACATAATCCTGCCGTCACATTTGCAACAGGAACCCCTTTGTTCAATGCATGTGTACAGTCAGATTTACAGAAAACAGAACATCTGCCTGATACCCTGTATGGCTCTCCGGATTCTGCAATTTCCATTGCAGAATCAAGTGTTAATGCCATTCTTTTTATCTGCTGCATAAAAAATTCTCCCGTTCCTGATGCGCACTTATTTCCGGTGGAAATACCAACAATCCTCAAATCATCATCAAGCCGATAAACAATAAATGTTTCGCCGCCAGCAGAGACCAGGACATCGTATTTATCATCTTTTTTGGCTATATATTTTAAAGCTGTCTCAACTGCTTCCGCCTCTGTAATATTAGGGATGTTTACAAAATTTCTAAAACGTCTGCCTGTTACAAGAACAGGGTAATCACCTGTATTTAATTCTTTTAAAACTTCTTCATAAACTTTTTTTGGATTGCCTTCGTGTTCTTTTCTTATTATTTTTGTAATTTTAAAATTATTTTTTGTTTTAATAACTTCTACTGCTGAAATAGTAGAAGCACCAAGGCATATTCCATAGGATTTTTTTTCCATTTCTTGCTCCTCTAAAAGATTGTATATTTAATATAACACAAATAATAATTTTTGCAATTAAATATAACTTTATTTGATTTGGAAAGAAAGGAATTTTAGATTTGCGATTTACGATTTACATTTTTTTAAAATTAGAAGATTCCAGATTTAAAGATTTGAAGATCAATAACATTTTCGATTATCGATTTAGAAAACCTTGTTTTTAAATTTGGTAGATTTGGAAGATTTTGTAGATTTGTAAATTAGGCAATAAGGCAATTTGGCAATAAGGAAATTCGGTAGATTCAATTACTACATTGCTGATTGCTGATTGTAGATTGCCGATTGAAAAAAATTTCCTCTACCCGACCTGACCATTACCCACATCTTTATATAATAAGAAGCAGGTATATCCTGATTTTTGAGGAAAATTACGGGCGATTTGTGGCGTTGTCTAGTTTACTTACTCCCAATTTTAACGCCCTTCTTAATCCTATCCAAGGGTTGTTGCGTAAGCCTCGCCTACTTTTGACTACAAATTCTTTGTATGACTTTTTCTCAACCGTTTTTTACGAAAAAATCAGTGGTATACCTGCTTCTTAATACTTATGGGTAATGGACAGCTACCCGACGGGGAGAGGATAAAGGTGAGGGGGAGATAAATACCTTGCCGATTGCCGATTGCTATTTGCGGATTGGATAAAACAAAAAACAAAAAGCAATAAGCAATCAACAATTAAAATAAATCAGGCAATAAGGCAATTTAGCAAATTGGACAATTAGATAATATTTAACATTTCTTTTGCAATATTATCCCAATAATATTTCTCTATATCAAAATTTTCTATCTTTTTTCTCTCTTTTTCCAAATTATTTTTCATATATAAAATTTTATCACATAAATCATCTCTATCCGGTTCTGCCATTAATCCATTTCCAGTTTCATTATCATATTGAATTTGTTCTGCTTTTACTAATTTATGTTTAATAAGCAAAGAGTTTTTTTCATTTAAAAAATCACAATGGCCTCCCCATGAAGTTGCAATAACAGGTGTGCCACAGGCAATTGCTTCTAAATAAATAAGACCAAACCCTTCTGCTCGTGAAGGCAAAACAAAACAATCAGCATTTCTCAACAGCTCTGCAATTTTATTATCATCAAATTCTTCTATGATAAATTTAATATTTTCTGCTGGTTTTATTTTATTAAAATCAATATCATATTTTGATTTGCCCGGTTTATAAGGAAACTTAATTATTAATTCTACTTCATTATTATTTCCAAAAACTTTGTTAAAACAATTTATTAAAACATCTATACCCTTTCTTTTCTGTGGCATACAAATACATAAAAAGATAAATTTATCATTTGATTTATTTTTTTGTATTCTATAAAAAATTTTTGGATTTATGCCATATGGTGCAATTTTAATTAATTCTTTTTTCACTCCAGAATTTATAAATATTTGCTTATTAAAATCACTGGGCAAAAACAAAATATCAAGGTATTTATTTATATTTTCAACCCACTTTTGCGGAACTTCTGTTGTTTCATAAACAAGCATACCATTTTTAAATTTTGTATTTATTAACTTATAATTTTCAGGATATTCAAATGCAAGTGTGATATCATAAATAAAATTTTTTTGAATCCTGAAAAAATCCGGTAATTTAAAATCAGGATTGTATAAAAATCCACGTCTTTCATAAATACACAAATCAATGCCTAAAGTAATAAATGATTTTATTAATTCCCTTCCGATTTTAGCCCAGGAAACAGGTGAGCGAAGCAATCCAAAATAATTTAAACCTTTCATTAAAAATGTAAAATATGTCCGAGTTTTTCTTTTTTTGTTTTTAAATAATTTTCATTAATTTCATTTGGCATTATTTCTATTGAAACTCTTTCAACCACTTCTAATCCATAACCACTTAAACCAACTATTTTTTTAGGATTATTTGTCATAAGCCGCATCTTTCTTACACCTAAATCAAATAAAATCTGAGCGCCTATGCCATAATCACGTAAATCATCAGGAAATCCAAGCGCCCTGTTTGCTTCCACAGTATCAAGATTATGTTCCTGCTGTAATTTATATGCTCTTATTTTATTTAACAAACCTATTCCACGACCTTCCTGTCGCATATACAATAAAACGCCTGTTCCTTCTTTTTCTATCATAGACAAGGCACTATGTAATTGGTCTCCGCAATCACATTTTAATGAACCAAGTATATCACCTGTTAAACACTCAGAATGCACACGAACCAAAACAGGTTTTTCATTTTCTATCTTACCTTTTACAAGCGCAAGATGTATTTTCCCTTCACATTTATCAGCATAAAGAATTAATTTAAATTCTCCATATTTTGTCGGCAAAATTGTATCTTCTAATCTTTCAATTAAAATCTCGTTTTTTCTTCTATATTGTATTAATGATTCTATTGTGATTATTTTTAATTTATGTTTACCTGCAAATTCAAACAGTTGCGGCAGGCGCGCCATAGTTCCATCTTCATTTAATATTTCACATATCACTCCTGCTTTTATTTCACACCCTGCAAGCCGTGCCAGATCAACAGCTGCCTCTGTATGACCCGCTCTTTCCAGGACACATCCGGGTTTTGCAATCAAAGGAAATATATGTCCGGGTTTTACAAAATCTTCAGGTGAAGCATTTCTATTAACTGCTTTTTTTATTGTTAATGCTCTGTCCTGTGCTGATATTCCTGTGGTAATTCCCTTTTTTGCATCAATTGAAACTGCAAATGCGGTTCTATGCTTATCCTGGTTTTCAGAAACCATTGGTTCCAGTCCTATTTTTTTTATTTGTGACTGTTCCATTGCAAGACATATCAATCCACTTGCCTGCTTTGCCATAAAAGTAATAATCTCTGGCGTGACTTTTTCAGCAAGACAGATTAAATCCCCTTCATTTTCTCTATCTTCATCATCAACAACAATTATCATTTTACCATTATTTAAATCTTCCACTGCCTCTTCAATTTTATTAAATTTAAAATCTTCCATTTTGATATCACCTACGAATACATATCAACTAACAACCCTTTTATTTTTTCAAGAGTTGCAAGAAATTGTATTGTTTCAGATTGTTTATCAAGAACCTGTTTTGTTAAATCTTCCAGGTGTTTGTCAACCTGTTCGACCAGATAGTATATTTTTTTTCTTTTTATCATTATCTTGGAACTATCCGACACTTTTACTGTATATATTTTTTTTATAACCTGCTCCATAAATGACTTCACCAATTTTTTATATTTTTCAAGTTCTTCAAAAGTCCTGTGTTTTTCAAGTATTTTTGCCTGTTCATCAATATCTTCTATTAATTCATCAAATGTTTTTTTTATCTGCTCTTCTGTAACTTCATCTAAATTTTTTAAAAAATTTGCCTGATTAACAGTATCACGAGAAATATGTGTTGCATGAGTTTTTCCGGCAGATCTTTTTGCTTTACCTATTTGTGCTTTGTTATCGCTAAATTGTCCTGATGCTTCTGGTATTCTCATTTTATTCCTCTCTTTTTTAATATTTTTCAACAGTAATTATTCAGGCACATCCTTATTAAAAATCTTTGCCACATATTTACCTATTATATCAAATTCCAGATTAACCTGCGTTGTTTTTTTATATTCAGAAATAATTGTTTGTTTCATTGTTTCTGGAATAATAGCAACCTTAAATGTATTATTTTTTATATCAAATGCAGTTAAACTAACTCCATCAACTGCAATTGAACCCTTTTCAACCACATATTTAAAAAATTTTTGTGGAAATTTTATTTCAAGTAATGTGTTACCTTTTTCTACATAAAATGAAACAACTTCACCGATTGTATCAATATGTCCAAGAACCAGATGCCCGCTTAAAAACTTATCAATTGTTAAAGGTAATTCAATATTAATATTCTGACTATGTTTTATATTTTTAAATGTGGTTTTCTCTATTGTTTCTTTTGAAATATCAGCAGTAAATTTACGAAGTCCTGAAAAAGAAGCAACAGTTAAACATACTCCATTAATCGCAATTGACATTCCATTGTGTATATTTGTTATTTCCTTTTCAGAATAAATTTCTATGTTTTTGCCCTTACCTGTTGTAATTATTTTTTTTATTTTTCCTTTACAATAAATTATCCCTGTAAACATCTATTTATATACTACCTTTCCTTTTAATAATACATCTTCATTAATCTTTTCCATTAGAATATTTTTTAAACTAAAAATTTGACTTATATTTTTAAATCCTAACTCCCCAAAATAATGTAAACCATCTGCGCCTATTATTTTCGGTGCAATATAAAGCCATGCTTCATCTACAATCTTTTTACATAAAAACGAAGTTGTAATTTTTGAGCCACCCTCTATAAGAATACTCATTATACCGGATTCAAACAATTTTTTCATAACAAAGATTTCTTTTATTTTTCCATTTTCAAGAGGTGATTTGATTATTATTACTCCTCTTTTTTTAAGTATTTCCTGCTTTTTTTTATTCATTTTATAATTAAATATATATATATCTTCCGGTCGTGCATATTTAAAAATATTTGCATTTATTGGAATTCTGCCGGTTGTATCAAGAACTATTTTTTTTAGTCTTTTTTCTTTATCAATTCTACAATCAAGATGTGGATTATCAACTAAAATCGTATTTATGCCAACAAGTATTGCATCGCAAAATTTACGCAAATATTGCGAATGCTGCCTTGATGCTTTTGAAGTTATCCATTTTGATTTTTTATTTTTAAGCGCAATTTTTCCATCAAGAGAAAGCCCTGCTTTTATAATTACATAAGGCAATCTGCGAGTCATATTTTTTATAAATACTCTGTTTAATTCTTCTGCTTCCTGCTTTAATACCCCTGCTTTTATCTGCACACCTGCCTTTTTTAATATAGATAATCCTTTGCCATTTACTTTTGGATTCGGGTCTTTCATAGAAACAACAACTTTTTTTACTTTTGCTTTTATAATAGCATTCACACAGGGCGGAGTTTTTTTATTAAAATGGCAGCACGGCTCAAGATTAACATACAACGTTGCACCTCTTGCTTTTTCACCTGCTTTTTTTAATGCTTCTGCTTCTGCATGCGGCATACCTGCTTTTTTATGATAACCGGTTGCAATTATTTTATTGTTTTTTACTATAACACAACCAACAAGTGGATTTGGAGATGTATGGCCTGCTGCTTTTTCCGCTAAATCTAATGCTGATTTTATATATTTTTCATCCTGTTCCATTATTTCCTCCAGTATTGAAAATAAATATAGCATATAAATATTTTTATTGCAAGATGACTAAATTCCACAAAGCAATGCCTCAGTGATGGGATGTGATAATAAAAATTGAAAATTCCTCTTAATCTCCCTTTAGAAACTGTCTATTACCCACATCTTCTTTTTTAATAAGAAGCAGGTATATCCTGATTTTTTAGGAAAATTACGGGTGATTTGTGGTATTGTCTAGTTTACTTACTCCCAATTTTAACGCCCTTATTAATGCTATCTAAGGGGTGTTGCGTAAGCCTCGTCTACTTTTGACTGTAAATTCTTTGCCCGACTTTTCCTCAACCGTTTTTTACGAAAAATAAAGCGGTATACCTGCTTCTTAATACTTATGGGTAATGGACAGTTTTAGAAAAGGGAGAGATAAAAATAAAAAATTTTTTTAATTCCCCTCTTTTGAAATGCCGTGATGAACGAAGTGAATTTTATGGTATAAAAGAGAGGGCAGGGGAAATTTTATTAATACAAAAAAGTAAAGTAAAAAAATTTATTTTATATTTTATAAAAACCTACTGTGACTGATAGATTACTTCACAAACGCAACATATAATCTTTGAATAAATTTACTGGTATTGACAAAAAATTTATTTTTTGTATACTTAAAATATCATAGGAGGTGTTAAATGAAAAAAATAATTTTAATTTTAGTTTTATTTTTAGTAATAGTTTCTTTAATTACTTTTGGCTGTTCAAAAACAGAAAACCCATCACAACCAACACAAACTCCCACTCCATTGCCATCTTTCACTCCCACCTGCACTAATACTCTCACAGGAAATGTTGTTATGCTTGATAATTTCTCTGATGGTGATTTATTAAATAATTATGGAAATGAATGGTCACCTTACTGGCCTTTTTCAGGTCAGTGGGTATCAACACCTACTATCACAACAGGATATGCTGATTATGCTTTAAAGGTTACAGGACATGTAACTGCAAATGCTTGGATGTCACCATCATATTATGGCCTTTTTGGAACAACTACTTATATAAATAATGGCAGCGGAACAGATATTCGTCCTGTAAATTATATTAATTTAATTTTAAAAACTATTGAAAACATACCAAATACAAACATCGGTTTTTTTGATAAAATTTTAATTTCTTTATTTACACCAAATAATTCTTCATATGCAAATTATGAGATATCTCCAATGCCTTCATCATCCTGGCAGGTATATAAAATTAATATAAATAATTTTACATTTGATTGTGGGGATGCATCTGATTTATTTTCACATATGGGATTTATAGGTATTTATATTTATTATACCTCAACAATATCAAATGAAGAAGCATAAGCAGAACTTTATGTTGATGAAGTTTATTTCAGTGAAAATTAACTGTTTTCTGTTATAATTGCAAATAAGCGGATGTGGCGGAATGGCAGACGCGCCAGATTCAGGTTCTGGTGGCTTAAACGGCTGTAAGGGTTCAAATCCCTTCATCCGCACCACTTTTTAATCTTCAAATCTTAAAATCTCGGATCTTCAAATTTAAAATTACAAATAGTAAATGTTTTTAATCTCTGCCGGCAATCGGCAATGTAATTTTAAATCCCCCCGTCCCATCTTTACGAACTGACCTTTCCCCATATCTTTATATAATAAGAAGCAGGTATATCCTGATTTTTGAGGAAAATTACGGGCGATTTGTGGCGTTGTCTAGTTTACTTACTCCCAATTTTAACGCCCTTCTTAATCCTATCTAAGGGATGTTGCGTAAGCCACGTCTACCTTTGACCGCAAACTCTTTGCCCGACTTTTCCTCAACCGTTTTTTACGAAAAATAAAGCGGTATACCTGCTTCTTGATACTTATGGGTAATGGTGAGTTCACAAATGGGGATTAAGGGGGATTTGTTTCCTTAAATCTCCCATTTCCCCTCTTTACGAAATCTGTCCATTACCCATATCTTTTATCTATATAAAATAAGAAGCAGGTATATCCTGATTTTTGAGGAAAATTACGGGTGGTTCGCAATGTTGTCTCGTTTACTTACTCCCAATTTTAACGCCCTTCTTAATGCTATCTAAGGGGTGTTGCGTAAGCCTCGTCTACTTTTGACTACAAATTATTTGCCCGACTTTTCCTCAACCGTTTTTTACGAAAAAATCAGCGGTATACCTGCTTCTTGATACTTATGGGTAATGAACAGCCGCAGGGTAGAGGAAATCTTAATTATCAATTGCCATTTGCTGATTGTCGTTTTCGGCCGGGCACACAGGTCCGCTTTAAAAGAACGGGCGGACACATAGGTCCGCCCCTACCAATAATCTCATTTCTCGCTCTCTCGCTCTAATCTCGCTCTCTTGTTCTCTTGTCATTCCTGCACCTGAATAAATCAGGTGTAAACTCCAGCAGGAATCCAATTTTTTTTCAATCCGCAATCAGCACCCAGCAATCGGCAAGGTAGTTATGGATAATATTTTAAAAAAATATCTTTTAATTAAATTTTTTTTATGTTAAAATAACGTTTAAATTATTAAAGATAATATTGGTGAAGGTATATATGAAATTTTATGAATTTAATGTATTACCAAATTTACCAGAAAATTTAAAACCACTACTTGACCTTTCATATAATATATGGTGGGCATGGGATAGTGAATCATTTGCACTTTTCAGAGACATAGACCCTGATTTATGGTCAAATACTACCCATAACCCTGTAAAATTCATATACAGATTATCTCAAGAAAAATTAAATGAACTTTCAAAAGATGAAAGTTTCTTATACAGAATGAATAGTATTTTAAAACGTCTTGATAATTATTTAAAAAGGCAGACATATTTTGATAAAATAAAATCATCTTTACCAGAAAATTTTTCTATTGCTTATTTTTCATTAGAATTTGGCCTGGCTGAATGCCTGCCATTATATTCAGGCGGATTAGGTGTTTTGGCTGGCGACCATTTAAAATCAGCTTCTGACCTTGGCCTTCCCTTAATAGGTGTCGGACTTCTTTATTCCTCAGGTTATTTTCATCAATATTTGACAAATGATGGATGGCAACAGGAAAGATATGTTATTAATGATTATAACATATCACCTGTTACTCCTGTTAAAAGAGATGGGAAACCAATAATATTTGAAATCAAATATCCACATAATAATGTAAAAGTAATGTTATGGCAGGTAAAAGTTGGAAGAGTTACGCTTTATTTACTTGATACGAATTTACCTGAAAATCAAAATGGAGACAGAGAAATAACATCACGGTTATACGGTGGTGACCCTGAATTAAGAATAAAGCAGGAGTTTCTTTTAGGTATTGGCGGGATGATGTCTCTTGAATTACTCGGTATCACACCAACCATAATTCATATGAACGAAGGCCATTCTGCTTTTTTAGCGCTTGAGAGAATACGTCTCTTAATGCAAAAACATAAAATTTCTTTTAATGAAGCAAAGGAAATAAATACAGTATCAAGTGTTTTCACAACTCATACCCCGGTTCCTGCAGGCAACGAACGTTTCCCAAAGGACTTAATGGAAAAATATTTAAAAGATTATGTAGAACAAAATTTAAAGATAAATTTCAATGATTTTTTGAAACTGGGTAAAATTTATCCTGATGACCCAAATGAATGGTTTTGTTTAACTGTTCTTGCTTTAAGATTATCGGCATATAACAACGGTGTAAGTAAATTACACGGCGAAATTTCCCGAAAAATGTGGAAAGATGTATGGCAGGGTGTCCCTATAAATGAAATTCCAATAATTCATATAACCAATGGCGTTCATGGTTCATCCTGGATATCCAAAGAAATGTCTGATTTATTTTTCAGATATCTTGGTTCTAAGTGGTTTGAAAATCCAGAAGATGTTGAGACATGGAAAAGGGTTTATGAAATTCCTGATACAGAATTATGGCGCACCCATGAAAGAAGGCGCGAACGCCTTGTTGAATATATCAGAAAAAAAATCAAAAAACAGTTAATTGCAAGAAATGCACCAAGCGAAGAAATAGACAGAGCAAATGAAATTTTTTCACCAGAAGCATTAACCATTGGCTTTGCAAGGAGATTTGCCACATATAAAAGGGCAACGCTTATTTTTCAGGACATAGAACGACTTAAAAAAATATTATCAAATAAAGATATGCCTGTTCAGATTATTTTTGCTGGTAAAGCTCATCCCAAAGATGATGCCGGCAAAGATTTCATAAAACAAATTTATCAGATTTCTATAAAAGAAGAATTTAAAGACAAAATAGTATTCATTGAAGATTATGATTTAAATACATCCCATTATCTGGTCCAGGGAGTTGATTTGTGGCTTAATAATCCAAGAAGACCGCTTGAAGCAAGTGGAACATCAGGTATGAAAGTTAACTTTAACGGCGGCATTAATTTTTCTGTGCTGGATGGCTGGTGGGATGAAAAACCGGATACTGATTGCGGATGGAATATCGGACGTGGCGAAGAATACGAAGACCCTGAATACCAGGACAAAATCGAATCAAACTCTCTTTATGAAGTTCTCGAAAATGAAATTATACCATTATTTTATAAAAGGGGAAAAGATGGTTTACCACACGACTGGATTAAGAAAATGAAAAATTCAATATCATCTTTATGCCCTATTTTTAATACAAACAGAATGGTAATTGAATATACAGAAAAATTTTATAAAAATGCGGGTATTAATTACATTGACTATTGCAATAATGATTTCCATAAGGCAAAAGAGATAAATAAATGGAAAGAAAAAATATTAAAAAACTGGAATAATATAAAATTAATCTCAATAAATTCAAATATAAAAGACATAAAAACAGGCGAAAAAATCACTGTTGAGGTTTCATTAGATTCTTCCGGACTTTCACAGGATGACATATTAGTTGAAATTTACTATGGTTATGACCATATTGAAAAACAATTATCTGATATTTTCACTGTAAAAATGAACTTTAAAGAAAAAAATGGTTCAAACTTGATTTTTACTGGTGAAATTATTCCTGAGTATTCCGGAAAAATAAAATTTGCAATACGCGTTCTTCCCTATCACCAGGATTTAAAAGTTAAATTTATACCGGGATTTATTAAATGGAACGAATAAAAAATTTTAAATATTCGGGGGTGTTATTATGGCTATAAGGTCACCAAAAGAAGCAAAGATGCATGAAACAATTATTAGAGCATTGGCAAAAGTTTACGAACAAAAAGGCGCAAGTCAGGTGCTGACAAATTTAGATGATAACAGCGCTGTTGTCCAGGGTATATCTGTTGATTTAATTGTTAAAAATCCATTTACTTTACATTTTAAAGTAGAAACAGAAACTTCAGTAAAAGAAGGCGAAGCAATTGCATGGAAATCAATTGCTGAAAAAATAGGAACATTTTTTCTAATGGTTCCTGAGCCATTAAAACAGGAAGCATTAAGAATAATAAACAAAAACAATATTAAAAATATACGGCTTTGTTATTACAAAATTGTTGAGAACAAACTTAAATTTGTAAATCTGCCGTAACACTTTATTATTTTTATTCTATTAAATTAATAATTTCTTCTCTGTTTTTAATGTTAATCGTTGCTTTGTTATTTTCAATAAATATCTGATCTTTGGTAAGTTTTTCTTTTAAATCTTTGATAAAACCTGTATTTTTTTCTTCCCACATTAAAACCAGATTATTACCTTTTAGTGTAATATCACTTATTTTAAACCTTCTTCCAAAAATTTTAAGCAGTCCGACATACAGTATATTTTTTAATTCTTCTGGTATGGCGCCCCAGATATCAACAATTTCTTTTTCTAATTCTTCAATGTCATCCTTTGTTCTGGATTTAAAAATTTTTCTGTAAATCCTAAGTTTTTCAGATGAATCCCATATAAAACTTTCCGGAACATAAGCTTTAAAATCAACATTTATTTTTGTATTTATTTCTTCCTCTATTTCAATCCCTTTTATTCTCTTAATAGTTTCGTCTAATAATTTGCAATAAAGTTCAAAGCCGATTTTTTCCATATTACCGTGTTGTCTGGTACTTAAAACAGAACCTGCCCCGCGTATTTCCAAATCCTTCATAGCAATCATAAAACCGTCCCCGGGGTCTATGTAACTTTCTATTGCTTTTAATCTTTCCTTTGCACTGTCTGAAAGAGACATAAAATCCTTTACAAGCAAATAAGCATACGCCTGCTTATCGCGTCTTCCAACTCTGCCTTTTAATTGATATAATTGAGAAAGTCCAAAACGCTCCGCATTGCTTATAATTATTGTATTCACGTCAGGTAAATCAAGTCCGGATTCAATTATAGTTGTTGTAATTAAAACATCAAATTCTCTGTTAATAAAAGAAAACATTATTTTTTCAAGTTCATTCTTTTTCATTCTTCCATGCGCTATTTTAAATTTTATTTCCGGTAATGCGCTGGATAAAATATCATAAATTTTATGTATGTTATGAATATTATTATAAATATAAAACACCTGTCCTTTTCTTAAAATTTCTCTTAATATTAATTCTTTTACAACGTTTAATCTCTCATTCATTATATAAACTTCTATTGGTTTTTTTCCAACAGGGGGCGTATTGATAATACTCATATCTCTTATACCCGACAAAGACAAATACAAAGTTCTTGGGATTGGAGTAGCAGTAAGTGTTAAAAAATCCGCAGAAGGAAAATTTTTTCTAATGTATTCTTTTGCTTTAACTCCAAAATGTTGCTCTTCGTCAATTATAACAAGACCCACATTTGTAAATTCAAGTTTTTTATTAAAAATAGCGCTTGTGCCGATTAAAATATCAATATTTCCCTTTTTTAGATTTTCATAAATTTCTTTCTTTTTTATTTCGGTAACAAGTCGGGATAACATCTCAATTTTAACAGGATAATCAGCAAGACGTTCTGAGAATGTTTTAAAATGTTGTAAAGCAAGCAATGTTGTTGATGTTAAAAAAATTACCTGATAACCTGCATTTATTGCTTTAAAAGATGCTCTGATTGCAACTTCTGTTTTTCCAAAGCCTGGGTCGCCACAGATTAATCTATCCATCTTTTTTTTACTCTGCATATCTCTTTTTACATCTTCAATTGCTTTTATCTGGTCTGGTGTCTCATCATAAATAAAAGCGTCTTCAAATGTCTTCTGTAATTCATCATCAGCTGGAAATTGAATACCAGGCTGTATTTCTCTTCTGGCATATATTACAAGCAATTCTCTGGCAATTTCTCTTAATTGCCTTTTTATTTCTTCTTTTGTTTTTCTGAAAGTCCGTGAGCCTAATTTTGAAAGCGCAGGTTTTTCACCGCCAATATATTTATCAATTAAATCTATTTTATAAATTGGTAAATACAGTTTATCTGTATCTGCATAATGTATGACTATGAAATCCTGTTTGGTATTTTCAATATCCATAGTCAAAACACCTTTAAAAATACCAATTCCGTATTCATGATGAACGACATAATCATTTTCTTTTAATTCTGTAAAATGCTTAACCGGTTTATAAATCCTTTTTCTTTTCTTTATTTCATAATCGCCGTAATATCTTTCAAAAACCTCTTTGTTTGATACAACAATTAACTTTGCTGAATAAAATACAAATCCCCTGTCAATGTCAGCAATAAAAAAATTTAGAAAAGGAGTTATTTTCTTTTGTTCTTCTTTTTCTTTATTGATAAAAAATTCCTTTAAATGCTTTTCTTCCCCATTATTATCACAAAAAATAAAAAATTTATATCCGGATAAGATTTTTTCCTCCGCATAGTTGTATAATAAATTAATATCCTTGTTAAATGGAGGATTTATACCTGTATCAAATTTAATCAAACTATTATTATTTATTTCACTCGTTCTTATCTTTTGATATTTTTTTAATTTTTTATATATTTCCTTTAAAGAAAAAATTTTTTCATCTATTGTGTTTATATCCAGATATTTTTTTATTTTTTGTATTTTTTCTAAAATTTCTTTTTTTAATTCATTTTCATTGTTTAAAATAATCAGGGTATTTTGCGGATTAAAGAAATCCAGAATGCATCCATTTTGATGAATATCTTTTCTTTGTGTGTTGTATAAAAAAATTTCCACTTCATCAATTTCTTTTGTTGCTGTTGAATTATCAAGAGAAAAAAATCTCAACGAGTTAATTTCATCGCCAAATAATTCAATTCTAACAGGATAATCATGCCCCGGAGAAAAAATATCTATGATAGAACCGCGCACAGCATATTCAAAATAATTTTCTATTTTTATTTTTCTTTCAAAATTATTTTCATTTAAATAATGCAAAACTGTATTTATATCAAATTTTTTTCCTCTTTTTAATAAAAAAAGTGTCTCTTTTATTTTTTTAACTTCTGGAATTTTTTCTACCAACGCATCTATATCTGTGACAAAAATTTTATTTCCGGATAAAAAACATTGCAAATATGCCTCACTTCTCTTTTTTGACACCTCAACCGAGCTTTGTATATTTTTGTAAATCACACTATCATCTTCGGGATAATAAATGGTTGTTATTTTTTTATCAAATAGTCCGGTAAAACTCGATATTGCTTCTGCAATGTTATAAGATTTTTCCTGCGGGGTGATAACAAAAACTGATTTTCCTGTTTCACTCCCCAAAAATGAATAAAGAATATTGGCGAATGATTGAGTTATACCGCTTATTTTTATATTTTTATTATTTTTTTTTAATTCATCAAAAAACTTTTTTATTTTACTGGAATTTAAAAGACATTGTTTCATTATAAAATATTGCCGTATTAGATTATTTTAAAATATATCAATATCCACATTAAAATATTTCCATAAATGCCTGATATTGCATCATCAGCCATAATTCCGGTTCCAGCATTTAATTTTTGCGATTGGTATGCAGGCCATGGTTTTATTATATCAAGAATACGTGCAATAAAAAAACCAACAATCATTCTTTTGAATGTATAAGGTATTAAAAACATAGTTATCATAAATCCTACAACTTCATCAATGACAACTTTGTGCGGGTCATCTGATTTAAAAATAACAACAGCATAATTTGATGCCCATATCCCAAGAAAAAAAAGTCCGGCGGTAATTGAAAAATAAATAACCGGACTGATATCTTTTAGAAAAAAATAATAAACAGGTAAAAAGCATAATGTTGCAAAAGTCCCTGACCCTTTTGGGAAATAACCTGTATAAAAAAAACTTGTAAATATTATTATAAATTGTCTCATAAAAATTCCTTTCTTTACAAACCTTTTTCCAGTAGATGTTTATTTTTAAAAAAATATTCAAAACCGGAAATAAGTGAAATGCCTGCAACAATAAACATTAAGATATAAGGAATAACTTTTAGCAATAAAAATTCCGTTAATGGTTCGCCCTCAAATATTAAATTTTGTCTGGAAAAATGATAGTAATTTATTGTATGATTTACACAAATCAAAAATAAAATTGAAATTATTGCAATTATTTCCACTACAGTTTTTGTCTTTCCCCATTTAGATGCTATTATAATTTTGCCTTCATCTGCTGCAAGTATTCTTATACCTGATACTAAAAACTCTCTTGCTATTATTATTATAACCATCCATGTTGGTATAATATTCAATTGAATAAAACAAAGCATGGCAGACAGGTTCATTATTTTATCTGCCAAAGGGTCCATAACTTTTCCAAATGTGGAAACCACATTATATTTCCTTGCAATATAACCATCTATAAAATCACTGATTGCTGCAATAATATAAAGAAATAATGCAAAATAACCGGAAAGCATTGTGTTATGAAGCAATGTTGGAATAAAAATAATTATAACCAGCATACGAAATATTGTTATTCTATTGGGTATCTTTTTAAAACTGTCCTGTTTTTCCATTATCTTTCCTTTTTTTCTGTTTTAATATCATAAAAATTGCCTGTTTGTAAACTTTCTTTTGAACTAACAAGCAAATAATCATCTATATCAGGAGCATTGGTTTGAGTGCGTCCTGTATATAAATTTTTATTCTTAATACCTGTTATCAAAACCTTTTTGACAACACCATTACTATCATAATTTGAAATCTTTTTTGCTGCAAGAGTTAAAATTTTAAATCTTTTATTAATAACATCTTTTGATATTTTATTTTTGCAATTAAAAGATTGTGTTCCCTTTTCATCCGAGTATTTAAAAAAACCCGGTTTATCTATTTTACCATTTTTTATGAAAAAAAGTAATTCATTAAATTGTTTTTTTGTTTCCCCAGGATATCCAGTTATAAAAGAACTCCTGATAACAGAGTCAGGAAGTTCTTTTTTTATAAAATTTATTATGCGCTCAATTTCGTTTCTTGAATAACCCCTGTGCATAGCAGACAAAATATCTGTATTTATATGTTGAAAAGGCAAATCAAAATACCTGCAAACTCTTTTATCATTTTTCATTATTTTTACTATTTTATTTATGATGGAAAAATTAGGATAAAGATACATAAGCCTTAACCAGAAATATTTTTTTATATTTTTTAATATTTTTTTTAAAAGTTTATCTATTGCAAAATAATTATAAATATCTTTACCGTAATAAGAAGTATCCTGACTTATTAAATTTATTTCTTTAACCCCAGCTGCTACTAAATTTTTAACTTCATCAACAATATCCTCTATATTCCTGCTTCTGTATTTTCCTTTTATAAAAGGTATAATACAAAAAGAACATTTATGATTACAGCCATCTGAAATTTTTACATAGGTAGAATATGTATTTAATAACACAGTTCTGTTTTTACTTTTATATATAAAAGGTTTTGATGATAGATAAATTCCACCTTTTTTTATTGCATCTTTTATGTCAGCAAGATTATTTACCCCAACCCATGCATAAATATCATTAAACTTATCCTTTAATAATTTGAAATCCTTTGATACAAAACATCCGGTAACTATTACTTTTGTATTTTTACCTTTTTGTTTCAATATTGTTTTAATTGTATCTATAGATTCTCTTCGTGCTGATTTAATAAAAGCACAGGTATTTATTATTAAAAAATCCGCTTGTCTGGGATTTAATGTGATTAAATAATTTTCAAGAAAAGACAACATAACTTCGAGGTCAACTAAATTTTTAGGACAACCAAGGTTAACAAGTCCTATTTTTTTCATTAAAAAACACCTTGCAAACTTAGCGATAATTTACAAACTGCATATCAATACCAAAATCAGTTTCTCTTAATTTTTTAATGACTGACTGCAAATCGTCTTTTTTTGCGCCGGAAACTCTGATTGTGTCCTGATGTATTGTGGATTGAACTTTTAATTTCATTTCTTTTATCAGTTTTACAATTTCTTTTGCTTTTTCCTGTGGTATTCCGTTTTGAATTTTTATTTTCATATGAATCTTATTTAAACCAGTTGTTACTGGTTTTTCAGGAATAAATGCTTTTAATGGTTGCCCCCTTTTTGCAATTTTAGTATTCAATATTTCCCATGCCGCTTTTATTTTGTATTCATCAATTGTATAAATCGTTATTTCCCTTTGTTCTTTATTTAATTCTATCGTTGTATTTGAACCTTTGAAATCATAGCGCTGATTAATTTCCCGCATTGAATTATCTATGGCATTCACAACTTCCTGTAAATCAATTTTAGAAACTATATCAAAAGAAAAATCCTTTGCCATTTAATTATTCACTTGTTGTTTGTGATTGTGTGGTATTGGTTGTATTTGTTTTTTCAGACACCGCAGTTGGAGTAAAAGTCGGATTAGAAGTAGTTACACGTGGTTTGTCTTCTCTTTTAAATCCCTGGCTTCTGTCTATAAACCAGTTTTTACCTGCCTGAAAAACAAGGCCGTTTATTACTTCTCCCTCCTCTCCTATTGTACCGATTGATTCCCCATTTACAATAAATTCCACGCCTGCTGCATTACCTACCAGAAATACTATTTTTTCTATATCCTTCCATTCTTTTTCCTGTCCTTTTTTTAATATGAAATCTTCTTCCTTATCATTATATCTTGATTTTAACCAGGAATCACTTTTTGCTTTTGCAACAACTTTCAATGTTGCTGCCGGTTCAGGTGAAACATAAATATTTTTAGCTTCGCTCTCTTTAGCTATTTTACTTTTATTTATATTAACCACAACAACTATAACTATTATGGTTATTAATAAAACAAAAGAACCCAGGAAAATTGCCAAATTTCTCGGATTTGATATTGTCATTTCAATTGTATTTTTAAAGCCAGATGGTTTTTCTTCTTTTGTTTCTGCACGGACAACGCTTGTTGCCAGGTCTTCTTTTTTAGTAACAATTTCTTCTTTTTTAAAAGCATTTGATTGCTCAAATAATGACAAAATTTCTTTGTAATCTATTTTTAAAAATCGCGCGTACGTCTTTAAAAACAATTTCATATATATTTCTCTTTCAAAAAAATCAGTTCTTTCTTCTTCCATTGCCTTGATATAATTCGGATCAATTTTTGACATTTTATGCACGTCTGATAATTTTAATCCCATTGCCTCTCTTGCTTTTTTTAACTTTTCTCCATAACCTATTGCCATATTTATCCTCCTGAATTATTTAATATCTGAAAGTAATGATGCATCTATTTCTTCCACACCTTCCGGAACCACAAATTCAAAACTTTCATCATTTAATTCTTTTATGTTTAAAGCCTGTTGGGATGAATAATTTCTCACATTATTAAAATAAACATGTGTAGTTGTTGATTGATAAACCATACCCATATATTCAGGCACCATTTTTTCTTTGTTAATTTTAACTAATAGTTTATCAAAATTTATTACTTTTTTGTCTTTTGGATACATTACAAGTGTATAATTTTTTTCATCTTCACTTATATATGTTTTACTTTGATTAACATAATATTCTATTGAACTTTCTAATTCAACATAAAAATTTGTGCCCATCTGTGATTCTTCTGCACTTTGTTTGATTACCTGTTTTAATTCCGGGGTATAAATCCATATTGTTTTTCCATTTGAAATTATTAGTTGTTCTGTGGGTTCAGTATAACGTATTCTAAATTTATCATTTTTCTTTATTATGACGCGACCCTTTACTACCTGAGGAGATTGTTTAGCATATATTGTTTTAATTATTACATTGGCATACATTGCTACTCTGCCTTTTTGATTTTCTTTTAATTTTTTTATAATCTGTGATACCTTTTCGTTATCTATTTTGTATGTGCTTTTTTTAACAGTTTTTGTAACGTTTTGAATTACTGCGGTTACCTGTGTAATAATTGTAACAGTAGGTGATATTTGTTCAGGAAATGTATTTTCTATGGGTGTAGAATCCTTTTTAATTAAAACAACTTCGTCAGAAGGAATATTTTCACCCTTTGAATCAGATACACAATTATTAATAAAAAAAACTTCTATAATTAATAAAATTAAAACAAATTTTTTCAGCATTTTTACTCCGTTATTTTATTAAAAAATACAGGGATTTATTATTTTATGATAAATTATAATAAAAGCAAGTGTTTTTTCATTACCAGAAATAAGAAATTGAAAGAATCCTTTAATTCTCTTTAAAAGGAAATCTGTCCATTACACATATCTCTCTATATAATAATTAAGAAGCAGGTATATCCTGATTTTTAAGTAAAAATACAGGGGTTTCGTATTGTTGTCTTATTAACTTCTTTCCTAATTTTAAAATACTTCTTTATCCTAAATACAAGGCGTTGCGTAAGCCACCCATACCAATGATAAAAAAACTATGCTTGAACTGAAGTCAACCGTCTTTTACAAAAAATAAGCAGTTATACCTGTTTCTTAACGCTTATAAATAATGGTGAGTTTCCAAAGAGTAAAATTTTTTAAGATGGTTTCTAAAGTATTTACCTATTTTATTTTCTATATCTTCTCAATACCTATAATTTCAGATGCTTACTTATTCTTTATACGCATCTTTTAATAATTTCATCAATTTATCTTTATTCCCTATTATCCCCGGGATACCTGAAACTTCTATGAGTTTATCTGCAATTTTTATTAAATCTTCTTTTTTTACTCCTGCATCTTTTAAATTATTTGCAAGTCCTATTGATGAAATAAAATCTTCAAATCCCCTTACACATACTTCTGGTAATTCCTGTTCATCTGAATATTCGTCTGCTCCAAAAACTCTGATTGCAAGTTGTATAACTTTGTCAGGTTTTACTTCTCCCAAATATCTAAGATAAGAAGGAAGCACAGCAGCAATACCAGAGCCATGTGCAATATTATCATAAATGCCTGTTATTGCATGCTCAATGGGGTGCACAACCCAGTCGCCATACCTTCCTGCATTAGGAAGTCCCTGCAATGCAACTGTTGATGCAAGTGATATATTGGTTCTTGCCCTTACATCTGCTGGATTTAAAATTACTTTTTCTGCATTTTCAATGCAGGTTAAAATAATTCCTTCTGTTATTCTATCCTGCAAATCACAATCAGTATCACCTGTTAAATATTCTTCCAATACATGCATAATAATATCTATTATACCTTCTGCTGTTTGTTTAGGCGGAACTGTTACAGTCAAAGATGGATCAACAATTGAAACTTTAGGATAAAGTTTTGCAGGATTATAAATCGCTGCTTTTTGCTGTGTTTGGCTATTTGTAAAAACCGCTGCAGGATTACCCTCAGACCCTGTGGCAGCCAATGTTGGTATTAACATAATAGGTGCAACATCTTCTATTTGTTTTGCTTTTTTATTAGGTAATGCAACATAATCCCACAAATTCCCAGCTGACTTTAAAACAATTGCAGCACCTTTTGCCGCATCCATTGCAGAACCACCACCTAATCCAATGACAAAATCACATTTTTCTTTTATACCAATACCTGCTGCTTCATCAACTTCTTCTGTTTTAGGATTTGGTGTAACTCCTGCATAAACTACTGATTCTATTCCTTTTTCTTTTAATAAATTAATAACTTTATCTAAAACACCTGTTTTTTTTGTTGAATTTTTACCGGTTATAATTAATGCTTTTTTTCCAATTTTTAATGCTTCTTCACCACAATTTTCTACCACACCCCATCCAAAAATAATTTTAGTTGGATTAAATATTATAAAATCTCTCATTTCACACCTTCCTTATTATTTGTTTTTATTAATGATAATATTATTGTTGTTGTTAAAACAATACAAATAAATCCGAGTGAAAAAATAGTCGGTATGTGATAAAATTTTGATATTAAAAGTTTTATACCAATATAAAACAAAATAATTGATAAACCATATTTTAAATAAACAAATAATTTCATAATACCAGCAAGCGCAAAAAACAAAGCACGAAGCCCCAATATAGCAAACATATTGGAAGTATAAACTATAAAAGGATCTAAAGTTATAGCAAAAATAGCAGGTATAGAATCAACTGCAAAAACAATATCAACAAAACTTAAAACCATAAGCACTATGAACATTTGAGTAAAATAAATTTTTCCATTTTCCTTTACAACAAATTTATTATTTTCATAACCGGTTTTTATATTTTTGAATCTGGAAAAAAATTTAACCACTATATTTTTTGAGGGGTCATATTCTTCATCTTTTTCAGCAAACATTTTAATTGCAATATAAATAAGAAAAATTCCAAAAATATATAAAATCCAGAAAAATTTATTTATAAGGGCAATACCGGAAATTATAAATATTGCTCTTAACACAATTGCAATTAAAATACCAAAAAATAAAATTCTGTACTGATAAATAGCAGGTGTTCCAAAATAAGAAAAAATAATTAAAAATACAAAAAGATTGTCAACGCTTAATGATTTTTCTATTAAATAGCCAGTAAAATATTCTATGGCTTTTTCTTTACCTAGCCAGAAATAAATAATTAAATTAAAAAGCAAAGCAAGACCAATCCAGAATAATGTCCATAACAATGCTTCTTTTATTGATACAATATGGTCACGTTTATGAAAAACTCTGAAATCTATAAAAATCAAAACTAAAATAAATAAATTAAATATTATCCATAGTAATATGTGATTCATAAATTTAAAATCTCCTTTAAATATGCATATAATATACAATAAACAGGATTATTTTTACAGCAAAAAAAGTGGGAGGATGTAACCCCTCAGTGATAGCAGGTTTTTATAAAATATAAAGTAAATTTTTTTCTTTACTTTTTTACATTAATAAAATCTCCCCCTGCCCCTCTTTTATCCCGTAAAATTCACTTCGTTCATCACGGCACTTTGAAAGAGGGAAATTAAAAAAAATTTTCATTTTTATCTCTCCCTTTTCTAAAGCTGTCCATTACCAATATCTTCTTTTTTAATAATAAGAAGCAGGTATATCCTGATTTTTGAGGAAAATTACGGGCGATTTGTGGCGTTGTCTAGTTTACTTACTCCCAATTTTAACGCCCTTCTTAATGCTATCTAAGGGGTGTTGCGTAAGCCTCGTCTACTTTTGACTACAAATTATTTGCCCGACTTTTCCTCAACCGTTTTTTACGAAAAAATCAGCGGTATACCTGCTTCTTAATACTTATGGGTAATAGACAGTTTCTAAAGGGAGATTAAGAGGGATTTTCAATTTTTATTATCACCTCCTATAACTAGGGGATTCGGGGGAATAAAAATGTTCGACATTGATAATTAGTTAAAGATGAAAATCACTTTTGCAAATATCCTTAATAAACATCTTTTTATTGTTTCACCAGCCAGTCCTTTGCCTGTTGTTCTGTATCAAAAGCGTGTAACTCTCTTTGCGAAAATTCCATAATTTTGTTAAAAATAATTTTTTTAATCGGATTTATACCAAGAAGCGCAGCTGCTTTTATATATGGTTTATTACCTTTTGCATATTCCTGCATAGCACTAACAACTTTTGCATTATATCTTGCATGGGTTACATCTGTTAAAGTCAAAAGTGATTTTTCAGGCTGGCTTCTTATAATTTTTTTTGCATATTCAATGATTTCAAGCACTTCGTTTTCGAGCAAATCAGCCATATTAATAAATAAAATCTGCCTGCCTTTATATTCTATAAATTTTACTCTTTCATCTAAAATCATATCTGCCACCTGATTTTATTAACAACTTATCAGCCAATTTATGGCACATTCATTTTTATCAAAAATCTTTGTCTCTACTGTTACATTTTTTTTAAATATATGCCACAAAACTTTTTTTAAGCCATCCATACCAATATATGCCTGGCATTTTAAAAATTCATTAACCTGTTTCATTCTATCATTTATATACATAACATCCGTTGGAATATAATTTAAACCAGTTAAATCAATTAAAAGTCTGACAGATTTTTTTTCATGCTTTCTTACAAATTCAAAAAATTTTTCAATTAAATCCTTAAACTCTTCTGCGGGACAAAACGATAAATCAAAAAAAACAATTTTTTTTGATTCAACTTCCAGAATTGTAATTCTTTTCAAAGCAGCCTCCAGACAATTTTCTGGAACTCTGATTTAATTTCATATTAAATTATACCAAATTTCAAATTAAAATTTCAAACATTAAATTTTACATACATAATATCCCCGTCCTGGACAATATAATCCTTACCTTCTAACCTCAATTTGCCAGCTTCTTTTACAGCATTTTCAAAGCCATATTTTTTAAAATCCTCGTAACTCATAATTTCCGCCTTTATAAAGCCCCTTTCTAAATCAGAATGAATTTTTCCCGCCGCTTTACTTGCAGTTGTACCTCTTAATATAGGCCAAGCCCTGCACTCATCGTCGCCCACTGTAAAAAATGTTATTAAATCAAGTAATTTGTATGATTTTTTTATAAAATCATCAAAGCCCTTGTATTCAAAGCCAAGTTCTTTTATATATTGAATTCTTTCTTCATTTGATAATTCCATTAATTCCAATTCTATTTTTGCAGAAATTACAACGTATTCAGAATTTGTGTTTCTCAGATATTCAATTATTTCTTTGTTATTATTTTCAAAATTTGCAATTTCATCATCACCAACATTAAAAACATATAACATTGGTTTAATTGTTAAAAAATTATATTCTTTTATTTCATCTATTTCATCTTTTGTTAATGATAATTTATTTAATAATATGCCTTTCTCCAGCGCTTCCTTTATTTTTATTAAAACAGGCAATCTTTTTTCATAATTTTTATCTTTTTGTTTTGCTAATTTTTCAACCTTCTCAAAATTTTTATTCACAATTTCCATATCTGATAATATTAATTCTGTATTTATTATCTCAATATCAGCGATAGGATTTATTTCATTGTTTATATGCGATACATTTTCGTCTTTAAAAACCCTCACAATATGTGCAATTGCATCTGCAAGTTTTATATGTGATAAAAATTGATTACCGAGTCCTTCTCCTTTTGATGCCCCTTTGACAAGTCCTGCTATATCAAAAAATTTAATAGTTGCATAAGTTGGAGTTTCTTTTTTGGGTTTGTATACATTATGCAAATAATCAAGACGCTCATCCGGAACTGATACAATACCAATATTTGGTTTTATTGTACTAAACTGATAATTTGCAATTTCTGCTTTTGATTTTGTTAGAATATTAAATATTGTTGTTTTGCCTGCATTCGGTAATCCCACTATACCAATTTCCATTTAATTATCCTCAAATAAAAAGGCCGGGGTTTTCCCACCCCGGCCATTTTAAATATATTTTATTGTTTTTTTCCTGTTTCTTTCATAGCTTTTGCTGCAACTTCTGCTGCAACGCCTGATGTATCTTCTCTTTTTGAAAACCAGATTGCTGTTCCTACAATCACAATACCAATTAAAATTGCAGCAATAACAAAAGGATTTTTTAAAGTCGTCCCTACTATTATTGGAGCAATAATTAAAGCAACAAGATTCATAACCTTAATAAGCGGATTTAAAGCAGGTCCTGCTGTGTCTTTAAATGGGTCACCTACTGTATCGCCTGTAACTCCTGCTTTATGTGCTTCTGAACCTTTGCCACCATATAAACCATTTTCAATTAATTTTTTTGCATTATCCCATGCTCCACCTGCATTTGCCAAAAATACAGCGAGTAACTGTCCTACAAGAATCGTACCTGCTAAATATCCTGCAAGACCTTTATAAGAAAGCAACAATCCAACAATAACAGGCGTTAGAATAGCAAGGAGTCCAGGACCTACTAATTCTTTTAATGCTGCAGATGTGCAGATGTCAACAACTCTTGCAGCATCTGGTTTTGCTGTTCCCTGCATTAAGCCTTTTATTTCTTTGAACTGTCTCCTTACTTCATTTACAACCAAAAATGCTGCTCTTCCAACTGCACGAACTAAAAGAGAAGCAAATAAGAATGGAACAGCACCGCCAATTAACAAACCAACAAAAACAACAGGATCAGCAATATTAAAACTTATTTCTTTTACTGCCTCACCTAAAGCACTGAGTTTATTAATTAATGTCTCATTATAAGAAGAAAATAAGGAAACTGCTGCAATAACAGCTGTTGCTATTGCAAAACCCTTTGTTATTGCTTTTGTTGAATTTCCAACAGAATCAAGTTCATCCAAAATTCTTCTTTCTTTTGGACTCATATGTGACATTTCACCAATACCCTGTGCATTATCTGATACAGGTCCATAGCTATCTTCTGAAACAATTATACCTGTAACAGTTAACATACCAAGCCCGAGTAATGAAACACCGTAAAGAACCTGACCGGGCTGTGCAACGCCAAAAATAAGTATTGATGTTGCTATTGATACTGCTATTGCAACTATAGCCCAAACACTGCTTTCCATTCCTTCTGCAATACCCTGAATAATTGTTGTAGCATGTCCTGTTAATGTTGCCTTTGCCACATCTTTGACAGGTGCATTTTCAGTTGATGTAAAATATTCAGTTAATTTTGAAATTACAAAAGAAAGTAAAATACCAACTGTTGTTATTAAAAAGAGTTTCCATGCAAGTGTTGTTGGATCACCTGCCAAACCTTCAACCTTTTTCAAACCGTCAATAAGATAAAAATGGGTGACAAGCGCGAAACCAATTATTGAAAGTGTGGATGCAATAAAAAAACCACGGTTTATTGGTTTCATTACATGTTCTGTTTCGTCTTTTGCTTTTACAAAATATGTTCCTATAATTGATGTTAAAACTCCTATTGCTCTTAACATAAGCGGGAAAATAACTCCCACTGTGCCAAAACTTGCCGAACCTAAAATCATTGCAGCAACAAGTGTAACTTCGTATGATTCAAATATATCTGCCGCCATTCCAGCGCAGTCGCCAACGTTATCACCAACATTATCAGCAATTGTTGCCGGATTTCTCGGGTCATCTTCCGGAATATTTTTTTCAACTTTTCCAACAAGGTCAGCACCAACGTCTGCTGCCTTTGTGTATATTCCTCCGCCAACCCTCATAAATAAAGCAAGCAAACAACCACCAAAGCCAAAACCCACAAGAACCTCTGATGCTTTTGAAAGATATATCATAAATATTGATGTAGCACCAAGAAGACCAAGACCGATTGTAAACATACCTGCAATTGCACCGGTTCTAAATGCAATTGTAAGTGCTTCTTTTTTACTTGTTAATGAAGCATGCGCAACTCTTGCATTGGCACGGGTTGTTAAGCTCATCCCCACAAAACCGGTCAAAGCAGAAAACGTAGCCCCAACTAAAAAAGCAATTGCGCGGCCTATTCTTATTTTCCAATCCCATGCAGGATCCGGGTCACCGCTTGTAAACATTAAAACCACACCAAGAACAACTGTAAATAATGCAACTGTTTTAAATTGCCTGGCCAAATATGCATTTGCACCTTCCTGAACATATTTGGAAATCTCTTGCATTAATTTACTTCCTGCACTTTTTGAAAGTACTTCTTTCATCAAATAAAACGCATACAGCAAAGCAACAATGGCTATACACCAGATAACCCACAATGCCTGACTTTCTAGAGCCGTGGGAGGACTCACATGTATTGCTCCGTGCATTTTCCTACCTCCTTTTAAAATTTATATAACTATAATTTAAAAATTAAAAAATTTATATATTTTTACATATAATAAAATCTTTGTAAAGTTTTTTTATATTGTTAAAAAACTTTCAAATTACAAATAATAAAATAATCTATATTTCTAAACCTTCTAAGTCAAGAGACAATAACAAATCCTTTAATCTTTTTACTTCTTCTTTATTTAAAGTAATTCCTTTACTCATTCTTTTATGTTCCGAATCCCATGACCTTATATCAATTTTTGGTGGTTTGTCATTCCAGGAAATGATATTTACCTCTTTTTTCCATCCACTGCTTTCACTTAAAACACCTAAACTTTTTTTCATTTCCCACTTCGGCTCTGCCATAAATCCTCCTTAAAAATAATTTTATTTAAATGAATCTATAGCTTCTTCTATTGTATCATAAGAAAGTAAAAGTTCACCAAAATTAACCATATTATATATATTCTCCACTTCTTCTGTCATTGCAGCAAGTCGTAAATCACCGCCTCCGCTTCTTATTTTTTGCAAACTTCCTATGAAAATACCCCAACCGGTGCTACTTATAAAATTAACATCTGATAAATCAACAACGATTTTGTATTTTTTTTCTCTCATTAATTTGTCAAATACTTCTTTTAAACCTGAATATGCATCTGAATCAATATTTCCAATACATTTTATAATACAGATATCTGCTTTTTGTTCTATATTTATCTGCAAATCACACCCCTGTATTTTTTAAAAATGCATTTACTGCATCATCCACTGTTTCATAATATTCAATAACATTATTTAATTCAAGTGCATCAAATACAAATCTAACCTGCTGGGGCATTGCTGCAAGTTTTATATCTCCACCTGCTTGTCTTGCAACTTCTAAATTGCTTAAAAAAACCGCCCAGCCACTACTTGCAATATAATTAATATCTTCTAAATTAAAAATTATTTTATATAATTTATTTCTAAACAATCTTGCGATTATTTCTTTTGCATAATCATATGTCTCAAAATTTAAATACCCCTCACAATTTAATATTCTTATAGAATCATCCTGCATTGCCATTGATTGTAAAATTTTTAATGTCTGATGTGCTTCTTTAAAGCCATTATTATTTTGTTCCATAAATAACACCTGTTGTATTATTTTTTTATCAAACTATTTGCAGATTTATTTATAACATTATCTATTTCAAACGTTGCTTTTTTATAAATATTATAAATATCATTATTACTTATCAATATATTTTTTACATCTAAATTTTTGTTTTTACTTTTTTCAATTAAAAGTATATGCATTATTTTTTGAACAAATTTAAAAGTATAAGTTTCTTTATAATTATTTATAATATCATAAATACACTCAATATTTCCATCTTTAAATGCATCATCAAGTAAATTTAACGCACTTGCCTCTTTTATTAAAAATAATTGTTTTTCCTGTATTTTTATTTTATATTTATCTTCATTTTTATTTAAAAAATCATTCAATGTTTTCCATTCATTTGTTTTTCTTTCACTGACAGAGATTGATAAAATATAAGGTAAATTAGATATAAAATACGGGGCAATTTGTTTTGACACACTATCAGAAGAATTAGTTATCCCATATATTAAAAGGAAATTACAATAATCAAATGCATCATTAAAATAATTATTTTTAACCATTATCACTGAAATTTTAAGCAAACTATATGCAGCTCTTATTTTATATTTTTCCCCTGATGATTGAAATATTTCTTTTAAATCCCTTGCAATATATTTGGCTTCTTCTAAAGAAATTTTATCAAGAGATAAAAATGCTTCTTTTCTTTCAAAACTGTTTTCAGTAAATATCAATTTGTCAGAAAGTGAAACACAGCCATTTAAAAAAATTAATAAAACAAAAAAGAAAATTCTATAATTCATTTTTCTCCTTGTTTTTTTAAGATATTTTACGATAAAATAAAAATATAGTAAAGTAAGATTTCTTAAATTGGTGCATAATGAAAAAAGCATTGTTTTTTCGTATAGGAGCCATAGGAGATGTACTATTAACAACTCCTGCTATAAAACTTTTTAAATCAAAAAATCCTGATTTCGTAGTTCATTATATGGCAGGGTATCCGGCAGTTGAAATATTAAAAAACAATCCATATATTGATAAAATTCTTTTATTTAAAGAAGTAAAAACAAAATTTCCACGTTTTATTAATGCATTGCTTGCAGGAAAAGATATTAAGAAAACAACAGATCCATATTATGATATTTTTTTTGACTTAGAATCAAGTTATTATTCAACTTACATTTCTTTTCATTTTAACGCAAAAGAAAAAGCAGGTTTTAAAATAACCAAAAAAAGAAGATTTTATTTAAACTTTTTTTATAAATACAGATTAAATTATAAAGACCGCGATGATTATATATCTCTTAAATTTATTGAACTTGTAGAAAAATATATAAGTGACAAAAACAATATTGATGTAAATCCCGTACTTGTAATATCTCAGGAAGAAAAATTAAAGGCACAAGATTTATTATTAAGTTATAATATAAAACCCGGCGAAAAAATAATAATGGCTTGTATATCCGGCACCTGGCAATCAAAAAAATGGCCCATTGATAACTGGATATCTCTTTTTAATAATTTATCTTCACAAAAAATATTATTGTTATGGGGTCCTGGTGATGAAAAAGATATAGAATTTATTAAAAACAAAAAATTACCAAATGTTTTTATAATCCCGGCTCTAACTATAAGAGAACTGGCTTCAATTGTTAGTTTTGGAAGTTTGTTAATTTCAAATGATAACGGTGTCAGACATATTGCTCAGGCGCTTTCAGTAAAAACAATCGGACTTTTTGGTCCCACAAATGAAAATGGATGGATGAAACAGGATGAAAATAATATTGCATTAACATATCCTTTAAACTGCAGACCCTGTGATAAAACAAAGTGTAAAAATAATATATGCTTACAAAATATCAGACCGGTTGATGTTATTGAAAAAATAAATATTTTATTAAAATAATAAATTTATCATTTTTCAGGCAATATAAAATAAAAAGTGCTTCCTTTTCCTTCACCTTCTGATTCCACCCATATACTGCCTTTGTATTTTTCTACTATCTTCTTACATATTGATAAGCCAATACCTGTCCCTTCGTACTCTTCCCTCGGATTTATCCTCTGAAATATATCAAATATCCTTTCCTTAAATTCTTTCCTTATTCCTATCCCATTATCCCTTATATAAAATAAATAACCCCCGTCCTTTTTTTCTACTCCTACTTCTATCACCGGCTTTTCTTTACAAAACTTTAAACTGTTATCAATTAAATTCTGAAATAATCTTGATATATGTATCTTGTTACCTTTTATTTTTGGAAAATTTCCTTTCTTTTTTATCACTGCCTGCTTTTGTTCTATCTTTATTTTTAACATAAATAATACTTCTTCTATTATCTCGCCTATATTTACCTCTTCTATTTCTACTTCTTTTGTTATTACTCTTGAATATTCAAGCAACCCATCTATTAATTCATACATCCTTTTTGCACCTTCTACTGCAAAATTTATAAAATCATTTGCATCACTATCTAGTTTATCTGTATATCTTTTTTGTAACAGTTGCACATATGATGTCACCATTCGTAATGGCTCTTTTAAATCATGAGATGCAACATATGCAAATTGTTCAAGTTCTTTGTTTGATTTTACTAGTTTTACTATTGTTTCTTCCAATTCGTTTTTAGCGATTTTTAAATCAGTTATGTCTTTTAAAATACAAACATAGCCGCGAACTTCTTTTTTATAACTTAAAACAGATACAGATAATAACAATGTCTTTTTATTATCTTTGATTGTTGTTATTACAACTTCTTCATTTACAATTGGTTGTTGACTTGATAATATTTTTTTTATTAAAAATTCAGGAATAACGCTAATGCAATCCTGTTCCTTTTCATCATCACAATCAAATATTTTATGTGCAGAATAATTTGCACTTAAAATATTTCCTTTTTTATCAAATAATATTAAACCGTCATTCATCGTATTTATTATAAAGTCAACTGCCACATTAGGAGTCACTGACAAAAATTCATATTTAACCATTGTATAAAAAACACCAGCAGCAAAAATAACAAGATAAACATTTGCTTCTATTGGCACATATTGCTTTGTTTCCTTTAAAATTACGCTCGTTATTGTGCCAGCAACAAAACAAAAAATCATTGTCCATAATAAAGTAAAAGTAGTTTTTCTTTTGGTTGTATCATTTTGATTTATATAAAATTTTATTAACAAAAATGTACCTGTTATGAAATAAGTTATATAATAAACATAAAATAATTTAACCCAGATTATATTTTTCCATATACCTGTATAACCAAAATAAGTTTTATCACAGCAATCAAGAAATTGATTTGTTAAATTAAAAAAGTAAAGAATAATAGGTGGAATAAATAATGAAAAAATTAAAAAATTATTTTTTAAAAATTTTTTCTTTTCTGTTATTTCAAAAACAAACAACAAATAAAAAGAGCTAAAAAAAATCCATCCGGGAGCTGCTATTTTTAATATTATTTTTGAACTTTCTATTGTTGAAAAATTATTAAACATCATAGCATTGCCAAAACTCCATACAGCAAAACAGGCAATTAAAGATGCAGCAACTCTATTTATAAACGCCCGATTATTTTTCCCCAGAATAAATCCAAATAACATTACATAAATAATAAAACTTATAAAATGAATCCAGCTCCAGAGTGTCATTTAGTCCTGGTTTTTATTAAAGTTTATGCTTCTTTTTTCTTTGCAATATCTTCAACAGTTATTTCTTTACTTAAAAACATACTTCCATCAGAATCTCTTTTTTCTTCCTTTGGGTTTATTTCACCTTGCAGCCTTATAATTACACCATCCTTTGAATAATCAATTGCATCTTTTAAATCCTTTAAAAACTGCTTTGCCTTTTCCTGTGTTAAATAAATATTAGGCGTATCTGGCAAAACCAGAAATTCACTGGGTTTCAAATAAAACATATCAACTTCGAGATTTATTATCTGTCTGTCAACCTTTTCGTTATCATCTATATTTTTAGGTCTCGCCATTTTTTCTCCAAAAATTTTTATTACCTTTTTCTATATATTATTATAGCATATTTTTTTTATTTTCAAAGATTTTTTTCATCTTTTATGTAACGCCACAGTTATAGGAGGTGATAATAAAAATTGAAAATCCCTCTTAATCTCCCTTTAGAAACTGTCCATTACCCATATCTCTATCTTTATAATAAGAAGCAGGTATATCCTGATTTTTGAGGAAAATTACGGGTGATTTGTGGTGTTGTCTATTTTACTTACTCCCAATTTTAACGCCCTTATTAATGCTATCTAAGGGTTGTTGCGTAAGCCTCGCCTACCTTTGACTGTAAATTCTCTGCATGACTTTTTCTCAACCGTTTTTTACGAAAAATAAAGCGGTATACCTGCTTCTTGATACTTATGGGTAATGGACAGCCGCTGGGTAGAGGAAATTTTTAATTATCAATTGCCATTTGCCGATTGTCTTTTTCGGGCGACCACACAGGGTCGCCCCTACTAATAATCTCAATTCTCGCTCTCTTGCTCTAATCTCGCTCTCTTGTCATTCCTGCACCTGAATAAATCAGGTGTAAACTCCAGCAGGAATCCAGTTCTTTGTTTTTTAATCGGCAATCAGCAACCAGCAATCGGCAAGGTAGTTATAAATCTTCAAACTTTTTCTTTTTATTTAAATTTTTCAGGCAATATAAAATAAAAAGTGCTTCCTTTTCCTTCACCTTCTGATTCCACCCATATCCTGCCTTTGTATTTTTCTACTATCTTCTTACATATTGATAAGCCAATACCTGTCCCTTCGTATTCTTCCCTCGGATTTATCCTCTGAAATATATCAAATATCCTTTCCTTAAATTCTTTCCTTATTCCTATCCCATTATCCCTTATATAAAATAAATAACCCCCGTCCTTTTTTTCTACTCCTACTTCTATCACCGGCTTTTCTTTACAAAACTTTAAACTGTTATCAATTAAATTCTGAAATAATCTTGATATATGTATCTTGTTACCTTTTATTTTTGGAAAATTTCCTTTCTTTTTTATCACTGCCTGCTTTTGTTCTATCTTTATTTTTAACATAAATAATACTTCTTCTATTATCTCGCCTATATTTACCTCTTCTATTTCTACTTCTTTTGTTATTACTCTTGAATATTCAAGCAACCCATCTATTAATTCATACATCCTTTTTGCACCTTCTACTGCAAAATTTATAAAATCATTTGCATCACTATCTAGTTTATCTGTATATCTTTTTTGTAACAGTTGCACATATGATGTCACCATTCGTAATGGCTCTTTTAAATCATGAGATGCAACATATGCAAATTGTTCAAGTTCTTTGTTTGATTTTACTAGTTTTACTATTGTTTCTTCCAATTCGTTTTTAGCGATTTTTAAATCAGTTATGTCTTTTAAAATACAAACATAGCCGCGAACTTCTTTTTTATAACTTAAAACAGATACAGATAATAACAATGTCTTTTTATTATCTTTGATTGTTGTTATTACAACTTCTTCATTTACAATTGGTTGTTGACTTGATAATATTTTTTTTATTAAAAATTCAGGAATAACGCTAATGCAATCCTGTTCCTTTTCATCATCACAATCAAATATTTTATGTGCAGAATAATTTGCACTTAAAATATTTCCTTTTTTATCAAATAATATTAAACCGTCATTCATCGTATTTATTATCAAGTTAGCTGCCATACTTGGTGTTACTGATAAGAACTCATATCTTTGCATTGTATAAAACACACTTACAGCAAAAATTAATAGATAAATATTTGCCTCAATAGCAACATAATAATTTATCATTCTAAAAAAAACACTTGTTATTGTCCCAAAAAATAAACAAAAAAACATCGTTGACATAAGTATTATTGCAGTATTTATTTTATCCCTGTTTTTTTCTTTTTTTAAATACTTAAAAATAAAATATAAGTCCAATATGAAAAAAGACAAATAATACATAATATATAATTTAGTCCATACTGTTATCTGCCAGATACTTACAAAGCCAAAATATTTTTTATCACAACATTTTGTAATCTCGCCTTTTAAAAAAAACATATATAAAATTACTGGAATAATAAATAATAAAAATATTATCATTGGACTTCTTGACATTTTTTTTTGTTCTGTTAATTCCAAAACTAAAAGCAAATAAAAAGAACTAAAAAAAATCCAACCAAGAGCTGATATTTTATGCCAAAACTTAGCACTTTCCGGCATAGAAAAATCAGTATACATCATACAATAACCAAAACTCCATAAAGCAAAACACAAAACAAGAGCAGCAGCAATTGTATTTATATATGCCTTATAATTTTTCCCCAAAATATAAGAAAATAATAAAACATAAATAATAAAACTTATAAATTGTATCCAGCTCCAGATTGTCATTTAATCCCCTATAATTTAAACTTAAAAAACATATTCATTTTTCTTTGTTTTGTAATATATCTTCTACTTTTACTTCTTTACTCAAAAACATACTTCCATCAGAATCCCTTTTTTCTTCTTTAGGATTTATTTCGCCCTGTAACCTTATTATAACACCATCTTTGGAATAATCAATGGCATCTTTTAAATCCTTTATAAATTGTTTTGTTTTTTCCTGAGATAAGAAAATATAAGGTGTTTCTGGTAAAACCAAAAATTCTGAGGATTTCAAATAAAATATATCAACTTCTAAATTTACTATCTGCCTGTCAATTTTTTCACTATCATCTATATTTTTAGGTCTTGCCATATTGCATTACTCCTTAATATTTTATTATATCAAAAAAACAAATAATATGGATATTCCAAATGAAGCAAAAATACTATAAATAAACTCTATAAATAATAAACTTTTAGGGTATGTTGTATGAATAAGCATTTTTAATGTTCTGGGTATTATTTTTATTGCTATTATAATTAAAGCAAAACTCAATGCCTGCTCAAAAAGTTCTGCCGGCAGAGAAACTTTTATTACTGAAAAAACCCATGCAAATAAAAAACATTGAATAAAAATATAAATAAATTCTGCAATTAAATATTGCTTTGCATCTCCCCATTTTTTCACAGAGGGCTCTTTTTCTGCCTGTTGTGAAATTCTTTTAAACGGTGGGTATAAATATATTATAATACCTGTTATCATCCAGATAAAAGTCGCAAGCAGGGCAACTATAATATAACTCATTCCTTTCAGCCCCTTTCACAAAATAATATTTGTTTTTTTTCAATATCACCAAACTATCAGTAACATTTAAAAGCAATTATAAACCTTACCTTTTGCTTAACCCCATATATGTTCACATCTTTAACCTTATATATTATTATTTTAACTCTAATTTATTTTTTTGCAATATTAAAATTAATATTATTAAAATTCATAAGTTACAGTTGGTTTTAATAAAATCTCCAGTCGCCCTTAAAATCTATCAAATTTATATAATTGCCCAATTGCCTGATTTTCTAATTGCCTAATTTTTAAATCCTGCAAATATGGCAATCAGAAAATCTTGTAAATTACCAATTTTATCTTCAAATCTTAAAATTTAAAAAAAAGGAAAGCATATGGTGATTTTTGAGGAAAATTACGGGTGATTTGTGGTGTTGTCTATTTTACGCTATCCCAATTTTAACGCCCTTCTTAATCCTATCCAAGGGTTGTTGCGTAAGCCTCGGCTACCTCTGACTAAAAATTTTTTGCTCGATTTCCCTCTACCGTCTTTTACGAAGAAATCAGCATATACTTTCCTTTAAAACTACATCTTCTAAATTTTTAAATCTTCCAAATCTACCAAATTTAACAATAATGTTTTTAAATCGGAAATCATAAATTGTAAATCCTTCTAATTTCCAGATTTGTTAAATTGCCTTATTGCCTAATTTTTATCTTTTAAATCCAGCAAATTTTGTCAATCAGTCAATCTGGCAATCAAATAAATACATTTCACATTTCACATTTTAAATGGTTTTTCCAATCCGCAAACAGCAATTGGCAATGTAGTTATTAGGTATGGCTACCTTTATCTATTTTCTATTTTCCAAATTATGGGCGACCACATAGGGTCGCCCCTACCAATAATCTCAATTCTCGCTCTCGCTCTCTTGTCATTCCTGCCCCTGAATAAATCCTGTCCATTACCCATATCTCTATCTATATAAATGATAAGAAGCAGGTATATCCTGATTTTTGAGGAAAATTACGGGCGATTCGTAGTGTTGTCTAGTTTACTTACTCCCAATTTTAACGCCCTTCTTAATCCTATCTAAGGGGTGTTGCGTAAGCCTCGCCTACTTTTGACTACAAATTATTTGCCCGACTTTTTCTCAACCGTTTTTTACGAAAAAATCAGCGGTATACCTGCTTCTTGATACTTATGGGTAATGGTGAGGAATAAATCAGGGGTAAACTTAAGCAGGAATCCAGTTTTTTGTTTTTTTAAACTGACAACGGCAATATATTTCAAATCTCCCCCTGCCCCTCTTTTCTGCCGTGAGGAAATTTCAATTTACAATTTCTCAACCGTCTTTTACTAAAAATAAAGCGGTGCTTCTTGATACTTATGGGAATGGACATTTTATAAAGGAGGACCAAGGGGGATTTTCAATTTCTTATGTGTTTTTTTCTGATACTACCTCATGTAACTAATAAATCTTATTATTATTTAAAGAAAAAACCTGTCTCTTTATACCACAAAATTAAATCCAGTGCAGCCATAGGAATTTTTATTTTTTTTGAAAATCTCTGCATTTGTTCCTCAATCAATAAATACTTTTTTTTCGTAAGGGATTTTGGGATTGTTTTTATAACGCGCATTAATTTTAAATTTTTTAAAATGTGTCTGTCCAGTATTGCCACATCATTCACAAATCCAATATTTCTTAAAAAATGGCTTGCTTCTTTATACCCATATCCTTTGATATTTGTAACAAGATATTCTCTCATTTCTAATACATTTTTAAACCCTGTTAGAAATTTTAATAATACTATCTTGTTATCTTTTATAAATTTATTTTTGGCTTCAATCGCAAAAATTGCTTTTTTGTTTTTAAATCTTACATAATTAATTTCTGGTAATTGCAGCAAATCATCAGGATTATTTGAAAACAATAATTTGTTTTTACTTATTTTTTTTACACAATTCCAGCAATTTGTTGCTTTTGATTGTGGAGTAAAAATACAAAATATCAATTCTTGTAAAGCCGCTTGTTCGTTCTTTGATTGCCAGATATTCCTAAATTGTTCTAATCTTTTATTAATTTCATCTCTTTCTTTCTTATATATATTTTTTATTTCAAAAATTATTTTATTCATTTTTTTCCTTTAAAATAAAAAGGAGCAGGCGTTAAGGGGTTTAAGGGAGGGGTTAGTTATTCGGGGAAAGTGCCTGCTCCATAAATTTTTAATATTATTTCAAATTTAAAAGACCCTTATTTTCCTTACGCTTCACAAATAATATAACATATTTTTTTTCATTTGTAAATAAATCGATTAAAAAATATTAGTAATAAACAATATTTAAAAACTGAATAAAACTAATGCCTGGATTGAAAATCCGCTGTAATCAAATTCAATTAAATTGCCATCAGAATCTTTTACCGGATCATCCCTATTTACGTTTGTTACATTTGATTCTGTGACCTTCATTTCTTTTACATTGGCAATTCTATATCCTGGTTGTATTCCAAACGATAAAAAGGATACTGGTTTATATAAAATTTTCCCAAAAATATCAATAAACAAATCTGTACCAGATGCATTTATTGTCCCATAACTATTTGTAGTTGAAAAATTAATATTATATTTCATCTGTGTGCCTGCAAAACACAATCCGGCAAAGACACCTGTTCCAAATATTATTTCTGTATTGGGTATTGCAAATTCAGACAACAATCCAAAAGCCAAAGGCACTAAAGTTGTATCCAATGTTCCATCAGTTATAACTGAAGCTGAAAATATAGAGCCGGTTATTTTAAAAGACCCACCTGCACTTATAAACCCGGTTCTTATGCCGAGAGATAAAAAAGAAAATGGCGAATATAAAAAATCAACACCCAAACTATAACCACCCGATATTTTATTAACAGAACTTGTTGCTGAACCGCCTAATAAAGCATATATTGATTCTACCCAATTTACAAGTTTTTCAAAATAATTTTCATTCACGTCTTTCATAGCAACAGATGTCCAACCGCCGGAAATCCCTATCCCAAAACCAGCAAATAAACATAAATTCAAAACAAACAATAAACAAAATACCATAAATACTTTTTTCATTTTCTGCTCCTTAATTTTTTTCTTACTGATAATACTTTTTTGTCCATAGATGATTTAATATCCCGTCTGTCATCAATTTTTATATTTGTAACAACCCTAAAAAGCCCTGCCTTAAAAACCGACTCATGCATCTGCTCTGCTATATCAAAAAGTTCATCAATTTTGCCTTCTACAACTGTTCCCATCGGGCATAATTTATATTTTAATTTTTTTGATTTAATAATCTTGACTGCAATTGCCACATATTTACTTACTGATGTTGTTTTCGTGCCTATGGGGACTATACTTATTTCCATTATCGCCATAACACTGACTCCTTTTTTATAATATTATTTAAAAAAGTATGAGATGTCAATATAATTTACCTTGAAATTTTTTTACTTTAATTTATAATAGTGAAAATTAATGACTGGAGAAAAAATGAAAAAATTTTTATCTTTATCTATAATTTTTTTAATTATTACAGCAAACATAAATGCAGCACAGAAAAATTTAACCAAACTGGTTGGTGGAACTGCATTAACAGGAATGGGTGCAATATTAATGTATTGGGGCTTTTCTTTTCAAGACACATCCATTCCGCGAATAACAATGCAGTCATTTACCTGGGCTAAGGAATTTAACACAACATGGGAAGAAAATTATTCCGGAACAATTAAAAATTCCGGAAATGTTGAACTTTCAAACATTAAATTATATTTAACTTTCAAGGACACAAACGGAATATTTATATCAACCCAACAAATTGCAGGACCCGATGTTCTTGGCACAGGAGATAAATATAATTTTAGTAATTCTTACGACACCGGCTCTGTTGAGCCAGGAACTGTTTCTGTCTTATACTCTGCTTCTTTTTCTGAGATGCTTGAAAACAGAAATATTGCTATTGGCATAACCGGTATTGCAGTTGCTGCATGCGGACTTTTTTTTATGGCTGATTATTTATTTGATTTTACAGAACCATTAAAAGAAAATAGTATTTCAATGGAAATAACCCCGTGTTTTGCCGGTATTAAACTTATTACTTCAAAAACATTTTAAAGGTGATAAAATGAAATACTTATTAATTGTTTTTATTTTAATAAACACTATATTTTTTTCCATATCCTGTAAACAAAAAGGCGATACTTACACAGTATCAGAAAAAATATATGATGAAACTCCCACATTCACTGCAACATCAACAATAACCCCAACTGCCACACCAGCTCCATAATTAAAGGGTGATATAAAATGCTTGATATAAAAAAAATAAGAGAAAATCCAGAATATGTAAAGCAGGGAATAAAAAAGAAAGGCGCATCTCCGGAATTAATAGATGAAATACTTGAAATAGACAAGAAAAGAAGAATAATAATTGGAGAAGTGGAACAATTAAAAGCAAAAAACAACAAGGTTTCATCTGAAATTGCAAAAATGAAAAAAGAAGGAAAAGACGCAAGTCAGATAATTGCTGAAATGAAAGAAGTAACAAATAAAATAAAGCAACTTGACTCCGACTTATTAACCATTGAACAGGAATTAAATTCAAAATTACTTTATATACCAAATATTCCTCACCCGGACGTTCCAGATGGAAAAGATGAAACACAAAACAAAGAAATCAGAAAGTGGGGAGAAAAACCAAAATTTAATTTTAAACCAAAAAGCCACTGGGAAATTGCAGAATATCTTGACATACTGGATAATGAGAGAGCGGCAAAAATAGCAGGAACACGATTTACCTTATACAAAGGTCTTGGTGCTCAGTTAGAACGTGCATTGATTAATTTTATGCTTGATGTTCAAACCAGAGAAAATAAATACACAGAAGTTTTTCCCCCAATACTTGTTAACCGCGATTCAATGACAAGCACAGGACAATTACCTAAATTTGAAAATGACCTGTTTAAAACAAGTGAGCCCGATTTTTTTCTTATTCCAACTGCTGAAGTTCCTGTTACAAATATACACAAAGATGAGATTTTAAAAGAAGATGATTTACCTATATATTACACGGCTTATACTCCCTGTTTCAGAAAAGAAGCAGGCGCTTATGGTAAGGATTTAAAAGGCATAATAAGAATGCATCAGTTTAATAAAGTTGAACTTGTAAAATTCGTTCACCCGGATACATCTTATGACGAACTTGAAAAACTGGTAAAAGACGCTGAATCTATTTTACAGAAACTAAATCTACATTACAGAGTAATATTGCTCTGTACCGGCGATATGAGTTTTGCGTCTTCAAAAACATACGATATTGAAGTATGGCATTCCGGTGCAGAAAGATACTGGGAAACATCTTCCTGCTCTAATTTTGAAGATTTTCAGGCGCGTAGAGGCCGTATAAAATTCAGGGATAAAAACAACAAAGTAAATTTTGTTCATACTTTAAATGGCTCTGGCCTTGCAACTTCACGATTATTGCCTGCAATTATTGAAAATTATCAAACAGAAAATATGGAAGTAATTGTCCCGGAGCCATTACGGCCATATATGGCTAATATTGACATAATTAAAAAGAAGTAGTATTATTAAATAAACTATATGGAGGACTGTAATGACAGAAAATAAAACAACAGATAATAAACAGGTTGAAAATAAAACCAAAAGCAGAACCGGTTTATATGTTATTGGTGTCGCAATTGCAATGTTAATCCTCGGTTATTATGTTTTAACTAAAGTAAACCCGGATGCATCAAACTGGGCTGGAGCTGTTGCTCCTATATTAATAATCGGTGGTTATATAACAGTTGCAATAGGAATTTTAATTGGCTGGGACGAATAATTTACTATTTGCGATTTACATCTTTTAATTTAAAAAGCAACTTCCATTTTTAATATTTTTTTTAATTTAGCAAATAAATTAAAAATTGAAAGTTTTTCACGGAGGGCTAGTCCTAACTGGTAAGGCGTCTGACTTGAAATCAGATGGGAGCAATCCCATGCGGGTTCGAATCCTGCGCCCTCCGCCAACCCGTAAAATGAAAACCCCAAGGGTTTTCATCACGGGTTAGGCTCATGCCTGCAAAGTTACTTTACGAGCCGATGCATAAAATGTATTATATGTAAAAATCTATCATTTCAAAACACGGAAAGGTGGCCGAGTGGTTGAAGGCAGCTGCCTGCTAAGCAGTTGGTCCGGGTTAACTGGGCCCGCGGGCGAAGCCGAAGGCGAAGGCGAGCGAGCGCCGAACGATTAGTGAGGAAAAGCGAGGCATAGCCGAGCGTAAGCGAGCGAGGAGAGGCTACGCAGCGAGCGAAAGTCCAAAGGACGAGCGAGCGAAGGAGCCGAACCCCGCCCATCTATCAAATTTTTTCAAAGAAAAAATTTGATAGCGTAATTTATATGCGATTTTTAATAGTTAATAAAGATTGTTATTAAAAGTCAACTGAGGTCTATTTTCGAGCCAATACTTGTTGTTATAATAAACACGGAAAGGTGGCCGAGTGGTTGAAGGCAGCTGCCTGCTAAGCAGTTGGTCCGGGTTAACTGGGCCCGCGGGCGAAGCCGAAGGCGAAGGCGAGCGAGCGCCGAACGATTAGTGAGGAAAAGCGAGGCATAGCCGAGCGTAAGCGAGCGAGGAGAGGCTACGCAGCGAGCGAAAGTCCAAAGGACGAGCGAGCGAAGGAGCCGAACCCCGCCCATCTATCAAATTTTTTCAAAGAAAAAATTTGATAGCGTAATTTATATGCGATTTTTAATAGTTAATAAAGATTGTTATTAAAAGTCAACTGAGGTCTATTTTCGAGCCAATACTTGTTGTTATAATAAACACGGAAAGGTGGCCGAGTGGTTGAAGGCAGCTGCCTGCTAAGCAGTTGGTCCGGGTTAACTGGACCCGCGGGTTCGAACCCCGCCCTTTCCGCCAGATTTTTTTATAGAAAAATTCTGGCAGAGCAATTGACATTTTATATTTGATAAATGAACATGGCTTTTTAATCCACCCAATAACCAGCAACCCATCTATAATTCATATAAAATTGCCAAAATAGCATAAGAAAAATAATAATCTTATATAATAATTTTTCTCTTTTATTTTCCACAACAAATAAAGCCAGTAAAATCCATACAGGGAATGCACTACTTAAATATCGCGAGCAAGAAATAATTCTTGGCTGAACAGATATAATTAAAACAACCATCAATAAAAAAATAGCCTGGTCTGCTTTTATTTTTCTTATCCCCCAAAAAATCAGCAACACTGTTATAAGTATATAAATAAAACTTAAATTATTTCTGTCATGGGTAATTTTGAACTGGAAAGTAACTGTAATATTTTTTAGCCATTTTAAAAAATCCCATAAAGGAAAAGTAAAACCGTTACGCTCCGGCCAGTTTTGAGTTGCTTTAATAAAATAAAAAAAATCATCATATTTCAATTTCAAAAAAATCATAAAACTAATTAAACCTGTAACAGATATTAAAAAGTATAAAATTATTCTATAATCACTTAATTTAACCGGCCATTTTTGATTTCTAAAATATTCAAACACAAGTATAAAAGAAAGAAAAATACCGGCATTCCTGGTTGCAGATGCCAGCGCAGCAACAAGTGCAGAATAAAACCATTTTTTATTATTAATCAATAAAAAAAAGAGTGTTACCAGCATTAAAAATAAAGATTCTGTATAAAAAGTTGAGTAAAACAAAATTGTCGGGGATGCCATAAAAAAAACAATAGTGTATAAAGCCACTTTTTCAGAATATACATCTTTTACCAGGTTATAAAGAAAAACAACTGCAAAAAAACAAAATAAATTGGATAGAATAAAAGCTGTATAAAAAGCATTTCCATTAAACAAAATTTTTAAATTTTTCACAATCAAAGGAAATAATGGGAAAAAAGCACAAAACCATGGTTTTGAATAACCTGTATCTGTTATTAAAGTATAAATCCAGCAATCCCATTTGCACAAGGAATCTTTAAAAATATATAAAAAGTCATTCAAATCCTTTATAGGATTCATAATAAATATCAAAAAAAAGAAAGTCAAAAAAGTATAGAAACGTAAAAGGGTAAATATTAAAAATGGCTTCTTGATATTCATAAGAAATTATTCTAACAATCTCTGATTATCTGCATCAATAGATTTTTGCTTGCGAAGATTTTCTATTTCTTTTAGTGGTCTTTCCAGCTGATTTTTCCGTGTAGTTACCAAATCATTGTATTTTTTATTTACATCTTCTATTGATTTGCCCAGGGTATCAAAAGCACCAACAAACATTTCCCACTGCTTGTAAAATTTTTCCATCAAATATAAAATTTCCTTTGCTGCTTGTTCCATTGAAAAATTCTCAAGCGCCTGTCTGATAACAGCCAGGATGGCGTATAACGTAAATGGAGAGCATACTATAACTTTTTTCTTTATCGCCTCGTCAATTATTGTATTGTCTATCTCATTAATAAATGCGTATATTTGTTCATTTGGTATAAATAAAATTACATAATCCACTGTATTATCTTCAGAATTTATATAATCCTTTGAGGTTACCTGTTTTATCTTTTCCCGCACATCAGAAATAAATTTTTTCCTGTAAATTTCTTTTTCTGCATCTGATTTTGTCTCAATATATGCAAGATAATTATCAAAAGGAAATTTAACATCCATATTGACTTTTTTACCCTTCGGTAAAATAAAAGTAAAATCCGGTTTTGTTCCACTGCTTGCTGCTTTTTGTTTTATATAATTTATATTTTCAATAAATCCAGCCAATGCGAGGATATCCTCTGCCATCCGCTCGCCCCATTGCCCGCGTGCTTTTGAACTTTTTAAAACTTCTTTTAACTGTCCTGTGACTTCCTGTAATTTTCCGGTTGTTTCTACATTTAATTGCAAATGTTTTATAAGTGATTCAAAATTTGCTTTTGAATTTTTATCAAAATTAATAATATACGATTGCACTTTATTAAGTTCCTGCCTCATTGCATCCAGTTGTTGGTCTATTAATTTCTTTTTCTCTTCTAATGTCTGTTCCCCTATTTTTTTTTGTTCAGAGAGCGTCTCAAAAGAAAGTGACTGAAATGATTCTTTTAATTGCTGTAAAATTTTATTTTCATCAACACCTTTGTTTCTGAATAATAAAAATATAACAACAACCAGTAATATAATATTTATTCCAATCAAAATATAAATCATATCCACTCCTTGATTTATTTTAATATGCTATAGTTTTGTCTGGTTCATTTTTAATTTTATATCTTTCAATATCGCTTCTTCCTCGGCACCAATTTTTTTTGACTGAGAAAATGTTTCTCTTGCATTCTCATAATCACCAACTTCATAATATAATTTTGCTTTATAATTTAATAATGAATAATAATCTGGATATTTTTCTGTAATATAAATGAGATAATCAATTGCTTTGTTTTTGTCAATATTTGCATATAATTTTGCAAGCAGCATAATTGCTTTTTCAGAGGGAAATTCTTCTGTAAAATTTTCCAGTTCTGCAATTGCTTCTTTTGTGTTTGTCTCATCAAAGAACTTTTTATCAAATAATTTTATTGATTTAAAAAACCTATTGGTCTTTTCATTATTTACAAATAAAACTGAGATGTCATCAAAATATGCAACATTATATCTATTATCCTGTTTTAATCGCATTACACAAGGTGCATTGTAATCCAGGAGAAAAGTATTTATACTGTACTTATCTAAAATTTGTGTATTATCTGTATCCCAGTTATAAATATCAAGATAATCATTTTTTGTTGTACTTTTAAATTTTCTGACAGGGTCATACATTATTTTATATTCAGGATATAAAAAATACTCAAAAAATCCAGCCCACTGTGCAGGAACAAAAATATTTTTAGGAACTTCCACAGAAGAAATATAATTAATAGCACCTGTAGGATAATTTTGTTTTTCTGATTTGGTAAGTTTAAAAATTGAAAACAATACCAGAAATAAAATTAAAAAAACATAAAGTGGATTTTTTATTTTTAATAAATCTGCCTCTGTCCACTGTCTTATCCATACTATGTCCCATCTGAAAATAAGATAAATATAATAAGAAAGTATGGGTATTGAAATCAACAAAAAGAAAGGTATGAATTCAGTACTTTTTGCAGCCAAAATTCCAAATACAGTCAATAAAATAACATCTTTGACAAATTCTCCATGCCTTCCGACATCAGCACCTTTTACATCATAAAGCAAAACAAAAATAATAATTAAAAAATATAAATAAAAAAGGGACATTTCTTTTATTCCCTTCAAATCAAAAGAATAACCGGCAAACCAATTATTATTTATCAATTTATTAATAAAAAACAGTGTATTTTTATATAAATAAGGATTTAATAAAACCGCAAAAAGCGAAAAAAGAAACGCAAATAAAAATAATTTAAAATCATAAATTTCTTTTTTTGCCGGCTCTTCTATTATCTCAAGCAATCTAAAACCCCAGTAAATCAAAATAACAAAAATAGAAATTAATGGATAAACATCAATATTTGACCATAATAGAGTAATAAGCGGTAAAGAATAATAAAGTCCTTTATTTCTTTTTCTTGGCCGGCGTTCAAGTACATATAAAAAATAAGATAAAAAAAGCAAAGCAAAAATCTGCGGGGTGTATTTAAGATATGTTTCAAGGATAAAAAATGCAAATAAACAAACAGGTAAAACTATGGATATATACTTTCCTTCCTGTCGTCTGAAAACAACAAGAAATAAAACAAATAATATAAGTATAAATAAAATCATCTTAAAAAAATAAATATTAAAAGGACCCACATTAAAGACCACTGAATACAAAAATATGTCAAATAACCACGTTGAATAATCCCACTCACTTTTTTCCGCATAAGAGAATCTGTCTGCTCCAGGGAATCCAATTTTTTTTACTAATTCTTTGCCATTTGCAAGATGGGACCACGTATCAGGGATAATTGAAGTTGAGAAAGATGCTGCAAAAACAGCAATTAATAAAAAAACAACAAATAATGTTTTTAATAAAATATTTATTTCTCTTGGTTTCATAATTTATCTTCTTTTATCTTTGTAAATGTTAGTTTAACTGTTTGTTTGGTATCATTTAAAATACCATGCGGCTCCATTATGTCTACAACAAAACCATCGCCTTCATTAACTCGTATTTTTTCATTACCGGCGATAAATAATGGAGTGCCATTTATAAAATAAAATATTTCTCTCTCATTTTCATGCGTGTGTATTTTAATTTCATCCCCGGGATTTAAATAAGCAACTCCTCCTGAAAAGTTTTTTTCATTAAAAAGATATTTGGGGCCTGAATTTTCATATTTAAAGGAGACATCTTTTTCATTTATCCTTTTCATAAAACCTCCTGGGCTATTACTTAAAAATTATAATATAACTGTTTATTCAAAACAACATTATTTATTTTTCTTTTTTAAAATCAAAAAAATAAAATCTTTCAAAAAAAGAGACAGCATCAATGAAATAAACGGGACAATCAGATAATAATAACCTGTATTCATTGACTTTTGAAATAATGCAATTATACATATTACAGATGAAATTAAAAACAATAATGAATTATAATTAATTTTTTTTACAAAAAAAGATTTATAAAACCCATATATAAAAATCAGAATAAAAAACAAATAATAATTGAAAGCAAATAATTCTTTAAAATTTTTTATTATGTTTGTGCCATTAAAAAAACTTAAAAAATTATAAACAAAATAAGATTGAAAAAATTTTTCTAATATTGAATTTTTTGCAGCCCACAACAAAGCAAGCAAATCCATAAATAAAAAGCCGGAAAGAAACCATATAACATATTTAACTTTGTCTCCTCGTTTTTTCCATTGAAGATAAATATATACAGCAGAAATAAAAACAATAAATTTAATAGAAAATACAAAATAAGATGCAACACAAAGGAAGAAACCGGACAAAAAATAATCAACTTTTTCATAGTCCTTTTCTATGAAAATCAAAAACATTAAACTTAAAAATAACGGGAACTGACAGAACAAACCAGGCAAAGCATAAATACCTGAATAATAATTTTTATAAATAAATACTACATAAAAAAAAGAAGAAAGCATTGCAACTGCTGCCCCTCCCATTAATCTGCTTATCATATAAATAAGAAGAATAAAAAACAAAACATAAATCAAAGTAAAAAATCTTAAATTCCCATATTCTGGTTGCATATCAAAAATCTTATATGCTATTAAATAAATGTAATAATTAAAAGGAGGCGTATTATCAGATATTTCCTTATATGGGATTCCTCCGTTTTTTATAAATGTTGCAATATAGGTTAATTTATTTTCTGTATTATTAAGCGGCACAAAAGAAAATTTATAAGATAAAAAAATAAAAAAAACAAACAAGGAAGTTAAAAAAAATAATTCTTTTTTTTGAATTTTGTTATTTTTTTGCATTAAATAGATTCCTTTAAAATATATTCAACTTCTTTTATTGTAATTTTAACAGGATTATATGCCATAGAACCAGAAAAAGAAATATTGGATAAAATGTTTTCTAATTTGTTTTTTATATCATGATAAACATCTGATAATTTTTCAGGTATTTTTAATTTTTTATTTAACTGCAGCAGTTTTTTTATAAAATCTTTAAATGTCTCTTCCTCTAATTCTTTTAATTTTTCCGAACAAAATTTTGTATTAAAAATTAAAACATAAGGGAGTAAAACAGCATTAACGAGTCCGTGAGGTATTTTACAGACAGCACCAACAGTATGACCTATTCCATGCACAGCACCAAGACCTGCATTTGCAAATGAAAGTCCGGCAACAAATGAAGCAAAGAGCATAAAATATCTTGCTTCTTTATTTTTTCCATCATTATATGCAACCGGCAAATGCTCAAATATCAGATTGATTGCCATTGTTGATAAATTCTTTGTATAATAATTTGCTCCTTTTGAAAAAAACGACTCAACAGCATGAGATAAAGCATCCATGCCGCTGTATGCTGTTATTTCTTTACTCATTGTCAGTGTTAAATCAGGGTCAAGTATAACAATTTTTGGAACTAATTTTTCCGAACGTAAACTTAATTTATTATTTTTTTCAGGATAAAAAAGCACTGCATTTTTTGTAACTTCTGAGCCGGTTCCTGCAGTTGAAGGGATTGCAATAAAAAATAATGGCTCATCTTTGATTTGTTCTTTGCCATCTATATAATCCCTGGCATCATTTATATCTTTTTGAGCAGCAATTCCTGCAACTGCTTTTGCACAATCAATTGCAGAACCACCACCCAAGCCAATTATAATTTCTGCGTTATTTTTTTTTGCAACGTAAACAGCATTATTTACAGTATCAACTGAAACTTCTGGTTCAACTTCATTAAAACAAACAGTTTCAATTTTTCTTTTTTTTAAAATACTTATCACCCTGTCAATGTGACCTGATGATTTCATTGAATTTTTACCAGAAACAATTAAACACTTATTCCCTTTTAATTCAACGGATGATAATTTTTCAAGAGAATTATAACCAAAATGAACAGAAGCAGGAAAAATCAAAGAGAAATTCATCATATTATAGCAGCACCGCCATATCCAACAACCTGGCTGTAATCACCACTTGCATCTCCTGAATTCATATATTTAATAATTATTCCTTTTGTGGCACCAAGTAATTTTGCTGCTCTTATTGCAACATACGTAGGCATCCAGCCGCACATAGAAATATCTTTGTCTTCCACTTGCTTTATCATTTCTTCTTCATCCAGTTTTTCTATTGCTTTTAACACCAGTGTATCTTTTTCCTTTGCAGAATCTGCATCTTCGTAATGTGTTAAATCAGTTGATGCAACTATTAAAACATCTTTTTCTTTAAATATCTGTGCTAATGCACCTGCAAAAATCTGTAAATTGTTTATATTATAATCGCCGAGCACAACAGGTATGAAACTAAAACTCTTTTTTATGTATTGTAAAAATGGTAATTGGACTTCTACTGAATGCTCTTTTAAATGAGCCCTATCATCTTTGGAAGCAGCAGAGCATTTTTTTATTATCTCATTTGCAAGCGGCTCATTTATTTTTACATCACCAAATGGTGTTCGCCATATACCCTCTGTCATAACTGAAATTGGTTTACCTGCACCCGTATGATTTGGTCCTAAAATTATAATAAGGTCAGGTATTTCTATGGATGAATAGACTTCTCCAGCAACGCGTCCAGAATAAATATAGCCCGCATGTGGAACAACCACTGCCTTTGACTTGTATTTTTCCTGCTTTTGAATAATATATTTTGAAATATGTTTTTTTAATGCAGGAGCATCTCTTTCATAAAACATTCCAGCAACTACTGGTTCCCTTAACATATAAATCATCTCCTTTTGATATTTGACCCTTATATTTTAACACAAAATTATTATCCATATTTTAATATATTTTAAATGATTTGGCAAGGTTTCATTATAGCAAAACCAGCATCCCCTTAGTCATAATAGATTTTTATAAAATATAAAAAAATTTTTTTCTTTATTTTTCTTATATTAATAAAATCTTCTTTAAAAACTACCAAATTTATATAATTGCCCAATTGCCTGATTTTCTAATTGCCTAATTTTTAAATCTTGCAAATTTGGCAATCAGAAAATCTTGTAAATTACCAATTTTATCTTCAAATCTTTAAATTTAAAAAAAAGTAAAGCATATGATGATTTTTGAGGAAAATTACAGGTGATTTGTGGCGTTGTCTATTTTACGCTATCCCAATTTTAACGCCCTTCTTAATCCTATCCAAGGGTTGTTGCGTAAGCCTCGGCTACCTCTGACTGCAAATTTTTTGCTCGATTTCCCTCTACCGTCTTTTACGAAAAAATCAGCGGTATACCTGCTTCTTGATACTTATGGGTAATGGACAGCCGCAGGGTAGAGGAATTTTTTTTCAATCGGCAATCAGCAACCAGCAATCAGCAATAAGCAATGTAGTTTTAAAATTTATTTTTCTAAAAAAACTATAAGCAAAAAGAATATTATTAAAAAAACAAATCCAAACGGCACGCCAATTTTTGCCCATTCTTTGCTTTTAATTTTTAATTTTGAAGCAGCAATAATATTAGGGATATTACCCGGAATTAACATTCCGCCTGATATTATAAGCCCCAAAAGCGCTGCATCTATTTGATGTATATCCATAGAAGGACCTATCTCTGCAGCAACCAATGTAGCATTATCCAGAACAGCAGATATTATATTTATCCAGTATAATGCATAAAAATGTATTTTTGATACATACATATCAATCAATGGCTTAAAACCCTTGCCCAAAAAAACAAGTGCCATTACAAAAAAATAAACCTTTACTCCCCTTATAATTATACTTTTTATATTTTCTGTTGTATCCTCTTTTAAACCGGGTTCATTTCTTTTGGCATTTTTCATCATAAAAATTGATATAACAGCAATAGCAATTACAGCCGGTATAATATAAAACCACAATCTACGTAATAAGAAAAAAAAGTCTGCATGATATGGCTCACCTTTTAATTTTGAAATTGCAATTGTTGCAAGTGGCTCGCCTATAGGAGTAAGCGCAGCGCCAAACCCAATTGAAAAACAGGTTAAAATAACTAATTTTATCTCACTTTTTTTATCAAGTTTTAAATGAGAAATAATTTCCACCAAAATCAAAGAAGCAATAATTGCTGTAATAACACTGGATAACAAACCGAGAATTATGATGAGCAAAAAAGCAAAAAATGAAAGTCCTATTTTATTTAATATTTTATTAACCTGATGTGCAAATAAATTTTGAAATCTGTTAAATAAAAAACCAGCTACTAAGACCGCAACAGTAATTTTTATTGGTTCTATTAATCCTTCTTCAATAATATGAAGTGACCATTGTTTTGTAATTGAAACAGCTAAAATCCCCATTATAAAAAGAAAAATTTCAAGTTCTTCTTCAACTTTTTTAATAACAAATGGTAAAACAAAAACAAAAACAAGTATTATTAAAAGCCCTGTTGTTTCCATAATTATTTATCTCCTGATAAAAATTTAAAACACTTTATCATTATAAAAATATTTTTTCAAGATAAAAAAAATGAAAAGTAATCCCTCAGTGATGATAGGTTTTTATAAAATATAAAGTAAATTTTTTTGCTTTACTTTTTTACATTAATAAAATCTCCCCCTGCCCCTCTTTTATACCGTAAAATTCACTTCGTTCATCACGGC